>Ga0265797_10002313_pt1 | contig 32213 bp, 26 predicted proteins | sample P2T30metagenome_FD_192433 | JGI IMG/M metagenome (GOLD analysis project Ga0265797, IMG submission 192433) | Plant litter microbial communities from East Loma Ridge, Irvine, California - P2 T30 | ecosystem: Environmental > Terrestrial > Plant litter > Unclassified | place: USA: California... | reverse complement strand
AAGCCGTCCTCGTCGCGGTGCACAAGGTCGCCATAGCGCGCCAGGTTGCCGAGGATGACGTCGTCGCCGACTTCGCTGATCAGGTCGGTGCGCTTGATGTTCCAGTAGTCGAGCGAGGCGTTGACGTGGCGGCCGGCGGCGAACACCGCGCCCAGCGAGAACTGGCGGCTGCGCTCCGGCTTAAGGCTCGCGTTGCTGTAGCGGCGCGTGTCCCAGTTGTCGGCGCAGTCGGCGTAGTTGTTCTCGACCGTGGCGCAATACACCGGGTCGGGCAGCGTCGCCGTGCTGCTGTAGACCGTCGGGCGGTGCAGTTCCGTCATCGACGGCGCACGGAAACCGCGGCCGGCCGAGCCGCGCAGCAGCCAGCCGGCGGCCGGGCGGTAAGTCAGGCCGATCTTCGGACTGGCCGCGCCGCCGACCTGCTGGTAGTGGTCGTAGCGCCCCGAGAGCTGGGCTTCCCACTGTTTGGCAAAAGGCAGCAGCAGCTCGCCGTAGACCGCCTGGATGTTGCGGCTGTCGTGGGTCGCGCGGCCGCCTTCCGGCGCGGCGTCGTTGTTGATGTTGTCCGACAGGAGCAGGGCGGATGGTGTGAAGTCGTTCTTTTCGCGCCGCACTTCCCCGCCAATGGCCAGTGCCAGGTCGCCGCCCGCCATTGGCATCAAGGCGCGCGAGAACTTGAAGTCCCAGGAATCCATCGTGCCGCGCGCATGGCGCACGTCGTCGTTGACCTGGATGCTGTCCAGCAGCGCCTGGCCCGCGGGGCTCGAGGGGCCGAAGGGGTTGATGCGGCCGTCGGCGATGCCCTCGAGCAGCTCGTTGTACAGCACGTAGCCGTGCACGTCCTTGTCCTTGACCGTGTTGACGCTGTGGTTCAGCGCCGTGTCGTAGTCCCAGCCGGCCAGCTTGCCGGACAGGCCGACCACCACGCGCACGCCCTCGCTGGTCAATTCGCTCTTGCGGCGGCCGGCCTCGTTCAGGCGCATGCGCAGTTCCAGTTCGCCGGGGATGTCGTCGTCCTCGAGCTGGTCCAGCCCCGTGCCGGCCAGTTGCGGCACCCGGCTGTAGTCGAGGTAGCCGGTCACGCGCGCGGACGAGCCCACGTACTCGGTCTTCGAACGGCTCAGGGCCAGCTCGGCATAAGCCTGGTGGTCGGCGCCGAGCTTGACCACGGCGCGGCTGAGCACGCTGGTCTTTTCCGACTTCGGATACAACTCGGTGTCGTTCATGTAGTCGTAGGTGCAGGCGTCGACGCCGCCGGTGCCGGCCGGCAGGTAGACGTTGTCCGGCGGTGCGCAATTCGGCACCGACAAATTGATCAGGCGGTTGGTGATCGGCTGGCCGTTGATGGTGAAGCCGATGTCCTGCAGGTGGTCGCGCTGGGCGGAGGTCAGGCGGATGTTGGCCGGGCTGGTGTAGCCGGACAGCAGGTGGCCGAGGCGCTGTTCGACCTGCAAGCCCTGGACGAACTTGCGCTGCGATGTGCTGAGGGCGTCCGTGCGCTGGAAGTCGGCCACCGCGAACACGTTGTAGCCGTCGCGCTCCAGGTCGCCCTTGCCTGCGGAGACGGTGGCGGTGCGCTTGCCGGCGCCGCCTTCGCGCGTCTTGAGGCCGTACACGTTCAGTTCCAGGCCCTGGTAATCCTTGCGCGTGATGAAGTTGATGACGCCGCCGATCGCATCGGTGCCGTACAGGGCCGACGCGCCGTCCAGCAGCACCTCGACGCGCTCCAGTGCAGACGCCGGGATGTTGTTCAGGTCGACGCCGCTGTCGTCGCCGGGCGAGGCGAAGTTGGCCATGCGCCGGCCATTGAGCAGCACCAGCGTGGACGAGGTGCCGATGCCGCGCAGGTTGGCGCTGTTGAAGCCGCGCTGGTCGCCGCCGACATTGATGCTGGCGCCGTCGGTCAGGCCGCCCACGTTGCTGGATACCCGGCTCATGAGTTCGGCCGCGGTGGTCACGCCGGCCTTGTCGATCTCCTCGCGCGAGATGACCTGCACCGGCAGCGCGGTCTCCGCTTCCACGCGCCGGATCGCGGACCCGGTGATTTCCACGGTCGGCAAGTTGGCGCGGACTTCCTGCGGCGCATTCTGCGCCGCTTCCTGCGCCGCTGCCTGCCCAGTCCAGCCGCCGGCGGCGATCCATGCGCCCGCCAGCAGCACGCCGCGCACCGCGCGCGCTCCCGCTTTCATGCTCGTATTCATTCATTCTCCTGTTGACGGCCGCCGGGCATCGGACCAGGCCGGCCCGGCACTCGGCTATAACGCCATCATAGGGAAAGCGGACGACAGACAATTGCAATTTTCGTAAATATTTATGGAAACGTTGCTTTTATATAACAGGTCCTTATGCCGTGCTCGGCCTCAACGATTGGTGCCGGCCGGGTTCACCGGCCAGTAGCCCTCCAGCTTGAGTTCCTTCAGGCTGGCCTCGAGGAAGCTGCGGTCGATCCACTTGTCGATGTCGAAGCGGGTGCGGATCAGGCGGAACTGGTAGGCATGCTCGACCGCGTCCTTGTAGCGCTGGGTCAGGAAGGGATCGAACAGGGGGCTCAGGCGCACGCGCAGCGGCTGGCCCTCGTAGTCCTCCTTCCAGTGCTCGTATTTCGCCGTGCCGGGGCGCGCCCACAGCCGCAGCACCTCGTCGCGGTGGCTTTCGTCCGAGCTCCAGCGTGCCGACTTCAAGACCGCCTTGACCAGGCGCCGCGTCTGCTCGGGGTAGCGCGTGGCGAACTCATCGGTGACCAGTACGTGGCTCTGGCGCGTGAACACGGGCGAATCGCCCTTGCTGGTGTAGGCGATCCGGGCCACGCCCTTGTCACGCAGCTTGAGCAGGTCGTAGCTGCCGAACACGGCGTCGATGTCCTTGGTCGTCAGCGCGGCCTGGGCGGTGGCGGTGTCGAGGTTGACCACCTTCAGGTCGCGCTCGGTCATGCCGTTCGCGGCCAGCAGGCGGTCGATCGGCAGCTGGGCATTGGTGCCCTTGAAGATGGCCACGCGCTTGCCGCGCAAATCCTTCACGCCGCGGATCGTCGAGTCGGGCGGCACCGCCAGGTAGATGTTGGTGCGCACGCCGGTGGCCAGGATCAGGCGCGTCTTGAGGCCGGCGGCCTTGCCGATGATCGAGGGCAGGTCGCCCTGGTAGGCGAAATCGAGCTGGCGGTTGCTGAGCGCCTCGTTCACGGCCGGGCCGGCGCCCTTGAAGAAATACCACTCGATCTTGATGTTGTCCGGCTTGAATTCCTGTTCGATCGCCCCGGTCGCCTGGGCCACCGCCAGCGAGGAGCCGGCGATGAGCGGCGGATTGCCGTAGGCCGGCTGGGCCACGCCGATGCGGATCACCGCCGGCGCGGCGGCGGCGGACAGGCCTGCGGCGCCGGCAAGCAGGAGGCCGGCGATGAGCTGGAAGGAGCGTGCCATGATGCTGCGTCTTGCCTGGTTCATGTTCTACCTTTAAACGATGTCGTACGCATGCACGTGCAGCTTCCGTGCCAGCGCAAATGCGTCGGAAAATCGCCGGCCTGCTGCATTCGGTGCAGTCAGGCGCCATCAGCTGCTGCCGGGGTGAGCATGGCGCAGCAGCGGAGGGTGCGGTTCAGGCACCCCGGTCCGGCTGCGCCAGCGGCACGCCCGCGCATTGCCCGGCGCTGCTGCGCGCACGCCGCCATTCCCAGCCCATCTGCGCCAGGAACAGCAGGGCCAGCAGATGGAAGCCCGCCAGCATGCCGGCGTACTGGCTCAGGAGGCCGCCCAGCACGGCGCCGACCAGGCCGCCGCTCGGCCCCGCCAGCGAAAACATGCCGCCGGTGCGGCCGCGCCCCAGTTCCTGGGCCAGCCGGGCAAAGCGCGCCACGCTGGTCAGGTGCTGCAGGCCCAGGCCGAGCCCCAGCAGCAGGGCGCCGGCCCACAGCATGGGCGGCGCGAACGGATGGCCGAGCAGGAGTTCGGCCGCCAGCAGCAGCGCGAACGCGGCGCGGTAGCGCGTACTTTCGCGCCAGCCGGCGGCCAGCTGCCCGCCCGCCAGCAGCGTCAGCACGAAGACCGCGCCCTCCAGCGTCACCAGGCCGGCGGCCTGCTGGGCCGGCATGCCGAAGCGGCGCATCGCCAGCAGGACGATAAAGACGGTAAAGTAGGACATCGCCACCTGTCCCAGGAATTCGATTAGCATGGTGCGGCGCAAATCGGCGCGGGTGCCGATCACGCGGAACTGGTCGAGCAGGCGCACCAGGAAGGGCGGGGCTTGCCCGCCCAGGCCAGGCGGCGCGGCGGACAACACCCGCTCGCCGATCAACAGGGTCAGGCACAGGCCCGCCGCCACCAGCATGAAGGTGTGCGCATAGCCGGCCCGGCCGAGCAGCCAGGCACCCAGCATCGGCCCCACAAAAAACATGCCGGCGCTTTGCGAGGCGCGCTGCCAGCCGCTCCTGGCGGCGCCGATGCGCGGCAGCAGGTGCAGGAATTCGGTCTGGGTGGTCACCATGCGGAAGGGGTTGAGCAAGCCGAACACCAGCACGCAGGCGACCAGTTGCCAGGGCGTGCTGGCTTGGCTGAAGCCGGCCAGGAACAGCAGCGCGCCGCCGCCGCAGCCGATCCGGAACAGCGGCCGGCTGCCATGGCGGTCGATCAGCGCCCCCAGCGGCAACGACAGCAGCAGCATGCCGGCGAACTGCAGGCCGCCCACCAGGCCGATCTGCCAGGGCGTGGCGTGCAGCGCGGCCGCATACAGCGGCAGCACGACCTTGGCCACGCCGTTCGAGGACCCCGCCAGCACGCCCAGCAGCATGAAGCCGCCCAGGTAGCGCCGGCTCGGAGCGGCCGGCGTGCTCACAGTACCTGGACCGCGTCCGCCGCCTCCAGCCGCGGCCCGCGCGGCCAGCTCGACTCCGGGATGCCGTAGCCCAGGTTGGCGATGAAATTGACGCGCCAGCGGCCGTCCGGGAAGAATTCGGCGTTCACCTTGTCGGCATTGAAGCCGGACATCGGGCCCACGTCCAGCCCGAGCGCCCGCGCCGCCAGGATCAGGTAGCCGCCCTGCAGCGAGGCGTTGCGGAAGGCCGTGTCCTGGCGCAGCCCCGGGTCGACGTCGAACAGCGGCTTGGCGTCGTAGCCGGGGAGCTGGGCCGGCAGGTGCTCGTGGAAGCGCGTGTCCCAGGCAATGATGACGGTGAGCGGCGCGGCCTGGGTCTTGTCGCGGTTGCCGGACGAGAGCGCGGGCGCGAGCCGCGCCTTGGCGTCCAGCGAGTGCAGGAACACGAAGCGCGCGGGCTGGGCGTTGAAGGCCGTCGGCCCCCATTTGAGCAGCTCGTACAATTTCCGGATCACGTCGTCCTCGACCGGTTCCGGATAAAAGGCGTTAGCGGTGCGGGCGCGCAGGAACAGCTGGTCGAGCGCGAAGGCGGGCAGGGGTGCTGGCATGCTGGGTCCTTGTCGATGTGATGGAGGGTCAGCGCAGGCCGAAGCCGAGGCCGGCCAGCGCGTCGCGCAGGCGGTCCCGCCCCTTCAGCTCAAACGCGTTTTTCAGGCGCGCCAGCGAGTGCTCGCTCCAGACGGTCATGGGCAAGCCCTGGCTGGCGTAGAAGGCGCGCATCGCCGCGTCGTAGCCGGCGGTTTCCTGCTCGACCGGCGCCGGCTCGTAGCGTTCCCGGTACAGCACCGCCGATTGCGGCAGGCGCGGCTTGACGCTGCTCGGACGCGCCGGATCGGGGCGCCCGACGCACAGGCCGAACACCGGGTAGACGCCGTCGCCGGGGCCGATGCCCAGTTCCGCGGCCACCGCTTCCGGCTGGTTGCGCAGGGCGCCGATGTAGACCGTGCCCAGGCCCAGCGATTCGGCCGCGTTGACCGCGTTCTGCGCGGCAAGCGCCGCGTCGATCACGCCCATCAGGAAGGTGTCGAGGTAATCAAGACCGTCGAGCTGGCGCCCGCGCTCCGCGGCCAGGCGCTTCAGGCGCGACATATCGACCAGCCAGGCCAGGAACAGCGGCGCTTCCAGCACGTGCTTCTGCTGGCCGACCAGCCCGGCCAGGCGCTGGCGGCGCCCTGGGTCCTGCACCGCGATCGCGCTCCACACCTGCAGGTTGGACGAGCTGGGCGCCGACTGCGCGGCCGCCACCAGCACATCCAGCGTATGGTCCGGCAGCGCATCCGGCAGGAAGGCGCGCACCGAGCGGTGCGCGAACAGGGTTTCCAGTACCGGGTTCAGGTCGCCGGGGGCAAGCGGCGGCACCTCCTGGCCGGCGCCGTAGCGGGCTTGCAGCAATTCGAAGGGATCGGACATGTTCGGATATATATATGTGGGTTACCAGGAGAACTGCCAGTCGGAGAAGCTCGGCGCCGGCGGCGGCGGCGCGAGTTCGGCCTGCGGCTTGTCGGCAAACTCGGCCAGTACGTCGTCCTTGATGGCGGCGAAGGCATAGCTGCCGCGGTCGCGCGGGCGCGCCAGCGGCACGTCGACGATGCGCTTGATGCGGCCCGGGCGCGGTTCCATGATCACCACGCGGTCGCCCAGGTAGACGGCTTCGTCGACGTCGTGGGTCACCAGGATGGCGGTAATGCCTTCCTGCTCCCAGATGCGCTGCAATTCCTGCTGCAGGTGGTTGCGCGTCAGGGCGTCCAGCGCGCCGAAGGGTTCGTCCAGCAGCAGCACTTCCGGGCGGTTGACCAGGGCGCGCGCGATCGCCACCCGCTGCGACATGCCGCCCGAGAGCTGGTAGGGGTGGGCCGTCTCGAAGCCCTTCAGGCCCACCAGCTCGATGTGTTCCTGCACCGACTTGCGCTTTTCCGCCTCCGGCAGGTCCGCATTCAAAAGGCCCAGGCTGACGTTCTGCTCGACGGTCAGCCAGGGGAACAGGCGGTGTTCCTGGAACACGATGCCGCGTTCCAGGCTGGTGCCGACGATGCGTTTGCCGTCCAGCAGGATCTCGCCCTGGTAGTCGTTTTCCAGCCCGATGACGAGGCGCAGCAGCGTCGACTTGCCGCAGCCGCTGGCGCCGACGATGCTGATGAATTCCCCGGGCCGGATCGACAGCGAGATGTTGTCGAGGACGGGCAGGGTGCTGCCCTGGACCCGGTATTGCTTGCTCAGATTGCTGATTTCCAGCGTGCCTGCGTGTGCCATGTGTTCTCCGAAAAACGATAGGTTCAATACTGTCCGGCCGAGCCGCCGCGCCAGCGCAGCAGGTGTCGTTCGATCGCGCCGGCGACCAGGTTCAGTGCAAAGCCGACCAGGCCGACCACGGCCACCCCGAGCAGCACCTGGTCCATCCACAGGTGCTCGCGGCCGTCGGTCAGCAAATTGCCGATGCCGATGCCCGAGGTCAGCAGGTATTCGGCGCCGAGCGTGGCCAGCCAGGCATAGATCAGGGCCAGGTGGATCCCGGTGAAGATCGAGGGCAGGGCCGCCGGCAGCACCACGCGCAGCAGCATCTGGCTGCGCGTGAAGGCGAAGCTGCGCGCCACTTCGATCAGTTCGCGCGGCACGCTGCGGATGCCCTCGAAGGTATTCAGCAGCACCGGGAAGAAGGCGGCCAGCGACAGGAACACCACCTTGGCGGTGTCGCCCAGGCCGAACCAGACCGAGATCAATGGGATCCAGGCGAACAGCGACACCTGCTTGACCGTGTGCAGGCTGGGCCCGACCAGGTTTTCCAGCAGCCGCGACAGCCCGAGGGCGGTGCCGGCGGCCAGGCCCACCAGGCTGCCCAGCGTGAAGCCGGCCAGGTCGCGTGCCAGCGAGGCGCCCAGCGAGATCCACAACTGGCCGCTGGAGGACATGCGCACGGCCGTGTCCCAGACCTTGGCGATCGGGACGAACATCACGGTATCGGTCCAGTGGAAGTGGAACATGGCCCACCACCAGGCCAGCAGCAGGGCCGGCAGCGTGGCGCCGCGCAGGATGCGGCGCAGCTCAAGCGTCGTTACAACAGTCGTCATGGCGTTGTCCTCAAAAGCCGTCGCGCCGCCAGCGCAACAGGCGTGCTTCGATCAGGGCCAGCAGCTTGTCGAGCGCATAGCCGAAGGCGCCCACGACCGCCACGGCGGCCATCACGACGTCGAGCTGGTAAAGCTGGCGTCCGTAGACGATCAGGAAGCCCAGCCCCTCCGACGAGGCCAGCAGCTCGACCGCGACCAGCGCCAGCCAGGCATGCGTCAGGCCGTAGCGGATGCCGTTCCAGATCTGCGGGAAGGCGGCCGGCAGCACTACCTTGGTCAGGAGCTGCCAGCGCGTGAAGCGGTACACCCGCGCCACCTCGATGAAACGGGTCGATACGCCTTCCAGGCCCTTGTAAGTGTTCATCGCGATCGGCATCCCGGCCGCCTTGGCGATCAGGATGATCTTCAGCGCCTCGCCGATCCCGACCAGCATCATCAGGAGCGGCAGCCAGCCCACTGAAGGCACCTGGGCCACCAGGCGGAAGCTCGGGTACAGGTAGTCGCGGATGCGCGGCGACAGCCCCATCGCGATGCCGAGCGCCAGCCCGGCCGCGCCGCCGGCGGCAAAGCCGACCAGCACGCGCCACAGGCTGATCCACAGGTTGTCGCCCAGTTCTCCGCTTTGCACCAGCTCGACGAAGGTGCTGACGACCATCGCGGGCGGCGGCAGGATCTGCGGCGGCAGCCATTCGAACGCGGAGGCGAGATACCAGGTCAGCAGCAGGGCCAGCGGAAAGGGCCAGGACAGCGCGAAACGGACCAGCGTGGCGCGCTCCAGGCGCAGACGGCGCGCGCGGCGTGGCCGGGCCTTGTCCGGTTCGCGGGCAGCCGGCGCGAGGGCGGCGCGCAGGCGGGCGGCGGTCGTATTCATCGGCATCTCCTCAATGTCCCGGTCCGCGCCAATGCAGCACGCGCGCTTCCACGGCCGCCGCCAGGCGGTTCAGCGCCATGCCGACCAGGCCGATCAGCAGCATGCCGACGATGATCAGTTCGACGTGGAAGGCGGCTTTCCCGCGGATCACCACGTTGCCGATGCCGTGGCTGGATGCGCCCAGCAGGTATTCGGCGCCGATGGTGGCCAGCCAGGCGTACAGCAGGGCCAGGTGCAGGCCGGTGGCGATCTGCGGCGAGGCCGCCGGCAGCACCAGGCGCCAGGCCAGCTGGCGGCGGTTGAAGCCGAGCACGCGCGCCACCTCGACCTGGGCGCGCGTCACGCCGCGCACGCCCTCGAAGGTGTTCAGCGCCACCGGATAGAAGGCCGACAGCGCCACGAACAGGATCTTGGCCGCTTCCCCGGTGCCCAGCCAGGTCGAGAGCAGCGGCAGCCAGGCGAACAGCGAGATCTGCTTGAGCGTGTGGAAGGTCGGGCCGACCAGGCGTTCGGCCCAGCGCGAGACGCCGAGCAGCAGGCCGAGCGCAATGCCGGCCGCGCTGCCGGCCGCGAAGCCGGACAGGTCGCGCACCAGGCTGGCCTGCAATCCCGCCAGCAGCTGGCCACTGGCCACCACCTTCCAGGCGGCGTCCAGCACGGCGCCGGGCGGTACGATCAGTTTGGTGTTCACCAGTTGCAGGCGGGTGACTGCGTACCACAGCGCCAGGAAGGCGAGCGGCAGGACCAAGCCGCGCAGGTCGGCCTGGCGGAGCGCGTTCACGATGCGCATGTGGTCTCCTCAATACGCGCGGCGTTGCCAGCCGTGCAGGCGCGACGCGCACCAGGCCAGCAGGCGGTCGAGCACGATGCCGACGGCGCCGATCACGATCATCCCGACCACGACGATGTCGAGCTGCAGCAGCTGCCGGCCCCACACCATCAGGTAGCCGATGCCTTCGCTCGAAGCCAGCAATTCCACGAACACCAGCGACAGCCAGGCCTGCATCACGCCCTGGCGCAGGCCGTTGAAGATGCTGCTGGAGGCCGCCGGCAGCACCAGGCGCCGGATCGTCTGCCAGAAGCTGAAGCGGTAGACGGCGGCCACCTCCAGCAGCGCGCGCGGGATGTTGCGGATGCCCTGGTAGGTGTTCACCGCGACCGGCACCACGACGGCGATCGAGATCGCGGATACCTTGAGCGCCTCGCCGATGCCGGCGAAGATGATCAATAGCGGCACCCAGCCGATCACCGGGAATTGCGACACCAGCTGGAAGCCCGGGTACACATAGGCTTTCACCGTCCGCGACACGCCCATCGCCAGCCCGAGCAGCAGGCCGCTGCCGCCGCCGATCAGGAGGCTCCAGCCGAGGCGCTTCAGGCTGATCGCCAGGTTGGACGTCAGATCGCCGTTGTCCCACAGCTCGACCAGGGAATCGCGCACCAGGCTGGGCGGCGGCAGGATCTGCTCGGCCAGCCAGTGGCGGTCCACGGCGTACTGCCAGAATGCGAGCAGCAGCAGGGGCAGCACCAGGCCGGTGGCCAGCGCCAGCGCGCGCGCGGCCAGCCAGGCGGCGAGCCTGCGCCATCGAGGGACCAGGGGCGCGAGCGGCGCCGCGCTGGGCGGCGCGTACGCCACCGAAGAAGAAGCCGTGTTCATGTCCGCACCCGTGATTATTTTTGCGCGACCCTGGGTTTGCCGGCCGCGTTGAACTCGGGCCAGTAGCCTTCCAGCTTCAAGTCCTTGAGCGCAGTGTTCAGGTATTGCGGCGCCAGCCAGCCGTTGATGTCGACGTCGCGCCGGATCAGCTTGAACTCCTTGGCCTGCTGGATCGATTTCCTGAGGTTGTCGACGAAGTACTCGTCGAGCAGCGGCGAGAGGCGCCACTTGAGCGGGGTGTCGGCAAAGGTCTTCTGGTATTCGTAATAGCTGGTGCCCGAGTTGGACCACAGCTTGTACTGGGCGTCGCGGTTCTTTTCATCCGAGCTCCAGGCCGCGACCCTGATCAGGGTGGTGACCACGCGCTGTACGATGTCCGGATACTTGCGCTCGAACTCTTCCGACGCCCAGAACACGCCCTGGGCGGTCAGGTCGGGGTCCGGCCCGGTCTCGTAGATCAGCTTGCCGACCCCGCGCGCCGCCAGATCGAACGGCGCGATGAAGCCGGCGTCGACGTCCTTGGTGGCGATCGCCGCGCGCAGCGTGTCGCCGTCCATGCTGACGGTCTTGAAGTCGCGTTCGGTCAAACCGTGTTTTTTCAGGATGCGCCCCAGGGTCAGCTGGCTGGCGGTGCCCTTGAACACGGCCAGGCGCTTGCCCTTCAGGTCTTCCAGCGACTTGGCCTGCGAATCGATCGGGCCGGTAATGTACGAGGAGCCGAAGCGCGTGTACGAGAACAGGATTTTCGTGCGCAGGCCGGTCGAGCGGCCGATGATGATGGGCAGGTCGCCGTGGTGGGCGAAATCGGCCAGGCCGTTGGCCAGCTGCTCATTGGTGGCCGGACCCGCACCCGGGTTGAATGTCCACTGGATCTTGATGCCGTCCTTGGCGAATTCCTTCTCCAGCGCGCCCTGCTGGTGGGCGGTCGAGATGATGGTGCCGCCGGTGATCGGGCGGCCGCCGGTGCCGGCGCCGGAATACGAGATGCGGATGACCTTGGGCCGGTCCTGGGCCAGCGCCACGGAGGGCAGCGCGAGCGCGGCGGTGGCGGCGGCGAGTCCGCGCAGTGCGGTGCGGCGTTTGAAGCTTGGGAGTGTCATGTTGGATCCGATGTGTGAAGGCGAATACGGTGCTCAGAACCCGAACTGGAATTGCGCCAGCAACTCCTTGTTGTTGCGGATCGTCGGGTTCTCGTACTGGTAGTAGTTCAGGTTGAGCTGGAATTTCGTGGTCTCGGCGAAGAACAGGTTGAAGCCGGCCGTCGAGATCTTGCTCTTGTCGCGTAGCGTGGCGACGTTCGGGTCCCAGATGTCGTAGCGCGCGAACAGCTGGTAGGACTTGGGCCAGTAGTCGTCGTACTTGGCCTGGGCGCGCGAACTGGCGACCCACTGCTCGCCCCAGGTGTAGAAGGCGGTGACGTACTGGCCGCGCGACTTGATGTCGGGACCGCCCCCGGCCACGCCGTCGCGGCCTTCCGCGTATTAGTAGGTGATGCCGAAGGGCGCGTGGTTGTAATAGATGTCGGCGCCGTAGCGGTCGCGCTTGCCCTGGCCGACCACCGTGGTCGAGCTCCCGGTGCTCAGGTTCTTCGTGCCCTTGTAGGCCGAGACGCCGAACTTGAGCTCGCGGAAGACGCTGTAGTAATCGACCGGCAGCGTGAAGGCCAGGCGCCCGATCCAGTCCTTGGCGTTGTTGTCGTCCGACTTGTTCGGGCCGCTGCCGTTGACGACGCCGAGCGCGTATTCGAGCAGCGGTGCGCGGTAGTTGAAGCCGTAGTCGACGTAGGGGTCCCAGTCGCCGCGCACGATCAGGCCGATCTGGCGCGTGCCGACGCCCAGGCCGCCCAGGAACTGCGCGCTGTTGATCACCGGCCGCAGCTCCTCGCCGATCTGCGCTTCCAGGCCGAACGGGATCTGCTGCTGGCCGAAGGTGAGCGTCAGGCGCGGGTCTTCCAGGCCGGTCAGGGTCGGGAAGGGACTGTAGCGCACATAGGCGTCGGTCACGTTCAGCTGGCTGCCATCGGTGGCCGGGCTGTTCTTGGCGTAGGCAAAAGCCAGGCGGTAGTCGAGGTTGCGGCCTTCGGAATAGTCGCGGTACAGGCTGCCCGCGAAGTTCAGCGTGGCCTGCGGGATGTCGAAACTCGTGTTGTGGTTCGATGCCGTGGTCGTGGTGCCGGTGCGCACCCCCGGGCTTTGCGCGCTGGCGCGTGCCTGCACGCTGCCGCCGATGGTGGTGCCGCGGGTGGTCAGCGCGGTCTTGGTTTCGCGGTTGCGCTTCTGTTCGTACTTGTAGTTTTCCAGGTCGGTGCGCAGGCCGTCGATGTCGTTCTTGGTCGCGATGTCGACCTTTTCGCCGGCGCTGCCGATGGTCTGGGAATTTTCGGGCAGCGTCGCCGCCTGGGCTTGCACCGTCTGCGCCTGGCCGGCCTGGACCTGCTTCTGCAGGGCGGCAACGGTGGTCTTGAGTTCCTCGATCTGGCGCTGCAGGTCTTCGTTGCTCTGGCCCGCCGCCTGGGCGCCGGCGCCGATGCCCAGCAGCCCTGCGCCGAGGACGATGCCGCTTATTCTTCTTGGTAGGTGCTTCAAACCTTGCTCCCTTTGTTCTAGTGCCTGCATCTTGTTTTGCAGGATTCATGCCATCCGCTTGACGGCGTTTTCCGGTCTGTTTGCTGCGTTTTGACCCCGCTCGCTGCTGGCTTCGCAGCAAAGCGGGCGTCGCGCCTGCTGCAAAGCCAACAGCGGGGCGGCAGCGTGTCAGGCCGCCTTGGCCTGTTTCGGCGTGAACGCGTTCTGCGGCTTGTCCAGCCCGAGGTTCTCGCGCAGCGTCGTGCCTTCATACTCGGTGCGGAACAGGCCGCGCCGCTGCAGCTCGGGAATCACCAGCTCGACGAAGTCGTCGAGCGATTGCGGCAGCACCGGCGGCATCACGTTGAAGCCGTCGGCCGCGCCGTTCTCGAACCAGCGCTGCATCTCGTCGGCGATTCTTTCGGGGGTCCCGACCACAACCCAGTGGCCGCGGGCGCCGGCCAGGTATTCGTACAGCTGGCGCACGGTGAATTGTTCGCGGCGTGCCAGCTCGATCACGACGTGGTGGCGGCTGTTCCGGCCCGCGGCCGGCGTCGGGTAATAAGGCGGCGGCGCGTCCAGGTCCCAGCTCGAGATGTCCTCGCCCGGCCAGAAGCGCGCGATGGTGGCCAGGCCGACCGACGGGTGGATCAGCTTCTGCAGCTCGGCCCACTTGGCCTCGGCCTCTTCCTGGCTGCGGCCGACCACCGGCGAGATCCCCGGCAGCACCAGCAGCTGTTCGGGGCGGCGGCCGTATTTCGCCAGCCGTCCCTTGACGTCGCCGTAGAAGGCTTGCGCCTCTTCCAGGCTGGTCCATGCGGTAAAGATCGCTTCCGCCGTGGCCGCGGCCAGCTCGCGCCCCGGCTCCGACGAGCCAGCCTGCACGATCACCGGCTGCCCCTGGGGCGAGCGCTCCAGGTTCAGCGGACCCGACACCTTCAGGTACTTGCCGCTGTGGTTCAGCGTGTGCAGCTTGTCCGGGTCGAAGTAGACGCCGCTGTCCTGGTCGCGTTGGAAGGCGTCGTCCTCGAAGCTGTCCCACAGGCCCTTCACCACGTCCAGGAATTCGTGCGCCTTTTCGTAGCGGATTTCCGGGTCCGGATGCTTGTCCAGGCCAAAGTTGCCGTACACGTTTTCCGAGCCCGTGGTGACCACGTTCCAGGCCGCGCGTCCCTTGCTGATGTGGTCGAGCGAGGCGAACTTGCGGGCCAGCAGGAAGGGGTCTTCGTAAGTGGTGGACGCCGTCGCCACGAAGCCGATGTGCTTCGTCACGACCGACAGTGCGGCCCACAGCGTGACGGGTTCGAAGTAGGAGATGCGGCCCTGGCGGCTGAAGGCGTCCAGGTTGTCCTGCTGTTGCTGCACGCCCGGGCTGTCGGCCACGAACACCTGGTCGAACAGGCCGCGCTCGGCGGTCTGGGCGAGCCGGATGTAGTGGTCGATGTTGACCCCGGCGTCGGGTTGCGAGCCCGGGTGGCGCCAGGCCGCGATGTGGTGGCCGGTGGCCATGATGAAAGCGCCGAGGCGCATCTTGCGCTGAGCCATGCTGGTTCTCCCTAGTTGGTGTTGGTGAGCTTTGCTTCCACCGCGGTGCCCTTGAAGAAGTCGGGATTGGCCTCGGTGTACAGCTTGTACGGGTTGCCGAAGACGTAGGCCTTGAAGTCGGCTTCATCGATGACGCCGTCTTCCACCAGCGACCAGGCCGAGGCCAGCGCGTCGGTCAGGTCGGGCACGTCCCAGTGGCCGACGTCGGACGAGTAGATCGCGTTGATCTTGGTCGCGAGCGGATTCGCCTTGTCGTTGAAGGCGGCGGCGATGGTGCGGTCGTCCGACTCCGAGCCGAAGAAGAAGCTGTCGACCCATTGTTTCCTGATGTCCTCGACGTTTTCGATGCCGGCGGCGGCGAAGTCCTCGAGCTCGCTGCCCTGCGGCTGGCGTGCGCCGCTGGTGTAGTGGGCGCCGAGGGTGTCGCGGATCAGGTCTTCGCCCTTGATCGAGCGGCCCTTCGTGAGCGCGCCGCCGTAGCGCGCGAACAGCTCGGTCAGCAGCGCGCGGTCAGTCGCGGCCGGGTCGTAGTTCTGCAAGCCTTCCAGGCTGCGCTTTTCCCAGCGGTCGACCAGGTGGGTGAACACGCGCGCACCCCAGTCGGCACCACCCTCCAGCAGGCCGACGCGCAGCTGCGGGAAGCGGCGCGTGACGCCGCCGAAGAACAGCGCCTTGGCAAAGGCTTCGGACCCGTCGGCGAAGTGGCCGATGTGGTTGTTCATGTAGTTGCTGATCGAGCTGCGTCCGGTCCAGCCCTGGCTGCCATAGTGGGTCAGGATCGGCACGCCCAGTTCGACCGCCTTGGCCCAGAACGGGTCGTAGTCGTATTCGCTGTCGATGCCATAGAAGTCCTGCCAGGAGATGTACTTCTGCAGTTCCGGATGCTGGTCGGCCGGGTACTTGTCGGCCAGCGCGCGGATCGGGCGGCGTACGCTGCCGGCGATGTTGACCGCCTTCAGGCCCAGGGTCTTCACGGCGAATTCCAGCTCGGCGATGCCTTCTTCCGGCGTGTTCAGCGCCAGGCCCGCCACCGGCGTCAGGCGGTCGCTGTACTTGCGGTACAGGTCCGCATGGTAGTGGTTCACCGCGCGCTGCAGGGCCGTGCGCTGGTCCTTGTCGCGCACGCCCAGCGGCGCCAGCACGTTGTTGGGGAACAGGATCGAATAGTCGGAGCCTTGCTCTTCCTGGCGCTCGTACAGCAGTTCGGGCAAGTGGTAGGTGGCGACGTCCAGCGTGTTCTTCGTCACGCGCGCCCACCACGGCGCGCGGATCGTGCGGTAGTACTGGCGTTCTTCCGGCGTCTGCTCGTACCAGGACTTGCCATTGCCGACGCCGCCGCGGCCGATGCGCGAGGCGGATGCACGGCGCAAGGCGTCGACCAGGTGCACGCCGCCGTAGTTGGCGACGTAGTCTTCGAGGTCGGGCGTGTAGTCGTTGGTGTGGACGTCGGTGTCGATGACCGGGAAATCGAGCCGCTGGCGGACGGCGACGGAGGGCGAAGCCTTGATGCGGTTGAGACGATCGTTCACTGTGTTCTCCAATGGGTGTCGGGGGCAGTGAAGGTCATTGCAGCATTCGTGCCACGTCAAAACAGGCCGTAAATCAGGTAAAGCGGAGGTCGATGAGGGAAAAACTGTTGGGTGCCGCACAGCCGGTGTTGGCTGTGCAGCAGGCCCGGTGATGGGAATCGGTCAGCGCGTGGCGTCGCCGCGGCGGTAGTCCGCGCTCAACTCGTCGAGCTGTTGCTTGAGCGCCGGGTCGAGCTCGACTTCGGCGGCGCGCAGCGTATCGCGCAACTGCTCGGGACGGCTAGCGCCGATGATGGCCGAAGTCACCGCCGGGTTGGCCAGCACCCAGGCGACGGCTGCCGTGGTGAGCGGCAGGCCGGCGCTGCTTACCGCCTCGGCCAGTTGCTGCACGGTGCCGAATTCACGCTCGTGCCAGTAGCGTTCCTGGTAGCGCTGCGCCGTGCTGCCCAGCGTGAAGCGCGTGCCTTGCGCGGGGCCGGCGGCAAGCGAGTGCTTGCCGGTCAGCAGGCCCCCGGCCAGCGGGTTGTAGGCCAGCACGCCCAGCTTGTCCTCCACGGCGAGCGGCAGCAGCTCGCGTTCGATTTCGCGGAACAGCAGGCTATAGCGCGGCTGCACGGACACCGGGCGCACCAGCTGGCGCGCCTCCGCGCGTCCGAGTGCGCGCGCCAGCCGGTAGGCCAGGAAATTCGAGACGCCGACATAGCGCGCCTTGCCCGAGCGGACGATGGTGTCGAGGGCTTCCAGCGTTTCGTCCAGCGGCGTCGCGGGATCGTCCGAATGCAGCTGGTAGAGGTCGACGTAATCGGTGCCCAGGCGCCGCAGCGAGGCGTCGATCGCGTCCAGCAAGTGCTTGCGCGAGGCGCCCTGGTCCCAGGGGGCGTCGCCCATCTTGCCGACCGCCTTGGTCGCGACGATGACGCGGTGGCGCCGGCCCTGCAGCCAGCGCCCGAGGATTTCCTCGGTACGGCCGACGGTCGTGGTGTCGCCGCCGAGCGGATAGACGTCGGCCGTGTCGATGAAGTTGACGCCGGCGTCAAACGCATGGTCCAGGATGGCGTGCCCGGTCTTTTCCTCCGATTGCAGGCCAAAGGTCATGGTGCCGAGGCAGAGGCGCGAGACGCTCAAGCCGGTGCCGCCGAGTTTCGTGTATTGCATGGGTGTCCTTTCAGGGTGCTTGCTTGTATCAGCCGATGACGTCTAACAGTTCGCCTTCCAGGGGCTGCGAGCGGAAGCCGTCCGGACCGACCGCCAGCTCGCCGGCGACCGTGATCCGCCGCACCACGCGCGGCAGGTCGAAGTGGGCATAGTCGATCGGGCCGGCATGCGCGGTGGCCTGGTTGTCCCACATCGCGATCGCATGCGGGGACCAGCGGAAGCGCACCGTGTATTCTGGCCGGCTGACTTCCTCGAACAGCAGGTCCAGCAGCGCCTGGCTTTCCCTTTCCTTCAGGCCGACGATGTGGCTGGTGGTGCCGGGATTGACGAACAGGACCTTCTCGCCGGTGTCCGGATGCACGCGCACCAGCGGGTGCAGGGCGGCGAAGGAAGCGCCCTTGCCGGCGCTGTCGTAGCTGCCGGTGCGGTGTACCGCCTGCAGGCCGTCGACCAGTTGCCGGATCTGCGGCGACAGGCCTTCGTAGGCCAGCGCCAGGTTGCTCCACAGGGTGTCGCCGCCGTAGGCGGGGATCTCGACGCCGCGCAGGATCGAATACTTGTTCGGATTGGCCATGAAAGTGATGTCGATGTGCCAGCCCTTGTAGTCGCGCGGCGGACGCGCGTTCGGCACCTTGAGGTCGCCGCGGTAGCGTTCCTTGTATTCGGCCGCCTTGCGTTCCCAGATTTCCGGATGGTGCGCCAGGCCCTGGGCGATCGGATGGGCCGGCGTGAGCGGTCCGAACTGGCGGCCGAAGGCGAGCTGCTGCTCGTCGCTGATGTCCTGGCCGCGGAAGAACAGCACCTTCCACTTGTGCAGGGCGCGCTTGAGTTGGGCGATGGTCTCGGGCGCCAGGGGCTGGCGCAGGTCCAGGCCGTCGACCTCGGCGCCGATGACAGGGGTGAGCGGACGGATGCCGAGAGTGGCCTGGGTATCGATGAAGGACATGGGGTTCCTGTTCGTTGTTGGGATGGTTCCCCATGGTTTGCAAGTCGCATGCCATCGCCCGGCGGTCCGCGCGCGGGGGAATCTGCACCCTTGTTGTTGGCGCGGCAGCAGCCGGCGGCGGCGCGCTGTTGAAAAGCGTGCAGCGGCGGCGCAACCGTCATGGGGGCGGGCGCCTGGTACGGGCCTTGCAAGGCCTGTTTTCACCCGCCACGACAAGGAACCCCGACAATGACGTCACCCGTCCGCCGCCGCCTGCTGCAGCTTGCCGTCACCCTCCCGGCCACCGCGCTCGCGGCCCCGGCCATCCTGCGTACGCCGCCGGTGCTGCGCTTCGGCGTGGCCAGCGCCGGCGTAGGCGATCCGCCCCGGATCACGACGGGCACCATGGCCATCGTGCAGGCGGGGCGCTACCTGGAACAGGAATTCCGCGCCGACGGCATCAAGGTCGAATGGGTGTTCTTCAAGGGCGAAGGCCCGGCGGTGAACGAGGCGCTGGCCAACCGCCAGCTGGATTTCTCGATCCAGGGTGGTCTCCCGGCCATCGTCGGGCGCGCGGTGGGCCTGGACACCCGCGCCGTGTTCGTCTCCGGCAACCGCGCAAACACCTACGTGATGGTGCCGGCACACTCGTCGATCCGCCAGGTCGCGGAACTGCGCGGCAGGCGTGTTGCCTTCCACAAGGGGACAGCGACGCAACTGGCGGCCAACCGCATCCTCGGCCTGCATGGGCTGAACGAAAAGGACATGCGCGTGCTGAACCTCGATCCGGCCGGCGCCCAGGCGGCGCTGGCGGCGGGCGACCTCGACGCCGTGTTCGGCACCATCAACGTACTGCGCCTGCGCGAAACCGGCGTCGCGCGCCAGATCTTCTCGACGCGGGACACACCGGCCGCCACCTCGCCGTCGCAGGTGGTGGTGCACCAGGACTTCGCGCGCCGCCATCCGGACCTGACCCAGCGCGTGGTGACGGCCCTGGTGCGCGCCGCCGACTGGATGTCGAACGAGGCCAACCGCGACGAGGTGTTTGCCACCTGGGGCCGCAGCGGCAGCATCAGCGCGGCCATGGTCCGCGAAGAGTACGGCGGCGTCCCGCTGGCCGAACGCCACGCGCCGCATTTCGATCCCTTCGTCCTGGCGCGCATGCAGCAGTCGATCGACGACGCCCACCGCTTCCGCCTGATCCGCCGCACTTTCGATGCCGCCGCGTGGACCGACAGCCGCTATCTCGATGCGGCGCTGCGCAGCCTCGGCCTGCAGGTGCGCTGGCCGCGTTTCGACGGCGCCGGCCGGCGGATCGCGGCGTGACCGGCTCAGGCGGCGGATGCGCCCCCGGCGGCGGATGCGCCCCCGGCCTGCTCGCCGCCGATCAGGCCGAAGCGCTTCAGGTGGGTGCGCAGCACGTTGCGGCTGATGCCCAGCGCCCGCGCGGTCTGCACCTGGTTTTCCTCGAAGGCCGTGAAGGCGGTGCGGATCAGGCGCTCCTCGACCGAATCGAACAGGCTCGGCGCGCCCGACTCGACCAGGGTGCCGAGCAGGGCGTCGAGGCGCTCGAAGTTGCAGGTGCCGCCGGCCTCGGGAAGGCCAGGTGGGGCCGCGGCCTGCGCCGGTACCGCCTGCGCCGCCACGCCGCGCTGTCCGCTGCCGCCCATGCGCAGGTCGTCCGGCTGGATGCAGCCGTCGCGGCAGACGATGAGCGCGTAATGCACCACGTTCTCGAGCTCGCGGATATTGCCGGGCCAGTCATGGGCCAGCAGCGCGGATTGCGCGGCCGGCGCCAGGCTTGCCTCCTCGAGCCCGAGTTTCGGGCCGTACATGCGGATGAAATGGCGCGCCAGCGGCAGGATGTCGCCCGGCCGCGCGTGCAGCGGCGGCAGGTCCACGGTCGCCACGCTCAGGCGGTAGTACAGGTCGGCGCGGAAGCGCCCTGCGGCGACGGCCTTGCCCAGGTCGACGTTGGTGGCGGCGACCAGGCGCACGTCGAGCGGGATGGCGCGGCGCGAGCCGAGCCTCACTACCTGCCGTTCCTGCAGCACGCGCAACAGCTTGACCTGCAGCGCCAGCGACAGGTCGCCGATCTCGTCGAGGAAGAGCGTGCCGCCATTCGCGGCCTCGAACCAGCCGGCGCGCGCCTGGCTGGCGCCGGTAAAGGCGCCCGACTCATGGCCGAACAGTTCGGCGTCGATCAGGGTTTCGCTGAAGGCGCCGCAGTTGACGGCGATGAACGGCCCGGCGCGCCCGCTCTGCGCATGGATGTGGCGGGCGATGAGTTCCTTGCCGGTGCCGGTCTCGCCGATGACGAGGACGGTGGCATCGCTGCGCGCGATGCGCTCGACCTGGTCCAGCAGGGCCAGCGAGCGCGGATCGTGGAACAGCAGGGCCTTGGCACGGATCGACAGCGCCATGCCGAGGGAATCGGGAAATGTCAGAACCTTGTTCACAGGACCCCACGATGAAAGCGAAGGTTGCGCGCGGAGGGCCGGATCAGAGCTTGGCGACCGAGACTTCGGTGGCCTTGACCAGGGCGACGACGTCGACGCCCGGGGCCAGGCCGAGGTCCTTGACCGAGCGCGTGGTGATGACCGAGGTCACGAGGCCGGCCGGGGTTTCGATCTCGACTTCCGATACGACGGGGCCGTCGATGATGGTCTTGACCTTGCCGCGGAACTGGTTGCGTACATTGATTGCCTGGATCGTCATGGTTTCTCCTTGTGGTGGTGGTAGAGCGGGCGTGTGCCTTCGCCACGGTGGCGTGGCGCGTCGTGCGTGGTTTAAAAATACGGGGTGGACCTGCGTCGCGTTCAGGCGCGACAGCGCGTCCGGGCCATGTGCATGCCCGCGGGCGCGGGCGACGCCGGATGAGGGCGAGGCAGCGTTGAAGCGGACCTGGTGAGTGTCTTCGGCATGTCTTCCTCTGGCGTTCCGGGTTCGGAACTCGTCAGGGCTAGAGTAAAGAAATGCAAGGCAAATAAGAACGAATCGTTTTGCGGATGGTTATTCGATTAATGAATTTGCCATCCGCGCGGCCCTGTCACTGGTCGTAGCTGTGGTAGAAGGGGCGCAGCACGTCGGTGGCACCGACAGGCGCGCCAAACCAGCGCGCCAGCGGCGCCGGCCAGGCGGCGTCCAGCACGAGCAGCTGGAAGCTGCCCGCGATGTGGCCCGCATCCTGCGCCGCGATCCGGGTCTCCGGGCGCGTCCCCTTGTTGCCCAGGCCGCCGACCAGCGCGTTGTGGCTGAGCAGTACGCCGTCGCCGTCGCGCTCCACGGCGACATCGCCCGGGGCCATCGCCAGCGCCAGGCCATTGCCGGCCGCCGTCGTCAACAGCGCCAGCTCGGTGCCGCGCCGGTTGCCCTGGAAGCGCAGGTCCTCGCGCTGCAGGTGGTACAGGCCGAATTCGTTCAGCCTGTCCTTGCCCGGATAGCCGGCATACGGCCCCTGGCCGATCCAGCGGAACTCGGAGAGGCCGGCCGGCGCCAGGATCGCCAGGCCGGCTTCGGACAGGGAACCCGTGGCATTCTCCGGGGTGAAATCGTAGCTGATCGTCAAGACCCCGTTCGCGCCCGCCTCGATCCGGTAGCCGCCGACGAAAGCCTGCTCCGGCGCGTCCGGACGCGGGTAGCGGCCGGTCACGGACACGGCGGCCTTGCCATCGACGCGCTCGACCCTGAGGCCCGCCGCATCGGGCTTGCGCAGTGTCGACACCGTCCACAGCTTCGTGTCCTTCACGCTCAGCGCTTCGGCCATCGTCGGCTTGCGGCCGCTGTGCGGCACGATGCCGGCGACGAGGATTTGGCCGCGGCTGTCGCGGACCTGCAGTTCGCCGGTCGCGCGCGCCACGCTCAGCGTCCATCCCGGCGCCGCGATGCGGATGGCCTGCGCATCCTCGGTCACCGCCGGCGCGGCCGCCGCGGGCAGGCTCGCCAGCCAGTCCTGGCGGCCGGCGCCCTCGAGGTCGAGGCGCACGGTACGGTCGTTGAGCTCGCGGCCATCCTCGTCGATCGCGCGCAGCTTCAGGGCCAGCACGTCGGCGGAGGCATCGGGCGGAATGGTGACCGGGATGCGCACGGTCTCGCGCGCATGCGCGGGCACGCCCAGCGCCGCCTTGCCGCTGCCGATGTCATGTCCGTTGCGCTGCAGCGACCAGGCCAGGTGCATGCCGGCCAGTGCGCGGAAGTCGTGGCGGTTCTCCACCGTCAGCGCGACCTGGCCGGGGCCCGGCCGGACGGCGGCGCTGGTTTCGAGGACCTGCACCGGCGCATACACCTTGCGCACTTCCCAGAAATCGGCCTGCGGCGTGCGGTCCGCGTAGACGATGCCGTCGGTGCCGTCCAGGCCGTGGGTGTCGTAGTGGCGCTTCTCGTCCAGCCACACCAGCCTGGTCGGCTGGCCGCGGTCGACGGGCTCGAGGGCGGTACGCAGCAGGCCCTGGTCCTGGAAGTGCCAGATCGAGCCGCCGGCAAAGCCGGGCGTGGCCTGGATGATCTCCCACTGGTCCTGGATGCGGTCGGCCGCCAGGCCCAGCGCGTGCGCGTATTCGGTAAAGATCACCGGGCGCTTCAGCTTGGCGGCGTAATCGCGCATCGTGGCGTTGACTGGATAGTGGGGCGCGTAGATGTCGACGTAGTCGGGCAGGCGTTCGTAGTTCTTCGCGAAGTAGCTGCCGATCTTCGGGATCGTGACCGGGCGCGTCGGGTCGAGCAAGTGCGCCAGGCGGCTCGCTTCGAGCTCGGCCTCGGTGACCGGGTTCTCGTTGCCGATGCTCCAGACGATCACCGACGGGTGGTTCTTGTCGCGCGCGATGGTCGGGGCGACGCGGGCCAGGATGGTGGCGCGGTAGTCCGGCTTGTCCAGGTGTTCCTCGCCCTTGCCGATCGGGACTTCATCGACCACGTAGAAGCCGAGTTCGTCGCAAAGGCGCAGGAAGCGCTCGTCCGGCGGATAGTGCGAGGTGCGCACGTAATTGATGTTCGCCTGCTTCATCAGCGCCAGGTCGCGCCGCATGCCGGCCTCGGTGACGGCGCGACCGGTTTCCGGTTCCAGGTCGTGGTGGTTCACGCCGCGCAGCTTGACCGGGCGGCCGTTCAGCCGCAGTACGCCGCCCGCGATGCTCACTTCGCGCAGGCCGATGCGCTCCTCGACCGTCTGCAGCGTGCGGCCCTTGTCGGACAGCGTCAGCTGCAGGCGGTAGAGTGCGGGTGTTTCGGCGGTCCAGAATCGCGCTTGCGCGATGCGGACCGTGGCCGCCTGCGTGCCGCCGCCGCTTTGCGCCAGGTCGAAGCGGCTGACCGTCCGGCCGTCCGGATCGAGCAGCTTGCCGCGCACCGTGCCGCCGCCGCCGGCCAGCTTCACGCTCACCGCGAGCGCGGCACCCTCGCCGCCGGTGAGCGTCGTGCTTGTGGAGAGATCCCGCAGGTGGGTGGCCGGCACCGAAAACAGGGTCACGTCGCGGAAGATGCCCGACAGCGACCAGTCGTCGTTGACGTCGAATTCATAGCCCTTGGGCTTGGTCGATACCTTCAGCGCCAGCGTATTGTCGCCGTCCGCAGCCAGCAGGCCGGTGATGTCGAAGGTGTGCGGGTTGTAGGCGCTGGCGACGGATTCGCCGGCCTTGTGCCCGTTCACCCAGAGTTCATAGCCGTAGGCCACGCCATCGAAGCGCAACATGGTCTTGCGGCCCCGCCACGTGACGGGCACCCGGAACGTGCGGCGGTACAGGCCGAGGCCATCCTTCAGCGCCAGGTCGTACTGCGGCTCGGCAAAGCCCTGCAGCTCCCAGTTGGCGGGTACGGCGATCGGACGCCAGCCGGCCGCGTCGAAGCCGGGCGCCTGGAAATTCTCGTCGCTGCCGGCCTGCAGCGAGGGGATGTACTTGAAGGACCAGGACCCATTCAGCGATTGCACGTAGCCGTGCATGCGTACCGGATAGACCTGGGCCGGTGCGGCCAGCGCCGTGTTGGCGAGGAGTGCGGCCAGGATGGCCGCTGCGAGCGCCGGCAGCAGACGAGGCTTGGTCATGGTCCCGGTGCGGCGGCTTGGGTCGAGGGCGGATGTCTGCACGGCGGTCGTCTCCTGGTCAGGCGCGCTGTCGGCGCTTCAATGCTTGGAAGCATCTATATATACAGGGTTCACCTTGCCGGCTCAATCGAGTTCCAGTCGCCTTGCTGAGCGTTTGTGGGCACGGTGTCGGGCTTGACGAGTTCGTGCGCCTCGGCCGCGCGGCCTTCCTGGCGCGCTATCGAAGTCAAGACCACCAACGGCGCGCACGCGTTCTCGTTCATCATCAGCCGCAACGAGCTCGAGTTCTCGCGCGAGGTGGGCGATGCCTTCCACCTCTACCGCGTGTTCCAGTTCCGCCAGGCGCCGATGCTGTACATGCTGCGCGGCGACGTCTCGCGCCAGCTGCACCCTGGAACCGGTCGACTACCGGGCTTCGTTCCGCAAGCTGACCGCCCAGGCCTAGGCCGGGGCCTTGACGGCCGCGCCCTTGCCCGCGCGCTCAGGCGTCACGAAGGCGAGCGCCTCCTCGAACGAACGCAGCACGATGTCGACGTGGCGCTCGACTTCGGCCTGGCTGACCGTCGAGCTGTCGATGGACAGCCGGATCGTGGCGATCAGCGCATGCGGCAGGTTGTCGCGCAGGGCGGCGGTGGCGTCCAGCCAGGCGTCCAGCGAGTCGGCCAGCGGATAGGGCAGGAATACGGTGGAGATCAGCTCGCCCTTGTCCGGATCCGGACGCGGCTCGTCGGCGGCCAGGGTGGAACTGCGCGCGTCGACTTCGGCTTCGCGCAGCGAGCGCACCAGCAGTTCGCTCAGCACGGCGTCGCGCTCGGCCGGCAGGCCGGCGCACAGCACCACCGAACGCTGCGGCACGTCGAGCGAACCCTGCCAGCGCCCCTGGCGCGCCTCGCGCATCTGGCGCAGGTGGGCGCCGAGGTTGGCGTCCAGCAGGGAGACGTCGCGCCGGCGCCGGGTGCGCGCCGCGCCGCCGACGTCGCGGTTCAGCGCGGCGGCGACGCTGGCCACGGTGGCGCGGATCACGCCCATCTGGGCAGCGTCGATCTGGCTGGCGCGGTAGTCGGCGGCTGCCATGCTCAGGCCCGGCAACAGGACCTGGTCGCAATAGCGGGCGAAGCTGGCGCGGCGCAGGTAGGCATGGGCGTCGCGCAGGATGGTGTAGGTGTCGCCGGTCAGCGCGCGCTGGTAGAAACGCTGCCCGCCGCTCACGCTCGGCGCGTCGCCCAGCAGGATGGTGACCGGCTCCAGGCCGGCTACGTGGCGCCCGGCCACGACCAGGCACAGGGTCAGCGGGGTCGACAGCAGCAAGCCGACCGGCCCCCACATCGCGCCCCAGAACAGCGCCGACACGATCACCGCCAGTGGCGACAGCCCGGAGCTGTGGCCATAGACCTTCGGTTCCACCACGTTGGCAACGAACAGTTCCAGCGCCACGAACAGCACGATGCAGGACACGGCCAGGCGCCAGCCCGGATCGATGGCGGCGACGAACACCGCGATCACGAGGCCGGCCGCCATCACGCCCAGGTAGGGCACGAAGCGCAGCATGCCGCTCAGCGCGCCCCAGAGTGCCGCGTGCGGCACGCCGGCCAGCCCGAGCACCACGCCGATCAGCGTGCCGAAGGTGACGTTGACCACGAATTGCGAGAAGAAGAAGCGCGATACGCCCTGGGCGGCGTCGCCCAGCGTGCGGATGGTGCGGCTGACCTCTGCTTGACCGGCGAGCCGGATCACGCGGTCGCGGATCGATTCGTGTTCGAGCGAGATGAAGATGAGGAGGACCAGCACCAGTCCGGCCTCGCCGATCGGTCCCCAGGCCATCGAGAACAGGCGTGCCAGCTGGTCGCGCGTGGTCAGGCGCGGCTGGCGGATCTCGACCGGCAGCGGCTGGGTCGGGCTGACGGTGACGGTGTTGATGCCGCGTTTGCCGACCGCGGCCGCGGCGGGCGCCTGCGGCGCGACCGCGCTCAGTTCCGCTTCCAGGCGCGCGAACGGACGCTCGGTCAGTTCGCGCACGGTCGCAACCTTGGTCCGGATCGCGGCCCGGTACTTCGGCAGGTCGCCGGTCACGGCCACCAGCTGGAAGGCGAGGATGGTACCGACGCCGCCGACGGCCGTCGTGACCAGCACGACCGACAGCAGGGTGGAGGGCAACTGGCCCAGGCCGATGCGCCGCATGCTGCGGATCAGCGGGGCGATGACGAGGCTGAGGATGGTGGCCAGGGCGAGCGGTTCAAGCACGTCGCGGCCGAAATACAACAGGCCGAGGAAACAGGAAGCCGTCACGAGGGAGCCGGAGCTCAGGTGCTTGAATAAGGGTGAGTCGCGCATTCGCGGGGAACGGGGGAGGAACAGCCTGGCCGTCCCATGTGCATAAAACCTCCAATGTAACTAAAAAATGGCAAAGGATCAATTCGGGAAAGCCGCTACCGGCGTAATAAAGCCCTTCGGCGCGGCCGAGACCGCTTTCCGTCGGCCTGCTGCGACGCCTTGCGGCTGCTCGTCAGGCCTTGGCGCGCTCGGCCGCACCCGCAGCAGGGACCGATTTCTGCGCCGGCGTGATCGTCCACATATAGACGGAGCGCCCGGTGACGTCCGCCGTCTGTTCCGGCGGCCACTCCGGCCCCATGTCGAAGGCGTGCGACACAACCCGGCTGCCGACCCGCAATTGCTGCCACAGCTGGGGCCGCAGGCGCAGGTTGACGTCGGGGAGCAGGTACAGGGTCACCACGGTGGCCGGCGACATGTCGGTGTCGAACAGGTTGGCCACGCGCAGGTCGACCCGGCGGTCGACGCCGGCCTTCCTGGCGTTGGCCTTCGCTTCGCCGATGCGTACGGGATTGATGTCGATGCCGACGCCGCGCGCGCCGTAGCGGCTGGCGGCGGTGACCACGATGCGGCCGTCGCCGCAGCCGAGGTCGTACACGACGTCGTCCTTGCCGACCTTGGCCAGGGCCAGCATGCGGTCGACCACGTCCTGCGGGGTCGGTACATACGGCACGTCGAGCTTGGGCGGGGTGGTGACGGCCTGGGCCAACGGGCTGCGCCCAGGCACCAGGACCAGGCCGGCGCCGGCGGCGGCGCCCAGCAGCAGGCTGCGGCGGGCTTGCGATGTCATCTCGGGTTCTCCTTGGATGAGGATGCGGGGGATGCCGGGGATGCGCGGGATGGCGCCGCCAGCAGCAGCGCCAGCACGACCAGGCCGGCGCCGAGCACGGCGACGCCGATCCAGGCGGCGTTCAGGCCGCCCAGCGATTGCGCGCTCACGTACGACAGGCTGGACCACAGCATGCCGGCGCAGGCGGCGCAGAACAGCAGCGGCACCAGCGGGTACAGCGGCACCCGGAACGGCCGCGGCAGCGCCGGATCGCGCCGGCGCAGGATGAACAGGGCGATGCCGGTCAGCAGGAAGAACAGCCAGAACACCGGGGCGGTGAACTCGACCATAGCGCGGAAGCCCCCGCCCAGCCGGGTGCCGAGCGCGACCAGCGCCAGCGCGGTCGCGCATTGCAGCAGCAGGGCCACGCGCGGCGTGCCGCGCGCGCCGTCCCAGCCGGACAGCCAGCGCAGCGCATGCCAGTCGCGACCAAGCGCATAGCCGGTGCGGGCGCCGACGATGATGGTGGTGTTCATCGAGGTCAGCGCCGACACCGCGACCAGCAGCGCCAGCGCCGCCTCGCCGCCCGGACCGAAGCCGAGCCGCATGACGTCGGCGGCCGGCGCGCTGGACGCCGCCAGGCCGCGCATGCCCAGCGCATGCCAGCAGGCCCAGGCCACCAGCAGGTAGAGCAGGGTGACCAGCAGCACCGAGAGCACCAGCGCGCGCACCATGTTGCGGCGGCTGTCGCGCAGTTCCGCGCTGATGTAGGCGGCCTCGTTCCAGCCGCCGTAGGCCAGCAGGACGAACACCATGGCTAGACCAAAAGTGGAGGGTGGACCTGAGTTTGCGGCCGTAGCAATGGGAGGATCCGAGGCGGCAGCAACCAGCGCGGCCGCCACCGCCACTGCCACCAGCCCGCCGGTCTCGAACAGGGTCAGGCCGGTCTGCGCCTGGCTGGCGCGGCGCAGGCCTGCCAGGTTGAGCAGGCCCAGCACCAGCACGGCGCCGGCCGCATACAGGGCCGCACCGGCCGCCGGACCGGCAGTGGGCAGCGGCAGCACCTGCTGCAGGTAGTCGCCGAAGACGAAGGCGAGCAGGGCGATCGAGCCGGTGGTGATGACGGTATAGCGTGCCCAGCCGAACAGGAAGGCCAGGCCGCGGCCGTAGGCCCGCAACAGGAAATGGTAGTCGCCGCCGGCATGGGGGTAGCTTGTACCGAGTTCCGCGTAGCACAGCGCCCCGGCCAGCGACACGGCGCCGCCGAGCGCCCAGGCCATGAACATCCAGCCCGGGCTGCCGGTCATGCCGGCCACCAGCGCCGGCGCCTTGAAGATGCCGGCGCCGACCACCATGCCGACGATCAGCGCGACCGCCTCCCGCAAGCCCAGCAGCGGGCGTGGGCCATCGGGCCCGGCGGTGGTGGGCGTCGCATCCGAATCGACAGGCTCGTGGGCGGAATGGTTTGGCATGGCAGTTAGGCCGCCACAGCTGCGCCGAGTTCCTCATCCAAGACGGCGCTAGAGCCGGATCAAGCCGACGTGCATCCCCGTGAACGCTGCGCCGGGCTCGGCTTTGCCGTAGCGCGCGGGCCCGGCACCGCGATAACCGGCGGTAACGTGTGGTCGCACTGAAAGTCGCGATGCTAGTCTGGCTCGATACTGAACATGAAAGGACCAGCATGAAAGCCGTTGTTTTCCACGCGATCGGCGACATCCGCCTCGACGAGGTTCCCGAACCGACCATCGAACAGCCCCAGGATGCCATCGTCCGCATCACCACCAGCGCCATCTGCGGCACCGACCTGCACTTCGTGCGCGGCACCTTCAGCGGCATGAAGCAGGGCACCATCCTCGGCCACGAGGCGGTCGGCATCGTCGAACAGATCGGCCCCAACGTGCGCAACCTGTCGGTCGGCGACCGCGTGGTGATTCCGTCGACCATCGCCTGCGGCTACTGTTCCTACTGCCGCGCCGGCTACTACGCCCAGTGCGACAACGCCAACCCGGGCGGCAAGACCGCCGGCACCGCCTTCTACGGCGGCCCGGAAGCGGCCGGCGGCTTCGACGGCCTGCAGGCGGAAAAGGCGCGCGTGCCCTTCGCCAACGTCAACCTAGTCAAGCTGCCGGACGAAGTCACCGACGACCAGGCGATCCTGCTCTCGGACATCTTCCCGACCGGTTACTTTGGCGCCGACATGGCCAACATCAAGCACGGCCACACGGTGGCGGTGTTCGGCTGCGGCCCGGTGGGCCAGTTTGCCATCGCTTCCGCCAAGCTGATGGGTGCCGGCCGGGTGCTCGCCATCGATCATTTGCCCGACCGGCTGGACATGGCGCGCCGCCAGGGCGCCGAAATCATCAACTACGACGAGGAAGACCCGGTCAAGACCATCATGGAGCTGACCGGCGGCGTCGGCGTCGACTGCGTGATCGACGCGGTCGGCGTGGATGCGCAGTGCCCGCACCACGGCCCCGCGGCGGAGCAGGCCGCGGAGAAGAAGGCGGAATTCCAGGAAGAGGTGAAAAAGATCGCGCCCGAGCAGCACCCGGACGGCGCCAACTGGGTACCCGGCGACGCTCCGTCCCAGGCCCAGCAATGGGCGGTGCAGGCGCTGGCCAAGGCCGGCACGCTGTCGATCATCGGTGTCTATCCGCCGGCCGACAATTCCTTCCCGATCGGCGCGGCGATGAACAAGAACCTGACCATCCGCATGGGCAACTGCAACCACCGCAAGTACGTGCCCGACCTGGTCGAGCTGGTGCGCATCGGGGCGATCGACCCGACCGCCATCATCACGAAGCGCGAAGGCATGGATTCGGTGATCGACGCCTATAAACAGTTCGACTTGCGCCAGCCGGGCTGGCTCAAGGTGGAACTGGTCGAATCGCGCGAAGGCCGGGTCGGCTGAACCGCGTCACGCCGCGGCCGCCCGCGCGGCGTCGGCGTCCAGGTCGAGCAAGGCCAGGATCTCGGCCTTCAGCCGGCTTGCTGCCGCGTCGCCGCGCGCGCGCGGGCGTGCCAGCCCGACCGGCAGGCGCGATCGCAGCGGCCCCGGCTGGCGGTCCAGCAGGATCACGTGGTCGCTCAGGTGCACGGCTTCGTCGATGTCGTGGGTGACCAGCAGCACGGTCAGCCCGCGTTCGCGCGCCACCCGCGCCAGCATGTCCTGCAGCTTCATGCGCGTGATGGCGTCGACGGCGGAAAACGGTTCGTCCATCAGCAAGACCCGCGGCCGGGTGTACAGGCCGCGCGCGATCGCCACCCGCTGGGCCTGGCCGCCGGACAGCTGGCGCGGCAGGTGGGCGCCATAGCCGGCCAGGCCGACTTCATCCAGCAGCGCGTCCACGTCGCGCAAGCCGCCGGCGCCAGCCGTGCTGCCGAAGGCGACATTGCTGGCCACGTCGAGCCAGGGGAACAGGCGCGGCTCCTGGAACACGAAGCCGATGCCGCCTTCGACGCTGCCGCCGGCGTCCGCCGCCGCCCCGTCCAGGCGCACGCGCGCCCGCGCCTGGCGGTCCAGCCCGGCGACGATGGACAGCAGGGTGCTCTTGCCGCAGCCGCTAGCCCCCACCAGGCTGGCGATTTCGCCGCGCTCGAGCGCCAGGTGCAGGTCGCGCAGCACCACCCGCTCGCCGAAGCGTTTTTCGTCGACGTGGATCTCGAGGAAGCTCATCGTTCGACCCCCGCGCGGCTGGCCGCGAAGTCGTCGCGCCAGGCCAGCAGGCGGCGTTCCAGCGCCACCATCCCCATGTCGCTCAGCTTGCCGAGCAGAGCCAGCAGCACGATCGCGGCCAGCACGATGTCGGCGCGGCTGGTCTCGCGTCCGTCCGACAGCAAATAGCCGAGGCCGCGCGTGGCCGCGATCAGTTCGGCCGCCACCATGAACATCCAGGCCAGCGACAGGCCGGTGCGCAGCCCGGTCAGGATGGCCGGTAGCGCCGCCGGCAACAGCACCCGGCGCACCAGCGCGAGCGGCGCCAGCCGGTACAGCCGGGCGACTTCGACCAGCTTGCGGTCGACCCCGCCAAAGCCGGACACCACGCCGGTGTAGACCGGGAAGAAGGCGCCGATCGCGATCAGGACCAGCTTGGGCAGCTCGTCGATGCCGAACCACAGCAGCAGGAGCGGCACCCAGGCCAGCGAGGGGATGGCGCGCAGGGCCTGCAGCGTCGGGTCGAGCAGGGCTTGCACGCGCCGGTCCAGCGCCACCAGTGCGCCGAGCAGGACGGCCGCGCCGGCGCCGCACACGAAACCGAGCGCGACCCGCAGCGTGCTGGCCACCAGGTGCACGCCCAGGCCGTTTTCGGCCAGCCAGGCCAGCGTGCGCGCGACTTCGGATGGCGGCGGCATCAGGTTGGCCGGCAGCCAGCCGGCGCGCACCGACAGCTCGGCGCCGACCAGCAGCAGCGCCGGCAGCACCAGCGCCAGCGGGAAGCGGCCCGGCAGCAGGCGGCGCAGCCCGCGCGGGCGCGGCAAAGTCAGGGCGGCAAGACGGGCCAAGGCGCGCGCCGTCACGTTCAAGCCTTGACCAGGTAGGGCTGGGCGAAGCGCGTCTCGACCAGGTCGGTGATGGCGCGGCCCAGGTCCACGCCCGGCTTGACCAGCGCCTCGTCGCGCAGGATCGGGGCCGCCTGGCGCAGCGCGGCCAGGTGTTCGTTGCCGGGCAGCGGCTGGCTGAAGTCGCTGCGCAGCTTGATCTGCAGCAGGGCCACCGGCAGCGAGACCTTGGCTTCCTCGGCCAGGATCTTCGCCGCCTCGGTCGGGTTGGCGCGCACCCAGGCGCGCGCCCGCTCGTAGGCCTGGATCACGCGCGCGGTGGCGTCCGGATGGGCCGCCAGGAACTGTTCGCGCACGTTCAGGAACCCATAGGTGTTGAAGGCAACATTGAGGTACAGCAGGCGC
>Ga0265797_10002311_pt1 | contig 32233 bp, 30 predicted proteins | sample P2T30metagenome_FD_192433 | JGI IMG/M metagenome (GOLD analysis project Ga0265797, IMG submission 192433) | Plant litter microbial communities from East Loma Ridge, Irvine, California - P2 T30 | ecosystem: Environmental > Terrestrial > Plant litter > Unclassified | place: USA: California... | reverse complement strand
CGAACCGGCTTTTACCAGAGCGAGCGCCGCCCAGGATCAATCGCAACATATCAGCCGTCCTCCGCGCAGAGGCTGCGTAACCGGTCGGTATCCATATGCTGCTCCACCAGGTCGGCCAAGCGCTCGATATCGCGTTCGCGCAGGGCGTCGTAATCGAGCGGGGTCGCGCCCTTCAGGCCAGCCCAGCGCAGCAGCGCGGCGCAGGCGTCGGGGGCTTCGAACACGCCATGCACATAAGTGCCCATCACCTGGCCGTCCTCGCTGATCGCGCCGTCGCCACGCGCCCCGTCCAGCCACAGCGCCGGCCGAGTGAGGGCCGGGCCTTCGCTCACGCCGGCATGTATTTCATAGCCACGCACCGGCACGTCTTCGAGCGCCAGCCGCCCTTGCACGTTGCGCAGCTGCTTTTCGGCCGCCAGCGTGGTTTCAAGTTCAAGCCAGCCCAGGCCCGGGCTATCGCCGGCCGGGCCTTCTATGCCCAGCGGGTCGACGATGCGCTTGCCCAACATCTGCAGGCCGCCACAGATGCCAAGCACCTTGCCGCCATAGCGCAGGTGGCGGCGGATCGCGTGTTCCCAGCCGCTCGCGCGCAAGCGGGCAAGGTCCGCCCGCACGCTTTTGGAGCCGGGCAAAATGATCAGGTCGGCGGGCGGCACCGGTTCACCGGGGCGGATGAAGCTGAGCGCTACCTGCGGGTGCAGCCGCAACGGGTCGAAGTCCGTATGGTTGCTGATGCGAGGCAGCACCGGAACGATCACCCGCAGCAGTTCCCCTTCCTTGACAGGCTGACGGCTATCTACCGCATCCTCGGCTTCCAGATGAAACTCGGTGAGGTAGGGCAACACGCCGAGCACTGGCTTGCCGGTATGCGCCTCCAGCCAGTCCAGGCCGGGCTGAAGCAACGCCAGATCACCGCGGAAGCGGTTGATGACAAAGCCTTTGACCCTCGCCTGCTCGCTATCGGAAAGCAGCGCCAAGGTGCCCACCAAGTGCGCGAATACCCCGCCGCGGTTGATGTCCGCCACCAGAATGACCGGGCAATCCACCGCCTCGGCGAAGCCCATGTTGGCGATATCCCCTTCTCGCAGGTTGATTTCCGCTGGCGAGCCCGCCCCCTCCACCATTACCACCTGGTAGGCGGCGGCCAGCCGGGCATGGGATTGGAGCACCGCTTGCATCGCGGTCGCCTTGTAGCCGTGATACCGCAGCGCGTTCATGTTACCCACGGCCTGGCCGTGGATGATCACCTGGGCGCCGGTGTCGCTATTGGGCTTGAGCAGTACCGGGTTCATGTCCGTATGGGGCGTTAGCCCGCAGGCCTGGGCCTGCACCGCCTGCGCGCGGCCGATCTCGCCACCGTCGGCGGTTACCGCGCTGTTCAGCGCCATGTTTTGCGGCTTGAACGGCACGACTGCCGTCCCGTGCCGGCGCAGCCAGCGACACAGGGCCGTAACCAGTGTGCTTTTGCCCGCGTCCGACGTGGTGCCTTGCACCATTAAGGTAGCCATCAGATGTCCTTGGTAAACGCCGCGAGCCCTTGGCCAAGCCGCTGCCAGTGCGCCTCTTCGAAGGGCAGGCCGAAGCGAAGGCTCGATGTTTGACGAAACAGCCTCACCAGGATGCCGCGCCGGGCGAGGTGAAGGTACAAGGCTTCGGCATGGCCGGCTCGCACCCACTGGAACAACCCGCAGCCACCGGCGGGCGGCCAACCGTGATCGGTGAGCAGCGCCGCCAGCCGAGCGGCGGCGGTGTTGCAGCGCTCGATCTGCTGGCGATGGCCGGGGGCATCCAACAGGCAGGCTTGCCCCAGCACGCGGGTCGGCCCGCTTACCGCCCACGGGCCCAAGTGCTCGGCCAACCCGGCAAGCAGGCGAGGCTCGGCCAGCACAAACCCCAGGCGCACACCGGCCAGGCCAAAGAATTTGCCGAACGACCGCAGCACGATCAGCCCGGGCAGGCTCGCCTCGCTGGCAAGGCTGTGTTGCGGCGTGAGGTCCATGAAGGCTTCGTCTACCACCAGCCAGCCCCCCCGAGCGGCGAGCCGCGCATGCCAATCGAGCAAGCGCTCCCGGTCAAACTGTCGCCCGGTGGGGTTGTTGGGATTGACCACCACCAGCACGTCCAGCCGGTCGGGATAGCCGTCGGCCTCGTCATCGCCGATCTCGCGCACCACGTGGCCGCCCTTGCGCCAGGCTTCGGCATGCTCGGCATAGCACGGGGCGAGCACGCCAACCTTGCCGCCGCGGCGCAGCCTGGGCAGCGCCTGGATGGCCGCCTGGGACCCGGACACCGCAAGTGCCTCCTCTGCGCCATAGTAGCGGCAAGCTGCGGCTTCAAGGCCGTCCTCCGCTTCCGGCAGGCGCGCCCAGGCGATGACGGGAATCGGTGGGATAGCCCAAGGCCAAGGGGCGATCCCAGTGGAAAGATCCAGCCATGCCGAGGGTTCGATGCCGAACGCCTTCGCCGCGGCCTGCAAACGCCCGCCGTGTTCAAGCATAGAATTGCCCTCCGACACAGATGAGCAACAGCCATAGCCATACGCCCCGTTGCACCAGCGCCCAGGCGCGGTCGATGGCGGCCGCGTCCGGCAATGGGCCCTCGCCCAGGTGTGGGCGCTCATGTACTTCGCCGTGGTAGGTGGCCGGCCCACCCAGCTCGACCCCCAGTGCGCCTGCTCCGGCCGCCATCACCGGGCCGGCGTTGGGGCTGTCCCACAATCTTCCCTGTTGCCGCCAGCAACGTAGCGCCAGCCCTGTCTTGCCCAGCACGGCATAGGTCAACGCAACGAGCCGGGCGGGAACCAGATTGAGCACGTCGTCGATGCGCGCGGCGGCCCAGCCGAAGCGCTCGAAGCGCTCGTTGCGGTAGCCCCACATGGCATCGAGCGTGTTGGCCAGGCGATACAACACCACGCCAGGCACGCCACCGACCACGAACCAGAACAGCGCCGCGAACACCGCATCGCTGCCGTTTTCCAGCGCCGACTCGGTTGCCGCCTTCGCCACGCCGGTGGCGTCCAAGGTATCTGTATGGCGGCTCACCAGCCGGCCCACCCGCTCGCGCGCCCTGGCAAGGTTGCCCTCCCGCAGCGCCCGGGCCACGGGTTCGAGGTGCTCGCCCAGGCTGCGCAGGCCCAGCGCCCAATACAGCACCAGCACTTCCACCGCGCCGCCGATCACCGGTAGCCAGGACAGCAGCGTGAGCACAAGCACAGGGGGCACTACAGCCATCAACCAGGCGGTCACGCCATGGCTACGCCAGCCGTGGCCGGCGGAGTTGAAGCGCCGCTCCAGCCGCTGCGCCAAGTTGCCGAAGCCCACCAACGGGTGCCACCGCCGGGGCTCACCGAGCAGCGCGTCCAGCGCGACCGCCGCCACACATGCAAGGGCCAGGCTCACGGCTGCGCCCCCCAGGTATCTTCAAACAACAGTTCATGCAGCGGGCGCTCTTTCGCCCAACCTTCCATAACCAGCATCGGCGCGGGGTAAAAGCCCGCCACGGGCCCCAGGCACAACACCGCCATGGGCCTGGCGCCCGCCGGCATGTTCAGCAATTGCGCCAGGCTTTCGGGGTCGAACAGCGACACCCACCCCATCCCAAGGCCCTCGGCGCGCGCCGCCAGCCAGAGGTTTTGCACGGCGCACGACAGCGAGGCCAGGTCCATCTCAGGCAGCGTACGGCGGCCGAAGACGTATTGCTCGCGCCCATCGGCAAGCGCAACCACCAGCAGTTCGGCACAGTCACGCACGCCTTCTACCTTGAGCTTCATGAACTCGTCGGACCGCTCACCCAACGCCTCGGCCGTGCGCACCCGCTCACTTTCCACCAACTGATGGATCGCGTCGCGCAGCGCTGGCCGGCGAACGCGGATGAAACGCCACGGCTGCATCAAGCCCACGCTCGGCGCCTGATGGGCCGCCGCCAGCAACCGCTGCAACACCTCGGGCGCCACCTGGCCTTGAACGAAGTGGCGCATGTCCCGGCGCTCGGCGATGGCACGGTAAACCGCGGCGCGCTCCGCTTCACTGTAGGCATGTTCACTCATGGCTGGACCTCGCCAGGGTGTAGCAACGCCGCGGCGGCGGCGGGGTTCGAAGGGAAATAGAAGTGCACATAGGAGGCCGTGAGCCGGCCGGACCGGTACACCGCTTCGGCGCCACGCCCCCCATTGGGGCTGCGGCCCCGGGCAACGGCTTCCCAGGGTGTGCTTGTGAGCGAATGGTGATAGGTATGCCCGCGCAAGGTGCCCTCATTCAACGCCACCTCTTGCAGGGCCAGGGCAGCGAGGCGCTTCTGCAGTGTGGCTTCGCCCGGCATCAGCCCCAGCAGCGGCGCCCGCTCGCCGTTTACATTGGTCAGGCCTTCGAGCAGGTACAACATTCCGCCGCATTCGGCGAGCAAGGGCTTGCCTGCCCGATGGTGCGCGCGAATGCTTTCCAGCATGCCGGTATTGGCCGCCAGCCGCTGGTGATGCAACTCGGGATAGCCCCCTGGCAGGTAAACGCTGTCGCAGGGCGGCAGCGCGGTATCGCTGATGGGGGAGAAAAATTCGAGATCCGCGCCCATGGCGCGCAAGGCGTCCAGGTTGCCGTTATAAAGGAAAGCAAAGGCTTGGTCCCGAGCCACGGCCACGCGCACGCCAGCCAGCAATGGAGGGAGCACCTCAGGCTCGGGCGGGTGGAAAACGACGGGGGCGGGCAAGGCGTCGTCGCAGGTATTGGCCAGGGCCTCGGCAGCCGCGTCGAGCCGGCGATCCAGGTCGTCCAGCTCGCTGGCCTGCACCAGGCCCAGGTGACGGCTCGGCAAGCCGATGGCCTGTTCTCTCGGCAAGCCGCCAAACCAGCGAAGGCCCTCGGTGAGGCTGTCGCGCAGCAGTTGGCCGTGGCGCTCGCTGCCAACGCGGTTGGCAAGCACACCGGCGAACGGCAGCTCCGGGCGGTACCGGGCCAGCCCTAGCGCGAGGGCACCGAAGGTTTGCGCCATGGCCGTGCCATCGATCACACCCAGCACGGGCACACCCAGCTCGATGGCCAGGTCCGCGCTGGAGGGCGTGCCGTCGAACAGCCCCATTACCCCTTCCACCAGAATGAGGTCCGCGGTTTGCGCCGCCTCCCACAACAATCGCCGGCTGTGCGCGGCGCCGACCATCCACAGGTCCAGTTGATAGACCGGGGCGCCACTGGCGCGCTCCAGGATCATCGGGTCGAGAAAATCCGGCCCGCATTTGAACACACGTACCCGCAGCCCGCGATTGCGGTGCAGGCGGGCGAGCGCGGCGGTGACGGTGGTTTTCCCCTGGCCCGAAGCCGGAGCGGCGATCAGCACCGCTGGACACTGCCGAGGCGTACTCACCATTCGATGCCTTTCTGCGCGCGGATACCGGCCTGGAAGGCGTGTTTGACCATGCCCAGTTCGCTGACGGTATCGGCGGCGTCGAGCATTTCGGGCCGGGCGGCGCGGCCGGTGACGATCGCATGCTGCAACGGCGGCCGGGCCTTGAGGTCGGCCACAACCGTTTCAACGTCCAGATAACCGTGTTTGAGCGCAATGTTCAGCTCGTCCAGCAGCACGAAATCCACTGAGGGGTCGGCCAGCAGTTCCCGCGCGACTTGCCAGGCGGCTTCAGCGGCGGCGATGTCGCGCTGCCGATCCTGGGTTTCCCAAGTAAAGCCTTCACCCATGACATGGAAGCTGACTTCCTCGGGGAAGCGGCGGAAGAACGCCTCCTCGCCGGTGGTCTGGCGGCCCTTGATGAACTGCACCACGCCGCAGCGCATGCCGTGGCCCAACGCGCGGGCCAACATGCCAAAGCCGGAGCTGCTCTTGCCTTTGCCGTTGCCGGTGAGTACCAGCAACACGCCGCGCTCGTCCGCGGACGCGGCAATGCGGGCGTCGACTACGGCTTTTTTCCGCGCCATGCGGGCCTGGTGGCGCTCGTCGCGCTCGGGGGATTCGTTCATCGCTGCTCTCCGTTCGCTCGCGGGTGCGCACCAACGCCGCGCCAGCGCCACAACCGGGCGGGCAGCATCACGTCAATACCGCTCTCACCCGCGCGGCGATTCAATAACGAACGGCGCGAAGCGCGCCGTATCAGGGGTTTCAGGCCGGTCTCCGGGCTCATGAGCGGGCCGCTGCCCCGCTCGCGCGCCTTCCCGGTTGCCCAGTGGCCTGTGCGCGAACGTTGACTCATCTACCGTTGCGGGGGCAGCGCCGGCATTGCTCGTGGCGGACCCGCCCGATGCTGACCGGCTTCCCTGTTTCACCCTGGCAAGCGAACGCCGCCGGGCACCTGAAACAATCGGCGAAGGGTAAGGGGTTGGCCCGCAAGCGTCAATCAAACATGTTGAACCTCCGCCGCCTCGCTGCCTCTACGGTACATACCCGGATGCCAGGAAGCTGATCATGCCCTTTTCCCGCCTCGCCCTCACCGTATTGATCGCCGCCAGCGTGGCTGGCTGTGGCGAAAGTTCGAAGCTGCAGGTTGCCGACGGCACCGGCCCGTCGCCGCAGTTGCCCGAGCCCAACAAGACGTTGATGCCCACGGTGAACATCGCCCCGGCGGTAGGCTGGCCCGACGGCGCCAAGCCCAAGGCGGCGCCCGGTACGCAGGTCAATGCCTTCGCCGAGGGGCTGGACCATCCTCGGTGGCTGTACGTGCTGCCCAACGGCGATGTGTTGGTGGCCGAAACCAATTCGCCGCCCAAGCCCGACGACAGCAAGGGCCTCCGCGGCTGGGTGATGAAAAAGGTGATGGGGCGCGCGGGCGCGGACGCCCAAAGCCCCAATCGCATTACGCTGCTGCGCGACAAGGACGGCGACGGGATCGCCGAGACCCGGGAAGTCTTCCTGCAGAACCTTAATTCCCCGTTCGGCATGACCCTGATCGGGCAAGATCTCTACGTCGCCGACACCGACAAGGTGCTGCGCTTCAAGTACCAGCCTGGCGCTACCCGCCTGGATGGCAACGGTGAAAAGGTAACGGACCTGCCTGCGGGGACGCTCAACCACCACTGGACCAAAAACGTGATCGCCAGCCAGGACGGTAAGAAGCTGTACGTCACCGTGGGCTCCAACAGCAACGTGGGGGAAAACGGCCTCGACCAGGAAGAAGGCCGGGCCGCGATCTGGGAAGTAGATGCCGCCACCGGCCAGAAGCGCCTGTTCGCCAGCGGCTTGCGCAACCCGAACGGGATGGACTGGGAACCGCAGACCGGCAAGCTTTGGACAGCCGTAAACGAGCGCGACGAGATCGGCAGCGACCTGGTGCCCGATTACATCACCTCCGTGAAGGACGGCGGCTTCTATGGCTGGCCGTTCAGCTACTACGGCCAGCATGTGGACGCGCGCGTCGAACCCGGAAACGCGGCTATGGTGCAAAAGGCAATCGCGCCGGACTACGCCGTTGGCCCGCACACCGCTTCATTGGGCCTGGCGTTCGCCCAGCCGAACCAACTGCCTGCCCCCTTCGATCATGGCGCCTTCATTGGCCAGCACGGCTCGTGGAACCGCAAGCCGCACAGCGGTTACAAAGTGCTGTTCGTGCCGTTCGCCAACGGCATGCCGACCGGCCAACCGGTAGACCTGCTGACAGGCTTTTTGAATGACAAGGAAGAGGCCATGGGCCGGCCGGTGGGCGTGATCGGCGACAACAAGGGCGGGTTGCTGGTGGCCGACGACGTGGGCAACAAGATCTGGCGAGTCACCAAGCAGTAAACAGGGCCCCTAGCCCCGCAGGAGCGGGGCGAAGCCACCCTGTGGGAGCTGGGCGCAGCCGAAGGCGGAGCTCGCGAATCAGCCGCCCCTACGGCGTGATGGTTTGCGCCAGGCGCTCCGGTTGGATTACCCGCTTGGCGTCCAGATAGGCTTTTTGCCAATAGGGCTTGTCCAGATAATCCAGCCGCACGGTGCCGCCAGTGCGCGGCGCGTGCACGAAACGCCCCTCCCCTACATAGATCCCGGCATGGCTGACCTGGCCGTTGCCTTGAGTCGAGAAGAACACCAGATCCCCCGAGCGCAACGCGCTGCGGTCGACGCTGGGCGCGTGCATGGCAATCAACTCTCGGGTGGAGCGCGGCAGGGCGATGTTGGCGGCGTCGCGGTAAACGAAACCGATCAGCCCGCTGCAATCGAAGCCCGAATCGGGGGTATTACCGCCCCAACGATACGGCGTGCCGACCAGGCCAATTGCCCTGAACAGTACGTCGTCCGCCTTTACCGAGGAGTAGTCGGCAGGGTCGATGATCACCGGGCGAGGCGCTACGGCTACCGGCGCGGGCTTGGGCGGCGGCGGGCTCGTGCAGGCGCCGAGCAGAAGGAGCGGCGCAAGCGCCAGGGTGCGCAAACGGGGGAAGGCCATGGGCGGGGTTCCGAGTTCGACTGCCGGTGAAGAATAGCGTTTAACCCGCTGTTTTCCATAAAAAAGGGCAGCGAAAGCGTGACCGCTCGTCGCTGCCCTTCATGAAGCTGCCTTATTTACTTGCGGGCGACATCGGTGGACGGGGCCATGGCCAGCATGCGCTTGGCCTCGATGTAGGTTTTGCTCCAGTAGCTATCACCCAGGTTATCCACCCGCACTCCGCCACTGCGGCGGCTACTGGAATGGATGAACTGGTCGTCGCCCAGGTAAATACCTGCATGGCTGACACGGCCACGGCGGCCCGTGGTGCCGAAGAACAGCACATCACCTGGCTTTAAGTTGTTGCGGGCCACCAGCGGGGCTTTCACGTTGATCATTTCGCGACTGGAGCGCGGCAGGGTCATGCCGGCTTCTTCGCGGAACAGGAAATTGATGAAGCCGGTGCAATCAAAGCCGTTCTCGGTAGTACCGCCGAAACGATAGCGCGTACCGATCAACGATTTGCCGCGCTCCAGAATGCTGTCGGCCAGCAGGGGCAAGCGGTACGGTTCGTTGCGGGAGAAAACAGCCAGGTCGTCCTTGTCGGCGACGTCTTCCTCGTCGAACACCGAAGCGGTCGCGGGAGTGAGGCTATGGGGTGGGGCTACGTGAGTGCGCTCGGCGGTAACGGGGGCGGACACCTGCTGTTGCGAAACCGGTGACTGGGCTGCGCAGCCGAACAACAGGGTAACAAATGCAAGAGGCACGAGGGGTGCGAAGCGATTCAGCATGGGCACGACCGTGTCGGTTAGTGGAAGAAAGGGCGAATATGCCCTCTATCGGCACGATTTGCAAATTTTATAGAACGTTTTGTGACTTATGTTGCCAGCGGTAGCATCTAACGCGAGATTCGCCATTTATCGCCGGGCATACGCATGCCAAGCGACACGCAAGCTCTTGAGAAACGGAGAGAAATTGCCAATGCCGCCGGGCGCACTCCGTTGATCGGGGGAAATTGCCGATTGCCGCTTCGCTGATCCCAGCGAGCCACCCATAAAGGCAAACTATCAAACGCAGCCCTAACTTTTGCGCCAGCCCTTTGGCGGCACAAAGATGACGGATGATACAGCAAATCCCCTGCCAGGTTGAGGGTTATTTGCAGCGGCTGTGACAGCCGGTTTACCAGCCCAGGGTTTCCTTGAGGAAAGGGATGGTCAGCTTGCGCTGAGCCTGGAGGGAGGCCTGATCCAGCCGCTCGAGCAACTCGAACAATGCGCTCATGCTGCGGCTACCCCGGGTGAGGATGAAGTGCCCCACTTCATCGGTAAGGTGCAAACCGCGACGCGATGCCCTCAATTGCAGCGCCCGCAGCTTGTCTTCGTCGGACAGCGGGCGCATTTGGAACACCAGCGCCAGGGTTAGGCGGGACTTGAGGTCCGCCAGCTTGACCGGCAGCTCCCTGGGGGAATGCGACGCCGCGATGAGCAGGCGGCGGCCGCTGTCACGCAGGCGATTGAAGAGGTGGAACAGCGCTTCCTCCCACTCCGCCTTGCCGGCGATGACATGAAGGTCGTCCAGGCACACAAGCTCGTATTGAGCCAGGTAGTCCAGGATACCCACGCCTCGGTCGAGCAACTGCGCCAACGGCAGGTACACCGCCGGCTGGCCCTGCTGCTCCATGCGCAGGCAGGCCGCTTGCATCAGATGGGTGCGCCCTACCCCCTGCTTGCCCCACAGGTAGATCAGGCTTTCGGTCCAGCCGGCATCCGCATCGCACAACCGCTCGACGTAACCAAGCGCCGCGGCATTGGCCCCGGGATAGTAGTTGACGAAGGTGGCGTCATCGCGCAGGCGCACACCCAGCGGGAGTTGGATCGGCTCTTTCATGCGGCCCGGGGTTACGCCTCAGATCAAAGGGGGCAAATTCTAGCGGCTTGGCTGGAAGCTGCAAGCCTGACGCGCAAAGGGCCGCCAGGCAAGCCATTAAGCGGTTAAAGCTCCGGGTCTTCTCCGCCGCCATAAAGGTCGGACTGCTTGTACACCACATGCATGTGCCGGATGAGCACCATGATCACCGCCGCGACCGGCAGGGCCAAGAGTACTCCGGTGAAGCCGAACAGTTCGCCGCCAGCCAGAATAGCGAAGATCACCGCCACCGGGTGCAGCCCGATCCGGTCACCCACCAGCAGCGGCGTAAGCACCATGCCTTCGAGCGCCTGGCCAATGGCGAACACGGCACCAATGGCTGCCAGGTGCCATGGGTCGAGGCCGAACTGGAACAGGCCCGCGGCCATCGCGGCGCTGATGCCGGTAATGAACCCCATATAAGGCACGATGGAGGCCAGCCCCGCCAGCACACCCACTAACAGACCCAGTTCGAGGCCAGTCAGCATCAGGCCCACCGAGTAGATCGCGCCGAGGGCGAGCATCACCATCAGCTGGCCCCTGACGAATGCCCCCAACACCTCGTGGCATTCACGAGCGAGGGCCACGATCTGGGCTTCACGCTGGCGTGGCAGCAACCCACGGATCTTGGCCATCATCAGGTCCCAGTCGCGCAGCAGGTAGAAGCCCACCACCGGGATCAGCACCAGGTTGGCAAGCCAGCCGATCAGCGCCAGCCCCGATGCGGTGGCCCGCGCCAACACCAGGCCTACGATGTCGGTGGTTTGCCCCATATGGGCTGAAACCGCCTCCTTGATCTTGTCGAACTTCCAGAACCCCTCCGCCAGCCCCAGACGCGCCTGGACCCAAGGCAACGCGGTTTGTTGCAGCCAGTCGAGAAATTGGGGCGTGAGTTCGTACAGGCGAACCAACTGCCTGGCCAACATCGGAATGACTACCACCAGGGCAATCATCACGATAAGGGTAAAGAGTACGAACACCACCGCCACCGACAGCGTGCGGGAGAGTTTGAGCCGCTCGAGCCGGTCCACCAGCGGATCGCCTAGATACGCGATGAGCATGCCCACCAGGAACGGTGACAAGATGGGGTGCAGCTCGAAGATAAAGGCACACAGGACCAGAGCGATCCCCAGCCAGAACCAAGGCTTTTTATCCGTCATGCCCAGGCTCACCAGTGGAACCTCAACGGCGCGGGCTCGGCAGGCGACGGCGCGGGTGGCGTTACCGTGCCGCTGGCCGAAACAGGCGCGGGCGTGGGGGCTGGCGGTGGGCTCGAGGCAGGGTCGGCCTCCTGCAAGCGCGCCAGTGCCAACTGTGCACGCAACTGCTCGGCGCTCGCGCTGACCCGATACAGGGCCTTGTCACCGCTCACGGACTGCAAGCGGCCACCCAGGGCATCCAGCACCCGGCCCAGCTCGGCGTAGCGCTCCAGGGTCATACCTTCGATTTCCACCGCCAGATCACCGGTGGCGCCCGGCTTGACGATGTAGCGCGGGGCCAGGCGCTGCGCTACCGCCAACATCACCGCGTCGGCCAGAGCAGCCTGATCATTGGCCTGCGCGCTGCCTTGCTCCTTCTGGGTACCCAGCCACAGCCGCCATTTGGCTTGCCACTTATCACCGTCGGCGCTGGCGTGCACCGCCAGCAACGCATCAGCGCCGTAGCGCTGCGAAACACCCTGCAAGGGCGCCGGGTCCGTGCCTTCAAGGTTTTTCGCGGTCGCCGCCAGTTGTTCCTCAAGGTCGGCCAGCGGCAGCTTGAGCGGCAACCCACGGTGCCTGGCGGCCTGGCGCAGCGGCGCGGCGCTTGCCTGGGCGTCACCGGCCAAGGCCGCGCCGGCGGTTGTTTCATTCAGCCACCAGGCGAGAATCGATGGCCGATTGGCGCCCCAGGTTGGCAACCCGGCCTGACGCAACGCCTTGTCGGTACTCACCGGGTCGAAGTCCACCTGCAAGGCTTTAGGCGGGCCAGCCTGGTAGCCGAACTGGCTGATGATCTGCTGCGGGTCCTTGCGAACCGCCGCCAGCCCCGCGCCGGAGTATGCCTTCGCATCGCCGGTCAGCCGCAGCACGAGGGTCTCGAGCGCGCGCTGGGTCGCCTGGTCACGCTCCTCGGGGGCCTGGCTGGCGACCGGCTCGCTGACCTGATAGAGATTGGTCACGGTTTCGCCCCATGCCGCCGGCAGGGCAAGGCTAAGCAACGAAGCGAGCAAAAGGGGGCGCAGGCGCATGGGCAGGTTTCCAAAGGCAGGGGTACTGAAGTGAATGGGACACACTTTCCCGTAAAACATTCGCCCTGCCAACTGCGAGGGGCGCTCCAGTGCTTAATTAGCGATTGCCACGCGCGGCTTACCCTGGCTCCCCGTGTTCTGGCCTGAACAGGCCAAGCCTGATAAAATCGCGCGCCTTCGCAGACCCTTGTGGTCGTTTTCTGTATCGCCCCTCTTCAAAGGCCTGGATCATGAGCAAGCAACCCTCCCTGAGCTACAAGGACGCCGGTGTAGACATCGACGCCGGTGAAGCGCTGGTCGAACGCATCAAGGGCGTAGCCAAACGCACCGCGCGGCCGGAAGTGATGGGCGGGCTGGGGGGCTTCGGCGCGCTGTGCGAGATCCCGGCCGGCTACAAGCAACCGGTACTGGTGTCCGGCACCGACGGGGTGGGCACAAAGCTGCGCCTGGCCCTGAACCTCAACAAGCATGACAGCATCGGTATCGACCTGGTGGCCATGTGCGTGAACGACTTGGTGGTCTGCGGCGCCGAACCGTTGTTCTTCCTTGACTACTACGCCACCGGCAAGCTCAACGTCGACGTGGCCGCCACGGTGGTCACCGGTATCGGCGAAGGCTGCGAACAGGCCGGCTGCTCGCTGGTGGGCGGCGAAACCGCCGAAATGCCAGGCATGTACGAAGGCGAAGACTACGACCTGGCGGGCTTCTGCGTAGGCGTGGTGGAAAAGGCCGAGATCATCGATGGCTCCCGCGTGGCGGCCGGCGACGCCCTGATCGCGCTGCCCTCCTCCGGCCCGCACTCCAATGGCTACTCGCTGATCCGCAAGATCGTGGAAGTATCGGGCGCCGACATCGCCACCGAACAGCTCGGCGGCAAGCCACTGTCCGATCTGCTGATGGCGCCAACCCGCATCTACGTCAAGCCGCTGCTCAAGCTGATCGCCGATACCGGCGCGGTGAAAGCCATGGCCCACATCACTGGCGGCGGCCTGCTGGACAACATCCCGCGCGTACTGCCAGCCGGCGCCCAGGCCGTGATCGACGTCGCCAGCTGGCAGCGCCCGGCGGTCTTCGACTGGCTGCAGCAGCAGGGCAACGTGGATGAAACCGAGATGCACCGTGTACTCAACTGCGGCGTGGGCATGGTGATCTGCGTGGCTCAGGCCGATGTCGCCCGGGCCCTGGAAGTGCTCAAGGCCGAAGGCGAGCAACCTTGGGTGATCGGTGAAATCACCACCGCCGCCGAAGGCGCCGCGCAGGTCGAGCTGAAAAACCTCAAGGCTCACTGATGCCCCGGCCTTGCAACCTGGTGGTATTGCTGTCGGGCTCCGGCAGCAATCTCCAGGCGATTATCGATACCTTTTCGCACAGCGACAGCCCGGTTCGCATTCGCGCGGTGATTTCCAACCGCGCCGACGCCTTCGGGCTGGAGCGGGCTCGGGCCGCTGGCATCGAAACGCGGGTGCTCGAACACGCAGGCTATGACGGGCGGGAAGCCTTCGACCAGGCGCTGATGGCGCTGATCGACAGCTTCGAGCCCCAGTTGGTAGCCCTCGCGGGCTTCATGCGCATTCTGAGCTCCGGCTTCGTTCGCCATTACCATGGCCGCCTGCTCAACATCCATCCTTCGCTGCTGCCGCGCTACAAGGGGCTTCATACCCACAAGCGGGCCCTGGAAGCCGGCGACACCGAACACGGCTGCAGCGTACACTTCGTCACCGAGGAACTCGATGGTGGGCCTCTGGTCGTACAGGCTGCCGTAGCGGTGGCGGCCGACGACACCCCGGAAACACTCGCCCGGCGAGTGCACGCTCAGGAACACCAGATCTACCCCCTGGCGGTACGCTGGTTCGCCGAAGGCAGGCTCTGCCTCGGCAGCCATGGCGTGTCGTTCGACGGCCAGCCACTTGCCGCCAGCGGCCATTTGATCCGCCCATAGGAGACCGTATGCGTCGTGCCCTGCTGTTCGCCCTTGCCCTGTTCACGCTGCCTGGCGTACAGGCCGCGGACCTCAAGCCCTTTTCCGCCAGCTACACCGCGGATTGGAAACAACTGCCCATGAGCGGCACCGCCGAGCGCAGCCTCACGGCCAACCCGGACGGTACCTGGACCCTCGCCTTCAAGGCGTCGATGATGATCGCCAGCCTGACCGAAACCAGCGTATTGCGCATGGACAAGGACACGCTGCTGCCGCAAACCTACAATTTCGAGCGCGGCGGCCTGGGCAAGGCCAAGAAAGTCGACCTGGACTTCGACTGGTCTGCCAAGAAGGTCACCGGCACGGACCGCGGCGATCCGATTACCCTGCCGCTCAACCGTGGCGTGCTGGACAAATCCAGCTACCAGCTGGCATTGCAGCACGACGTGGCCGCTGGCAAGAAAAGCATGAGCTACCAGGTGGTGGATGGCGACGAAATCGACACCTATGATTTCCGCGTGCTGGGCGAGGAAAAGGTTGCGACCAAGGCCGGCACCATCGACGCCATCAAGGTAGAGCGGGTTCGTGACCCCACTCAAAGCAAGCGCGTGACCATCCTGTGGTTCGCCAAGGCGTGGGACTACCTGTTGGTGCAACTCCAACAGACCGAAACCGATGGCAAGGAATACACCATCATGCTTCAGGACGGCACCGTTGGTGGCAAATCCGTGAAAGGCAACTGACCCTCCCCGATCGTGGCCGAGCCGGTTCCGGCCACGATTTCGAGGCTTCGAGCGTTCTTAAACTAATCTTCACGCGCCTTCATCAAGTGCGACATTCTGCCGCAGCCCGCGCCGCCCGTGGGTTTGAGCGATTCCCGCCGATTCACGCAACACACCGTTGCGCCCACCCCTGGTTCCATTAGCTGGCTATCAATCCTATAACGGAAGCACGTACCTTGTTACGGCAACCCAGAGGAGTGTCAGCATGACCGTGAAAGTAACCGAACGTGACGATGCCCACATGTCCCACGAAGGCGTGGCGGCCGGGGTTCGCATCTGGGACGTTTACCAGCAGGATTTGCTGGTAGGCATGTTCCACAACGAACACGAGGCGGTAGCCTATCAACGGGAGCTGGAAGCACACGAGGCGCAGCGGGCCGAGTTGGGCGCGCATTCGCTGCAGGCGTCCTGACCGACAGTAACCGGGGATACTGTGGGGCCGGGCATAGCCCGGGAACTGACATTCGAGCATGAAAACGAAAATCCCGTGCCTGGCACGGGATTTTTGTTTACCACATCAAGTCGTCAGGGATCTTGTACGCCGCGTACGGATCGTCGCCTTCCACCTCTTCAGTGGGTGTATTGAGCAGCGCGATACGGCGTGGTTCGCGTTCCTGGACCTTGAGGGCCGCTTCGCGCGGGATCACTTCATAGCCACCGCCATGGTGCACGATGGCCAGGCTGCCATTGGACAGCTTGCTGCGCATCAGGCTGTTCACCGACAGGCGCTTGACCTTCTTGTCGTCCACGAAGTTGTAGTAATCCTCGGTGGTGAGCTTCGGCAGGCGGGTGGCTTCAATCAGTTGCTTGACCTGCGCGGACCGCGCCTTGGCTTCAGCCTTCTGCTGCTGCTGACGGTTCAGCTCCTGATCCTTGCGCAGCTTTTCAGCGGCAGCTTCCTGAGCGATGCGCTTCTGCGTGTCATCCGCTTCGGCCTGGCCTTTTTTTACCAGCCGCTGCTGCTTTTGCTGGTCCTTGTTGACCTGCTTCACTTGTTTCTGGTTGACCAGGCCTGCTTTGAGCAGCTGGTCACGAAGGGAAAGGCTCATGGTTTCACTCACTCTTACTCAGCCACAGCCAAGCGGTTTCTTTTCCTGACGTTTAGCTTCGCCCCAGAGCGCGTCCAGCGCTTCCAGGTCGCAATCTTCGATGAGTTGGCCCCGCGCGCGCAACTCCCCTTCGATAAAACGAAAACGGCGCTCGAACCTGGCGTTGGCGCCGCGCAGGGCCTGCTCGGGGTCGACCTTGAGTTTGCGGGCGAGGTTGGCCACGGTGAACAGCACATCGCCCAGCTCGTCGGCCACGGCCGCTTCGTCATTGCCGGCCATGGCTTCGAGCAGCTCGTCCAATTCTTCGCGTACCTTGTCCATCACCGGCAAGGCCGCGGGCCAGTCAAAGCCGACCGAGCCCGCGCGTTTCTGCAACTTCACGGCCCGCGCCAACGCCGGCAACCCCGCCGGCACGTCGTCCAGCAACGACAACTGCTCGGGCGCCGTCGACTTCTGCGCGCGTTCTTCGGCCTTGATGGCTTCCCAGCGCTGCTTGATCTCACCCTCGCTCAGGCGAGGCGCGTCAGCCGGCCCGTACAAATCGCCCGTGGGAAACACATGGGGGTGCCGACGGACCAGCTTGCGCGTAATGCCGTCGACCACATCGGCGAATTCGAACCGCCCTTCTTCGCGCGCCAGCTGGGCGTAGTACACCACTTGGAACAACAGGTCACCCAACTCACCGGGCAAATGATCGAAATCTTCCCGCTCGATGGCATCGGCCACCTCGTAGGCTTCCTCAAGGGTATACGGCACGATGCTGGCGTAGCTTTGCTTGAGGTCCCACGGGCAGCCATGGCGCGGATCGCGCAGCCGCGCCATGAGGTACAGCAAGTCGTCGAGGCTGTAGGGCTTGGCGGGCTGGCTCATGGAGTACGGTTACGCCGGGCTTCGATGATGTTGGGCAACTGGGATATACGCCCCAGCAACCGGCCGAGCGCATCCAGACCAGGAATTTCAATGGTCAGGGACATCTGCGCGGTGTTGTCTTCCTTGTTGGAGCGGGTATTGACTGCCAGCACGTTGATACGCTCGTTGAGCAATACCTGTGACACGTCGCGCAGCAAACCGGAGCGGTCGTAGGCACGGATGACGATGTCCACCGGGTAGGTGAGTACCGGAACCGGCCCCCAACTGACCTGGATGATCCGCTCGGGCTCCTTGGCGCTCAGCTGCAGCACCGATGCACAATCCTGGCGGTGGATGCTCACGCCACGGCCCTGGGTGATATAGCCCACGATGGCATCGCCAGGCAGCGGCTGGCAGCAGCCGGCCATTTGCGTGAGCAGGTTGCCCACGCCCTGGATCTGGATGTCGCCACGCTTGCCCGGCTTGGTGCCGGTGGGCTTGCGGGTGATGAAGTCGAAGGCTTCGGTAGTGCTGCGTTCCGGCTCCGCCAACTGTTGCGCCGCGTTCACCAAGGGGGCCAGGCGCAGGTCGCCGGCGCCCAGCGAGGCGAACATGTCCTCGGCTGTCTTCACATTGGCCTTTTCGGCCAGCCGCTCGAAATCCACCTGAGGCAAGCCCAGGCGGCTGAGTTCGCGCTCCAGCAGGGTGCGACCGGCCGCCACGTTCTGATCCCGCGCCTGCAGCTTGAACCAGTGCACGATCTTCGCGCGGGCCCGGGAAGTAGTGACATACCCCAGGTTGGAGTTCAGCCAGTCCCGGCTGGGATTGCCCTGCTTGCTGGTGATGATCTCCACCTGCTCGCCGGTTTGCAGGCTGTAGTTGAGCGGCACGATACGGCCGTTGATTTTCGCGCCTCGGCAGTTATGGCCGATTTCGGTGTGCACGCGATAGGCGAAATCCAGCGGCGTCGCGCCCTTGGGCAGGTCGATGGCGTGGCCATCCGGGGTGAACACATAAACCCGGTCCGGCTCGATGTCCACCCGCAGCTGCTCGGCCAGGCCACCGATGTCGCCCAGTTCCTCATGCCATTCGAGCACCTGGCGCAGCCAGGAAATCTTCTCCTCGTAGTGGTTGGAGCTGGGCTTGACGTCGGTGCCCTTGTAACGCCAGTGCGCGCATACCCCCAGCTCCGCCTCTTCGTGCATGGCGTGGGTGCGGATCTGCACCTCCAACACCTTGCCCTCGGGGCCGATCACTGCGGTGTGCAGCGAGCGGTAGCCGTTTTCCTTGGGATTGGCGATGTAGTCGTCGAATTCTTTCGGGATGTGCCGCCACAGGGTGTGAACGATACCCAGGGCCGTGTAGCAATCGCGCACTTCGGGCACCAGTACCCGCACGGCGCGCACGTCGTAGATCTGGCTGAACTGCAGGCCTTTGCGCTGCATTTTGCGCCAGATCGAATAGATATGCTTGGCCCGGCCGCTGATGTCAGCCTTGATTCCGGTGTCGGTAAGCTCATGGTGCAACTGGCTCATCACATCAGAAATGAACCGCTCGCGGTCCAGCCGCCGCTCATGCAACAACTTGGCGATCTGTTTGTACTGGTCCGGCTCAAGGTAACGGAAGGAAATATCCTCCAGCTCCCATTTGATATGGCCGATGCCCAGGCGATGGGCCAGCGGCGCATAGATATCGAACACTTCGCGGGCAACACGCTGGCGCTTTTCCTCCTGCGCGTTTTTCACCGCGCGGATAGCGCACGTACGCTCGGCCAGCTTGATCAGGGCCACGCGCACGTCGTCGACCATGGCCACCAGCATCTTGCGCAGGTTATCCACCTGCACCTGGGTGCCCAGCACCAGCGATTGTCGCGGGCTGAGGCTGGCACTGATCGCGGCCATGCGCAGCACGCCATCGATGAGCTTGGCCACCACCGGGCCGAAGCGCTGGGCCACGTCGGACAGGGCCACCTTACCTTCGCGCACGGCGCGGTAAATCACAGCGGCCACCAGCGAATCCTGATCGAGCTTCAGGTCCGCGAGGATCTCGGCGATCTCAAGCCCCGCCTGGAAGCTGGACGTGCCGTCGGCCCAGGAATCCTTGGTGGTGTTTTGGGGTATATCCAGATCGCGGGCGAACTGACAGGCCTTTTTCAACGCCTCCCGGTCAAGCGCCAGGTCGACGCTGACGATATGATCGAGCCACGCATCGAGGTTGATGCTGCCGTCGTTGTTGACCGGCTGTTGTGCTCTAACCTGTACCATCTTGCTTACCTTCCCTATGGCGCGCAGGGTTGCACGCCAATGTTCGCTGGCTTTGACCTCCGCAGCCTGCGAAGGTCACCAGTCACATAGCCTGGCCGTCCTGGCCTTTCTCAAATAACGCCATCGCCTCGACATGGGACGTTTGCGGGAACATGTCGAGAACGCCGGCACGCTTTAATGCATAACCCTGCTTGCGCAATTCCAAAGTGTCACGCGCCAGGGTGGCGGGGTTGCACGATACATAAACGATGCGGTGCGCCCCCAGTGACGATATATGGCGAACTGTTTCAAACGCGCCATCGCGCGGCGGATCCAATAATACCCCACTGAAGCCCTGCCGGGCCCAATCCGCCCCTTGTAAAGGCTCGGACAGGTCCGCCTGGTAAAAGGTCGCGTTAGCGAGGCCGTTGCGTTCGGCATTGGCCGTGGCGCGTTCGACCATCCCGGCAACCCCTTCTACTCCTGTCACCTCGGCGCCCGCCCGGGCGATCGGCAAGGCAAAATTGCCCAGCCCGCAGAACAGGTCGAGTATCCGCTCTCCCTGCCGCGGCGCAAGCCACTCGAGCGCTTGCCCGATCATGGCCTGGTTAACCACGTCGTTCACCTGCACGAAATCGCCGGGACGATAGGCCAGCTCCAGCTGCCATGGCGCCAAGGCATAGCCCAGCGCCCCATCGGGCTCGTCTGGCGCCGGTGGGTTGGCGCCCTGCCACCACAACTGCGCGCCCTGGGTGCCGCAAAACGCGCGCAACGCCGCCTCATCCGCGTCGCAAAGCGCCGCGGTGTGGCGAACGAGCACAGCAGGGGCGGTACCGTGGAACAATTCAATGTGGCCGATGGCTTGCGGGGCTTGCAGTGACCGGAGGATCGCCGGTAACTCATTGAAAATACGCTGCAAGGGTTGTACCAGCACCATGCAGTGATCGATCGGAACGATCTCCTGGCTGGCCGCCGCCCGAAAGCCCACGTCCAGCACCTGACGCTTTGGGTCCCAGCGCACCGCAACCCGCGCCCGGCGGCGGTAGCCGAACTCAGGGCTTACCAGGGGAGGCGCCCAGGCTTGTGGCTCGGTACCGGCGACCTTCAGCAACTGTTCGCTCAATTGCCGCTGCTTGAGCGCCAACTGATCGGCATGGCTGATGTGCTGCACGGTGCAGCCGCCGCAACGGTCCACGTACGGGCACGGCGCGGGGCGGCGCATGGCCGAGGCCCGGATCACCCGCTCGGTACGGGCCTGCACCACCTTGCCTTGGGCGCCCAGTACGCGGGCATCGACTTCTTCACCGGCCAGCGCGCCGGCCACGAACCAGGTACGGCCATCGCTGAAGGCGATGCCGCGGCCATCAGCGGCCAACCGCTCGATGTTCAGCCGCTGCTTCTTGCCGGCCGGTACGCCCGGGGCGCGTTGGCCACCGCTGGGCTGAAAGCGCAGCCCACCTTGCTTGCGCGCCATCAGTTGGGCGCGTCGAACAGGCCGCTGGACAGGTAGCGGTCGCCGCGGTCGCAAATGATCGCCACGATGACCGCATGCTCCACTTCCTGGCTCAGGCGCAGCATGCCCGCCACTGCACCACCGGAAGACACGCCGCAGAAGATGCCCTCTTCGCGAGCGAGCCGGCGGGTGATGTCCTCGGCCTCGGCCTGGGCCATGTCGATGATTCGGTCCACACGCTCGGCCTGGTAGATTTTGGGCAGGTATTGTTCGGGCCAGCGGCGGATCCCGGGGATCGCCGAGCCTTCCATCGGTTGCAAACCGATGATCCGCACCGCGGGGTTCTGTTCCTTCAGGTAACGCGAGGTGCCCATGATGGTACCGGTGGTACCCATGGAGCTGACGAAGTGGGTGATGCCGCCGCCGGTCTGCTGCCAGATTTCCGGGCCGGTGCTGTGATAGTGGGCCTCGGGGTTGTCACCGTTGGCGAACTGATCGAGCACCTTGCCGCGGCCTTCGGCCTGCATCCGCTCGGCCAGGTCGCGGGCGCCTTCCATGCCCTCTTCCCGGGTAACCAGGATCAACTGAGCGCCATAGGCGGTCATGGCCGCCTTGCGCTCGGCGGTGGAATTGTCCGGCATGATCAGGATCATCCGGTAGCCTTTGATCGCCGCGGCCATGGCCAGCGCGATACCGGTGTTGCCGGAGGTTGCTTCAATCAAGGTATCGCCCGGAGCGATCTGCCCGCGCAGCTCCGCCCGGGCGATCATCGACAAGGCCGGGCGGTCTTTCACCGAGCCGGCGGGGTTGTTGCCTTCGAGCTTGAGCAACAACGTGTTGGTGGTAGCCCCGCCCAGGCGCTGCAGGCGAACCAGCGGGGTATTGCCGACGCAGTCGGCGATAGTGGGGTAATGCACGGTCATGGGCTTTTTCGCAATCCGAACGGCGGGGGGCGCTATGATACGCGCATTCGCCGCAAGCCCATATCACGCAAAGGCAGCTCCCTATGCCTAGGGGTTATAAGGGATCAGGCATTGCCTTCGCTATTGGCGAGCTTCGCCGGATGGCCGGCCCCCAGCTTCCTCCAGGCTTCGCACTACTTCCAGATGCCCTGCCCGAGCGGTTTCGGCCAGCACCGCGCGCAGGCGCAGCCGTTGCCCAGGGGAAGCTTGCGCCAGGCGAGCGCACGCCAGCGGCGTGAGCGCTCCAAGCCGCGGATACCCGCCGATGGTCTGGCGCTCATTGCCCAGCACGATAGGCTGCCCGTCCGGCGGCACCTGAACGCCACCCAGCGGAATGCCTTCGGAGACAAGCCCCGCGCCTTTATAAACCAGTGCTGGCCCGAGCAGGCGCACGCCCATTCGATCGGCGCGGCTGTCCACGGTCCATTCGGCATTAAATGCATCGAACAGGCTTTGCCCCGCGAAATCCGCCGCCTGCGCGCCCAGTACCAGGTCCAGCGGCTGACGCAGGCTGAGATCGGGGATGCGCGCCACGGCAATTTCCCGGCCCTGCCCCGCCGGCGCGGCCCACTTGAGCATATCTCCGGCAACCAAGGCAGCGCCGTCACCGTGTAGGCCGCCCAAACCGTCGCGCGTCACCGTTGCAACGCTGCCGGAGGCTTCGGTACCCATGAACCCGCCCGGTGCCGCGAGATAAGCGCGCACGCCCTCGGCCGGGGCATTGAATGCCAGCCGTTGCCCCCGCCGCAGATTGAAGCTGCGCCAAGGCAGCAGCGCTGCGCCGTCAACGGTGGCTTGCAGGTCCGCGCCAGCGAGGGCGAGGTGGCAATCGCTTTGCGCTGACAGCTCGAAGCCGCCCAAGGTGATTTCGATCACCGCCGCGCCCGGCGGGTTACCCAGCAGCCAGTTGGCCCAGCCCATGGACACCCAGTCCGCGGCACCGCCCTGGGTGATGCCCAGATGGCGCACACCAAATCGGCCGGCGTCCTGCAACTGGCACAAGGGGTGGCTTTTTTCGATACGCAGTCGGCTCACGGTCATTCTCCCAACGGCGTGGTATCGCCGCCCAAGGCCACAAAACGTTCGCGGCTGATGGCTTCGAAACGAACACTGTCACCCGGTTTGAACAGGCTCTCACCCTCGGCGAACAGCACCACGGGCGTGCGCCCCAGAATGTTCCAGCCGCCGGGCGAGGCACTTGGGTAAATTGCCGTTTGCCGCTCGCCGATACCCACGCTGCCGGTAGCGATACGTTGCCGGGGTGTGGTCAGACGCGGCGCCGCCAGGGCTGGCTCAACCAGCCCCATGAAGGCGAAGCCCGGCGTGAAGCCCAGCGCGAATACTCGGTACGCCTTGGCGCAATGGCGCTGCACAACCTCTTCCACCGGCAGCCCGCTGATGCCCGCCAGGCGGTGTAAATCGGAGCCTACCGAGGGGTCGTACCACACCGGTACGCTATGCTCCCGGCCGTTGGCCGCCGAAGCGGGTTTGAGGCCATCGCACGCATTCAATACACGCCGCCGCGCCTCGTCGGGGGCCAATACACCGATATCGTAATGCACCATCACGGTCGTGTAAGACGGCACGATGTCGACGAGGGCCGAGCCAAAGCTGGCCCGCAAGCGGTCGCTCAGCGCCAGCAGCCAGCCAACGTTGGCTTCGTCGATGTGGGCGAACAGGCGCACCATCAGGGTATCCAGCGCAACGGTCTCGAGGGTTGCGGCATGGCCTTCGCCGAACGCGAAGCGTACCCCGCTCATGCCCGCGCCGCCTGCAACGCCTCGCGAATGCGGCGCACCGCGGCCACGGAGGCCGGGTTATCGCCGTGCACGCACAGGGTGTCGCTGCGCAGCCGCAACGCGCTGCCATCGCGGGCGGTCAATGGCTCGCCGCGCGCCAGGGCCAGTGCCTGGGCAACCACGGTGTCAGCGTCTTCATGCACCGCGCCCGGCAGCCTCCTCGACACCAGCTGGCCATTCCCTTCATAAGCGCGGTCGGCGAAGCTTTCGAACCACAGTGGCACGCCGTGTTCATCGGCCAGGGCTTGTTCGGCGCTGTTATCCCGTGTGGCCAGCAACACCAACGGCACGTTGTAGGCCGCCACGGCCTTGAGCACCGAGGCCAGTATGGAAGGGTTGGCCATCATGTCGTTGTAGAGCGCGCCGTGAGGCTTCACATACTCAACGCGGGCGCCTTCCAGGGCGCAGAACGCCTGCAAGGCGCCGATCTGGTAATGCAACAGGCTTTCGACCTCTTCACCCGAGCAGGCCAGCGAGCGTCGGCCGAAGCCCACAAGGTCGGGGTAAGCGGGATGCGCGCCGATGCGTACGCCATGGCGGGCCGCCAGCGCCACAGTGCGGCGCATGGTCAGGGGGTCGCCGGCATGGTAGCCGCAGGCAATGTTGGCGCAATCGATCAGGGGCATCACTTCGGCGTCCAGGCCCATGTGCCAGGCGCCGTAGCTCTCGCCGATATCGCAGTTCAAGACAATCATCAGAGGCGCTCCGGCCGAAGGAAACCACTCCACGGTAGAAGCCTGCGTTTGCCCCGGTCAACTCAGAAAAAACACCTGGGGGCGATAAGAAAACCTTAAGCGGTGGATTGGCCGGTTTCGGCGATCAGCGCCTGGGCCATCGCCACTACGTTTTCCGATAACGCCATGCCCGGCCCGGTACGCCAGGACGCCACGATGTCCATCGAAGGTGGCTGTGCAATGCCCTCGATCAGCTTGAGGCTGCCGGCGAGCACCTCGGCTTCCACCAGCGGTAGCGGCATCAGCCCGATGCCGAAGCCGTCGCGGATCAGCCGGATGATCGCCGAGGCCGAGTTCACGCAGTTCACCCGCGCGTTGATCAGGTCGGCGCCATGAAGCAGGTTGAGCAGGTCCTGGTGCGGCCGCGAATTGCGCGAAAAGGTCACGATGCGCTCGCTGGCCAGCGCGCGAAGATTCTCGTAGGCGCGGTCCTGAGGCGCGCCCGGCGCCACCACCCAATGCATGGGGTAACGGTCGAGCAAGGTATTGCGCACCGTGTCCAGGCGCACTATGTCGGTTTGCAAGATGATGTCCTGGTAGCCTTTTTCCAATTGTTCGCACAGGTTGCGCGCCGTGTCGGCGGTGATTTCCACCTCCACTCCAGGCCAGGCCGCGCTGATGCGGCTGACCAACGGGCTGAGCCAGGTATGGATCACCGTGTCCATCGCACCGATGCGCAGGTGGCCCCTTGCAAGGCCCGGATCTTTCAACGCAGCCTTGAGGTCGTGAAGGGTATCCACCATGCGCTCGGCGTAATCGAGCACACGTTGGCCTTCCGGCGTGAGCGTGACCCCCCGGGGGTCGCGCACGAACAGGCGGCTGTCCAGCTCGTCCTCCAGGGCAGCGATGCGGCTGGAAATGGACGCCTGGGTGGTGCAGAGCTTTTCCGCGGTCAGGCGGAAGCTTTTCAGCCGTGCCACCCAGACGAAGGTTTCCAGGAAACGAATATTCATGTAAGCGCGGCCCTCCCTCGGCTTGCCAGTATTCCCGCTAGGCCCCGGGGTGGGCGATCAAGAAAAAGCTATCAGGGGGCACGGGATTTTCTCGCTGGACGCCAGCACGTTCGCCTCCCAACAATTCCTACATAACAACAGGGGGCTCCCCGCCTCGCAACAATAAAAACCTTGCTTCTGCCGATAGCGACCTAGCGTCACACAGGGCACCTACCATGAATGAATCGCTTAACCTCTGGCCGCTCGCGGGCGTCGCAGTCATCGTCCTCGGCTTCATCCTGCGTTTCAACCCAATGCTGGTGGTGGCCATCGCCGCCGTGATCACCGGCCTGGCGGCACACTTCCCCGTAGAAACCATCCTTGCCAGCATCGGCACCGGCTTCATCAAAACCCGTACCCTGCCCCTGATCATTCTGCTGCCGCTGGCGGTGATCGGCCTGCTGGAGCGACATGGGCTTCGCCGCCATGCCCAGCACTGGATAGGCCGCTTTGCGCGGGCCACCGCCGGGCGGTTACTGATCGGCTACTTGTTCGTGCGCGAAACCACCGCCGCGCTGGGGCTCACCAGCCTGGGCGGCCACCCGCAAATGGTGCGGCCACTGCTGGCGCCCATGGCCGAGGGTGCCGCCGTGAGCCGCCACGGGCCGCTACCCACCGAGGTACGGCAACGCTTGCTGGCCTTTTGTGCGGCGACCGACAACATTGGGCTGTTCTTCGGTGAAGACATTTTCGTGGCCTTTGGCGCGATTGCCCTGATGCATACCTTCCTGCTGGGTGCCGGGATCGACGTCGACCCGCTGCACATCGCCGTGTGGGGCATTCCCACCGCGATCAGCGTGTTCGTGATTCACGGCCTGCGGCTGTATCGGCTGGATCATTACCTGGCGCGACACACCGAAGCGCCCCGGGCAGAAGGAGCAGCAGCATGATCCTGTCCATTCAATACCTGTACTGGCTGGCTGGCGTGGTGCTGGCAATCACCTGCGCGATGACCCTGGCCGACCGCGCCCACCCCCGGCGTTGGCGCAGCGGGTTGTTCTGGGGGTTGTTCGCGGTGGCGTTCCTGGTGGGGGAGCGGCTGCCGCCGGTGTGGGTAGGCATTGGCGTGCTGGCCATGGCCGTGTTGGCTGGCTGCGGCGGCGTCGCGGTAGGCAGCTATCGCCCGTTGGCTGAAAAAGCCCAGCAGGCGGTGGCCACGCGGCTAGGCAACCGGCTGTTCATTCCCGCGTTGGCGATTCCGCTGCTGACCGTGGCGGTTGCCCTTGGCTTGAAGAACGTTAAAGTCGGCGAGCGCTTTGTGCTGGACCCTTCCAATGCCACCTTCGTGGCGTTGGGGGTCGCCAGCGTGATCGCCCTTGCCCTGGCCTGCTGGCTGACCCGCGACACGCCGGTGCAAGCCATGCGCGAATCCCGCCGGCTGACCGAGGCACTGGGTTGGGCGCTGGTGCTTCCGCAAATGCTCGCCATGCTCGGGTTGATGTTCACTGATGCCGGGGTGGGCAAGGCCGTGGCTTACCTGGCCAGCACCTACATCAACATGGATTATCGGTTGGTGGCGGTGATGGTCTACGTGCTGGGCATGGCCCTGTTCACCATGGTGATGGGCAACGGCTTCGCGGCGTTCCCGGTGATGACCGGTGGGGTTGGGGTACCCATCCTGATGGGCATCTACGGCGGCAACCCGGCAGTGATCGCGGCGATAGGGATGTTTTCCGGATACTGCGGCACGCTGATGACCCCCATGGCCGCCAACTACAACCTTGTGCCGGCGGCGCTGCTGGAACTTCCCGACCGCTACGCCGTGATCAAGGCCCAGGTGCCCACGGCACTGGCGATGCTGGTGGTCAATACGTTGCTGCTGTACGCGCTGATGTAAGGGCTGGCTCGCACGCTGGCAACCGAATTTCCACCTTCAAACCTCCGTGGGCGTTGCGGGCGGTCATGCTGCCGCCCTGGCGCTCGACGGCATGCAGCGCGATGCTCAGGCCCAGGCCAAAGCCGCCATCACCAGGGCGCGCGCCATCCAGCCGGGTGAACGGGTCGAACATGCGCGACAGGTCCGCTTGGGGCACACCGCCGCCGTGGTCCTGCAGGCTCAAACGCCAATGATCACCCTCCCGGTCGGCGCCAAGGGTGACCGACGCGCCCGGCGGCGAATGGCGGATGGCATTGCGCAAGATGTTCTCCAGTGCCTGGGCGAGGCTGTTCAAATGGCCACTCACCCAGCACCGCTCGGGTACGGCGCACCGCAACTGGCGCGGCCCCCAGCCCGTTTCGAAAGCTGCGTCCTCGGCCAGCACATCCCATAGCGCCGTGACCTGGATGGGCTGCAGCTGGGGTGGGCTGCGCTCGGCGTCCAGCCACGCCAGCTGCAGCGCGTCGTCCACCAGCCGTTGCATGTTGTCCACCTCGCGGGCCAGCCGTTCGCGCAGGCGCTCGTGATCCGGCTCGGCTTCGCAGGCCACCCGCAACCGGCTCAGCGGCGTGCACAGCTCATGGGAGAGGTCCCGCAATAGCCGTTGCTGCATGGTGACCGTTTTGCGCAACCGCTCGCCCATGTCATCGAATGCCCTGGCCAGTTCTCCCAGCTCATCCCGGCGACTCAGCGCGCCGGGCTCCAGCCGAGTATCCAGCCGGTCGGCGCGCCACTGCTGGGCCTGCCGACGCAACTGCTCCAGCGGCGCCACCAGCATCCGGTACAAGCCCACACATAACAGCAGGGTGAACAGCGCCGGCACGATACCGTTGGTGAGCAGGTGCCAGAACAACCCATGACGGCCCGGCATGAACCGTTGCGGCAGCTCGATCACCAACAGCCGGTGCTCCGCCCCGCCAGGAAAAGGCACCCGCAGCCAGGGCGCGACAGTGCTACGGCGGCTGACCGGCCAATCGATACCACGCAGCGACATCAGCCGCTGCCGCTGCGCATTGTTCAATTCGCGTAGCCCCAATGGGGCGAGGTCCGGGCCAATGGCTGTCACGAAAACGCCCTCTTTCGCGGCCACGCCCTTGAGAAACCCGTCCAGCCCGGCCGGGCCTTGGGCGTCAAGCGCTCTCGCGGCCGCGCCGGCGTAGTTGCTCAAAGTGGCCCGGGCCTGGGGCGACAGAAAGGCCATACGCACTTCCATGTAGCGCCCCCAGGACCAGCTCAGCCAGATCATCAGCAGGCAAAACCCGATCAACAGCGCGGCGAGCTTCCAGAACAGCGAATGGCGGCCCGGCATCAGGGCGCGACCGCCGCGGCGAACATATAGCCCTTGCCCCACACCGTGCGCAGTTCATGCCCCAGGTAACCCAGGCCCTTGAGCTTGCGGCGGATCTGGCTCACGTGCATGTCCAGGCTGCGGTCGTGGCGCGAATAGCCACGCTGCAACACATGCTGATAGAGGAAGGCCTTGCTCAGCACATCGTCGGCGTGGCGATACAGCGTACCGAGCAAGCGGTACTCACAGGGCGTGAGCCCGGCGGGGCGATTCAGGTAGTGAACGTCCTGGCCGGCGTCATCGAAACGCAACGGCGCCGCCGTGGCGTTGGGGGCGAGAATTGCGCGCTCCAGCTCGACCCGGCGCAGGATGGCCTCCACCCGCACCTGCAGTTCGTCCAGGCTGAACGGCTTGGGCAAGTAATCGTCCGCGCCGCCTCGAAAGCCGTCGATGCGGTCCTGTTCCGCCCCTAGCGCCGACATCAGCAATACCGGCGTACGGGTTCGCTGGCGCAGGCGCGACAGCACTTCAAGGCCATTCATACCCGGCAGTAGAACATCCAGCAGCACCAGGTCGAAGGGTTCGCGAAGGGCAAGTTCGAGCCCCTCTCCGCCGTCCTGGCACCAGGTCACGCTCAGCCCCGCCGCGCCGAGGCGGTCACGCACGAAGGCGCCGAGGGTGGGGTCGTCCTCCACCGCCAATAACCGGGTCACATTCGCACTCATAAGATCCATTAACGCCTGCGAAATATTCTCAGCGGCGATTATTCGGCAATAACGTAACGGCGGCAACTTCCAATGCGCCAACGGTCGGTTGCCTACAGGTGCATGGCGGGCGCGGTAAGGGTATGGTTCGGCAAACCATGAGGGGTAACCCCCGGCAATCGAGGTGCGGGCGTGTTGAGGAAACTGGGAATAAAGGGACGGGTCATCCTGCTGACCATGCTGCCGGGGAGCCTGCTGGCCCTGCTGCTGGGCGGGTATTTTACCTGGGTACAGCAAGCTGAATTGCAGGGCCAACTGCTGGCGCGTGGCGAGATGCTGGCCGGCCAGTTGGCGCCGCTGGTAGCCCCGGCGCTGGCGGCCCGGGACACCGACCAGCTGGAGCGGGTGGCGGCGCAAGCGCTGGAACAGACGGACGTGCGCAGCGTGACCTTCCTCGATGCCGAGCGCGGCCTGCTGGCCCATGCCGGGCCCAGCATGCTCAACCCGATCCCCGGCGGCACCGGGACGAAACTCGCCCAGCGCAGCGGCAGCGACGCGACCCGTTACCTGCAACCGGTATTTGGCCGCGACCGGGACCTTGCCGGGGCACAGGTGCCCGGGGAAGCCGACCGCCTGCTGGGCTGGGTGGAAATCGAGCTATCCCACACCAACACCTTGCTGCGTGGCTACCGCATGATGTTCGCCAGCCTGGTGCTGATCGCCGCGGGGCTGGTAACTACCTTGTTGCTGGCGCTGCACCTGGGCCGGGGCATCAGCGCGCCGCTGGGGCACATCAAGCTGGCGGTGGCGCGAATAAAGGAAGGCCGCCTGGATTACCGCCTGCCTACCCTCGGCAACCACGAGTTGGACGAACTGGCCGCGGGTATCAACCGCATGGCGCAGTCGCTCGAAGAAGCCCACGACGAACTCCAGCACAGCATCGACCAGGCCACCGAAGACGTTCGCCAGAATCTGGAAACCATCGAAATCCAGAACATCGAACTGGACCTGGCGCGCAAGGAGGCACTGGAAGCGAGCCGGATCAAATCCGAATTCCTGGCCAACATGAGCCATGAAATCCGCACGCCGCTCAACGGCATCCTGGGCTTCACCCACCTGTTGCAGAAGAGCGAGCTCACGCCGCGCCAGCTGGATTACCTCAACACCATCGAAAAATCCGCCGACAGCTTGCTGGCGATCATCAACGAAATCCTCGACTTCTCGAAGATCGAAGCCGGCAAGCTGGTGCTCGACAGCATCCCCTTCAACCTGCGTGACCTGTTGCAAGACACCCTGACTATCCTGGCCCCGGCCGCCCATGCCAAGCAGCTGGAGTTGATCAGCCTGGTGTATCGCGATACGCCAGTGTCACTGGTGGGCGATCCGCTGCGGCTCAAGCAGATCCTCACCAACCTGGTGAGCAATGCCATCAAGTTCACCCGGGAAGGCACCATCGTCGCCCGCGCCATGCTCGAGGACGACGGCGAAGATGAAAGCAACGCCCAACTGCGTATCAGTGTTCAAGACACCGGGATCGGCCTGTCCAACGAAGATGTGCGCGCCCTCTTCCAGGCCTTCAGCCAGGCGGATAACTCCCTGTCGCGCCAGCCAGGCGGCACCGGGCTGGGCCTGGTGATTTCCAAGCGGCTGGTGGAACAGATGGGGGGCGAGATCGGTGTGGACAGCACACCGGGCGAAGGCAGCACCTTCTGGATCAGCCTTACCTTGCCGCGGGCGCGGGAAGACGCCGAGGACCTGCCCGCCCCGCCGCTGCTGGGGCGTCGCGTGGCGGTGCTGGAGCACCATGACCTGGCGCGGCAGGCCCTGGAGCATCAATTGCAGGACCTGGGCCTTAAGGTCATGCCGTTTAACGCGGTGGAGCGCCTGGCCGAAGCGGTAGGCGCCGCGCGGCTTGCCGGCCAGCCAATCGAACTGGCGGTGCTGGGCATCACCAGCCAGCAGCAACCACCGGAGCGCTTGCGGCCCCGCTTGCGGGAGTTGCAGCAGCAGGGCTGCCATGCCTTGGTGTTGTGCCCTACCACCGAACAGGCGTTGTACCACTCGGTGGTGCCCAACCCCCACAGCCAGCTCCAGGCCAAGCCTGCCTGCAACCGTACCTTGCGCCGAGTGCTCAGCGAATTGGTAAGCCCGCACAGGCCCGCGCCGGTGCTCGACGAAGCCCCGGCGGATCGCCCGCCGCGCATCCTGTGCGTGGATGACAACCCGGCCAACCTGCTACTGGTGCAAACCCTGCTCGAAGACATGGGTGCGCTGGTGCAAGCCGTGGACAGCGGCCAGGCGGCGCTCGAGGCCGTGCAGCAGCGCTCGCTGGACCTGGTGCTGATGGATGTGCAAATGCCCGGGATGGACGGGCGCGAAACCACCGAGCGCATTCGCCTGTGGGAAGCCGGCCGCCCGGGCGCCCCCTTGCCTATCGTGGCGCTGACCGCCCACGCCATGGCCAACGAAAAACGCGCGCTGCTGCACAGCGGCATGGACGACTACCTGACCAAGCCCATCAGCGAACGCCAACTGGCGCAAGTGGTGCTCAAGTGGACTGGCCTGGCCCTGCGTGGCCAGCCGGCCGAGCGGCTCAGCGAATGGGCCAGCACCGAGGGCGAGCAGCACATACTGGACCATGAGGAAGGGCTGCGCCTGGCCGCGGGAAAGGAAGATCTGGCCGTGGACATGCTCGCCATGCTGCTGGCCGGGCTGGATGAAGACCGCCACGCTATCCAGGCCGCGCGCGAAGCACACGACCATCATGCCTTGCTCGAGCGCATCCACCGCCTGCATGGCGCCACCCGCTATTGCGGCGTGCCCCAGCTACGGGCGGCGTGCCAGCGCAGCGAAACATTGCTCAAGCAGGAAGATCCCACCGCCAGCGCCGCCCTCGATGATCTGGAACAAGCCATCGTGCGGCTGGCCGAGCACGCGCGGATCAGTGCGTGACACAGCGAACCGTAGGCGCCCTCTTACCCCATGGGGGGCATCTACCCTGTAGGAAGCGGGCGAAGCTCGCGAATAGGGGCGTAATGACGCTGCGGTCGATGGCGGTCTGACCGCCCCATTCGCGAGCGCCGCCTTTGGAGAGCGGGGCCGGCCTTCCCCTGA
>Ga0265797_10002310_pt1 | contig 32245 bp, 41 predicted proteins | sample P2T30metagenome_FD_192433 | JGI IMG/M metagenome (GOLD analysis project Ga0265797, IMG submission 192433) | Plant litter microbial communities from East Loma Ridge, Irvine, California - P2 T30 | ecosystem: Environmental > Terrestrial > Plant litter > Unclassified | place: USA: California... | reverse complement strand
CGAGTCTATCTGGCGATTTCACGGTTTTCAGTAAACTTGTTATCTGCGCGGTGATGCTTCGGGGGAGACATCGCGGTCTTCCTTATGCCCTTGATCATGCTGTGATGTTGCCTGGTGAGCAGTTGGAAGGAATGGACGGAGATTGGGATGCGCGTTCGAGGACTGTGGGTTCGTTGACGAGATCGAAGACTGTTTGAGGTCGATGGAATCTTATATATAGCCCGCTCTCTATCATCTGACATCCAACGCATCAGCTATCGCCTTCTCCCCAACAACGATCCGTATGTCAAGATGACCACAAGCCACCCTGAACCCAACCAGAAAGCCAAAAACACCTCTAATCACATCACCCACAATCAACACGTCTCTCCCAACACGCCACCAAGCCCACCAGACGCAACTACAACGCCGCCGGCTTCGCAGCGCAATAGTCATCATTCCCCTGACCGCCATCAACACACCCATACTTGCAGTTCTCCGTCAAACGAATGTTACCAAGAAGCGAAGTGCACTCCCACAAAACGCTGTCCACCTGGGAACCGTAGCAAGGCGTCCGCTTCTGGACACACTCTCGCTCCATGGTGGATTGGTAGTCGCCTGGAGGTTGTCAATGCCGTCGAACTACGTTCCTGAGAATGAAGATGAGATCTTACCGATGCGGGCCAGGGTCCCTCCGCAGTACATGGTGTCGTACTTGCAGTCTCTTGCGAGAGAGGCGCCGATGAGCGTTGCTAGTGGGAGGAGGGTGGTTGTGAGCTTCATGGTGGAGGTGTTGGGTGTTAGGGAGATAGGTCAGAGGACTGCAACTGCAGAGTGGATGGAGTATTCTAAGTACACTTGTCGTCAGTTGGGTATGAAGTGTTATATGTTGCTCCGTCGCTACGAGTCCTAGATCATAACGAAGCGACAATTGCCATTACGATTGGCGGATAGCGGTGTGGCATAGTGAGATAATTCTAAGATCTAGTGGAGTAGGTCATCGCTATATAGCGGTAAAGAATATCACATAGACCTACTATGTAGTCGAGTGCTTGCTCAAAGCAAGGGCTGCAAGAGCCTAAAGTAGTAGGTGCACCGCCACTTATTAATATATCGACTTATCACTTGGTCCGCTAGCTTCACGGATCTCCCGTAAGTGGGTCCACGGGAAGTGCAAGTGGAATATGCAGCTATATCACGCGCGAATAGCACATGCATAGCGGTACAATTCGCAGCTTTGACTACCGCTATGCGAGACATTTCCAGCGATCGCGAAGGGTTCTACAGGCGTGGAACGACAAGATCCGAGCGAGAAGTTAACAGAACTACAGTAGTTATATCCTCCGCCTAACAAATTACCAATCTTCGCAGTAATAGCATTTCCCCACTACCATCAGATCCGAATATCGTCCTTGATCTGGTTGATATAATCCATGCCCTCCTTCCTGTAATCATCCTTGATAAGCTCCAACCCCTCCTCGCGGAAATGCATCGTCTCCAAGCTGCCGCTGTCCCACTGCGGCCACTGCGGAATCTCATCGTGATTGGGGTTCAAGTCATGAACGAAGTGGACAAGAGAACCCATGAGATGACGGCTGTTGTTGCTGATGGTGTCGGGGATCGTTCCGAAGAAGTAGAAGAAGACGTCTGACGCGTGGAAAGAGCCCAGGATGGGGATATTGGTGGCTTTTAGTCGTCCGAGGAGTTTGCCGACGAGCGAGTCTCCGACGGCGGAGAGGGGGATCGAGAACTTTGTGTGGTAGTTCCATTTCGGCGCGCGGTGCTTGGCGAGTAGCGAGCGGCGTTGGGCCTCGAAACTGTAGTCGCCGACCAAGGCTGACAGACGCTCGTATTGAGGGAGGCCGTCGGCGGGGAAGTTTTCGATGTTTGTTGGGTAGAGTTCCATCAGGCGGTCGAGCTGTTGCTCGCTTACCTTGGGCCACCAGTAGGTCTTGAAGTAGTCCTTGACCAGCTCGGTGGTGGTGATGTTGACTTGGTTGAGAAGGCAGAAGAGCGTGCCTTCGTTCTCCATGTCGCCGTATAGGATGGGGACGTTGGCGATCTTGCCGGCTGCTACGAGCTTGTCAGGGCTCTCGGTCAGGAACTTGCCGTCGGGGCGCAGAGTCCAGGCTGATGCCAGACTGCGGAAGCCGAAGAAGTTGTTGACGGTGTTTGCGTGCTCGAAGATCTTGGCGTAGGGAGCTTGGCGCAGACAGGCAATCTTGTCGGAGGCGCCTGCGCAGTCGACGTAGTTGACCATGTCGTCGAAGAGGGCTTGTTGTCTTTCGGGGCCGTCGACAGCCAAGGGACCGCCGGAGATTCCGACCGCGGCGCGGAAGAGTCCTTCGTTATTGCCCTCATTGGCGACGAGGTGGGCGGTCACTGACCATGATCCAGCGCTCTCTCCCATGATGGTGACTTTGGTGGGGTCGCCTCCGAAAGCTTGGATGTTCTTTTGAATCCATTTCATGGCGACACGCTGGTCTTCAAGACCAAGGTTCAGCAGACCGGCTCTCTCGAACTCCTTTGAGGCGGTGAAACCGAAGTGGTGGAGACGATAGTTGATCGATGTGAAGAGGACGGGCTTGCCGTCGGCCACAGACCTCTTGACGATGTTGGCGCCTTGGTAAAATACGCCGGGGAGGGCGGTCTAAGCGATGACACGTTAGCAATTGTACGATGGTCAGACAGTGAGTTCTTGTTGTCCAAACGTACCGTTCCATCAACACCGAGCGCAGCGGACGAGCCGACTTCGAAACCACCACCGTGGATCCACAACACGACAGGAAGATCCTTCAAGCTTTGATCCTGTGGTCGCTGCACATTGATCGAGAGACAGTCTTCGGACTGCTGGTACACATCTTGAGCTAGCGGCAGAGCCTCAACGAAGCTGATAGCTTCTCCGACCTCTCCAATATCCGGTGCGAGGATAGATGGAGCGAGCAGGTGCTGAGGGCAAACATCGCCGTACTGAGTTGCTTGCTGCACGCCTGGAAGCTGATCGTTGAAAATCCGAGCATGGTCGAAGCGAGGGGCGTGGGCGTATGGGATTCCCAAGTAGTTGCTTGTTCCGGTGACGATATCTTGTTTGCCTTGGAAGCTGGCATATGATGTTTTGACGATTGGAGATGGGCCACCGTTCACTAGGCCGCCAAGGAGCTGGGCTGATGCCAGTCCGGCGAAAGAGAGGGTGAGAGTGAGCATCTTTGCGTTGGCGATTGGACAAACACTTCGAACGACGACGGGGTGATTTTCTTTATAGATGTCTGCCACTCTGGCGATCGTTACTCTCTGCTCTTTTTGAGTTTTGACTGACGCCAGAACAGGCGTCCTGCAGGTACATTACACTATTTGAACTCAAGATGGACTTGTTCTGGCTAATGATTCTAGCCCAGTTCTGTATTCTGGAAGATGTCGCCATGTTGCAGGAACACGGAGTCTCTCTCTACTAGTTGTTGCCGCTGCTGTCAAGTTCATCAGCTGGGAGAAACCGGATTGTATCGCTGAGAGGAAATGATAGATGAACAATCCTTCAATCCACAACGTTACCATACCGCACCAACAATCTCACCCCTGAAGCTGCATACCACTGAACAACAGTATCCATCCCGGAACAAGCGGAGGTCTTGTCCAACGTGTCACGCGGAGTGGTAGCTCGAGGGATCACCCTGTCGCCGCTAATTGCAATTGAATAGCGGTACTAGTGGTGCGTCAAAGTCGCTGCGTTGTTCCTTGTTAGGAAATAAAGTTGCAGTACAGCTCAATTGCGAGAGTTATGCCAATATTCTGCGCGTATACCCGGGGACCGTTGGGCATCTCTTGATGTATACTTTTTTCCCCGCTCGTGGTATTTGTAACGGGCTGGCGATCTGCGCTGAACCGTTCGTGCTTCCTAGTTCGCCTCCACGTTTGCCAAAGACTTCGGACGTTCTAGATGTGATGATGTTGCTATGGTCGAGGTCTTCATGTCTCAGTACATGGTCGGGAGACAGATGCAGGGTCGTCGGGAGAGTCGGGAAGGATGGACTAGAATCCTGTGGCTGGTCCTAGGATGTGGTTCACGCCGAGACGGATATCTCTCGGTCAAGTCAGATGCATCCTTGGGGGCTGACTCGTAACTATCCAAGCTTTTGGTCGCTTCAAGCTTCCATCAGGCCGGAGAGTGTCGAAGATCAGAAGAATACTGTGAGTTGACGACGAGCTTGCCTTCTGCACCCACACCCGCGCGTGTCATCGAGAGACTGGCGGCAATCTGATGGCATTCATTGATGTAGCAGGAGAGTTGCATTTGAGAACATCTCCGGCTGATGGGGATTGGTAGTCAGTGTTTCTAGAAGAAAAGGGTGTTGTTCTTAGACGATGACATTTCTTGGGTGTCTAACACCAATTCTACTGGGTTGCACCAACGAGAGCACTGATTTCTGGGCACTCCTCCAAAGTTCAAGATTGCATTCCTGCATTGATGAGGCGGAATTGATCTCTCCAAATCGACCGTACAATTTCGCTATCGAGCGACAGACCGATATGCCGCAGATTTCTCAGCAGGTCTTGAAGCGTTCATACCGTTTTTTCTTCAATAGGAAACAAATGAGCGAGCAAGCGAGATCAAGGAGCGCATTGGTATTCCGAAGGATTCGGAGACGGGGGGAAGACCGTCCGCCCCGTGGCTTGGCGGGATGTCGCTGCTTACAAACAGACAAGTCTCGATGTGTTGGATGTGTAGATGTCTGTCGCAGGTCCCCACAGGCCAAGTCGACAACGTTGTCAATTGGCTAGAGATCAAGGTGAAGATTAGATTATGGGTACGAGGGACATGGTCGTGGATATTACCGTCGAGGAAGGATGCACCGAACCCGAGCAGGCATCAAGTTCACATGACGATTTCCAATGGGTCATGTATTGGAAGGGTATGTATGTGAGTCCGTGAGGCCAGTTGACAGTTTCAAGCCCTTTATTGTCGTTATATAACACGTGCGTCGCACCCCAAACACTTCCGCAAAGGCAACATACAAGACAAGCCAACATCTCCTCATTTGTCACCAATCCCTCCTCAGGCGTACACGAGCTCATCCCAAAGCAATCGCAAGACACTTCGAACCGAGATGGCGACCCAGCGAGCTCTCTTCGTCCGCGAGATAGGCAAGCCTCTTGTCCTCGTCCACGACCATCCGGTTCAAGAACCCGCACTCGGGCAAGTCCAGATCAAAGTCACTGTTGCCGGTAAGTCATCAGCCGGGGCGGCATGGCGGCTGTACCGACCTAACACCCAAAGGCTTTAAACAATGGCGAAAGATCACACTAACCCTCTTTACACCAGGCCTCAATCCCCACGACCAGCGAAGCAGAGACACCGGCCTGCTGATCGCAGACAAACTCCCGGCAATCCTAAGCAAAGACGTCGTCGGAGTCATAAGCAAGATCGGACCCGACGTTACGGCGTTCCAGGTCGGCGACCGCGTCATGAGTTTGGGCTCTGGTTCTGTGGCCGATTCATCTCAGTCTGGACTGCAGGAGTTTGCGTTGGCTGATGTCGTAAATTGTGCCAAGGTTCCTGATAGTATCTCTGATGACGAGGCGGTACGACCCCTTACTACTGAGCATTTCCCAAGTCCGTGATGAATGCAGCTGACGAAGGCTTGACCTAGGCGACGTTCCCGACGAATGTGTCGGCTGCGTTTGTGGCTCTTTTCGAAGTTCTGGCACTGCCAGCACCGTGGCAAGACGACGAATCCCGACCCAACAGCCTGCTTATCGTCGGAGGTGGCTCCAATTGTGGCAAGTTCGCAGTGCAATTTGCGAAGCTCGCCAAGGTGCAAAATATTGTCGTTGTTGGAGGAGACGAACCACTGTTGAGAAAGTTTGGAGCAACGCACGTAATCGACCGCCACCTGACCGAAGACATCGTGATCTCCAAGATCCGGGAAGCGACTGGGGACGACCTGGTGTACGCCGTAGACGCGGTGAACATGCCCGACGGACTCGGTCTCGCGCTCAATGCGCTTTCGAGGCAGAGACGGGGGAAGATGGCTCGTTTGCTGCCAGTCGGAGAGGTCGATGATACCAGAGGTCATGAAGTTCTTGACGTTCTTGGGCTGTTCCTCTACAGGAAGCCGATTTGCGTTGCGATGTGGGAGCGGTTGACGGAATATGTGGCAGCTGGAGCGATCCGCCCGACGTCTTTTGAGGTGCTGGAGGGTCTTGAGGCTGAGGTCGCAAATGCTGCTCTTGATGGTTATCGCGATGGGACCAACAGGAATAAACCTCAAGTCAGGCTGTGAGGGAAGTGATCTTGGTGAAGTAGTGGATACAGCGTAGTCTGTACAGATTTTACAAGCACATTATACCTGTTCGCTCAGCTTATACTGGATCACCCGTAACCTTGAGAGGATGCGCTTCTGTATTGAATACCCACTCATTGACAGCGCCAGTCCGGCTATCTTGTACGTGCCAAGCAGCGTGCGCGTCCTGCAACCTGTTAGCTTGTACATATATTACCACTACCCACCGAATCGACAAGTCTCACCTCGACATTTATCAGCCACATGTATTTGAGCAATTCAGCAAAGACAAAGCTCTCCTGCTTGTCCAGCTTCTGGCCGCCATCCGGCGCCGTCACGTCGCTTATTGCGCTGAAGCCAGTGTCCGTCTTACAGACTTTGTTGAGTGCCAGGAACATGTTCCACGCCCATTCGCGATACTTGGGGTCCCGCGTGGCGCGGTAGGCATAGTACCACGTTTCCAGAGCCTCCGGTCGGAGTTGGAAAGATGTGTCCGCCGGTCTGACGGAGTTATATCCACTGCAATGCTTCTCGCCCCAGGCGGAGCTGCAATCGGGCGTCCAGTGGACCCACTCCGGGCCAAGGTGGGCTGCCGTATGTTTGTACAATGCGCCTGCGGTGTCCGCGATCATGAGGCCGAAATCGACCAGAGTCTGGTTGCTTGTCACCATACCGCCAAGAATGAAATTACCTCCAGCAAACCAGGACAGCGAGTCCATGGCGTTGAAGCGGCGCTGGTCTTCCCAGAACGGGAGCAGAACTTCATTAGCCCGGCCGAATGGTTTTGAGGCAACAAGGCGTATCGTGGAATCGGCGGCGATAGTCCAGCGGTCTAGGTAAGCCGCGTACGTTTTGCGATCGTAGACATACGCCTTGATGAGATACTCGTAGTACGAATCCGAGAGCGAGCCCCAACCACCTTTGGCATCTACGAATTTGCCATCGGACACCTGGATGTACGAGCCGAGTAGACCCGGGTATGGCTCGCTTGTCTTGGGTTGCGGATCGAGCAAGTGCGACTCTGCTCTTTGAGCCAGCTCTGCGTACTTGCGATCCCCGGTGATGTCGGAGAGGCGGGCGAACTCGAGTATCAGAGATCCGGCTCCAGCCAAAGTGTTTGTAGTGCCGTCGTCCGTGATACATGTTGCAGGATCGAGCCAGTTACGCGGTATACCAGATGGTGTGTTGAAAGCGCAGGTTAGGATGTCTCCGAGCCGCACCATCTGTTCGTACAGGCGCTTGCGAAGCTGCTGATCAACAGCTATGTGAGCAAAAGGTCCGTTGAGAAGATCGTGAGCGGAGATCATGCCACCGAAATGGCGGATGACGATCTCGAATACCTGGATACTGGTGCCTCCTTTCACGCGTGAGAAGTCCAGATCAGAGATGAAGCGCAGTATGTCTACCACGACACTCTCTTTCTCCATGAGAATCGCAGTGGACAGTGCGTCGATGGTGGATGCGCCCCAGCCTCCGAAATCATCATCGCATGTGTTGGACACAGGATGCAGCGAGTCGTGGCCCATGCAGTGAGTGCTGTAGCCGGACCAGGCGTGCTCAAATGCTGCCACTACATGTTCTCGCCGCTCTGCGAGTAGCTGTCTTTCCGGGTCCCAGAATTTTAGATGGCTTCGCCTTGAAGATGAGAAGAGCAAGATTAATACCAGAAGGCTGATGGCTGCTCCGACAAGCACTCTGAGACGGAGGAAACGCATGTTCATTATCATCGCCGAGAGAGTAACATGGTATTTGTGCAACGCGAAGAACAGGCCTAGTCAGCTTGACGCTCGTGGCTGATGCAGTCGACTTCGCAGGTGTTGTCCAGAAGATGGCAGACGATGCGGCTGGCGTACGAGGTACGTGGTTTCATCGTGGAGATGCCTGAGCATTGACGGGCGCGTAAGTGAAACGAAGCGCGTTGGCGTCTCGTAGCCGATTGGACGTTGTGTGCCACTTTTCATTGATCCACTTGCAAATCCTATTGGTTGAATAAGCGACCGCCCACTCTCTCCCCTGCGCCCGAATCTTGCGCTTTTTTAAGAAAGGTCGACACGGCAAAGTCGTCAACACAGTCTACTACCCATCAACCAACGTCGACCTCAACCTGATGGACTTTAATCCATCTCAGGACGAATCGAGATGTCTCGGTTATGCTGATCCGATCATGCAAAGGCGAACATATCGAAAACTTCGAATCTTTGAGCGACCTGGCACCTGGCGAAGACACCATCCACAATCGGTATGCCGATCCAAAGGGTCACATTGGACCTAATAATACTTGCATGGTAGGCTTCTCGGTAGGTAAGTGTGCGGCACTGCAGGCGCTTGACCTAGCCGCAGCACAATCCGTGAGGTCTATTCCGGCGTTTCTGCGTTGATGCGCTTTGCTTGCAGCATCCTGGCGCTTACGAAAATACGCGGTCGACTCGTCTAAGCAAACATGTCTTTTCATAGTAGATTGCTGGTCGGCATGCGGCACAGCAGACACGCGAGGCAGATCTGAAGTGATTACTGCCAGAGTCCGCTCAGGTACAGTCGATTTCCATCTTGTTCCTCACATACCGTCAACATGGCACTCAGTCTCTCCCTGTGGCTCCTCTTGCAACTCGCGCAGACGAGTTACACAACAGCAACATGTTCCGATCCTCCACCCCTATCACTACCGATAACAGATGTCGAACTTTCCAACGGACATGCTATGCGAGGCATACCGCTATCAATCGGCAGTCCACCCCAGAACATGTCGTTTCTACCACACAAGTAAGCAGCATTCGTGGTCATGAATAGCTCAAATCTGACGGTGGTGGACTCCCAGTTTCCTAAACAATACATGGGTGTACAACACAAGCTCGCCCTTTTGCATCGACAAAACCACAAAGACACAGTGTCTAACTATGCGCGGCGGTACATACGACACGTCTGAATCGACATCTGCTTCAGACGGTCTCGATGTTTATGGCGCTGGAGGTGACCCCAGCGATACGTTTCGTGCGCTCGGGACGCATGTGTGGTATAACGATTGGGCTATGGATACTCTCAAAGCAGGAAACACCACCCTTGAAGACTTCCCGATCGGCATGTCCGGCTTCGACGTAGGCGGTATATTCGACACGCAGGCCAACATTGGTCTTGGAAGGAACTCGACTCTACTCAACGCTCTGCACGACAAAGGTCACATCAGCTCACGAACATACTCCTTCTGGTGGGGACTCAACAGTGCTTCTTCATCGCTCTCGATGGACGGCCAGCTCGTTCTTGGCGGTTACGATGCGGCCAAAGTGATGGGGCCCAACATCACACAGAAGCTGTTGCCTTCTGCCGTTGGATGCGGGTCTGGGATGTATCTCACTGTCACCAACATGATCCTGGGATTCCCAAACGGCACCAAGGCGGACATGCTCGCACCTTCAGTCATCACGGCATGCATCCAGCTCGACTTTCCATCTGTCGCATCGTTTAGATACGACCCGTTCATGGAAAGATTCCAGAACTACACAGGCACCGAGAGAGACATAACGCCGTCAGACCAGCCGTGGGAAGTGCCGTCATACAGGCTTGATGGAAAGTAAGTAAAACCTTCGCATCGCAAACCATCTCTACCAAAAGCTCACCTTATCAGTTACGGAGGAGACCTCTCCCTAATCCTCGACGGCACGTCCAAGTTCACCCTCTCAAACGACATCCTCATCTTACCCCGAGAATACATCGCATCCGATGGCGCTTTCCAAACCGATTCGTCCTCCCCCGGCATCGCTTTCTCACCCACATCCAACGACAACGTCAACGACGTCTCCATCATTGGCAGGCCGTTTTTCTCCGCCGCGTACATCATGGTAGACCTGGACGCCGAGACCTGGACGCTCTGGCAGGCAAACGCAACCACCGACACGCGGCTGGTCAGTGTTGGCGGCGATTGTGCCGCCAAACCAAAGGTAAACGCCGCGCCGCCGAAGATTTCGCCGCCTGGCGGCGTGAATGCGACAAACCAGACTTCGATTCAGGACACCACATCCTCTTCGGAATCATCAGCGCAAGTGGATGGTCCTTCGACGAGCCTGAACGGCGGCACGATAGCCGGTATTGCCGTAGGCGCAGTAGTCGGCTGTGGCCTGTTGGTCGGAGCTTTTGTCCTTTGTCGGTGCCGCAGAAAGCGTCGAACGCAGCCGCGGCGTTCAGGGAGCGAGGCCAACATTGCGTTGACCAAGTACACGGATGGCCATGGCCGGGAATCCGGAGGGATAGTAGTGCCAATGTATCACGAGAAGTCCGCGGACTCCTCGGCGCACGAACTGTCGTCTTCGTGGATACCTGCACATGAATTGCCTGTTTGGGAGAGGCCGACGGAGGTTTCTGGCGGGCATTGGAGTGTGCGCCCGGTCGAGTTGCCGGGTACGCTTACGCCAAAGACTTGGAGCGGTGGCTAGACAGTGTACACATTCGATCTATGTACGCGCCCGACTTTGCGTTCACACCGGTCAAGTCATGGATGATATCGGGGGGTAGCTTCATTCCGGTATGGCTGCTTCTATGATCGATATGAGGCCATTCGAGAAGAAGTTGGGGTTTGTAAGTATGCTTGATGAGGAGTGATCCGTGCTCTCTCCCGGGCGGTGAGTGACGCATCACGTGACGTTATATTCTGCCAGTTCCACTGGAACTTACCTGAATTACAAGTTGATGTCCAAGGGTCGGGGGTCTGTTCTGGATCCCTCTCGGACTTCATCACACCACGCACGGGAACATCGCCGCCTAGACTGTTCTCAGCTCGCCTATTCTCAGGTACAAGGTACTGTATATGTGTCTACGACGCCTCTTCTGCTGCACGAGATCGAATGGAACATACGAGCCGAGCGACAGGTGAATCACCCTATTGGTCTGACCCCGTGTTGAGGCTGAGGTCTCAAAGTGCGACAAGGTCTGGCCTCGATTACCTTCGCGGGGTTCGACGCCATGTCGCCGTCTGCCAGTCACGCGCTGTTGCTTGAGAACAGTTATCCTGCAATAATTGTTCTCGGCGGAGTTGGGCCTTGTTGTTGATCGCCAGCGTGTGGGTGATCAAGAGGATCACCCAGATTGTGGGTGGCTCAGGGCTTTGGGGCTCTTGTCTGGCTGTGCTAATATTATACATCCTGCAAATCCGCTTCCTTGCGATGCTTTGTTTTGTTTGTCTTACCGCATTGTTAAGCCCTAGGAACTGCACACATCAATGGCTCACAATTACAACGGGGACTCGGAAGGCCTACAAGTCGTCCAACGAAGCGACTTCCCTGAAGTGGTGGCTCAGCAATCGCAACTCGAAGTCACAAATCCAGAACAACGGAATGTTGCAAATCATGACAGAGACGGCCCTGAGGATTACCCAAGCAATGATTCAAGGAATGACGATGGCGCATGGCCTGCAGCGCACGAAGCTAAAAGCATGGATGCCTCCGTTTCGAAGGTCGACAATGGGAAGCGCAAGATGTGTGGGCTGCGACGTCTGCACTTTTGGCTCTTGGTCGGCTTTCTCAGCGTTGCGACCCTGGCAGCCATCCTTGGTGGAGCTCTGGGAGCTCATTTTCGGAAGTCAATACCATCGTAAGTGCGCCAATTCACCCGCAGGGGAGCCTTGTTGCCGACTGACAACAGTAGTGATAAGGACTCTCCTTCTCGTTCCGCGAATAACAATACTGCTACTGCAAGAGCAGGTGTCTTCCCCGGTGGACATGTGCAGGATAAAACTGGACTCGCTTTGGCCAGCTCTGGACCAGATCTCATCCACGCGTACTTCATGGACGAGGACAACCACATAATTGAAGCGGACTACTGGAATAAAACTTGGACGAGCCCAAACGGTGAGCCGCACGCAGTCAGGAACGTAACCTCAAAAGCCGGCAAAGGATCTCCCATTGCTGCCGTCACCTACAGCCTCAAAGACGGCGCACAACACCGGCAGATCTTCTTCTACGACATCGACGGGTTGGCCAGCACCATCAACGCTACAGATGACGGTGCGTGGGGCGAGGCCTACAACCTTGTAACGAACATCACCTCACATCCGAGCGCCAAAGGCCTTGCTGCCTGCGTCGGCACTGATGAAGGCGGCTTGAATGGCATGCGCGTCTACATGGCCGACGCACGAGGTTGGATCCAGGAAATCGGCTTCAACTTCGATTCTTCTCACCATCCGACTTGGCACGTATGGGCGAGCTTCCCCAATGGAAGCGATGCTGAAGCAGGTGTCGCATGCAACCTCGTCGGCGACACCAACCACCTTTACTTCCGCAACAAGACCACCAGTCTGCTGCACCAGTGGACATGGAGATATGCCGACTATACTTCGGAATGGCTTGCAGGACCTCGCTCGACAAATGCCACCGTGGCTCCAGGCGGCAGCATGGCGACGACAACCGACGGCAAAGGCACCGACTACTTGTTTTTCCAGTCTCCTAGCGACGTTGTTATGCATGGCTTGTTCACGGGCGGAAGCATGTCGAACTTCACCGCGCAGGTTTCAACTCTCGATGCCGCAACGGTTGGGTACCATCTCGCGGCTGTGTGGACGGACGAAGCTACCATGCTCAATCAGGTCGCTCGGCGCCCAAAGAGGTTGACTTTTTCGACGGTCAGTCGGGCCGGTGAGGCTCGAGATGGGACTGTTGTGAGTACGTAGAATTACGCTGCTTTGCGCTGTAACTTGCCCAGATCAGGTGCCCTACAGGTCTCTCATACGATTTGTTTTGCCGCGAAAATTGGAGTTCCCGACACATGTCGCATGCAATGTCCACCCACTGTGCAGACGATCAAGGCAAATATGATGCGTGTCAGATCCGTTGCCCGCATCCGGTTGCTGCCTTCGCCCGCAGCTAAGGCTGACACACATACACGCCCTGAAGATTGCTTGCCGTGTTGCATCGTTCGCTGATCTACCGCCACGGCATACGTACGCTGCGTCATGCCTGGATTCTTGAGTAGTCCACTACCAGACTGATTGCATGCCTCGAGACACTGATAGGTCTGCAGGCATTGATTGCGTTGTCCCAACGTGCATCTTACTGTTCACACAGAAGCTGGAGCCTGTCAATAGAGATTCTGATCCTGAAAACGAACAATTGGGTGGATTCTGACACCACGCAGCAACACTGCCGCTCTGTGCGACTTCCAAGTCGACGCCACGAGATACAGTCGACGCCACAAGATACACTATCTCTGTTCATCAACCCTTGAGCCCTGCAGCCCGCTAGGTTGTTCCAGAGTCCCTCGAAGCTTTTACCAGCCATTATGACTCGATTAGCCTAGCCTCGATCAGCAGAGAGTAGCATGATTACACAACCGAGCCAAGCTGATCGATACTCTGGTTGCCGGGAGCGGTGCATTCTCAGCTCATCAGGCTGGTGCGCACAGGTAGGTGCCACCAGTTGAGGTACGCTGCCACTTCGTGCGATCCGGAATTCAGCTCCTCGACCGAGCGTCCTATCAAATGCGCTGTATTCTGTTCCTGGCGGACGGCTGGTCTCATGCAACGTCCAGGCATGCAGCCCCCAGTCGTGATATCAGATGCATGAGGAGCGAAATAGAATATGTGGTCGTTTCAGAGGCTTGCGATTCGGCCTCGCCTCATCCTTCGGAAAGAAGCAATGTCGATCCCAAATACAGGGTTCAAACCATGAGCAACAGACTAAGTACTCTTGCTTCGACTTACTAGTCTTTTCAACTCCTGCAACTGCCCTACTGTACCGGATACTAAGACGTCTCGCTTGTAGGCATTCATCATGAAAGACTTTATCCTCGTTTTCCTCTCAATCTTCGCAGTGACTTCCTTAGGGGAAAACGACACCTCCGTACAACCTGTTCCAGAGCACCTCGCAGCGACTTCCATTGCGAATGGTGCCATTGGAGACCACGTGGCAGCAGGACTCGGCATCAGTACTCGCGAATCGACCTCTGGTCTTTCTGCAAAGACCAGCGACCACTTGCCAGAGACCGTTAACTCCAGCTTCCGATTCCTGACATTTTCCAAAGCCAATGCAACACTCACGAGTGCAGGAGCCTCCGCTGCAGGCAACGTCACCGCCACTTTAGCAACAGACTGCTGGAACATCTGGCTTAACTATTGGTCGGCAAGCAAGGCCAACATCCTCACGTCCGACGTCACATTTGATGTCGTATCAACAAGGACCACAATCTGGACGGATTTCTCGCGAACCGAGCGGATCACAAGTTCGTGGATATCATTGACCTGGACATACACATATATCCAAAGATCAACCTTGTACAGCGGGAACTACCCAGTCTCGGTCTCCACGTTCTACACAACTTACACTGACTCACTTCCATAATTGGATATCGATACTCAGCTGTCCTGGCTGGGCACATATCACAAGACGATCCTCGAGTATGATGAGAGCTACCGAACCATCCTCGTTGGTTCGACTTCGGCACTTCCAACTCCTGTCTGCGAGCTCCCTTCTATCATGGCTGAATGCAGTATACAGTGGAGCACCAAGATCCATCGCTACACAAATTCACCAGCGCCTGACTGCACACAAGCTATGATTACGGGTGATTGGTGCACGTCGCTACGATCACAGTACTTGGAAGTCACTCACTTTCTTGGCATAGATCAGAATGTCGGCTGGGTCCGTACAGACGAAAGTTCCTACTTCCCTGTATCGATGTCTCTTGCACCAGGATGTACTCTCGGGTGCCAGGACTGTTCTATTACCGGCGAAAATGTCCAACTCTACTACTGGCCACCTGCGACAGCGACTCTTGTAGAGAACGGTTCAGAAACTGTGACTTTGACACCCTTTGCGCAGAAGAACTCCTCGATACGCACTGTTTCCATCGATGGTAAGTAAAAAACCATAGCCCTCAATCTCTAAGCCGATTGCTGACTTTATCAGGAACGGCACTCACGTCTCCCACAGTGTACATTTCCTACGACATCCTTTACGCAAGCGACTCCTGTGGTGCTATCGGCAAAACATATAGGAACACCATACTGCCTTTGTTGAACACAGATCACCTGTTCAGCGTCGAGAGAATCGACCCACCGCGCAGTGAGTACCGCGGCTTCTTTGCATCGGAACCTTTCAACCTTGCGGACCTCATTGAGCCGATACCGGACGGCATTTACAACAGACAATTCAGATGTCAAGAGTCCAGTTGGAAATGGCGTCTCAGGAATCGGACTGACAACGAAACTTTCTCGTGTGCTCGCACTGCACCCTATGCGCCCAGAATCGGGATCCCCCCAGAAGCTCGGGCTTTGGATCCTGCATGGAGCTCATGCCGCGCATGGTATGGAGGACTGTATGACCGTGAGTCTCACACATTCCGTGAAGTACTCTGCCTGATAAAACTGACCTGCCGCACTAGCTCCCAAGGCATTGCAGCCTCCTGACGCGATTGTTGTGCCCACGCGCACATCCCTCATTACCGCAAAGCCGCCCGCGGCGACTCCCAAGCCGACTGTGGAATTCGGGCTGCCAACGAAGACATCACCACCCGTCACAAGCAAATTAGAATCTCAAGCAGAGCAAGGCGAACATTCGGCAGATTTAATTTCCTTTTCTCCCAGTTCAGCAGCCGAGGAGGCATCCAATGACTCCGGCGATGCTTCTCGGGTTGGAGGGACCAAAGCGAGCCCATCAGGTTCGAACCTTGACCCAGTTGCTGGACCGGATACTACGAGGCGTGAACCAAGCTTTTCGGACAAAGCACGGGAACTTGTGGAGACCATGTTGCGTGCTGGCACTGATCCTGATTCATCCAAGGGTGCTGCGGCCATATTGTCGATGTTGCTGACGAAGGGCAGTCAAGGCATTGACGACAACGGGCTGGAGACCGCGCCGGCGTCCGACCTCGGGTTGCATGATGGCCTAGGTGTGGCAACGAATGTAGGCTCTGCAGTCGGGGAGCCTCCTGCCAGTACAAGTGCTAACATCGTTACCGCGAAAACCACGATAGCAGTTCCCAAAGACGGCGACTTCGATGGCACGAAATTGACGTTAGGCCAAGTAACCCTCCTCTCTGGCATCCAGATCAGCGTGGCGAGCGACGGCATAGTTCTTGGACTCAGCAAAGCCACCTTCCAAGACACAGGTGCCTCAACGGCTTGGGTCGACGAAGCTATCACTATCAACGACAAAGTGTACTCCTTTTCCCATTTGCCAAGCCAATCCGGAGCCGTGATGATCGCAGGGCATACAATCCCCTATGACGGACCTCATGCAACTATCGCTGGCAAAAGGATCACGTACGACTCGAGCGGGCTTCCTGTCATCGACGCCATAGCACCTATCACCATTGACGGCACGGCGCATTCTGTTTCAACATTGTCAGATGGCGCAGAGCCCTCGACCTCAAGCTGGGCTTCAGACGTGGTAAAAAGCTCGGCTTCTGGTGTGCAGCCAGGCTCAGCAGCGCCATCTGACCCGGACGAGAACTCTGCCTCGGACCATGGACGTGGATTTGGACTTACGCCGCTGGGCGCGGTGATGCTGTTAGGGAGTCTTGTAAATCTATGAGGGGGACCCCAGACATTTCGGCCTTTGCGTCGTCAAATACGCCGCAGACCACCGGTTTACAGAGACTGTGGCAATCGGCATTTGGTCCACGTAAAGCTCACACTTCCACTCTACCTCTCGCCTATGCCACCACTGCGGCATGTTGCGATTAATCTCAGCTGCAGCCACATAATCAATGTGCAGTCACGTTAAGCTCATCCTTGCATCATGAGAAACTTCAGGATTGGCGAACGAGCATTGTGTACCATGCGTTGTTGAACTCGCAAACGGATCCGCATCAGTGGTATCAAGATGTTGATGTTTTGTTCAGCAGCGTGACTGAGAGGAGTATCTGTGATACGTTCTTTTGGTTGATGGATTCAATCTCACGCATTGAAGGTGATGAGATCTTTCCTCTTGCCATTGCCGACGTGTATGCCGTGCTATCGGGCCCGGCTGACAGCGTCCACGTGAATGACAAGGCAATAATATCACTGCGTTGCTTGATGACACGTCTTTCGCAGCACTGATTTCGACTACTACGATGACCCAGTGTGCAGGGTTCAGTGCCGAGTCCAGTCATTCGCAAGTTCCAGCGGAGATGCGGCCCGCAAGATCTTTGCAGGAAAAACGCCGCCTTCGCAAGCACGGCCGAGGCCAGACTAACTTGGTGGTGGTAGACGATAACTGATGAGAGCGGCACACCGTTCGCGATTCGGGGAATTGGCCTCGCTAAACTGACACCGAAGTGGAACAACCGGCAAGATGTTACGCCCTGGTGATAGCGGTTAGCGACTCCACAGGCGGAACCGCCGCAATGTCAGCAACAATGTTTGGGCTCGATTCGGAGGGGCTCTATGATCCTGACAGAACTGAGTCTGTGGTTGGCGAGTTGCGTGGCATTTCTGCCTAACCGACAGTCTGCGCTGCGTATGCTCACAATCGTCTAGAAGCGAAAGGCGGCCCGCCTCGACAACAATCACACCGCGCTCATCATGCCATTGATGCAAACTTCGTCCATCCGACCTCAACTAGTGCCTTCGTTACCGCATGCTCAACATGTTCGAAGCGCACAGGCGTCGATAGCATAGCCATACGCCGTCGTCTTACTCTACAAAACCTGTCTTCAATGAGACTATAATTGACGCTTCAACTATCAATCAACTCGCCACGGCCGCTCATCTTCAACTTCAGTCACTACCGAGCCTTTCTCGCACGTCACCTACCCCAACATGTCCGACGAAAAGTGTGAGCTGCGATCGGCGCAAGACCTCCCCGTCAGATCGGACTTCGACGAGACGGATGTCTTAGCGATCAACGCTCTCAGGGCCCTTTCCATCGATGCCAGTTTCAAAGCAAAGTCCGGTCACCCGGGCGCGCCGATGGGCATGGCGCCACTTATGCATGTCCTCTTCAAGAAGATGCGGTTCAACGCAGCAACGAACAAGACGTGGATTGACCGCGATCGATTCGTGCTATCAAACGGCCACGCGTGTTCTTTGCTGTGTGCAATACTGCACCTCTACAACTACGACATCTCCCTCGACGACTTGAAGCGGTTTCGCCAGATGCACTCCAAGACCTGCGGCCATCCTGAGGCGCACGTTACGCCTGGCGTGGAGGTGACGACAGGACCTTTAGGACAAGGTTTCGCGAACGCGGTAGGCCTTGCGATTGCTCAAGCCCATATGGCCGCCACGTACAACCGCCCCGGTTTCGATCTCTTCTCCAACCGGACCTTTGTTGTTTTCGGTGACGGCTGTGCCATGGAGGGAGTTGCATCCGAAGCAGCTTCTCTAGCCGGCCACTTGCAACTGGGCAATCTCATTGCGCTTTATGACGACAACCACGTCTGCATCGACGGCGATACCAATTCGACATTCACCGAAGATGTGCTGAAACGGTTCGAATCATATGGATGGCACACCCAGCACGTTCAGGACGGTAACAAGGACCTCGATGCGATTTCAAGAGCCATCGATGCGGCGGTCGCGGTCAAAGACAGGCCTTCGGTCATCAAAATCACAACTACGATCGGCTTTGGCTCTCTGCTTCAGGGCACTGGAGGTGTACACGGCTCGCCCTTGAAAGCCGATGATATCAAACAGTTCAAAGAGAAGGCTGGAATACCCTCTGAGCCATTCCATGTAACACAGGCGGTCCGAGATCAGTATGAGGATCACGCTCGTCGTGGTGCACATTTGGAAGCAGAATGGCAACACGTGTTCGAAGACTACCACAAGCAAGAGCCGGATCTTCACGCACAGCTGGTACGTCGCTTGGCACGCAAGCTTCCGCTCGACTGGCGCAAGGACCTACCAAGGTATTCATCGTCTGACGAGGGCATTGCAAGCCGGAAGCTATCAGAGTCGGTACTCTCTAAAATCGAAAAGACTCTTCCAGAGTTGGTCTCGGGCTCGGCGGATCTCACCTCGTCTAATTTGACGCGATGGAAGTCCGCTACCGACTTCCAGGCTTCCGGAACCGGCATCGGGCAACCCGAGGGACGTTATCTGCGCTGGGGCGTTCGAGAGCATGCCATGGGCGCGGCCATGAACGGCATAGCCGCCTACGGCGCCAATCTCATACCAGCTGCAGGAACCTTTTTGAACTTCGTGTCTTACGCGGCCGGTGCAGTGCGTCTGTCCGCGCTGGGGCGGCTCCGCGTGATATGGATAGCGACACATGACAGCATCGCGCTTGGCGAGGATGGTCCAACGCATCAGCCGATCGAAACCCTCGCTCACTTCCGGGCCATGCCCAACCTTCACGTATGGCGGCCGGCGGATGGCAACGAGATGAGCGCAGCCTACGCCGTCGCATTGGAGGCGGAAGGGACCCCCAGCATCCTGGCTTTGACAAGGCAACCGATGCCACAACTGCAGCAGAGCTCTGTGGAAATCGCTTCTCGCGGCGGATACACCGTTTTGATGGCAGAGAATCACTCGATCACCCTCGTCTCCACGGGATCGGAAGTCAGCGTCTGCCTGGAAGCCGTCAAGCTGCTGCGGAGGGAGAATGGCGTTCGAGCAAGAGTCGTCAGCATGCCGTGCATGGAAGTCTTCGACGCTCAAAGTCTGGCGTATCGGACTTCGGTTCTTCCGGCAGGTACACCCATCATGTCTGTCGAAGCGGCTTCTACGCAAGGATGGGACAAGTATACTCACGTTCAATTCGGCATCAATCGATTTGGAGAGAGCGCTCCTTGCGACGAGGTGTTTGAGCTATTTGAGATGACTGCGGCAGGCGTGGCAGAACGGTCGTTGAAGACGATCGAGTTCTATAAGGGTGTCAAAGAGCTGAAGTCGCCTCTGGAGAGGCCGTTTGAGCAGATCGTGTGAGATTTGTAATTTCTTAGTCCGCACAAAATCAAAGGCAACTTCTGTCGGATTCTTGAGCTTAATAAACATAGGCAAGTGCTAATGTAGTACCAAATGCTTTCTAATGCTGTACGTGTACTTTCTTAATGACAACAGTCGGCGGAACCATCAAGACGCCTACTCCCAGAGGCTGCCCTTCAAATGATAGCCCTGCTTATGCTGCCGATTGCTCTCATCGCTTCACCCTGGACAGACTCGCTGCTTTTTTGCATGTATTAGTCCAATTGATTGCATGTATACGCAAGTGGGCAAACCTGAGGCTATCTCTACTCTTTGTATCGAGCCCACGGGTTGGAATACATGAACCTAACAGTCGCCTGCAACACTCACACTAACAACTCCGTCTACCTCATTAGCCAGAATATCTTCAGCATTCAAATCGTCAGTGCTCTCAACCCTACGAACAGCGCTCGCTTCATCCTCACAAATCCCGCTAACAACATGCCTCTTAACAAGCCGTTCTTTCGCAACACGCCTGTCAACACCAACCGAAAGCTTCAAGTCGAAAAAGCCGGACGCAGACTTCCACGGTTCACGAGCAAGGTTGACGTAGTTCCCCTCCAAGATAACGATCCGGGTGTCGCTGCTGATCGCGATGCTGTCCGCCACTGGATCTTTGGTGGCATGATCGAACGCGGGCGCATAGACGACCCCAGCTGACGAGCCGTCGTTGATCGGTCGCGCGAGCTTTTCGACAAGGCAGCAGTATCCCACGGAATCATAAGTGAAGGCCGCGCCGCGTCGATGCTGCGCTGATTCCGGGTCTTCCATGGCACGGAGCTGTGCACGGGACAGGTGGAAGCCGTCCATTGGGATGTCGACGGCGAACGCGCTGGGAGCGGGGTTGGTGATGTTGGCATGGGTGAGTGTGTTTGCTGTAGCGGAAGGAACGAGGCCTTTCTTGAATGCGAGGCTGTTCAGGTTATCGGCCAGTCTGCGGGCGAGTGTTGACTTGCCTGCGCCTGGGATCCCCGAGACACTGACCAAGATTCTCTTCGGGGGGTCGGCGCGTTCGTAATGGTCCAATACCATCTGTGTTATCGCATTCAGAGTCTCCACGCCATTGGTCGTCGTCGTCAAGTGAGGCATCGTGTTCCGGTATCTGCCTTGGACCGACTCGGGAGATTGACAAGACAAGAAAATGGGATGCTGGAGGAGTGCGAGTCGCAAATCGATCAATGGCCATGGAAACTCTCGTTCATCTGTGCGTTGTAGAGACATGGTCAGATGGTTTTCTGTTCTCTCGAAAGGATTTTGATATCTTCTTGGTCTAAGTCTGGAGAACCCGACGATCGTTCTCACGTCCTCACATCGACATCAGGCGGCGAGGCGGCCCGCCTGCGGAGTGAGGAGTCGCGAGTGGAAGCTCTTCCAACAGCATCCGCAGGGTCTAAGACACTCATGTCGACCGTTGTGTGGGTCTAAGGCGGATGTTCCGCCGACTCGGCACTGCCATTCCGCCTCGGCCAGCATGGCAGACTCTTTACGCAACAGACTAATCTTCTGCCATGGGTCTGTTAACGTCCACGCGACGACGGCATCCCCCAGGATCCTCCACAGTATCCCCGCATTGCCATGGCCGTGGCCATGAAGCCTTGTGAGGTGTGTCGTGGAGTCTCATCGTGTATATATCTTCCAGTCCCATGCGATATCGCAACACGAAAGTCAATCAGCAACACCACTACAGCGCAATGTCGAATGAGAAAAGGTCTGCAAGCATCGATGGGGATTTGGCTGCGATTGTACCGCCTGGCCCATGGTACACAAAGCCTCACTTGCTGAAGCTGAACTTTTGCATGTTTTCATTGGTAGTGTTCTGTACGTCTACCCTTGCTCTGTCCTCGCTGTTGGCCGCCTTGAGAACGTCGACTGACAGCTACGTTCAGCGTCTGCCAATGGCTTCGATGGCTCTCTGATGAACGGTCTCCTAGCGATGGACCAATGGGTCATTTACTTTGACCGCCCCGCGGGTGCCTGGCTCGGCTTCATGAACGCCGTCTACTGGCTGGGAACAGGCATCACGTATCCGGTAGCAGCCTGGGTCGCGAACAAGTACGGCCGCAAACTTGGGGTTTGGTTTGGCTATCTCTTCGTTCTCCTCGGGGCCATCCTGCAGGCAGCCTCTCATAACAGCGCGGCATTCCTGATGGCGCGCTTCTTTGTCGGCGTGGCCTCTGCATGGTTCGGCAACTGCGTTCCGCTGCTTATCAACGAGATCGCCTATCCCACTCACAGGGGCATCGCCAACGCCCTGTTCATGTCTGGATATTACGTCGGAGCGATCGTTGCTGCGTGGACGATCTTTGGCACAAGGACAATCGACAGTGCATGGTCCTGGCGGATCCCATCGGCACCCCAAATCTTGCTACCTTTGATCGCCCTACCAGGGTTTCTGATGACACCCCAAAGCCCCCGGTGGTTGATCTCTGTCGACCGCGCAAAGGAAGCTGCCGATGTCCTGAAGAGATTCCACGCCGGCAATGACCAAGACTCAGAGCTCGTGAACTACCAGCTGCTTGAAATCACCACAACATTGCAAGCCGAGCAAGCCGAAGGCGACGTCGGATACATCGATCTGGTCAGAACCCCCGGCAACCGATGGCGGCTGTTCATCTCCGTCTCGCTCTGGATCTTTGCGCAATGGTCGGGCAATGGGGTCGTCTCTTACTATCTGGCTCTTGTTCTCGACACCCCTGGCGTGAGTGACACCAGAGATCAACTGCTCATCTCTGCCTGCCTTCAGATCTGGAACTTGATTCTTGCCGCCGGTGCAGGTCTTTCGGTCGACCGTTTCGGTCGCAGACCACTCTTCTTGATCTCGGCCGCGACAATGGCAATCAGTTACGCCGTTGTCACCGGACTCTCTGGATTCTTTGCAGAGACTGGCAATCCAAGCACGGGCATAGCCGTAATCCCCTTCTTGTTCCTATTTTTCGCCGGCTACGACATCGCTTTGTAAGTCCCTATCAGCAGCGGAACCTCGCATGCACATCCCGCCGTTGAAAAACGCAACTTGCTGACGACACGCCAGAACCCCCTTCCTAACCGCGTACCCCTGCGAAATCTGGCCCTACAAGCTGCGCTCGCGCGGTCTCACCGTCACCTGGCTGTCGACCATCTGCGCCATCTTCTTCAACACTTTCGTCAACCCGATCGCCCTCGCTTCGATCAGCTGGAAATACTACATCGTGTACATCCTCGTCCCGGCGGTCTTTGGTCTGACCGCTTTCTTCTACTACCCCGAGACCAAGGGGTACAGCTTGGAACAGATCGCCGTGATCTTCGACGGCGATAGGGCTGGGGGTCTCGCGCCGGGCGAGGCGATTGCTATGGCGACTCGTTTGGATGGCGATGGCAAAGGGACGTCTACCAAGGGTGATACGATTCGTACAGAGTTTGTGTAGATCGCGTTCGCGAGTGGAAGGTCCGGTGGAAGCTGAAGGGGTGTTGGATTGCCGATTTGGTGTACATAGCATGGGAATAGACGATGCTTGCTTTGCGACTCCATGGAATGTCGATTTGTCTGATTTTTGTTGTGTATCCACTTTCTTCGCTTTTGAGATGGGGTTCTGTTCATCTTGTTTTGTGTGGATACGCATGCCTGGAGAAGATGGACATTGGAGCATCGCTGCGACCCTTATGTAGGATAGTCTGAGAATTGTTTAAGAGGTTCGACCGAGTGAGAGGGAGGGCACGTCGGATTGAACGTTTGGGCAAGAATTGACAAGGCCTGAGAAGAATGCTCCACAGCCACCACATCAAAGGACTGGAGTAACTCCATGTAACTCCCGCTCTACACAACCACCAGAGCAGCTTCCAATGGTTGGATACAACACCCGAGACGAACTTCATCAAAATGAAACCCTCGAGATCACAACCAACATATCATGGGCCAAGACAAACACGCATGAGATACATCGCCAGTGATCGATAACCATCAGCATTTCAACGAAGGATGACAACACCAATCTACCAAGCGCAGTGACCACCATCAACGCGAAGATCCGCCGCAGTCATGAAACTGCTCCCATCACCCAACAGATAAAGAACCGGAGCTCTGAACTCATCCGCCGTGCTGAGCCGGAACAGCATGTTATCGCCGACCCACTGCGACTCCATCCCAGGCTTCTGCAGCGCCTCCGCCGTCGCCGCGGTGCGGATATACCCAGGCGAAAGAGAGTTGACGCGGATGAGAGGGGTATTGATGCGCGATCCCCACTCCGCCGCTAGAGATCGGGCGAGCTGGTGCACGGCGGCTTTGGATGCGTTGTAGCCGGCTGTGTCGACTCCCTGGTGGCTGGTTAGCGACGTTTCGAAGAGTGTCCGGATTTGAGGATCGTCGTTGATATACTCGCCTTGTTCGACACGTAACCACTCATGCTTGCCACGAGGACGATGCTCCCGCTCACATTCGCTTTGATCATCTCCTTTGCCACTGCTTGCGAAACGAGGAATGTCCCTGTCACGTTCACATCGAGCAGTCGGCGAAGGGTGTTGGCGGGAAAGTCGATAGCGGGTCCGTTGTCTGAGATGCCGGCGCAAGCGACCAGTCCTCGGATGGGATGCCTTAGATTCGCGACAAGTTGGGTGAACTTGTTCGAGACATCGTCTGGATCTGTGACGTTGCAGGACAGGTAGGTGACGGTCGTGTTGTTGGCCTTGGCCGCAGCCTCCACGGGTGCTGGAATCCTGGGTCAGCCAAGACTGGCGCTCGATAGGCAAGATAGTCGGTAGGGCGGCTCACCCCACTCAGTAGCAGGTGGACTTGGCCTCAAGTCCAGAGCCACGACATCACCGCCACTTTGCAAGATTGCTACGGCGACTTCGACACCGAGGAATCCTGATGCTCCGGTGACTTGGAAAGCAATGTTGTCAGCGAGAAGTCTGAGAAGTGAGTAGAGGCTCAAGCACGTACTCACGATGGTGCGACTGTCCAGACGAAACAATTCGCCGACCGGAATCGAGGGACCGGCTTGGGGCTTCTTAGCTTCGCGGAACTCAAGGTCATGGACGTTACGGCCTGCCATTGTGTTGGATTTGAAGGGTTGAACTGAACGAGTTCAGCAGGGGACGGTCAGAGTGGAACAATGAACCTTGAGGTGAGCTGACGGTGGAATCGGGGCGCTTGTATGTATGTATGGTGAAATTTTGGTCGATGTCAAGAGGCTTTCTTTGGAACGTCCGAGATGCGTGGGTCGCGGTTTGACTGAACGATGCAGCAGACCTCGGAGTTGGTTCAACAAAGGTCCACATGGCTCGGCTAGACGGCGCCGCCGCCGCATTGCCGCATTGCCGTATTGCCGCCTGACAGGCAGACATGGAGGAGGTGGATGGGATGAGATGAGCGGCGCCGCTGCCGCCGAGTCGAATCTATCGTTTCTGACCTCACTAACATCACATCCCGCCCCCGCCTCCGCCTCCGCCTCCGCCTCCGCCTCCGCCTCCGCTTCAGAACCCTTCTCACTGCCACTACCGCTTCCAATCTCCATCGGTCAACTTACGATTAGCGGCAAGCGATTCATTGGCACGACACATTGCCTGCTTTTGTCAATGTGCACTTGCATGCAGGACCCATATGGCCTGAGCATCTATCGAAGCGATGACGGGCGACGTAGTTCAATCGTTCTCGCCAGGTGAGACCATTCGAGGACCTACTATTTGAACCCGTGTGCCCTCCGTCACTCAATTTCTCCTCAATCTGCCATTCAACGTTCCCCTGCACTTCTATACTTCCTTGTCACCACAAACCCCAGCTCTATTCAGCCCTTGAAAATGACTGGGTCACCACCGCGAGTCTTGGAAGGCAAGGTCGCCGTTGTCACTGGAGCGTTCAGAGGTATGTGTCTTACAACGCTTGAACGCAGTCTTCGTTGCAGTTACCATCTGCCCTTAGCAAAGTCAACCCTGCGCTCACACATACACGCAGGTATCGGCGCAGCCATCACCAAGCACCTTGCTGCCAAGGGAGCCCATGTCCTTGGTGTATACACTTCCGACTCGACGGCCAGCGCGGCGAAGCAGATGACTGAAGAACTCACGTCCAAGCACGGCGTGAAGATCGTCCCCGTCAAGGCGGATCTCAGGAGCCCGGAAGAGTCGTCCAAAACCATCGCCGAAGCCGCAAAATCGCACTTCGACGCCATCGACATCATCGTCAACAACGCGGGCGTCGGCGGAGATTACGCTCTGGGTGAAGTGCCTGTCTCAGAGTTCCACCGCATCTACACGGTCAACGTTCTCGCACCCATCATGGTCACCCAGGCGCTACTGCCACTCCTGCCCCACGACCGATCCGGCCGAGTGGTCAACATCTCGTCCGTGGCGTCCAGCATGGGCTTCAAGACGCACACTCTCTACGGCGGGACCAAAGCAGCCCTGGAAGCGATGACGAGGACATGGGCGAGAGAGCTGTCCGAGCGGGCGACCGTCAACGCCATCAACCCCGGACCGGTGGAGGGCGACATGTACTGGGCCGCCGGAGAGGCGTTTTGGAAGCAGATCGAGCCGTTCCAGCTTGCGACTCCGCTGTCGGCTGTGACCGAGTCGGACGAACCTGAGCTGGTTGAGCTGGCAAACTCGAAGATGGCTGGGCGGCGACCGGCTTATTGGGACGAAATTGCCGCTGTGGTCGGCATGGTTTGCGGGCCGGATTCGGCGTGGACTACGGGCAGTGTCATCTGCGCAAACGGAGGAATGAGGTTTTCGGTGTAGGATGTAGCCAATACAGTACTCGATCTCAATTTTGCCTTGGTCTCTCCCCAGCCCTTGCCCGCACAAAACCCGCAGCCCCTGCCCCTCAGCTACCCCACAGATGCGGCCCGCCACAGACTTCCCTCAGGTGTGAGGCGGCAAAAGCGGCTACTCCTCCGCCTCCAGTCACTTTCAGACGACATGACATGGGACTACGACAACATTGATGGAACTCGACAGCGCGCGCCGACGCGCCGCCATTGCCTGTGACTTTTGTCGTCAGCGGTAAGTGACTTCTCTACATGACTACATGTATCGTGTTGACGATGGATTCATCAATAGCAAGAGGAAATGCGACGGCGAGCATCCTTGCGCCCTCTGCGCTAGCACGGGACGAGAATGTTGCTATACCGACGCGGATTTACGTCGAAATGATCGCCACCCACCGGGATCAGGACTCGATTGTGGGCAGCGTCTAGACCATCTGGAGTCTCTCATCAACTCTCATTCCGAGGCGCTGGCGGGACTCACTGCGCAGCTCAACAGTGCAATCACCAGTCCTAGCCACATACACTCACTGCCTCGAACCGTAGCCGCCTCCGACAACATCGCCTTCCCGACACCGACACTTGCTTTCAATGACGTACCTAGTCCCGCAATGACCATTCCGCTTGGCCATCTTACCACCGTCGGCACCCTGTTAACCCTCCCGGCCATGCAGGACTTGGTGGGCTCCTTCGAGCAAGACGCCTTGACTCGCACTGAAGGTCAGCGCTCCATCCCGAACAGCTTGTCTCTGCGCTCATTTGGTATACCATCATCCCCGTGGCCTTCGATCACCCCTGACATGGCCGAGCGAATGCTCGAAAAATTCTTCTCCACCATCCATCCCTTCCATCCCGTACTTGAGCGGGACGATTTCACTGGACGAGTCCTGCGCTGCTCCCACGGCGACTTTGCTCCTTCGGTCGATTCGGCTCTGTGCCTGATCGCTTTTGCACTCATCGAAGCCGCAGATAGCACTCCCCAAGCTCTTGAAATCGCAGAAGACAATTGGGCTCCTGGCGCAATGTTCTTCCGCCCAGCCGTGCATTACCTTCTCGATTTCAGCATGGAATCGTTCGGTTCGAATGAACTTCTTCCTCCGGCACTGTACCTGTGTGCTGTTTACTTCAGCTTCCTCGCTCGACCTTTCCAAGCGTGGAAGTTGGTCCACATGGCTTCGATACATCTGCAGCAAGTTCGCCAGATGTTCCCAAGGTAAGACCGCGCATAGTCCAGTCCATGCTCTGGGCAGATGAGCCATACGATGCTGATGTTGGAGTTATAGGCATAACGCCGCGCTCAGTCCCGATACTCGTAGCGTTTCCAGCTTCACGTGCGCAGCGTGGGCAATATTCGTGCTTGAAAGGTAAGTTTTGATGCGGGTCGGCGAGGTGATGAGGAGCATGTGTGCGCTGTTTGAAGGCGCTTATTAGCGTTGTTACTTCGAGAAGCGAGTCAACTTAATGATCGTGGTCGCACGAGTTTGGTGGCAATTAGAGAGTACTAATCCCCTGAGTAACAGCAACCTGATAGCCGAACACCATCTCCCCCGGAGCGGTATCGAGCAAATCGTTGAAGGAATGCCTCTTCCTCTGGGCGCACATGGGCTCTGGCTCTCCGAAATCTCAATAAGACGATTGTTGAATCGAGTACATTACACCATGTACGAAGCAGGGTCTTCAACACAGCCGAACACAGGTCTACCATCCATTACTGTTGCGGTGGAGCTGCTACGCCAGCTCGACGAATGGTACGAAATGCTACCTCCCGACATCAAGCCAGCGCTCGACCAAGAGATCCAGGATGTCTGGCCCTTGCAACTTCCGATCCTTCTTCGGTTTCATTCAGCTCGAGAGGTCATTTGTCGGCCTTTTCTCCTTCAAAATTGTGCAGGCACAAACATGGACGGGTCTGACCATCAGGTCGAGCTGGCCGACGCATGCATACAAAGTGCAGCGAAATATCTGCAGACTGCGAATGAATACTTGAGGACATCCTCGGCTTCCACCGAAGTCGTGCTGCAGTCGTATGTGCTCCACAATCATTTCCTCGCATCATTTCTCTCGTTTCCAACCTGACGCTGACTGACCTGTCGTAGAACATTCGCCGTGGCCATCGTGCTGACCATCGCATCGAGGACTTCCCACCCCTCACTGTCCAGAAACATCATACACGAGCATCAAAGCATTGCCATTCGGGCTTTGCAGCGGTGGTCGTTCAGCGGGTCTTGCGTCGAATTGATGCTGTGGATCCTGCAGAGCACGAGGCATAGGACGCAATGATCCGAACCGCTGCAAGGAGCGCCCGAAACAGTGGTCGAGCGTGTAGCATCGCGAGTTCGAGCAGGCGTGCAGCCAAGACAAAGATATCCGTTTACGGCGACGTTGGTCCCATCCTCGAACCTCGATAAACCTTGAGATTAGCGAACTTGCATGAGCTTTGAAGCGCCTTCGTTGCGCCTTAGACGAGTGGGGATCGAGAAGCAGTCAGCGGCAATTAGTGCTAGAGCTGCAACAGTCAACTCAGATCCAATGCGATCGGGATACGATGTCCTCAAGGTTGGATGCATTGCCTGTAAACGGGAACTGCAGCTCAGCGGAGCTCGAGTGATAAGTGGAGAGCTCTCGTATTTGTGCAGCAGAATGGCGAAAGTCAGTGTGATTGATTTTGGCGATGATCTGCACCAGCATTTCAAACTTCAAAGCTCGTTAGCATCACACCTAGAACAAAGATGAGGATAAGAAGTGTGATCCCCAACCACCGCAACGTCCTCACTTCAAGTCTCCCAGTGTTTGTCTGCCTAACCTCCATCTCAAGCCCCTTCTCCCATCACTCAAACCACTACCATGACACAAGGGTCACTTACCGGCCGCTTCGAGTTGGTGAGCACCGACAATTACGAAGCGTACCTCAAAGCCATCGGTACGTAGTAGTGAACCAGCACCGCAACTGCCTTCGAGCCTGATTGTAAACCAACACAGGGATCGGAATGATTCAAAGGAACCTCGCGATGAAAGCGAAGCCAACACAAAAAGGTCTTCAGCAACGGTGATTTCTGGACGATCAAGAAACTCAACGCTTTGAAGAACACCGAAGCCACATTTAAGCTCGGCTAGAAATTTGATCTCGAACGCCTTGGAACGGCCAACGTGATGGCAGTCATCGGCTTGGATGACGAGGGCAGGCTCTTCGAACACCGTCGCGGCAATAGAGCTATCCGTCCCTTCCGTGCTGCCCAACCCCCAACCTCAAATTCAGAAAAAGAAAAGAAAAGTTGAAAATATCGATCTACAACAACTCCACCACTAGATCAAAAGACCCAGCGCGTAGCAAAAGGAATGTCTTGATTCCGTATCACCTCCACCGAAAGGCAACCAACCGAATCGCTCCCAGATCGATAATAATGGCAATCTGGCCCACATACATACATATAATCCAACAACCTCGTACCTATTCAAACCGTGCCTCCGTTTCGCACTCTCGCTCTCTATGCACCGACGCAGCCATCGGACCACGACACTCCTGGTCGTTCCTTCCCAAGAGAACAAAAAAAAAAGACCACCTTACTGGCAACAGCTCCAACAATAGAACACAACAAAAACACAATCCAACGACAGCAAAAGCAAAAGAACGTCTTCCGTATCAGGGAATTGAACCCTGGCCTTGTCGGAACTGATCATCTGCTACGATGATTGAGAGCGACAAATCCTAGCCACTAGACCAATACGGATTGATGAGTTAATGTCACAAACTATGAATATACTCAATTGGTTTGCATGAGCAGCCGTGTGATCACCGGATTCAAACACGCAAGTCTTCTTCAGATGTGTTGAATAGCAATGGGGCGATGTGGTTGACAACGAACGAACGAAAACCATCGATCGAAAAAACTCGCAAGTCCGATCGATCAGGATTCTTCCGTCAGGAATTTCCAACGGCCCGGACTTTTGTGGGAAGATACATTGTTCCGTCCATTAGTCTTGTCGGAGCTGAACTTCTGTTCGAAGAATGAGAGCGACAAATCCTAGCCACTAGACCAAGCGGCGGTAGTGCGATCTTCTTCCCTTGGTCAATTATCGGACCGAGGGTTCTGTATTCAGAGACAATTAGCGCGGGTAGAAGTCGGGCGGATTTCATGTCGCTTTCCTGGTACGCATGGCACGGGCGACTACGGGCCTTCATGTGGCTCGTTGGTATGCACATCATCAGCAGAGAATAATTCTGGTGGCTGTATGAAATGTTCAGTACGGGAACACCCGCGCAGATCGACCAAGGAACCTCTCTCGCAACCGAGATTTGGGAGGATCTGACCCTTGCCGCCAAGACCACGGCATTGCTCGCTGCCCAGTCACAGACCGCGACTTCGCGCTCTTGTGTTCTGATAACAAGGTCTTCTCGATAACGATACAAGTGTCAAGCATCAAGCCCTGCTACTCAAAGTGCACCAACCTCACCGAAGGACCGAAGCATTGTCTGTACCTGCTGGGCGGCTAAATTGCAGCGCTTGGGCTTGTATGAGGGCAAATACATCACGGCATCCACGTCTGCTCAGTTCTATGGCAACCTCTTTAAGGCACGGTAATAAACCAAGATGATCACTGTGTCGCAGTACATGTTACTGGCACTGCTCCAGGAATGCAATCGCATACTGGCAAAGCAGAGAAACAACGGCTTCCACCTTCGACGCGTCCAGCCTGCAGAGAGTCTAGACACTACCACGTGCATGCAGAGTATAGTACCTAAGCATAGCCAAGGTAATGTGTCCTGCAGTAGATCAGCCGCTTTAGGAAGGAGTTAAATGCACGCTGGCGGCGTTACTCACAATATTGATCAAGTCGGCCGGCGCGTCTCTGTTAACCTGCGACGTGGTGGCCTATTTTCTGTTCCTCTTCATACCACTCAAGAAAGTCGATATGGCTGCATCGGTGACTTCGTTGGGGTCGTTCTCGTCCTTCGCTAATGTGTCAAGCACGGCATCTTACACTGGCTGTGGAGTATGTACATCGATACAATTCCAAAGTGAGTGAACGCACGCGCGATGTTTACGAGATGAACTCTACTGACTAGTTGTGAATAGATGACTGGAATGGCTTCTGGACACAAAATTCCAGCCTACCGGCCTTCCGCACCATTCAGGAGATCGTAGACCCAAACAGGAACACAACATCGACCTCGGTTTTCTGCAACACAGCCGCGTTCAGCTCAGCGTCGCCTACAGATTACGACCCACATGATGCCTGCGAGGAACTTTACCTCAACGAGGATTGCGAGCTTGTCTGTATCGACGAAGGTAGCGGATTCCCCATCGGCATGGAGCCTTTCACGATGTAAGAATGCCAGTCTGTAGAATGCGTGGCATAAGGGCTAACAGTTCAATAGAACT
>Ga0265797_10002307_pt1 | contig 32261 bp, 19 predicted proteins | sample P2T30metagenome_FD_192433 | JGI IMG/M metagenome (GOLD analysis project Ga0265797, IMG submission 192433) | Plant litter microbial communities from East Loma Ridge, Irvine, California - P2 T30 | ecosystem: Environmental > Terrestrial > Plant litter > Unclassified | place: USA: California... | reverse complement strand
CGGCCGGCAGGCGCACCTTGGCCGCGATGCGCTCTTGCGCTTCGTGCACCACGCCGGCGATGTCGCGGCCGCGCACATTCGCCTGCACCACCACGCGCCGCTTGCCGTTCTCGCGGCTGATCTGGTTCGGACCCTTGGCCGGTTCCAGCGTCGCCACCGCGCCCAGCGGGACGAACCCCCCGGATGGCAATGGAATCGGTAACTGTCGCAGCGCCGCCTGATCCTGGCGCGCGGCGTCGGCCAGCCTGACCACTACGTCGAAGTGGCGGTCGCCTTCGTACACGACCCCGGCCTCCCGACCCGCCAGCGCCGCCGACAGGGTAGCGTAGACGTCCTGCGCACTCAAGCCAACACGCGCCATGGCGTCGCGGTCGAGTCGTGCGTCGAGCAGGGGAAGTCCCTCCACTTGCTCGACCCGCACGTCTTCTGCGCCCTCGGTCGCGCGCAGTTGCGCGGCGATCAGTTCGGCGGTCTCGGTCATGGTGCCGAAGTCGTCGCCATACACCTTGACCGCAATGTCGCCGCGTACGCCTGCGAGCAGTTCGTTGAAGCGCATCTGGATCGGCTGGGTCAGCTCGTAGGTCTGCCCGGGCAGGCCCGCGACCGCCGCCTCGATCTTCTCAACCAGTTCTTCCTTCGACAAATCCGGCTCGGGCCAGTCTGACCGCTCCTTAAGAATGATGAAGGTGTCGGTGGAATTCGGAGGCATGGGATCGGATGCCAGTTCCGCGGTACCAGTGCGTGAGAACACCAGCTTCACCTCTGGTAGTTTCGCAACAGCTTGTTCCACGCCAAATTGCATCGACTGACTTTGAGCCACAGAGGTGCCTGCCGGGCGCCAGGCCTGCAGCAGCACGTCCCTCTCGTCCAGCGTCGGCAGGAATTCCTGGCCGAGCGTCGTAAACAGCGCCACCGCCAGCGCGACGGCGCCCACGCCGGCTCCCGCGGTGAGCCGTGGCCGGCGTAACGCACCGTCGAGCCAGCCGGCATACCGCTTCGTCGTTGCGGCCACGACGCGGTTCTCGTGCTCCGCCACGTGCCCAGACAACCACAGGGCAATCGCGGCCGGCACGAAGGTCAGCGACAGCACAAAGGCGAACGCGAGCGCCAGAATCACGGTGACTGCCATCGGCGTGAACATGCGTCCTTCAACGCCCTGGAAGCTCAGTAGCGGCACATAGACCAGCATGATGATGGCCTGGCCGTACACGCTCGGGCGGATCATTTCGCGGGCGGCGGTAGTGACGGTCTCCAGGCGTTCTTCCTTCGTCAGGACGCGGCCGAGCAGTTGCTGGCGTTCCCCCATGCGGCGAAGCGCGTTCTCGACGATGATCACGGCGCCGTCGACGATCAGGCCGAAGTCAAGCGCACCCAAACTCATCAGGTTAGCGGTGACGCCGGCCTGCAGCATGCCAGCTGAGGTCATGAGCATCGTGATGGGAATAACGGCGGCCGCGATTAGCGCAGCGCGGAAGTTGCCGAGCATGGCGAACAGGACAGCGATCACCAGCAGCGCGCCCTCGGTCAGGTTGGTCGCCACGGTGCGGATGGTCGCGTCGACCAAGCGGGTACGGTCGAGCACCGGCTTGACGATCAGGCCCGGCGGCAGCGAACGGCCGATCTCCTTGAGGCGTGCGTCGACCGCCGCGGCCACGGTGCGGCTGTTCTCGCCAATGCGCATCACGGCCGTGCCGACCACGACTTCGCGGCCGTTCTCCGAGGCAGAGCCGAAGCGCACCGCCTGGCCGACCCGCACCTCGGCCACCTGCGACACGAGGAGCGGGCTGCCGTTGCGGGTGGCGACTACGGTCTTGCCGAGTTCTTCCGCGCTCTTGACCCTAGCGTCGGCGCGCACCGTCAACGCTTCGCCGCCTTGCTCGATGGCGCCGGCGCCCGCGCTCGTGTTGTTGCGTTCGAGCGCCTCGGCCAGGCGTGGCAGGTCCAGCCCGGCCGCGGCCAGCTTCTGCGGATCGGGCGCGACGACGTACTGCTTCACGTAGCCACCGATGACGTCAATGCCGGCCACGCCCGGGGTGGTTTTGAGCTGGGGTGCGACGATCCAGTCCTGCACCGTTCGCAGATAGGTCGCTTTTTCAAGCTCGGTGCGCAGCCGCTCGCCTTCCGGCGTCAGGTAGCTGCCATCAGCCTGAAGACCCGTGCTCGCGCCCGGTTCATGCTTGCCCGCGAATTCGACAGTCCACATGTAGACGTCGCCCAAGCCGGTCGCTACCGGACCAAGGTCAGCCGATACGCCGGCCGGCAAACCACGTTCTGCCGAACGAAGCCGTTCTGCCACCTGCTGGCGGGCGAAATAAATGTCCGTGCCATCGGCGAACACTGCGGTGATCTGGGCAAAACCGTGGCGGGTCAGAGAGCGGGTCGATTCCAGTCCTGGAATGCCGGCCAGCGCCGTCTCCATGGGGAAGGTAACCTGCCGCTCGACGTCTGCGGGGGACAGCGCGGGCGCAGTGGCGTTGACCTGAACCTGGACATTGGTAATGTCGGGGACAGCGTCAATCGGAAGGCGGGTCAGCCCGAACGCGCCGACGATGGCAGCGAACAGCGTGGCGAACAGGACCAGCCAGCGCCGGGCGACGGCGAAGGTGACGATGCGATCGATCATGATATTCCAGAGATGATGTCGGGAGGGCAGGGCGGTTTAGTGATGATGCTCTCCTCCGCCTTCACCTTTGGCCAGCTCGGCCTTCAGGACGTAACTGTTGGCGACGGCGACGCTGTCGCCGGCGGCCAGACCAGACAGGACGACGACTTCGCTGCCGTTCGCCGGGCCTAGCACCACGTGCCTGGCCGCGAAGCCCTCGCTTGTGCGGACAAATACGGTCGGCTTGTCTTCCACTGTCTGGATCGCATTGCGCGGCACGGCAAGCGAGGCTTGCGTATCGGCGCTGACCGCCGCCACACTCGCCCTGACGGTTTCTCCCACGCGCCATGTGGCGCCTGGGTTGGGCAGCGTGGCCAGCGCCTGCACCTGGCGCGTCTCGGGATCGATTACTGGCGAGACATAAGCGATTCTCCCGCTGCCGTTGCGCGAGGCCGTGGATACCTGGACTGTCTGGCCCACCCTGACGCGGCTGGCATCTTCCGTGTTCAAGGCCATCTTGACCGCGAGCTGCGACAGGTCGGCGATGCGGTACAGCTCCGTATCGGCTGTAATCACGCTGCCGACTGTGGCCGAGCGCGCAACCACATGGCCCGTGATTGGAGCGCGCAAGAGTACGCGGTTCAGCGGTCCGCCGCTTGCCGCGCCGATAGCGGCCAAGCGCTGCTGCGCCAGACGCAGGCGGGTTTGTGCGTCTCCTGAGGCTGCTCGCGCGGCGAGGACGTCCTGTTCGGCGGAGACCTTTTCTTTGTACAGGCGTTCTTCGCGCTCCAGCGCAACACGTGTCACATCGAGCTGCCTGCGCGCCGCCTCGTATTCGGCCTTCATCTCGGCGGCCTCGGCACTTTCAATAACGGCCAACGTGTCCCCGCGCCGCACCAGCTCCCCAAGGTTGCGTTGCAGTGCTGCGATTCGTCCACCGATGGCGGCGGCGACTGTTTGCGAGCGGGCCGGATCGGCCTCGATCGTGGCTGGCGCCTCGACCGCGCCTGCAACAGAAGTGCGGACCGGGCTTACCTCGATGCGGGCGGCGGCGATCTGTTCCTTGCTTAAATGGACCTCGTCCGCTCCGGCCTTTTCGCCCTTTTCAGCCCCTTCGTGGTCGTCATGGTCAGCGTGTTCTTCTTCTTCGTTCTTGGCGTGGCCGTCTTGCGCGTGCTCGTCTTTTGCTTTGCTGTCCTGCGCCTGCGTGGCACCGGCTCCCGACTCTTTGGCAGCTTCTGGCGTCTTGCCGCAACCGGCGAGTAAAACCAGGGCGGCGGCCATTACCAGGCGGTTAGAAATTTGCATCTGTCAGTCCTTGTAGATGGGGGCAATACTGCCGAGCATATGCGCCAGGCGAGCGTGAGCATTGTGCAGGGCAGCCAGGGCGTCAATGGCGGCGTCCCTGGTTTGGGAGAGCTGGCGTTCGGCCTCGATCAGGTCCAGTTGCGAGAACTTACCCTCGGCATAGCCGATGCGCGCGATGCGCGCCGCTTCTTCCGCCGCAGCGAGTTCCGGCCCGTTCGCGGATGCTGCGGCAGCCTGAGCGTCGACCAGGTCGACCCGTGCGGCGGCCAATGCCTCGTCGAATTCCAGTGTGGCTGCACTGCGTTCGGCCTCGGCTTGAGTCAGCTCTGCGCGTGCACGGGAAAGTTCGGCATTGCCGCGGTTGAATATGGGGAGCGGCACCGAGACCGCGAAGACGGCTGCCGAATCGCCGCTGTCCTTGAATCGTCGGGTACCGGCACTGACGCTGAGGTCGGGGATGCGCGCACGACGCGCAGCGTCGACTCTTGCGCTTGCGACGTCGAGCTGGGCCTGCGCCCCGGCAATGGCGAGCGGCGTGCCCTGCGTCTCCAGCGCGGAGGTGATGGCAGGATTGTCGAACCATGGGGCGGCAATCGCGAACGGTCGCTGCATACTCGTCAGTCGCGCGAGGCGGGTCTGCGCCAGGCCGAGGGCGCGCCCTGCACGCTCGGCCGCGACCGTTGCGCTGATCCGTTGCGCTGCGGCCCTCTGTTCATCGATAGGCGATACTTTTCCGGCACGCACCCTGACGCGGGCAGCATGCTCGGCCTGTTCGGCCAACGCTTGACGCCTCTGGGCGGCGCTCAGTCGACGTTCACTGGCAGCCAGCGCGATAAACGCTTGGGTGACCTTCAGGGCTGCCTCAGCCCTGGCGGCATTGGAACCTACTTGCACGTACGCCTGTTCGGCCTGGGCGACACGAGTGCGCACCGCACGCTTGCCGCCAAGTTCCAGCGGCATGGACAGTGAATAAGTCGTTTCACTAGCACTGAACCGGGAATAGGGGCCGCTGCCCATGACGTTTTCCACCTCGACCGACAGAGTCGGATTGGGGAGCTGCTTCGATCCCTGCACGCTCGCTTCTGCGGCCGTGATGGCCGCCTCTGCGCCACGGATGGCAGGTGCGTAGGTCAAGCCCTGTCGAACGGCGTCGCTGAGCGTGAGCGTACTGGATGAAGGGACTGTCGATTGCGCATGCGCCAAAGATCCCACTACTAGTACAGCGAATACAGTGATAGCAGAGCAAAACCGTGGTAGAGGTAGGGGTTTCGAGAGCATGCAAGCCTTCAAAGGTGCAAAAATTTACACCTTATAAAGCCTGTAGCGGGTACAGAGTCAAGCCTTTTCGAATCGCCACGAGTTCACTGGATAGCATTTTGCTTACGAACAAGATGAGTCTCAGCGCTCGACCGCGACTCGCTTCACCTACCTGGAATAGGAAGTTTGGTCGAGCGGTGAGCTCATGTAAGAAGCGAACGGCAAGCGCAGCTCAACGTACCGAGCTTTGTTGAAGTAACTGGGACCCATAGGCAAGCAACAAAGGGGCCACCCTAGGAATGAACTTCTTGCAACACATTAGATAAACCCTATTCTTCGGCCCGGTAAAAGAGGTTTTGTTCGTGGGCGGCTTTGTTGCATAAATCAGCGGAGTTCGTAATTCCCCAAACCCCAGGCGAAATTACGGCATGGTCACCGCCACAGTCGTGGGTGTGCCTAACCGGGTGAACCGATTTAGGATAGCAGCACGGACCTGCAGTTCGGCAACTTGGCGGTCGAAGTCTCGCGCCATGACGCGTTCACCGAGCAGCTTGAAGCAACGCATCTTGGTCTCGACAAGGCTGCGTCGGTGATAGCCGCTCCACTTCTTCCAGATTTTCCTGCCAAGCCGGCGCGTGGCCGCCAGGATAGCATTGCGGGCTGGGGCACCAGGTCGCTTGTCTTTCCACGGCTTGGCGTTCTTGCGAGTGGGAATAATCGCCTGCGCCCCACGTTGCGCAATCGCTTCGTGGCAGCATTTGGTGTCGTAGGCACCATCGCCGCTGACGCTGGCGACCATCTCATCGGCAGGAATCTGGCCGAGCAGGCACGGCAGCATTGGTGCATCGCCGCTAGCGTTGTCGGTGACTTCGATAGCCCGGATTTCCAGCGTGGCCGCGTCAATGCCGAGGTGGACCTTGCGCCACTGGCGACGGTAGTCGGCCCCATGCTTTTTGGTCTTCCACTCGCCTTCGCCCAGCATCTTGATGCCCGTGCTGTCGACCAGGAGGTGCAATCCCGTTGTCGTCGACTGCGCTGCGATCGTCACCGAAAGATGCTTCTGACGCCGGCTAACGGTGCTGAAGTCGGGTACCTGCCAGTCCAGGCCAGCGAGCTCGAGCAGGCTTTGCGCAATGCCCATCGCTTGGCGCAGCGCCAGATTGAACAAGCACTTAATGGTTAGGCAGAACTGGATCGCCGCCTCGCTGTACTTCGGACGGCGGCCCCGCTTGCCGCTGGCACTGCCGTGCCAGCACATGTCCTTGTCCAGCCAAATGAGCAGGGAGCCACGCGCCTTCAGCGCCGTGTTGTAGTCTTTCCAATTGGTCGTTCGGTACTTCGGTTTTGCTGGGGCACTCATGCCGTCAGTTTACCCCGCGCCCACAATCGACTGGTACACGAACCGATTTGTGCAACGAAGCCCTGCGAATTCACTGCGAAGTTCTCTGAGAAACTGCGAAGTATTCTGAGAACCTACAGCCGCCTCTTACACCACCGAACCCAGCTTGAAGATCGGCAAATACATCGCGACCACGAGGCCACCGATCAGCACACCCAGAATCACCATGATGAGCGGCTCCATCAGCGACGACAACGCCGCCACCGCCTCATCGACTTCGTCCTCGAAGAAATCCGCCACCTTGCCCAGCATGGCATCGAGCGCGCCGGATTCTTCGCCGATCTGCACCATCTGGATCACCATATTGGGAAACACGTCCGCATTCTGCATCGACGCCGTCAGGCTGGTGCCGGTGCTGACTTCATTCTGGATCTTGCGCGTCGCTTCCAGGTAGACGGCGTTGCCCGACGCCCCGCCGACCGAATCGAGCGCCTCAACCAGCGGTACGCCGGCGGCGAACATGGTCGCCAGCGTGCGCGTCCAGCGCGCGATCGTGGCTTTGCGGATCACGCTGCCGAAGATCGGCAGGCGCAGCAGCAGGCGGTCCATCGCCTGTTGCATCTTGAGCGAGCGGCGCCAGGCCTGGAAGAAGAAGTAGCCGGCGGCGAACATCGAGCCGAAGATCAGGTACCACCAGGTGACGAAGAAATCCGAGATCGCCATCACGACCAGGGTTGGCGTGGGCAGGTCGGCGCCGAAGCTCTCGAACACCTGTTTAAAGGCCGGCACCACCCAGATCATGATCACCGCAGTGACGATGAAGGCCACCGCGAGAATGGCGATCGGATAGGTCAGCGCCGACTTGATCTTGGCCTTCAATGCCAGCGTCTTTTCCTTGTAGATCGCCAGGCGCGTGAGCAGGTCTTCCAGGATACCGGCCTGTTCGCCGGCCCCGACCAGGTTGCAGAACAGCGGATCGAAGTACAGCGGAAACTTGCGGAATGCGCGGTTCAGGCTGGTGCCGGTCTCGACGTCGTTGCGCAGGTCCTGGATCAGCTTGGCCATCGACGGGTTGCCGTGGCCCTTGCCGACGATGTCGAACGATTGCAGCAGCGGCACGCCGGCCTTCATCATGGTCGCGAGCTGGCGCGTGAACATGGTCAGGTCCTTGTCGGTGATTTTCTTGCCGCTGCGGTAGACCTTCTTCTTGACCTTGGTGACCATGATGCCCTGGCGGCGCAGGGTCACGTTGACGATCGCTTCGCCGCCGGCGCGCACTTCGCCGCGTACGGTCCGTCCGGTCTTGTCCTTGCCTTCCCACGCGTAGACGTTTTCCTTGATCTGCGCACCGCGGCTCTTGGGGGATAGGGAAGTTGCCATAGGGGTTCCTGTTCAGGTCTTATTCGTTGGTGCAGCCGAGTACTTCTTCGACGCTGGTCAGGCCTTGCTTGACTTTCATGAGGCCCGAGCGGCGCAGTGAATTGATGCCTTCCTTCTCGGCCTGGGCCGCGATTTCCATCGCGTTGCCATTGGTCAGGATCAGCGCCTCGATCGCCGGCGAGATCGGCATGATCTGGTAGATGCCGACCCGGCCCTTGTAGCCGGAGCCCAGGCAGCGATCGCAGCCGACCGGGCCATAAGGCTTCCAGGTGCCGTCGATATCGGTTTCGCGGTAGCCGGCGGCAAGCAGCGCTTCATGGCTCGTCTCGAGCGGCTGCTTGCAGGTGCACAGGCGGCGCGCGAGGCGCTGGGCCGTGATCAGGATGACCGACGAGGCGATGTTGAACGGCGCCACGCCCATGTTCATCAGGCGCGTCAGCGTCGACGGCGCGTCGTTCGTGTGCAGCGTGGAGAACACCATGTGGCCGGTCTGGGCGGCCTTGATCGCGATGTCAGCTGTTTCCAGGTCGCGGATCTCGCCGACCATGATGATGTCGGGATCCTGGCGCAGGAAGGATTTCAAGGCAACAGGGAAGGTCAGGCCGGCCTTTTCGTTGACGTTGACCTGGTTCACGCCGGGCAGGTTGATCTCGGCCGGGTCTTCCGCGGTCGAGATATTGATGCCCGGTTTGTTGAGCAGGTTCAGGCAGCTGTACAGCGAGACGGTCTTGCCGGAGCCGGTCGGGCCGGTCACGAGCACCATGCCGTAGGGGCGGGCGATGGCGTCGAGCAGCAGCGCCTTCTGGTCCGGGTCGTAGCCGAGTGCGTCGATGCCCATCTGGGCCTGGGTCGCGTCCAGGATACGCATGACGGTCTTTTCGCCGAACAGCGTCGGCAGCGTGCTCACGCGAAAATCGATGGTGCGCGTGGCCGACATGATCAGGCGCATGCGGCCATCTTGCGGCACGCGCTTTTCGGCGATGTCCAGGCGCGCCAGCACCTTGATGCGCGAGACCAGCTTTTCGCGGATCGCCAGCGGCGGCGAGGCGTGGTCGCGCAGCACGCCGTCCACGCGCAGGCGAATGCGGTAGAACTTTTCGAATGGCTCGAAGTGGATGTCGGACGCGCCCATGGTCACGGCGTCGATCAGGATCTTGTTCAGGAAGCGCACGATCGGCGCGTCTTCGACATCGTTGGCCGCCTCGACGGGCGCAACGTCCTTGTCGTCGTCGGCGAACTCGATCGCCGCTTCTTCGCCGGCCAGGTCGCTCAGGTCTTGCTCGGCGCCCTTGGCGATCGCCGCCAGCAGGGCCAGCAGGGCGTCGTGCGGCACGATGACCGGCTCCACCGTCGCTTCGCTCTGGAACTTGATCTGGTCGAGCGCCTGGCTATTGGTGGGGTCGGACAGCGCGACCGACAGCTTGTTGCCGCGCTTGGTCAGCGCGATCACCCGCTGGGCCTGCATCAGTTTGGCGTCGATGGCGCTGGCCGGCAGCACATTGACCGAAAACGCCGCCAGGTCGAGTAGCGGATAGCCGAAGGTCTCGGCGCAAAAGGCGGCGAGCGCGCGCGACTCGATCGCACCGCTGGCCAGCAGGGCATCGATGAAAGCGACCTTTTCCTGCGCGGCTTTCTTGTGCAGCATATCCGCCTGCACGGCGCTCAGGCGGTTGGCCTGTACGAGCGCGCGCGCCAGGCCCGACAACGGTGTGCCGGTGGTCGGATGAGGGAGGACTGCTGCCATATGAGCCGGGTGTGGGTACCTCAGGAAAGCGACTAGGGGCGCCAGAGTCGCCGGCGGGTCAACGGATGATGCCTACGGGCACTACTTTTGTAAAGTATTTGATGTGGGTAGCGGTGTCCTTGCCACGGGGACGAATTGGCATGGCATGCCGAATCGTCCACGTCGAGGCGCCGCATCCCGTGCGCCACAGAGTGAGGCGCCTTGACCGCGATGAAATTGTCTTGGCAAAGCACTTACGGTTGTGGTCGCCTTGTAAAGCTGGTTTTTTGCAACACTACCGACACTGCATTATGCCTGCTGCGGCGTTTGCTGCGTCGGTTGCTGCGGCGGTTGCTGCGGCGTTTGCTGTGACCTCACAACGTGTCAGCGTGCGAGTGCCAGGCGCGCGTTCGACGCTGCGCCGGCCACGGCCGGCGCGTGAGCAAGCTTGAACACCGCCAGCGCATCGGTCAGGTAGCCGGTCTGGCCCGTCAGCGATTCGGCCGCCGCCGCCGCCTCTTCGACCAGCGCCGCATTCTGCTGGGTCATCTCGTCGATGCTGCCGATGGCCAGCCCGATGTCTTCGATACCGGCGTTCTGGCGCGCACCGGCGTCGCGGATCTCGAGCATGATCGTCTGCACCTTGCGCACCGCGTCGACGATCTGCGCCATCGTGGTGCCGGCTTCGTCCACCAGCGCGCTGCCGGCATCCACCTTGGCCACCGAGTCGCCGATCAGCCCCTTGATTTCCTTCGCCGCCGCCGCCGAGCGGTGCGCCAGCGTGCGCACTTCGCTGGCCACGACGGCAAAGCCGCGCCCTTGCTCGCCGGCGCGCGCCGCTTCCACGGCCGCGTTGAGCGCCAGGATATTGGTCTGGAAGGCGATGCCGTCGATGGTGGCGATGATGTCGACGATCTTCTTCGACGAGGCGCTGATGTCGCCCATCGTCGTGACCACGCCGCCGACGACATCGCCGCCGCGGGTGGCAATGTCGTTGGCCGTTGCCACCAATGCGCTCGCTTCGCTGGCATTGGCGGCGTTCTGGCGCACCTCGCCCGTCAGTTCGCCCATCGCGCGCGTGGTGCGGTCGACGTTCGATGCCTGCGATTCGGTGCGGCTGGCCAGGTCGGCGTTGCCGCTGGCGATTTCGCTGCTGGCGCTGGCGATGGCGTCGGCCGAGGCCTTGATGTCGCCCATCAGCGTGGACAGGCGCGTGCGCATCTCTTTCAGCGCCGCCAGCAGGCTGTTGCTGTCACCGGCGTCGGTATGGATCTCCATCGACAGGTCGCCGGCGGCCACGGCCTGCGCGATGGTGCGGGCATAGGCTGGCTCGCCGCCGAGCTGCTGCCAGATCGTGCGCACCATGAACCACGAGATCGCAACCAGCACGCCGATCACGATCAGGGCTGACAGCACCATCGCGATGACGGTCCGGCGCACGCTGTCCTGGCTGGCCTCGATGCCGGCGGCGAACTGGCGCTGGGCACTCTCGGCCGTCTTGGCCAGGTCGGCGTTGAGCGTGGCCAGCGCCTTTTGCATCGCGCCGACGGTGGCTTGCGGGTCGCCTTGCTCCATCTCGAGCATGATGCGGGCCGACGCCAGCGCCGGCGTGTAGTAATCATTGAATTCGGTGGTGAGGCGCGCGCCGGTGGCTTGCTGGCCGGGGATCCGACCGAGCTGGCCGAGCGCCGTGCGTACCTTGGCAGCCTGGCCATTGGCCTGGTCGACGAGCGCCTTGTCGTTTTCGGTGACGGCATCGGTCAGCGTGACCGTGACGGCGGCGACGTCGAGCGACAGGACCTTGACGGCGTCCATCAGCGGATAGTCCACCGTCTCGGTGGTGGTGATCGAGTTCAGGGCGCCGTTCGCGATGCTCGCGGCAATGCCGGCGCCCAGGCCGAAGATGATGGCCGAAATGATGGGCAGTGCCCAGATCCTGCGCTTGATGCTCATGCTTGTCTCCAGATACAAAGCCCGCCACGCGGCGTGCAGCCGGTGGCGGGCAGTGTTATTACGTGCTTATGGGGTCAGGACAACCTTGACGCTGGCATCGACGGCGCTCTTGTCGATGTAGCCGATGGCCTTCGGGTTGGCGGCGACGGCTGCCTTGACGGCGGCGTTGTCGGCCACTTCCTTCGGCATCGTGGCCTTGCCGGTAAACACCAGCTTGGACCACAGGGCCTTGGCCTGGGCCGCGTCCTTGTCCGCGACTTTCTTGTAGAACTCGGCGCGCACCGGGGCGTTGTCCGGCTGGTCGATCGGCGTCATTGCCGTCGATTTACCCAGGAAGAACTGGGCCACCTGGTCCTTGGACAGCGCGCTCTCGGCCGCTTTCGGGTTGACGACGACCACCACCTCGGCCAGTGCCGGCAGGGCGAAGCTGGAAGCCAGGAAGGCGGCGATAATGCGTTTTTTCATGGCCGCTCCTTAGAACACGAAGTCGAGGGCGACGGCGCCCACGGTCACCGGACCGGAGAAGCCCGGCTGGACGTTGATGAACAGGCCGTTGCCGGTTGGCTTGATGCGGTCGATCTGCAGCTTCAGCGCAGCCGACTGGTGGAAGTCCCAGCGCACGCCAATGGTGTCGGTGGTCTGTTCGCCCTGGCCGACGCCCGAGACGGCGATGCGGCTCACGCCGGCGCGCAGTTGCTGCAGCGTTGGGGTGCAGGCGGCTGGGAAGCCGGCCGGGCAGGCGGTCGGCACGGTATTGGCGATGGTGCTGTCGACCTTCAGTTCCGAGCGCGTGTAGTACGGCAGGAACTTGCCGATGCGATAGCCGCCCATCACGTACCACGACGTGGTGTCGTTGATGTAGGTGTCGGTCTTGCGTTTGGCGAACTCGCCTTGCAGCACGATATTGTTCCAGTCCATCGCCAGGCCCAGCGAATTGAACGTGCCCTTGTCGCCATCGGCCTGGATCTCGCTTGCCAGCGAAGCCAGTTGCGGCATGCGGTAGCCGGCGCCGGCGGCGCGCAGCGAGCCGACCAGCGTGTTGAGCGATGGCATGTCATCGATCGTGACCTTGACGCGGGCATGGCCGGCGCGCAGCGTGAATGGACCGTGTTCTGCCACCAGGTTCAGCGCCAGGATGTTCCTGCCGCGGGCATGGAAGCTGCTCACCGGGGTCTTGGTGGTGCCAGCCGCAAGCTGGGTGGTGAGGCTGGTATCGCCGAAGTCGTGGCGCCAGGTGATGTCGGCGCCATCGACGCTGTTGAATGGCACTTGCGAATACAGTTCCGACGGTGGACGCAGCATTGTGTTGGCGTAGCCGACGTTGCGGTAATCCGAGATCATGAAGATCGGCACGCCGACACGGCCCACGCGCACGCTCAGGTCATCCGAGATGCGGAACTTGGCGAACGCCCAGCTCAGTTCGGCGCCGTAGTGTTCTTCGGCGTCCTTGCGCACCAGGCCCTGCGCGGTGAGCGAGAGCCATTCGTTGACGGCGTAGTCGGCCTGCAGGCCGAAGTTCGAGTCGATGCCGGTATTGAAGTCACCGGCGCTGCCGCTGGCCTGGTTCGGGCGGGCGAATTCTGCGCGGCTGTCGTCCGAATACGTTGCGGCGGCGGTGCCGAAGCCGCTGATTTTGACGGCATTCTCCTGTGCCTGTGCAAACGACGCGCACAAAGGCAGCGCCAGCAGGCTGGCGATCATTGTTTTTTTCATAAAAGGGACGTGGTGCTGAAACGTAAGCTGCTAGGGAAGAGGCGCTGTCCAGGGCAGCAGGCAGGAGCGCCGGTACATACTGGAATTAATTCTATCCACCGGGCAATAACGACAGCAACAGGTTTATGACAATCCGTGACAATTCGAGATGATTCGCCATGTACTGTGGCACAACTGACACAAATTCTGGTCACATGCCTTTCAATATTGACAAGTGACGAGTGTGGCGTCGGCCTTGCCTAACTGCCCCGATACGTCGAGTATGACCAGGGCGTCATCACCAGCGGCACGTGGTAATTCTGGCCGGCGTCGGCGATGCCGAAACCAAGCGCGATGCGGTCGAGAAAGCGGGGTGTCGGCAGACTCACGCCACGCGCCGCGTAGTAGTCGCCCGCATGAAACACCAGCTCGTACTGGCCCGGCGCGATGACGGCGCCGTCGAGCAGCGGCGTCGAGCAGCGGCCATCGTCATTCGTCACGTCGGCCTTGACCAGCCTGCGGCCGGCAACGTCGATCGCATACAGTTCGACGACGATGCCGGCGCCGGGGCAGCCGTGCGCGGTGTCGAGTACGTGGGTGGTGAGTTTGCCCATCCGGTCTCCCATATGTGGTGGATGCGTTGCGGTATGCGTCGCATCTTATACCGCCGTGCGCGCGGCGCTATATGATCAGGCTTATACCACTCCTCGGAAACGCTGCCATGCACAATCCCTACCCGCGCGACCTGGCCGGCTACGGCCGCACGCCGCCCCATCCCCGGTGGCCGGGCGCGGCGCGCATCGCGCTGCAGTTCGTGCTCAACTACGAGGAAGGCGCCGAGAACAGCGTGCTGCATGGGGACGCCGCGTCCGAGACCTTCCTGTCCGAGATCGTCGGCGCCAGCGCCTTCCCCGCGCGCCACATGAGCATGGAGTCGCTCTACGAATACGGCTCGCGCGCAGGCCTGTGGCGCCTGCTGCGCCTGTTCGAGGACCGCAAGCTGCCGCTGACCGTCTTTGGCGTGGCGCAGGCGCTCGCGCGCCATCCCGACGCCGTGGCCGCGTTCCGCGAACTGGGCCACGAAATTGCCTGCCACGGTCTGCGCTGGATCTCGTACCAGAACATCGACGAAGCCACCGAGCGCGCGCACCTGCACGAAGCAGTGGCCATTTTCCGTGAACTGACGGGCGCGCCGCCGCAGGGCTGGTACACGGGCCGCGATTCGCCCAACACGCGCCGCCTCGTGGTCGAGCATGGCGGCTTCGCCTACGACGCCGACCATTACGGCGACGACCTGCCGTTCTGGCAGCAGGTCGAGACCACCGCGGCCGATGGCACGGCGCGCAGCACGCCGCACCTGGTCGTGCCGTACACGCTCGACACCAACGACATGCGCTTTGCCTCGGCCGGCGGGTTCAACTCGGGCACGCAGTTCTTCGATTACCTCAAGGATGCCTTCGACGTGCTGTATGCCGAGGGCGATCCGAACGGCCTGGATCAGCCGAAGATGCTGTCGGTCGGCCTGCATTGCCGCCTGGCGGGGCGGCCCGGGCGCACGGCGGCGCTGGCGCGCTTTCTCGATTACGTCGGCCAGCACAACCACGTCTGGGTCACCCGGCGCATCGATATCGCCAATCACTGGAAAACAGTGCACCCGTACCTGGCGTGACCGATCCTGTTGATATATATTTATTGATATGACGAATATCATCATCGTCTTATAAGTCGGTGGGCGGCGGATGGTAGCCTTCCGCCTTTGGCGTCCAGCTAATTACCCAGCAAAGACAGGCATGTCAGAACCGATCCGATTCTTTTACCAGGGCCAGGTGCGCGAACTGCGCGACGTGAAGCCCACGCAAACCATCCTGCAGCACCTGCGGGAGGACTTGCGCTGCACGGGCACCAAGGAAGGCTGCGCCGAAGGCGATTGCGGCGCCTGCACCGTGGTGATCGGCTCGCTGGAAGACGGCGAACTGGCGCTGCGCTCGGTGAACGCCTGCATCCAGTTCACGCCGACGCTCGACGGCAAGGCGCTGTTCACGGTCGAAGACCTGGCGCAACCCGATGGCGCCCCCCATCCCGTGCAGCAGGCGCTCGTTGAATGCCATGGCTCGCAATGCGGCTTCTGCACGCCGGGCTTTGCGATGTCGCTGTTCGGCATGTACCTGAAACAGGAAGGGCGCGCGCCATCGCGCTGCCAGATCAACGATGCGCTGTCGGGCAACCTGTGCCGCTGCACCGGCTACCGCCCGATCATCGACGCCGCGCGCCGCATGGTCGAACTGCCGCCGGTTGCATTCGATCGCGCCGCGCTGGCCGAGCGCCTGCGCACGCTGCAGCGCAGCCACGGTTTTACGTATGCCGCGCACGGCCAGCAATTCCACGTGCCGCGCACGCTGGCTGAACTGACCGCGCTGCGCGCCGGGCACCCGGCGGCCGTGCTGCTGGCCGGGTCGACCGACGTCGGGCTATGGGTCACCAAGCACCTGCGCGAACTGGCCGACGTGATCTATCTGGGTCAGGTCGCCGAACTGAAAACGCTGCGCGAACGTGATGGCATGCTCGAGATCGGCGCCGGCGTGTCGCTGCAAGATGCGTATGCGGCGCTGTGCCAACACTATCCTGCCGAACTCACCGAACTCTGGCAACGCTTCGCGTCGCTGCCGATCCGCCACGCCGGCACGCTCGGCGGCAACGTCGCCAACGGTTCGCCCATCGGCGACTCGATGCCATGGCTGATCGCGCTGGGCAGCCAGGTGGTGTTGGCCAGCAGCGCCGGCACGCGCGTGCTGGCGCTGGACGAGTTTTACCTGGGCTACCAGAAGAAGGATCTGCGGCCCGGCGAATTCGTCCAGGCCGTGCGCGTGCCGCTGCCGCAGTCGCGTCCCGGGCTGCGTTTTCGCACCTATAAACTGGCCAAGCGCTTCGACCAGGATATCTCGGCCGTGTGCGCGGCGTTTGCCGTCACGCTGGAAGTAGAGACGGTTGTCGATGTGCGCATCGCGTTCGGCGGCATGGCCGCGATCCCGCAGCGCGCACGCGAAGCCGAGGCGGCGTTGCTGGGCCAGCCGTGGAGCGAAGAGGTGCTGAAGACCGCGATGGCGGCGCTGGGTCGCGATTACGCGCCACTGTCCGATGCGCGCGCGTCGAGTAACTACCGCATGCGCACCGCACAGAACCTGCTGCGCCGCTTCTGGCTCGAGACGCGCGTGGCCGATCCGCTGCCGGCGCACGCAGTCAATGCCTTTGCCGGCGCCCGGGGAGCAATTCATGAATGACGGCGGCATCAAAAACACCGGCGCCTGGGCTGAAGTTGGCCAGGCGCGCAAGCACGAGTCGAGCGAACTGCATGTGCGCGGCGGCGCGACCTTCACCGACGATATCGCGGAGCTGGCCGGCACGCTGCATGCGGCGCTGGGGCTGTCCAGCCGCGCGCACGCGCGCATCGCCGGCATCGACCTGGCGCCCGTCGTCGCCAGCGCCGGCGTCGTCGCCGTGCTCACGGTGGCCGACATCCCGGGCCTGAACGATTGCGGTCCGATCATCCACGACGATCCGATCCTGGCCGATGGCCTCGTCCAGTACGTGGGGCAGCCGATCTTCATTGTTGTCGCCGATACGCACGACAACGCCCGCCGCGCGGCGCGCCTGGCGCAAGTCACCTACGAGGACCTGCCGGCAATCCTGACGCCGCAGGCGGCGCGCGCCGCGCAATCGTATGTGCTTCCGCCCATGCGCCTGACGCGCGGGGACGCCGCAGCCGCCTTCGCGCGCGCGCCGCACACGGTCAAGGGCGAGTTGTACGTCGGCGGGCAAGAGCAGTTCTACCTCGAAGGCCAGATCGCGTATGCGATTCCCGGCGAAGACCGCGGCATGCACGTGTACTCGTCGACCCAGCACCCGAGCGAGATGCAGCACGTGATCGCGCATGCGCTGGGCCTGCACTCGCACCACGTGACGGTCGAGTGCCGCCGCATGGGCGGGGGCTTTGGCGGCAAGGAATCGCAGTCGGCGCTGTGGGCGGCGGCGGCGGCCATCGCTGCGGTGGCTACCAGTCGCCCGGTCAAGCTGCGCGCCGACCGTGACGACGACATGCTCGTCACCGGAAAGCGCCACTGCTTTCATTACGAGTACGAGGTCGGCTACGACGATGATGGCCGCATTCTGGCCGCGCGGGTAGACATGGTCACGCGCGCCGGTTATTCGGCGGACTTGTCCGGCCCCGTGGCCACGCGCGCCGTCTGCCACTTCGACAATGCGTATTACCTGTCAGACGTCGACATCCGCGCCGCCTGCGGCAAGACCAACACGCAGTCCAATACCGCGTTTCGCGGCTTCGGCGGGCCGCAGGGCGCAATCGCCATCGAATACGTGCTCGACGAAATCGCGCGCAACCTGGGGCGCGATGCGCTCGATATCCGGCGCCTGAATTTCTACGGCAAGGTTGACCGCAACGTGACGCCGTTCGGCCAGACGATCGTCGACAACGTACTCCCCGAACTGGTGGCCGAACTGGAGGCCGGCAGCGACTACCGCGCGCGCCGCAGTGCGGTAGAAGCCTACAACCGCGCCAGTCCGGTATTGAAAAAAGGGCTGGCGCTCACGCCGCTCAAGTTCGGCATCGCGTTCAATGTCACGCACCTGAACCAGGCCGGCGCGCTGGTGCACGTGTACGTGGACGGCTCCATTCTCGTCAACCACGGCGGCACCGAGATGGGGCAGGGCATCAACACCAAGGTGATGCAGGTGGTGGCGCATGAGCTGGGTGTCGGGCTCGAGCGCGTGCGCGCCACTGCCACCAACACCAGCAAGGTCTCGAACACATCAGCCACCGCCGCCTCGACCGGTGCGGACCTCAATGGCAAGGCGGCGCAGGATGCAGCGGGCAAGATCCGCGCGCGCCTGGCCGAATTTGCCGCGCGCCAGTACGGGGGCGATGCCAGCGAAGTGCGCTTCGCCGCCGGCACCGTGTTTGTCGCCGGCCTGGCGCTGCCGTTCGAAGAAGTGGTCGCCAAGGCCTATCTGGCGCGCGTGCAGCTGTGGTCCGACGGGTTCTATGCCACACCGGGCCTGCACTGGGATCCCAAGACGATGAATGGCCGCCCGTTCTCGTACTTCGCCTACGGCGCGGCCGTGTCGGAAGTAGTGGTCGACACGCTCACCGGCGAATGGAAGCTGCTGCGCGTGGATGCGCTGTACGACGCCGGCCGCTCACTCAATCCGGCCATCGACATCGGCCAGGTCGAAGGCGCCTTCATCCAGGGCATGGGGTGGCTCACGACCGAAGAGCTGTGGTGGAACCCGGCCGGCAAGCTGATGACGCATGCGCCGTCGACCTATAAAATTCCGGCGGTGTCGGACTGCCCCGAGGATTTTCGCGTCACCTTGTTCGACAATGCCAACGTCGAAGACAGCATCCACCGCTCCAAGGCCGTGGGCGAGCCGCCATTGCTGCTGCCGTTCTCGGTGTTCTTCGCAATCCGCGACGCCATCTCGAGCGTGGGCGGGCACCGCGTCAATCCACCGCTGAATGCCCCGGCGACGAGCGAAGCCATCCTGGACGCCATTGGTTTCGTGGAAGCGCGCGCCTGATGAACGACTTGCTGCGCGCGCAGGGCGTTGCGCCGTCCGTGCTGGTCACGGTGGCGGCCGTGAAATGCTCCGCGCCGCGCGAGCCGGGCGCGAGGATGCTGGTGCGCGCGCGTGATTTCGACGACACCATCGGCGGCGGCCACCTCGAACACCGCGCACTCGAGATCGCGCGCGCGATGCTGGACACCGGCGAGGCGCGCCGCTTCGAGCGCTTTGCGCTGGGCCCGAGCCTGGGGCAGTGCTGCGGTGGCGTGGCGTGGCTCGCGTTCGAACGCGTAGATGCCGACCAACTGGCCCTGTTGAAGGCACGCCGCCACGTCGACACGTGGCGCCTCGTCGCACTCGACGGACCAGCCGAATCGACCGTGCTCGATGCGCCACCGTTCCCGGGCGACGCCGGCACGCGCGTCGTCGTTGAAAGCGAAGGCGAAGGCGAGGGCGGCCGGCGCTGGCTGGTTGATGCGATCCTTGCCCCGCGTGCGCACCTGATGCTGTTTGGCGCCGGCCACGTGGGCGCAGCGATCGTGCGCGCGCTGGCCGACCTGCCGTGCCGGGTGACGTGGGTCGACGAACGCGACGCCCAGTTTCCGGCATCCATCCCCGACAATGTCACCATCGAAGCGACCGACACGCCCGAGGCGCTGGCCGAACACGCCGCGCCCGGCACGAGCTTTCTCGTCATGACCCACAGCCACGCGCTCGACCTGCGCCTGTGCCATGCGATCCTGTCTCGCCCCGAGAGTGCGGCAGACTGGTTCGGCCTGATCGGCTCCGCCACCAAACGCAGCCAGTTCGAAGCGCGCCTGCGCGAACGCGGTGTCGACGCTGCGCGCCTGGCCACGATGGTCTGCCCGATCGGCATGCCCGGCATCGCCGGCAAGGCGCCAGCCGTGATCGCCGCGTCGAGTGTGGCGCAATTGCTGACGGTGTGGGAAGCTGCACACCAACAAGAACATCAACCGGAATCCACGTAATGCCCACCGTATCACCCAATCTGCAGGCGTACCGCGCCAGCCTGCTGCACTTTCGCGCCGATCCGGCATTCGACGACGGCGCCGCGCTGTACCACGAAGACGGCCTGCTGGTCGTCGAGGATGGGCGCGTCAAGGCTGCCGGCGACTATGCCGCGCTCGCGCCCATGCTGCCCGAAGGCCTCGAACCTGTCGATTACCGCGGCAAATTGATCGTCCCCGGCTTCATCGACACGCACCTGCATTATCCGCAGACCGACATGATCGCGTCCCCGGCCCCGGGCCTGCTGCCGTGGCTCGAGACCTATACCTTCCCCACCGAGCGCCGCTACGCAGATGCCGAGGATGGCCGCTCAACGGCCGACTTCTTCCTCGACGAGCTTCTGCGCTGCGGCACCACCACGGCGATGGTCTACTGCACCGTGCACCCGCAATCGGTCGACGCGTTCTTTGCCGCGAGCGAAGCGCGCAATCTGCGCATGGTCGCCGGCAAGGTGCTCATGGACCGCAACTGCCCGGACTTTTTGCGCGACCTCGAGGGCGAGTTGGGCGAAAGCGAAGCGCTGATCGAGCGCTGGCACAAGCGCGGCCGCGCGCTGTATGCGATCACGCCGCGCTTCGCGCCGACATCCACAGAGGCGCAGCTGCGCCTGACGGGCGAGCTCGCCGCCCGGTACCCCGACACCTTCATCCAGACCCACGTGGCCGAGAACCGCGACGAATGCACCTGGGTCGGCGAGCTGTTTCCGCAGGCCCGTAGCTATCTCGGCGTGTATGACAGCTACGGATTGATGCGCCCGCGCGCGATGTTCGGCCACTGCATCTGGCTCGACGACGAGGACATCGCGCGCATGGCGGCCACCGGCTCGGCAGCCGCCGTGTGCCCGACGTCGAACCTGTTCCTCGGCAGCGGCCTGTTCGATTTCGAGCGCGCCGACAAGGCGGGCATGTTGCTGTCACTGGGCACGGATGTTGGCGCCGGCACCTCGTTCTCGATCCTGCAGACGATGAACGAAGCCTACAAGGTCGCGCGCATGAAGGGCAGCTACCTGACGGCGTCGCGCATGTTTTATCTGGCCACGCTGGGCGCGGCGCGCGCGATGGGGCTCGATGACACGATCGGCAGCTTCGCCCCCGGCCTGGAAGCCGATTTCGTGGTGCTCGACCGCGCGGCAACGCCGTTGATGGCGCGCCGGACCAGCCACAGCCATTCGCTCGAAGAGCTGCTGTTCGCGCTGGCGCTGCTGGGCGACGACCGCACGGTGGCTGCGACGTATTCGTACGGCCGAATGGTCCACCAGCGCTAGGGTAGGGCAGGCAATATTGCCAACCGCGAACGAAGGCGTTAGAGTTGGCGGTTGAAATCCCTCTGAAAGCACACCATGCACACCTTCTTGCCCGGCAGCGCGCTGCTGGCACTGGCCGTCGTCGCCTCGCCCGTCCTGGCCAAGGCCCCATCGGCCGCCGCGAACGAGGCCGCGACCGCGCGCCATTACGCCAGCCTGATCGACGGCAGCACCCCGCGCTTGTCAGAGCTGACGATGTTCTTCACGCAGATGCCCAAGGGCGGCGACCTGCACCACCATTATTCGGGCGCGATCTATGCCGAGACCTATGTCGACTTTGTCGACAAGCAGGGCTTCTGCATCGACAAGAACACCTACCGTATCGAGACCGACAAGGCGACCGTCGCGGCGCAACGCGCCAAGCCGGCCGCCCAGCGCACCTGCCTGTCGGGCGCGGAAGTCAATGCCGACGAAAACACCTGGCGCGAGGTGGTCAAGCGCTGGTCGAACAAGGATTTCGGCAACCACATCGCCCTCCAGCCGGCGCCGGACCGCCTGTTCTTCGGCACTTTCGGCTACTTCGGCCCGGTGGCCAACGACAACCTGCGCGAAGGCCTGCAAGAGATCAAGGCGCGCGCGATCGCCGAGAATGTCAGCTACATCGAAACGATGTTTTTGCTCTCGCCGTTCGTGGCCAACGGCGCGTTCGACACGCAGACGCGCGCCAGCGTGAACGACGACGCGGCCCTGACCGCGCAGCTGCGCGCCGAACTGGCGGCGCTGGACGCCAATGCGGCCTACAACAAGTCGATCGATGGTTTTGTCGCGCAGATCAACGCGGCATCAGAGGGCATCGACGACGAGCGCTTCACGATGCGCTACCAGAACTACACGTTGCGGTTGCTCGCACCGTCACAGGTGTTCTCGGCGATGGTCTCGAGTTTCAAAGCCGCCGCCAAGGGTGGCCGCATCGTCGGCGTGAACATCGTCGGCCAGGAAAGCCTGCACGTGTCGATGCGCGACTACCTGCTGCACATGAAGATGTTCCGCTTCCTGAAGACGGTGTATCCGGACGTGAAGGTGGCGATGCATGCCGGCGAACTGGCGCTGGGCGACGTGCCGCCGGAAGGTCTGAAGTTCCACATCGACAGCGCCCTGGCCATTGCCGGCGCCGACCGCATCGGCCATGGCCTCGACCTGGCGCATGAAGCCAATGCGCCGGCCATCATCAAGACCATGCGCGAGAAGGATATTCCGGTCGAGATCAACCTGACCTCGAATGCGTTCATCAGCGGCGTGGCGGGCGCGGATCACCCGATCCACCTGTATCGCAAATACGGCGTGCCGTATGTGATCTCGACCGATGACGCCGGGGTGACCCGGCACACGCTGTCGCACGAGTACGTGCAATTTGCCAGCCAGTTCAAGCCGAACTACGCCGAAATCAAGAAGGCGTCGTACAACAGCATTCGCTACGCTTTTCTGCCCGTGGCAGAAAAGCAACGCTTAACGACGCAGCTCGACAAGCGCTACACGCAATTCGAAGCGCAGGTCGCTGCAATGGCGGCCCAGGCAGCACGCGTGAAATAAAGTGTGTCATCCCCGATCCGGCGCTCGCCGGATCGCCTCCCTGTCATAAACGGCCTTCGACTTTCTGGTAATAAGTTAATCCAAAAGTAACGTTTGTCGTCTTCTCGCTACACAATTCCCGCTTGCCTGTCTGGTTTTACCGATTTTTCATCGAAAAAATTTCGCCGTGGAATGCCACGCATATAATTCCGCCATGTCATAAAGCAATCCGGATGACACGATTTATGTCTCGTAAAGACAACAGTGATGCCGCGATTTATTCGATAAAGCTCTGAATAAGCAAGCCAAATTGAATTTGTCGGCCTGAAAACGCTGATGCATATTGGCTCAATTCTGCTGTAAATCAAACCACACATCGTGTCATTTTGTTGAAACATTGTATCGATACAATCGCAGCCGCTTGCCGGCTGAATTGCCGGGTCGACACGAAGTACAGAACCAGCAGCGAAAAATAAGTAGCGAAGAATAAGCAGTGAAAAATAGGTAGTGAAGAATAAGTAGTACAGGCAGGGGAGGACGTCCGTCGGGCGTCCAACAAACAACTTTGAAGTTCTTTTTGGGGTACTCAATGATCACTCAACAGCAGATCCGGCTCACCAAGTTGGCGCTGGCTTTGTCAGTTGCGCTGGCGGCGTCGCCGTCGTTCGCACAGAACACCACTTCGGCCGTCGGTGGCCGTATCTCGAACGTCTCGGGCCAGCCGGCAGCTGGCGCGCAAGTGCAGATCGTGCACACCGAGTCGGGTTCTGTCAGCAATGTCGTGACCGACGCTGAAGGCCGTTACGTTGCACGCGGCCTGCGCGTGGGTGGTCCGTACACCATCACCATCACCAAGGATGGCATCACCGAAACCCGCCGCGACGTCTTCCTCGAGCTGGCACAGACGGCCGAAGTTGACGCGACGCTGGGCGTGCAGACCGTGACCATCGCCGGTACCGCCACGCGCTCGGAAATCTTCTCGGGCAATAACATGGGTGCGGGCACCTCGATCAGCAACACCCAGCTGCTGACCCAGGCATCGATCAGCCGCAACCTGCAAGACTACGCCCGCGCCGACCCGCGCGTGTCGCAGACCGACAAGGAGCGTGGCGAGATGTCGGTGGCCGGCCAGAACTCGCGCTACAACTCGATGACCATCGACGGCGTCGCCATTAACGACACCTTCGGCCTGGAATCGAACGGCAGCCCGACGGCGCGCCAGCCGATCTCGATCGAAGCGATCCAGTCGGTGCAGGTCAACGTCGCCAACTACGACGTCACCCAAAAAGGTTATACCGGCGCGAACATCAACGCCGTCACCAAATCGGGTACCAACACCTATCGTGGCGGCGTGTACTACGTGTTCCGCAACGACACCATGTCGGGCGACCGTTACAACCCGATCACCGACGTCTACAGCGACGCGCCGAAGTCGAAGGAAACCACCAAGGGTATCTGGGCATCGGGTCCGCTGATCGAAGACAAGCTCTTCATCTACGCACTGGCCGAAAACTTCGAGAGCTCGCGTTCGAGCCCTGAATTCGGCGTGATCGGCAGCGGCGCCGGCACCACCGTCGGCATCGACCCGTCGGCCATCACCGCCGCCCAGAGCATCGCCCAGAGCACCTACGGCGTCGACATCGGCAGCCCGGCCGTGCCAACCGGTTCGATGCTGACCTCGAAAGAGCGCATGGTGAAGTTCGACTGGAACATCACCGACGAGCACCGTGCCAACCTGCGTTACGCCAAGACCGAACAGGGCGAGCCGTTCTACCCGGGCTTCTCGGCCAACGGCGTCGGCCTGTCGTCGAGCTTCTACAACCAGGGCAAGACGATCGAGACCGCCGTCGCCCAGGTGTTCTCGGACTGGACCCCGAACTTCTCGACCGAGTTCAAGTTCTCGACCCGCGACTATGATTCGGTCCCGGTCAACACCACCCAGATGCCATCGATCGCCCTGCAGTTCACCGGCGCACTGCCGGCATCGGCACCTGCTGGCACCCCGACCGCCAACCGCTTCATCAACTTCGGTACCGAGAACAGCCGTCATAACAACGTGCTGCGCAACAAGACCAAGGACCTGTACGCTGGCGCCAACTGGATCGTGGGCGACCATGAACTGAAGTTCGGCGTCGACCAGACCAAGAACGAAGTCTACAACTCGTTCCTGCAAGGTATCTTCGGCACGTACACCTTCGCCTGCCTGGAATCGACCGACGCGAACTTCTACAGCTTCGGCGCCTTGCCAAGCTGCGCACGCGCATCGGCCACGCAAGTGCAGCAAGCCGTGCTCGAGAACTTCCAGCGCGGCCGTCCACTGAACTACAGCCAGCAGCGCGCCCTGCCAGGCGCTTCGCTCAACGACGCGATCGCCATCTTCGAAACCAAGAACACCGGCCTGTTCCTGCAAGACACCTGGAACGTCAACGAGCAGCTGACCCTGACCTACGGCGTGCGTTACGACCGTAACGATGTCGGCGGCCGTCCGCTGGCCAACACGGCAGCAGCCCAGGCGCTGGTTGCCGGCAACCCGGTCACCGGCGTGCGCCAGTCCGGCGGTTTCGGTCTGGACAATACCCAGACCATCGATGGCACCGACCTGATCCAGCCACGCTTCGGCTTCAACTACCGCTTCGGCAAGGCCGAGCGTCCGACCCAGGTGCGCGGCGGCTTCGGCCTGTTCCAGGGCGCGGCAGCCACCGTGTGGATGTCGAACCCGTTCTCGGGCACCGGCGTGGCAACCGCCACCATCGGCTGCTCGGGCACCGGCGCTACCCGCTGCCCGATCACCGGCGGCCTGACCAGCCTCGATCCGAATACCCAGCCGAACGTGGCCGGCGCGATCCCGGCTGCGGACGTCAACTTCCTGGATCCGGCGTTCCGCCAGCCATCGATCTGGAAAGCCAACGTGGCGTTCGACACCGAACTGCCATGGTACGGCCTGGTCTTCGGCGCTGAAGCGCTGTACACCAAGAACAAGAACGGCATCTACTACGAACACCTGAACCTGGGCGCGGCAACCCGCACCGGTTCGGATGGCCGTCAGCTGTTCTGGAACGCGCAGGGCCTGAACCCGGCCTGCTACGGTGTGTCGAACAACACGGCCAACATCATCAGCTCGTGCGGCGCAGTCAACCGTTCGCTGAACAACCGCAACTTCGGCAACGTGCTGGTGGCGCGCGATACCGACAAGGGCGACGCTAAAGTGCTGACCATGTCGCTGTCGAAACCGCTGACGAAAGGCTTCGGCTGGTCGGTGGCCTACACCTACACCGATGCGACCGAAGTTTCGCCGCTGACGTCGTCGGTCGCCAACTCGAACTTCAACGGCCGCTCGTCGTTCAACCCGAACGAAGAAGTCGCTGCCGCCTCGAGCTACGGCATCAAGAACCGTGTCAATGCGCTCATGAACTTCCAGAAGAAGTTCTTCGAAGGCTACAACACGCGTCTGGGCGTCTTCTACGAAGGTCGTGAAGGCCGTCCATACAGCTGGACGTTCAACAACGACATGAACGGTGACAACCTGGCCGGTAATGACCTGATGTACGTGCCAACCGCATTCGGTTCGAACGAAGTCGTGTTCTTCGGCGACACCGCGACCAGCCGTGCCAACGAGCAGCGTTTCTGGGACGTCGTCAGCGCCAACAAGGGTCTGAGCAAGGCCGCCGGTGGCGTCGTGAGCCGTAACAACTCCACCGCAGAATGGGTCAACACCTTCGACGTGCGCATCAGCCAGGAAATCCCGGGCATCTTCGCGCGCAACAAGGCGACCTTCACGCTCGACTTCATGAACTTCGGCAACCTGCTGAACAAGAAGTGGGGCCGCACCGAAGAAATCGCGTTCCAGTCGGCCGGTGGCCAGGCACGCAGCTTCGTCGATGTCGCCGGTATCGATGCACAAGGTCGTTACATCTACGTCGTGCGTAACGACGTCGAGCGTCAAGACCTGAAGCAGGCCCGCGGCGAGTCGCAGTGGGCAATCCAGGCAACCCTGCGTTACGAATTCTAAGCAGCGCCAATTCGTAGCATGAGGTAGTCAGAACGGCCGGTGGAAACACCGGCCGTTTTTATTTTATAAAAGTAAGCGATCCAGCTTCTGTAAGGATTTCCTGGCGATAAGCCGCGTGGGATAATGCCGCTTGCTCTGCCTGGTCCCGCTTCATTTCATCGGTTGCCGTCCATGCCGGACCGATTTCCTAAAAGGTGTTTTTCATGATCGTTTCGCGTCGCGCAAGCGCCCGTCTTTCCACGCTCACGCTTTCTCTTGCTTCTGCGCTGCTGGCCGGCTGCGTTACCGCCCCCCAAGGCCCGGTGACCATCAACCTGGTGTCGCTGAACGACTTCCACGGCAATCTGGAACCGAGCCGCTACGTGCTCAAGGGTGCCGATGGCAAGGACCAGGTACTGCGCGCCGGCGGCGCCGAAGCTGTGGCGGCGGCCCTGCAGGCGTGGCGCAAGGAAGACAAGGAGCTGCTGCTCGTCTCGACCGGCGACATCGTCGGCGCCAGCCCGGCGCTGTCGTCGCTGTGGGCCGACGAGCCGACCATCGAAGTGATGAACATGCTGAACCTGCGCGCCAGCGCGGTCGGCAATCACGAATTCGATGGCGGCCGCAAGGAACTGCTGCGCCAGCAAAATGGCGGCTGCGATTCGCCGCACCCGGCCAAGGCCTGCAAGTTCACCCCGACCTTCGGCGGCGCCAGGTTCACCTATCTGGGCGCGAACGTGATCGACAAGGTCACCGGCAAACCGATCATCCCGGGCTTTACCATCGAGACCGTCAAGGGCATCAAGGTCGGCCTGGTCGGCGTGGTGCTGCGCGATACGCCGAACATGGTGGTGGCGTCGGGCATCGCCGGCTTGACGTTTGGCGACGAGGCCGAGGCGATCAACAATGCGCTGCCGGCCATGCGCGCGGCCGGCGCCCAGGTCATCGTGGCGCTGGTACACCAGGGCGGCCGCACGGTGGAGTCACCGCTGCAAGCCGGTTGCAGCCAGCTGACGGGCGACATCGTCCCTGTCGTCAAGAAGATCGATCCGTCGGTCAAGCTGGTGCTCACCGGGCACTCGCACCAGGGTTATCTGTGCGATGTCAACGGCCGCACCGTGACGCAGGCCGACACCGCCGGCCACCTGCTCACGCGCGTGTCGATGCAGGTCGAACCGAAGACCTTCGCCGTGTCGAACCTGAAGGTCGCCAATGTCGTGATGAAGCCGGGCGAGTATCCGCTTGACGCAAAGATGGTCGCCTTTGTCGCGCAAGTGAAAGAGCGCAGCCAGGCCGCACTCACGCGCCCGATCGCGAAGATCGCCGTCGCGCCGCTGCTGCGCAAGCATAACGAGGCCGGCGAATCGGCGCTCGGCAACCTGATCGCCGACGCGGCGCTGGACTCGGCCCGCAGCCTGGGCGCGCAGTTCGCGTTCATGAACAATGGCGGCATCCGGCGCGACCTGGAAGCAGGCGCCGACAAGACGGTCAACTTCGGCCAGGCACAGGCCGTGCTCCCGTTCGGGAACACGACGGTCGTGATGAACCTGACCGGCGCCCAGATCCGCAACCTGCTCGAGCGCCAGTGGCCAGACGGCGCGAACGTGACGTCCGCCGTGCTGCAGGTCTCGCAAGGCTTCACCTACACCTGGGACGCCAAACGCCCTGCGGGCACCCGCCTGGTGCCGGGCAGCGTCAAGCTCGATGGCAAGGCGCTCGACGACCGCGCGACCTATCGCCTGGCCGTGAATAACTTCCTGGCCGAAGGCAGCGACGGCTATCCGGAATTCGCTTTGGGCACAGAGCGCATCGACACGGGCCTGCGCGACCTGGATGGCTTCATCGCCTACCTGAAAAAACTCGAAGGGCAGGGCGCCGCGCTGGCCCCGGCTACCCCGCGCATCGTGCGCCTCAACTAAGCTCTCAGGAACAACCATGAAAAAACTCGCATGCGTGCTGGCGCTCACCGGCGCCTTTGCATCGATGGCCGCGCCCGACGCCGCCGCCTGGGGCCGCGACGGCCACCGCGCCGTCGGCTCCATCGCCGACAAGCTCCTCAAGGGGACCAATGCGCAAAAGCAGATCGCGCTGCTGCTGCAGCCGGGCGAATCGCTGGCGTCGGTCGCCAACTGGGCCGACTGCGTCAAGGGCACCTACTGCGGCCCGCAGACGGCCGAGATGGTGGAATACGTCGAAGGCAATCCGCGCCACAGTGAATACCACTACACCAACGTGCCGTTCCAGCTCGATCACTATCACGAGCACGGCGTTGGCACGAGCGACGTCGACATCGTGCAGACGCTGGAGCAGTGCATCGCCGTCTTGCAGGGCAAGACCGATCCGGCGCTGAACCCGCACAAGTTCACCAAGCGCCAGGCCTTGATCCTGCTGGCGCACTTCGCCGGCGACATCCACCAGCCGCTGCACGTCGGTTCGGCCTTCGTGAGCAAGGACGGCCAGTTCGTCGTGCCGAAGACGCGCGCCGAGATCGACGACGCGCTGGTGTTCGATTCGCGCGGCGGCAACAACCTGCTGCTCGACGACGACAAGCTGGCGGCGCTGTCGAAGGGTGTGATTCCCCCGGGCGAGCCGGTGGTGATCAAGGAAGGCGTGCCGAAGGCGCTGACCAAGCCATTCCACTCGTACTGGGACAGCACGACGGTCGACTACGCGTTCCGCCGCATCCGGACGCGCACGCCCGAGCAGTTCGCGGACGTGGCGATCGCCAGCGCGCCGCTGGTGACGAAAGCGAAGGGCGACGTGGCCACCTGGCCGGTGCAGTGGGTGGAAGACGGTTTGAAGTCGGCCAAGCTGGCCTATGCCGACGTGGTACCGGGCAAGCTGACGCCGCAGACCAGCAAGAAGGGCGAGACGTATTACACCTTCGCGCTCGAAGTGCCGGCCAATTATCCGGTGCCGAGTTCCGAGATCGCCAAGACGCAGCTGATCAAGGGCGGGTATAACCTGGCCGCGATGCTGCAGGCGATCTGGCCGTAATTCGTCAACCGCAATACCGGAGTCGCCGCCGCTGGCTGCGGCGACTTCGCGCCCTTGCTTCAATCAGCCGCGCCACGCGGCGTACACCGCGCGCACGTCGCCGCGCACCTGCCATCGGTTGAACTTGCTGCTCATCGCCCCCCGGCGACAGATTCCAGATCGCAGCAGCGCTTCGAATGCGATACGAACCTGACAACGATCACATCATTCGTGTGTCATGTCGTTTGGATCTAGCTTATCGAGCAGGTAGTCAATTTAATCGCGATGCTGTATTGACGCTTGCCGTTCAAGGCATCCCACCTACACTCAATTTCAGCTCACGACAGTTCTCGAACCTAGTCAGTGTTACCCCCGACGGCAAGGCACCAGCCCTTCTTGCGCAACGCCATCACCGGCGGCTCTTCCTATGCTTCATAAAGGAAATATCATGCGTATCTCATTCGTTTTGCTTCCCGCAACACTCCTTCTTCTCGCTTCCACGTCAGGCGCGCAGACGATGCCCTACCCACAAGACGACACGGTGCCAGTGACCACCGTGGTCGTCAGCGCAACAGCAACGCCGTATCGCATCAAACAAGAACAATCCCGGAAGATTTCCGGTACCTACGAATTGACGAATGGTTGGCGCATGAAAGTACGGTCAGGCACCCGCACGATCGATACGACCATCGATAAGCAGAAACCGATGCGTCTTCTTGCTGTCTCGCCCTATAAATTTGCGTCGGGAGATGGTCGGGTCACCATGGAATTCAATCGTGGCGATGTCGGCGATGACATGATCATGACCTACGCGCCAGACCCGCGCTTCGCCGACATGGTGGTGATTTCTTCTTCTGTTGCGCAGCGCTAGCCGCATCCGCAGCCACTGACGTGAGCTGCGGAGGCAGTACTTGTCATGGGTGAGAGCACGCCCGTTCGCTCCCGACCGGAAGGCTTGCTTCCCACCTTTTTTTCTTCTATGCTCGTGATGTCGAAAAAGGTGGACCGGCATGGTGAGCCCCGGTCATCCAGGCAGCTTCTCAAAGCCTGGCCATATTCCAGCCCAACAGGGCCGCGGACCACGACGAGGGCGGACGCTTGCCGTTTCCTCGTCGAGGGCCGTTTGAAATACGCCGTATCCGAACGACTCCTTTGAAACCTTCGCGTCCTTTGCCGTGCCCGCGGCATATCCAACGCAAGAAGGTCAATCATGCAACACACTCCAGTACTCATCGTTGGCGGCAGCCTCGTCGGCTTGTCGGCATCCCTGTTTCTCGCCTGGCGAGGCGTTCCGCACATTCTTGTTGAAAAACACGCCGGGAGTTCACCCCATCCCCGAGCGATGGGCTTCACCGAGACGACAATCGAACACTACCGTACGGTGGGTATCGCTGACCGCATTCCTCAGGCGCCGCCTGGCGCACGCCTGCGCCGGGTCCGCGTTGCAAGTCTCTCGTCCGACTGGATAGCGGAAACGGACTGGACGCCAGGACAGGCGGCTGACCGATCGCATGACTTGTCGCCTTGTACCGGCGCCGCCATTGCGCAGGATAAACTCGAGCCGATCCTGCGTGATGCAGCACAGGCGTTGGGTGCGGACCTGCGCTATGGCGTGGCACTGCAGCATGTCGAACAATGTGCGGACACCATCACGGCGCACTTGCGGGACCGGGACAGCGGCCTCGAATACCGAATGACTGCCGATTATTTGATTGCTGCCGATGGCGCCATAAGTGGTATCCGAGAAAAGCTTGGTATCGAGCGCAATGGTGTCGGACATCTTCGAACACTGCGCAGCGTGCTGTTTCGTTGCCCCGAAGCGGATCGATACCTGGAGCGTGGCGCCCGACAATTCGAGATAGAGCAGGACGGCTTTCGCGCCTTCCTGACGACGTATGGCGATAGCCGCTGGGTGTTGATGTTCGATGACGACACGGAGCGCTCGCATGCGGGGTTGTCCGAGGCTGTGGAGCGCGTTCTGGGTGCGGCCATGCCGTTCGAGATCATCACCACCGGCCAGTGGGAAATGGCGGGGCGCATCGCCGATTGCTACAGTCAGGGGCGGGTGTTCCTTGCTGGCGATGCTGCCCATCAGCTACCGCCGACGCGCGGCGGTTTCGGCGCCAATACCGGCATCGACGATGTCTGGAACCTCGCATGGAAACTGGCGCGGGTTGTCTCCGGCAAGGCGTCTTCCAGCCTGCTCGATTCTTATTCGGCGGAACGTCAACCCATCGGCTTGTTACGCCATCAACAAACATTCTCGCGGCCGGATTACGCGAAGTGGGTTGGCCATTCCTTCAAGCCGGCCGACTTGTTCGGCAACGACGCGATGGAATTCGGTCAACTCATCCGGTCGTCGGAAATCATCGGCACGGCGCCGGAACTGCCTGCGGCGGCCTCACCTGGTGAATGGCGCGGGCAGCCTGGAACCCGCGCACCGCATGTGTGGATCATGAAAGGTTCTGCACGGATCTCCACCCTCGACCTGTTTGGGCGCGATTTTGTTCTCCTGACAGAAAGCGATGCCTGGCGCGAAGGTGTGAACGGACTGGATCTGACGGTGATCACGGTCGGCGCAGACGTGATCTTTTCGCCCGAGATATCGTTTGGCAGCGTATTCGG
>Ga0265797_10002306_pt1 | contig 32277 bp, 25 predicted proteins | sample P2T30metagenome_FD_192433 | JGI IMG/M metagenome (GOLD analysis project Ga0265797, IMG submission 192433) | Plant litter microbial communities from East Loma Ridge, Irvine, California - P2 T30 | ecosystem: Environmental > Terrestrial > Plant litter > Unclassified | place: USA: California... | reverse complement strand
GCGACCTTCTCGAAGGAGAGAACATGAGCGACAGCATCGGCGTCGCCGTCATCGGCGCGGGCATGGCGGGCAAGGCCCACATGGCTGCGTGGCGGAACGCACCCTCCCTCTTCACCTCGACGCTGCCACCGGTCCGGCTCGTCTCGGTCGGCGACGTCTACGAGCCCCTCGCCGCCGAGGCCGCACGACGCTTCGGCTACGAGCGGCACGACACCGACTGGCGGGCCATCGCGGCAGCGGACGACATCGACGTGGTGAGCGTCGTCGTCGCGAACACCCTGCACCGCGAGATCGTCGAGGGCCTGCTCGCCGCCGGCAAGCACGTGCTGTGCGAGAAGCCGCTGTCCGACTCGCTCGACGATGCCCGCGCGATGGCGTCCGCCGCTGCCGAGGCCGCGCAGCGCGGGGTGCTCGGTCGCATCGGGTTTACCTACCGCCGGGCTCCCGGCCTCGCGGCCATCAAGGAGCTCGTCGAGGACGGCACGCTCGGCCGGGTCCTGCACGTCTCCGGCCGGTACTGGACCGACTACGGCGCCTCGCCCGACGTCCCGTTCTCGTGGCGCTTCGCCGGGGCGCCGGGGTCCGGCGCGCTCGCCGACGTCGGCTCGCACCTGTCCTACGTCGCCGAGTTCCTCGCCGGCCCGGTCCGGAGCGTCAGCGGTGGGACGTTCACCACGTCGATCACCGAGCGACCCGTGGCCGCCGGACATGCCCTGCGGGGGCAGGCCGTCCCGCTCACCGATGAGACCGCGGCCGTCGGCAACGACGACTACGCCACGTTCAGCGCACGGTTCGGCGACGGCACGGTCGTCGGGTCGCTCGAGGCCTCACGCGTCGCGGCCGGGCACCCGAACGGCCTCGTCATCGAGGTGTTCTGCGAGCGCGGCGCCGCCCGCTGGGACCAGGAGCGCGCCTCTGAGATCGGCCTCGCGCTGCAGTCCGACGGCTCGCGCACGGGTGGGTACCGCCAGGTCGTGCTCGGCCCCGACCACCCCTACGTCGCGGGTGGCATGGCGATGGACGCCCCGGGCGTCGGCTGGGGGCAGAACCAGATGTTCGAGTACCAGGCACGGGCGTTCCTCGACGAGATCGTCGGGCTGTCCGGCGCCGCGCCCGACGCCCTGCCCGCGAACGCCACGTTCGACGACGGCGTGCACAACATGGAGGTCCTCGACGCGGTGGCACGATCCGCCGCGGCCGGGGGCACGTCCGTCGACGTTGCCGACGCCGTCGTCCCGACCACGCAGGGTGGTGTCCGCGCATGAAGCTCGGTCTCTACAACGCGATCCTGCACGACCGGCCCCTCGCCGACGCACTCCGGGTCATCGCGGACAACGGGCTCGCCGGCATCGAGCTGAACACCGGCGGGTTCCTGCCCCCGGTGCACGTGCCCGACATCGACGCGATCCTGCAGGACGACGGGGCGCGTGACGCGTTCCTCGCGCAGTTCGCGGGGACCGGCGTCGAGATCGCGGGGCTCAACTGCAACGGCAACCCGCTGCACCCCGACCCGGCGATCGGTCCCGCGCACGCCGAGGACGTCCGGCGCAGCATCCGCCTGGCGGCCCGCCTCGGGCAGGACCGCGTCGTCACGATGTCCGGACTGCCGGCGGGGGAGCCGGGCGGGACGCGGCCGAACTGGATCGTGAACGCCTGGAACTCGGCCGCGCTCGACGTCCTCGAGCACCAGTGGAGCGTCGCGGTGCCGTTCTGGCAGGAGATCGACGCCCTGGCCCGGGAGCACGGCGTCAAGGTCGCGCTCGAGCTGCACCCCCAGAACCTCGTCTTCAACCCGGCGTCGATCCGGGAGCTCGTCGAGCGCGGCGGGCTGACCAACGTCGGGGTGGAGCTCGACGCCTCGCACCTGTTCTGGCAGCAGATGGACCCGGTGGCGGTCGCCCACGACCTCGGTCCGCTCGTGTTCCACGCCGCAGCGAAGGACGTCCGGATCAACCCGCACGCCGCGATCAACGGGGTGCTCGACAACTCGTTCCGCCGGTTGTCGCCGGACGAGTCACGCACGAACCTCGGCGGCGACGAGTGGGCGAACGAGTGGCCGACGCCGTCGGCGTGGGACTTCGTCGCGCTCGGCAAGGGCCACGACGAGGCGTACTGGACGACGTTCCTCGAGGCCCTGCGTGCGATCGACCCGGACATGTGGGTGAACATCGAGCACGAGGACACCGAGCTCGGGCGCGAAGAAGGGGTCGCGGTCGCCGCACGCGTGCTGCGCGCCGCGGACGCGGCGCTGGCGCCCCGGTCCTGACCGTCCGTCAGCCGACCCGAACACTGCTTGGAGGCCCGTGAACCGATCCGGGCACCGGGTGACGGACCGGCGTGTGGTGGGGCCGTGCCTCCCGGCCCCACCACACGCGGATCGGCCACCGGTGCGCGGAACGACCAGTCCGTGCACCCGTACCGGGTGCTGTCACCGGCCCGATGTAGCATGCACGACACCTGTCCCCGACGATGGAGCCCTGCGTGCCGGAGCCGACCCACCCCGCCTTCCCGCTCGAACACGTGCGGGCGGTGGGCGACGACATCGTGGCCTCGGTCGCCACGGTGATCGACGGCAAGGCGGAAGCCATCCGCACGGCCCTGACGGTGATGCTCGCCGAGGGACACCTGCTCGTCGAGGACGTCCCCGGCGTCGGCAAGACCGTGCTCGCCAAGGCGCTCGGCGCCTCGGTCGGCGGGTCCGTGAACCGCATCCAGTTCACCTCGGACATGCTGCCGTCCGACGTCACGGGCGTGAACATCTTCGACCAGTCGTCGGGCACCTTCCGGTTCTCGCCCGGCCCGGTGTTCGCGAACGTGGTCATCGGGGACGAGATCAACCGCACCAGCCCGAAGACCCAGTCGGCCCTGCTCGAGGCGATGGCGGAGTCGCAGGTCACCGTCGACGGTGTGACGCGTCCGCTCGACCGGCCGTTCATGATCGTCGCGACGCAGAACCCGATCGACATGGAGGGCACGTACCCGCTGCCCGAGGCGCAGCGGGACCGCTTCATGGCCCGCATCGCGATGGGCTACCCGAGCGTCGACGCCGAACGGCAGATGCTCGCGAACCGCGGCGGCAGCGACCCGCTGTCGCGCCTGCGGCCGATCGTCGACGTCACCACGCTGCGGGCGATCATCGAGACCGTCGCAGGGGTGCACATCGCCCCCGACGTCGAGGCGTACATCATCGCGATCGTCCGGTCGACACGCACCCACCCCGACCTCGTGCTCGGTGCGAGCCCCCGCGCGACGCTGCACCTGGCGCAGGCGGCCCGTGCGCACGCAGCCCTGCTCGGCCGCCCGTTCGTCACCCCCGACGACGTCGCGACGCTCGCCCCGATCGTGCTCGCGCACCGGCTCGTGCCGGTCGCCCGTGGGCTCGGCGGCACCGGCGAGGACACCGTGCGCGAGATCGTCGTCCGCATCGTCTCCGACACCGCCATCCCGTTCACGGCCACCCCCGTCCGCTCCTGATGGCCGGTCCATCGGCACCGCCGTCGCTGCTGCGACGCGTCGGTGCCGCGCGGTCCACGGCGGCACGGTTCGGCCGTCGGGGGCTGTCGTTGGCCCGACGCACCCCGTTCCCGCGCCCGACGATCCGGGGCTGGACGGTCATCGCCGTCGGCATCGGCCTGGTCGGCGGCGGTCTGGTCGGCACCACGAGCGTGGCCGTCACGGCCGGCCTGCTGCTGCTCGTCCTGGTCGTGCTCGGCATCGTGATGGCGTTCGTCGTCGCCACCCCGCTCCGCGGCAGCCGCAGCACCGCACGGGCGATCGTGCAGGTGGGCGAGGTCTACCGGGAACGCATCACCCTCGGCAGCACCAGCCTGCGGATCGGCCCGCGGGCGACGCTGCTCGTGCGCGAACAACTCGAGGACGCCTTCGCCAGCCTGGCCGAGGCGGAGACCTACGCCGAGGTCGGGCCGAACCTGCCGCCGGCCGTGCTCGACGTCGAGGCACTCGCGATGCACCGTGGCCGCTCGCTGGTCGGCCCCGTGACGATCCGGGTCGAGGACCCGTTCGGCCTGCTCCGCATCGACCGTCCCGTCGTCCCGGCGGAAGAGGTCGTCGTCGTCCCGGCCTCGGCACCCCTCGGGGCGATCGACGCCGGGGCACTCGCCGGTGCGGTCTCGGCCGACGAGGGCCGGGTCGGACAGGGTGGTTCCGCCGACGACAGCGAACTCCGCCCGTACCGACCGGGTGACCCGATCCGCCGCGTGCACTGGGCCCAGAGCGCACGGCGCGGTGAACTGCACGTCCGCCAGACCACCCAGGCCCAGCCGCCCGAGGCCGTGATCGCCCTCGACGTCCGGCGCGAGTCCTACCAGCGGCTCGGCCGAGAGGACCTCGCCGAGCTCTCCGACCTGGGCGGCGACCAGGCCTTCGAGCACGCCGTCGTGGTGGCCGCCAGTGTCGCCCGGGCGCTCGCCGCCCGGACCTCCCGTGTCGTGCTCGTGTTCGACGGTCCCGAAGGCGCGACCCGGCACGCGGGCGACGTCGGCGGGCTCACCGACGTGCTCGTCGGGCTCGCCGACGTCCGGCTCCGCTCCGACGCCCGCGAAGTCACCGACGTCCTGCCCGAGGTCCGTGGCCGCGACGTGCACGGCATGACCGCCGTCGTGACGGGCACCTGCACCGCGGAGGAAGCCGCCGAACTCGTCAGCGCGCCCAGCGGGTCGAGCCGCGGCATCCTGGCGACGATCGTGCCGCCGGACCCGGCCGTGCGGGGCATCCTCGACCGCGGCGGCTGGCGGACCCTCGTGGTGCCGGTCGTCGGCGCGACGCCGTCCGGGGCCGCCCGGTGACCGGGGTGAGCGCGCCGGCGCGTGGCCGTGCCGACGTGCGCGAGATCCTCGACCGCGACGACGACCTGCGTGACGTCCCGAGCGCCTGGGTCGTGGCCCTCGCGCCGGTGCCCGTGCTCCTCGCCGCCCTCGCCATCCGGCCGCTCGTGCAGGGCATCGCCTGGTGGGCATCGGGTGTCGTCGTCGTCGCCGTGCTCGTCGCCGTGATGCTCGCCGTACGCCGCCAGACGCCCGGCATCCGCTTCGTCGTCCTGGTCGGCACGGTCATCGCCTGCTCGTGCGCCGCCGCCCTGGTCAACGACATCCAACCGCTCGGGTGGCTCGACGCCGACGGGGCCCTCGGGGAGACGCTCGCCGCGATCCGCCTGAACCCCGCACCACTGCCGCAGACCGACGCGATCCGGCTCGTGGTCACCGCGTCGATCGGCTGGGTGGCGGCCGTCTCGCTGTTCCTCGCCGCCATCGCGCGGATCCCGTCGCTCGCCGCGGCCCCGGCCCTCGTCATCCTGATCGTGCCGGGTGTCATCACCGGGCAGCCCGCCGGCACCCCGCTCGTCATCACCACGGCGGTGGCGTTCCTCGCCCTGCTCTGGCTGTCCGTGCGGCCGGTGCAGCGCGCACTGCCGGCCGCGGTCGTCGGGGCGATCGGGCTCGTCGTCGCCATCGGGCTGCCGACGATCGTGCCGCTCAACGCCAGCTGGTTGTCCGGCGTGACCGGTGCGATCCAGTCGCCGATCCAGCCCGGACGGCCCGGCACCCTGCTCGAACTCGGCAACGACCTGCGCCGTCCGAGCGAGCTCGAGGTGTTCCGGTACCGCTCGTCCGACGGGCAGCCCGAGTACCTCAAGCTCGCCGACCTCGACGAGTTCGGCACGGGGGACTGGGTGCCGACCGTGACGAACGCGGCCGAGGCCGACACGGCCGACGAACAGCAGTGGGCCGAGGGCGTCAACCCGCGCCTGGCAAGCCGCGGCGACGTGACCGTCCGGATCACCGGGCTGTCCAGCACCTACCTGCCGGTGCCGTCGGGTGCGGTGTCGATCGAGTCGCAGTCCACCAACCTCGACCTGTCGCAGTGGCGGTGGATGGGGAACTCGAGCACCGTCCGGTCGACGGGTGCCGCGACCGCCCGCGGCGCGATGTACGAGGTCTACGGGGCCTCGACGTTCGCCAACGACTACCTCGACGCGGTCGCCGCCTCGGGGGTGCTCGCGCGATCCGACGGCCGTGGCTTCCGGGAGCCCAGCCGTGAGCAGCTGCGGACCGACCTCGCCCTGCCCGACGACCTCCCCGCGAACATCTCGACCACCGCGACCCGCGTCGCAGCAGCCGCGACCGACGACTACGGGCGGGCGCGGGCACTCGAGCAGTGGTTCCGCAGCGACCTGTTCACGTACTCCGAGACGGCCCCCGTCGAGCAGGGCTACGACGGCGACAGCATGGACGTCGTCTCGACGTTCCTGAAGGTCCGCGACGGGTACTGCGTGCACTTCTCGTCCGCGATGGCCGTGATGGCCCGTACGCTCGGCATCCCCTCGCGCATCGCGGTCGGGTACCGGGCCGGGTCGCCGCAGCCAGACGGCGAGTACGCGGTGTCGAACCGGCAGCTGCACTCCTGGCCCGAGCTGTACATCCAGGGCGCCGGGTGGGTCGCCTTCGAGCCGACGCCCGACTCCGACGAGGCCGCGCCGTCCGAGGAGCCCTCGGCCTCGCCGACCGCGGCGGCACCGGAGACCCCGCTGCCGGCACCCGAGCAGACCACCCCGGCGGACGAGTCAGCGTCACCGACCCCGTCGGCGTCCCCGGTTCCGGGTGCCACGGGTGCGTCCGGCACCGGCGGCGGCGGAGGACCGGTCGGGCTGCTCGTGGGCCTGCTGCTCGTGCTCGCGGTCCTCGTCGCCCCGGGCCTCGTGCGCGCTGTTCGCCGTCGGTCGAGGCTGTCGGCGATCGCTGCCGGTCGGTCACCCGCCGTGCAGGCCTGGCGGGAGTTGCTCGACGACGTCGCCGACCACGGGTACGCCCCGGGCCTGGCGCCGCCGGGTGACGCCGCCGCCGTGGCCCGGACCGCCCGTGCCGTGCTCGGACGCCTGCGTCCCGGGTTGCCGGAGTCGGTCGTGCCGCACCTGGAGGCCGCGGTCGACGCGGTCGATCGCGAGCGCTTCGCCGCCGGCGGGGCTGCATCGGTGAACACTCCGTCGTTGGAACGTCACGTCCGCGACGCTCGGGAGGCGCTCGACGCCTCGGTCCCCACGGTGCGCGTCGTGCGGTCGCGCCTGTTGCCGCCGAGCCTGCTGCCGTCGTCCGCCTGGTCCCACGACGGGCCGAAGCCCCGCCGTCGGGATCGTCGCACGGCCTGACGCGGGCGCGTGCGCGTGGTGCGAGCCTCGCACGGAGCGGGGTTCGTCGGGTGGTGCGTGGTTGGTGGTTCGGTGCGGGGCTGTAGGCGGGCACGGGGCGGTCGAGCGGGCACGGGGTGGCGAACCTCGCACGGTGCTGGCTCTGTTGGGCGATGGCTCGGCGGGTGTTGCACGGTGCGGGGTTCGTCGGGTGGTGCGTGGTTGGTGGCTCGGTGCTGGGCTGTAGGCGTGCACGGGGCGGTCGAGCGGCCACGGGGTGGCGAACCTCGCACGGTGCGGGCTCTGTTGGGCGATGGCTCGGCGGGTGTTGCACGGCGCGGGGTTCGTCGGGTGGTGCGTGGTTGGTGGCTCGGTGCGGGGCTGTAGGCGGGCACGGGGCGGTCGAGTGGGCACGGGGTCGCGAACCTCGCACGGTGCAAAGCCCCGACCGCCGCGCCGCGCCGCGCCGCGCCTCGCCGCCGCCCGCCGCCCGCCAACCTCCGCCCGCGCCCGCCCGCGCCGCCGAGCGGGGCGCCGCGCGTCAGCGCCGGCGGATGACCGCCTCGACCAGCGTCGCGATGAGCTCGCCCGGATCGACCCCGGGCAGCGCCGGCGCGTCGAACACCAGGCCGACGTTCGCCCCGATGAGCACGGTCGCGAACTCCTCCGGGGTCATGCCGACCTCGACCTCGGGGTGCGCCCCGAGCCAGAGTCGCACCAGCTCCAGTACTCCGTCCTGCAGGATCCGGCGCTGCCGGATGAACTCCGGCAGGAACTCGGGGTGCCGGACGGCGTACCCACGGAACGCCGAGAGCAGCGCGAACTGCTCGCTCTGGTCGTTCCGCCCGAACGCGGCGCGCAGGACGTCCCCGACGTCGACGGCGGCGATGTCCGCGTGCACGAGCTCCTGCAGTGAACCGAGCACCACGTTCGTGGACCGCTGCATGACCTGGGCGAGCAGGTCTTCCTTGGACGAGAAGTTCGAGTAGACCGCACCCTTGCTGAACCCCGCGCGCGCGGCGACGTCGTCGAGCCGTGCGCCGTACACACCCTGTTCGGCGAAGACCGCGGCTCCGGCGGCGAGCAGGCGTTCCCGGACCTCAGCGCGCGGGATGCGCTGGGTGGGGGAAGCGTCGTCGCTCATCGGTTGCTGCTCCGACCTGTGCTGGTGGTCGTCGGGGAGAGCATCGTGGTGGAGACCTGCCGCGCCGCGCGTCTGATCCCGCGCGGCATCAGCGAAGCCCCCATCCCCACGTCTGCTCGGAACCGGCGCGTTCGGGTCGCGTCGGTGCTGTGCGGACAGCGTTCACCGGGACCATCCCCGGCAGAACTGCCAGGACGATACCCGGCGGTACTGATCGTAGCGTCGCGGGGCCGCGGAGGACAGCCCTCAGTCCTCGTGCTCTTCTCGGACACTGCCGGCACCGGTCCGACGGCCCGGGCGCCGGAGCAACCGGAGCGCGTCCGGCCGCAGGCTCCGACCGCGCCGCAGCAGCGAACCGAGGGTCGACTTCGGCTGCCAGTCTCGGCCGTTCGGCAGCCCCCAGCCCCGCCGGACCGCTCCCCAGCGGAGCCCGAGCGACAGGGTGATCGCGAGCAGGATGCCGAGCGACGGCGACCCGAGCGCCGAGGCGATCACCATCACGGCCGACGCGGCGACGGCCACGGTGGCGTACAGCGCGTTCCCGCCGAACACCGCCGGCACCCGCCGCAGCAGCAGGTCGCGCATGGCCCCGCCGCCGACCGCGGTGATGGTCCCCATGATGATCGCGGCGGGCCAGTCGAGCCCGGCGTCGTAGGTCCGCTGCACGCCGACCACGGCCCAGAACCCGATGACGGCGGCGTCGAGCACGGTGAACAGCCGGTCCCAGGTGAGCTCGGAGAACGACACGAGGAACGCGATGAGCGCCCCGGCGACGGCGACCGGCACGTACAGCGGGTCGACGAGCGCGACGGGTGGTCCGTTCTGCAGCAGGGTGTCGCGGAGCATCCCGCCGCCGAGTCCGGAGACGAACCCGACGACCAGGAACCCGAACAGGTCGAAGTCCATCGCGCGGGCGATGGAGCCGCCGAGCAGGGCGGACGCGAAGACCCCGGCGAGGTCGAGCACGTTCGTGACCGACGCCAGGCCGTCGACGGACAGCAGGTTCATGAGAACCATCAAACATCACGTCGCACGACTGGCGGGCCGTTCGGCGGTTAGGTTAGCCTCACCTTCGTCATGCTCGCCACTCTCGTCATCGGTCTCCGTGAAGGCCTCGAAGCCACGCTCATCGTCGGCATCATCGCCGCGTTCCTGCGTCGCAACCGCGTCCCGCTCACCCCGATGTGGTCGGGCGTCGGGCTCGCGGTGCTGCTCAGCATCGCCGTCGGCTTCGGGCTGCAGGCCGTCGAGCAGGCACTGCCGCAGGCCCAGCAGGAGGGCATGGAGGCGGTCATCGGCATCGTCGCCGTCGTCTTCGTCACGGGCATGATCGTCTGGATGCGCACGCACGCGCGCACCCTGACCGCCGACCTCGAGGCCAGTGCGACCGCAGCCCTCGGCCGCGGCACGGCCTGGGCCCTCGCCGGCATGGCGTTCCTCGCCGTCCTGAAGGAGGGCTTCGAGACCTCGGTGTTCCTCCTCGCCACGTTCCAGGCGTCGTCGGACACCGGACTCGCCGCCCTCGGTGCCGTGATCGGCATCGCGGCCGCGGTCGTCGTCGGTTTCGGCATCTACACCGGTGGCGTCCGCCTCAACCTGTCGCGGTTCTTCACCGGCACCGGGGTCTTCCTGGTCTTCGTCGCGGGCGGCCTGGTGCTGACGGTCCTCCGCCGCGCGCACGAGGCCGGCTGGATCGTCATCGGCCAGCAGCGCACCGTCGACCTGTCGTGGCTCGCCCCGAACGGTTCGGTGCAGGGTGCCCTGGTCACCGGCGTGCTCGGCATCCCGCCGGACCCGCGGGTCATCGAGGTGCTCGGCTGGGTCCTCTACGTCGTCCCGGTGCTGGCCCTGACGCTCTGGCCGCGCGCCTGGCGTCCGTCGCCGGACCGCGTGCCCCGGGTGCGCGCCGTCGTCGCCGGCGCACTCGCCGTGGCGGCAGCGGCACTCGCGATCGCCGTGCCGACGGGCGGGGTCGACCTGCCCCGCACGACCGCGGTCAGCGGCGACGCCAGCTCCGTCTCCGCCAGCGTCGACGGTGCGTCCGGCGTCCTCCGCGTGTCGGGCACCGGCCGGGAGGCCCGACTCACCCTGCCGACGTCGGCCCACCGCCGCGTCACCCGCGCGGGCGTGGCCGCCGACCGGTGGCGCGTCGTGCAGGACGGGAACACCGCGCAGGGGAGCGGTGCCGACCGCCCGTCGACGCTGACGCTCGACGACCTCGTCGGCCTGTTCGGCCGCCTGCCCGTCGGGGTCTCCCCGTCGACGAACCCCGGCCCGTTCGCGGCGCGCTGGGCCGTGCGCGACACGGTGACCCTGTGGACCGTCCGTGGTGGGGTCCTGGACGCGACCCGCGACGAACGCGAGGTGCTGACGCTGAGCGGTGGGGGCCTCCCGTCCGCGCGCACCACGACCCTGGACCGCACCGTCTGGTCCGTGCCCGACGCCCGCGTCGAGCGGTCGGCCGCCTCGGTGGCCGCAGCGGACTCGCGGTCCGCCGACCTGCTGCTCTGGAAGGCCTGGCTGCCGATCGCCCTCGGCATCGCGGCTGCCGCGCAGGCGCTGCTGGCCCTCCGTGACCGCCGTCGACGGCGACTCCCCACCGCCCCCACCCCCGAACCCGTCCCCGCTCGTGGCCCTCCGGCCGCGGACCCTGCAAGGAGCACCGACCATGTCCTTCGGTAAGCCCGTCCGACCCCTGATCACCCTGGGCGCCCTCGGCGCCGTCACCGCCCTCGCACTCACCGGGTGCGCCGGCGGGTCCACCGGAGCCGACGGCTCCGGCTCCGGCGACGCGAAGGTCTCCCGCGTCACCATCACGCTCACGAACGACGGGCAGGACGCCTGCGCGGTGTCCTCGACGAAGGTCCCCGCGGGCCCCGTCACCTTCACGGTGCAGAACGAGTCGTCGACCGCGATCACCGAGGTCGAGCTGCTGCAGGACCAGCGGATCCTCGGCGAGAAGGAGAACCTGGCGCCCGGCCTCGACGCCGTCCGCTTCACCGCCACGCTGACCGGCGGGAAGTACCAGGTGTACTGCCCCGGCGCCGAGACCGAGCTGACGGACTTCACCGTCACCGGCAAGGCCGCGTCGACCGCGAACAGCAGCGCCTCGACCCTGCTCCGCGACGGGACGAAGGGGTACGCGACCTACGTCGACGGCCAGGTCACCGACATGGTCGCCGCGGTCGAGCAGATGCAGAAGCACATCGACGCTGGCGACCTCGACGCGGCGAAGACCGACTACGCGAACGCCCGTCCGTTCTACGAGCACGTCGAGAGCGACGTCGACGGCTTCGTCAAGAAGGGCTTCAAGGCCACCGACAACGCCGGCAACCTCGACTACCTGATCGACATGCGCGCCTCGAACCTCGACCCGGCCGTCGGCTGGAGCGGGTTCCACGCCGTCGAGAAGGACCTGTTCCAGGCCGGGAAGATCACCGCGTCGACCAAGCGGACCGCCGCGGACCTGACCGAGGACGTGCAGCTGCTCGCGAAGCTCGTGCCGACGCTCGACTACAAGCCGGAGGACCTGGCGAACGGTGCCGCGGGTCTGCTCGAAGAGGTGCAGTCGAACAAGATCACCGGCGAGGAAGAGGCGTACAGCCACATCGACCTCGTCGACCTCGCTGCCAACGTCGAGGGCGCCCGTCAGGCCTTCGCGTACCTCAAGCCGGGGCTGACCAAGCTCGACCCGACCCTGACGAAGCAGATCGCGAAGCAGTTCGACGCCACGAACACGATGATGGACGGCTACCGCGACGCCGACGACCTGGGCGGCTTCGCCACGTGGGACGCCGCCACCAAGAAGTCCGACGCGAACACGATCTCGCAGCAGATCCAGGCGCTGCAGGACCCGCTGTCCCGTCTGGCCGAGAAGGTCGCGACCGCGTGACCGAGCCGGACGAGGCACCGCGGGCGGACGACGCACCCCGGGCGAACGTCTCCCGCCGTGGTCTGTTCGGCGCCGGCCTGGCCGTGGCCGGTGCCGGGGTCGGCGCGGCAGCGGGCATCGGCGGCGCCACCGCGGCAACCGGCGTGAACCCGTTCACGGCGGCGACGAACGGCGACGAGTCGATCGACCTGTCGCAGAGCCAGCCGTTCTACGCCACCGCGGCACGGCAGCCGCAGGGCGGGATCCGCACCACCCCGCAGCGGTACTGCGTCTACATGACGTTCGACCTGTCGACGACCGTCACGACCGAGCTGCAGGTGCTCCTCGCCCGCTGGTCGGCCGCGATCGCCCAGCTGCAGGCCGGCAAGACCGTCGGCAGCGTCGAGCCGGCACACGGCAACGGGGTCGGTGCCGACACCGGCGAGGCGCTCGACCTCGGGCCGGCGTCCCTGACCGTCACGGTGGGCCTGGGACCCGGCGTCTTCGACGAGCGCTTCGGGCTCGCCGACCGCCGTCCGGCCTCGCTCGCCGACATCCCGACGCTGCCGAGTGACAACCTGCAGCAGGGACTGACCGGCGGGGACCTGTCCCTGCAGGCCTGCGCCGACGACCCCCAGGTGGCGTACCACGCGGTGCGCGACCTGGCACGGATGGCCCGCGGCACCGCGACCGTCCGCTGGACCGTGCTCGGCTTCGGCCGGGCATCGGCCGGGCCGCACCAGAGCACGCCCCGCAACCTGATGGGGTTCAAGGACGGCACCCGCAACATCACGACCGACGCCGACCACGACCGGTTCGTCTGGCTCGACCGCGCCGCCGGGTGGATGGCCGGCGGCAGCTACCAGGTGGTGCGGAAGATCCGGATGAACATCGAGACCTGGGACGCCGACGTCGTCAGCGACCAGCAGCGGGTGTTCGGGCGGACGAAGATCCAGGGCGCACCGCTCTCCGGCGGACAGGAGCACACCACCCCGGACTTCCACGCGAAGGACGACGACGGTGTGACGAAGATCGACGCGACGTCGCACATCGCCCTCGCCGCGCACGAGGCGAACGGCGGCGTGAAGATCCTGCGCCGGCCGTACAACTACACCGACGGGCTCAACGAGTACGGCCAGCTCGACGCCGGGCTGCTGTTCATCGCCTACGTGAACGACCCGGACCACTTCACGCGGCTGCAGCGGAAGCTCGGCGCCTCGGACCGGCTGAACGAGTACGTCTCGCACATCGGCTCCGCGGTGTTCGCCGTGCCGCCGGCACCCCGCAAGGGGTCGTACATCGGCGAGCAGCTGTTCCGCTGAGCTGCGTCGCTGACACGCGAGGGTGGGCGCCCTCCGCCGTTTCCCTGGAGGCGGAGGACGCCCGCGTCGCGGAGTCTCGCCGAACGGAACCACCGTCGACTTGCTGAAAGCGACCCGGCACGACGCGTCGCGGTGCGACAACCCCGAGAGTACCCCGCGGATCCGCGGATCCGCAGTGATCGACCGGGATGGGACAGCAACCGTGACCGCCGGGTCGCGCGAGGTGTGCGCCGGACGTGCTCCGGGCCTCCTGACCGACGCGAAGGGGCCGCCTCACCAGGGTGAGACGGCCCGTTCGCGTGTGTGCCCGCAAGCTGTGGGTCAGTCCGCCAGGACCGTCGCGGCACGTCGTGCGCGGTTGCGGCGGAGGACCACGAGTGCCGTGATCCCGGCGAGCAGGAGCAGGCCGGCCGTGATCGCCGGAGCGGTCAGGTCCGCACCCGTGTAGGCGAGGTCGCCACCGGCGCGCGGGTCGTCGTCGGTCCCGCCGACGCCACCGATGCCGGCGTCGTCACCGTCACCCGCGCCGGGGCCGGGGATGACCCCGCCACCCGGGTTCGGGGTCGGAGCCGGGGTCGGATCGACCGGGTCCGTGGGGTCGGTCGGGTCCGTCGGGTCGGTCGGGTCGACCGCTGCGGCGACCGGGATCGTCACGGCGAGGGTGACGGTCTGGCCACCCGGCAGGGTGACGACGAGCGGCGCGTCCGTCGTGGCGACCGGCTCGGCCACCGCGGCGAGCGAGACGGAACCGGCGGTGCGGGCGGCGGCGCGTGCGGCCGGCGCCTCGATCTCGGGCACCGTGACGGTCAGGGTCGCGCGACCCTGCTCGTCGTTCTTGTCGGTGATCGTCGGGTCGATCGCCGACGATGCGAGCTCCTTGCCGTCCGCGGTGACCGAGACGGTGCCGGCCTTCGCGGGGTCCTCGCTGCTGAACACGAGCGACGACAGGTCGAGCTCGATCGCGTCACCGGGCTGGAAGCCACCGGCCGGGGTCGGTGTGACCGTGACGCCGACGGCGCGCTGGTCGACCGGGGGCGTGACCTTCGGGTTGGCGAGGAAGTAGTCCACCTGGGCCTGCAGGTCGACCTGGCCGGAGTCGGCGACGTTCGCACCGGTCGCGAAGGCGGCGAAGTTGTCGCCACCGGTCGACAGGAACGAGTTGACGGTCACCTTGATGGTGTCGGTCAGCGCGATCGCCTTGCCGTCGAGGGTCATCGCGGTGATGCGCTCGCCGCGACCCTTCGACGGGTCGTAGGTGTACGCGAAGCCGTCCGAGACGCCGAGCTTCAGGAACGGACGCTCGAGGCCGTCCGGCTGCCACTGCTGCTCGAGGGCGTTCTTGATCTGCTGGCCGGTCATGTCCTTGGTCACCAGGGTGTTGGCGAACGGCTGGACGAGCGCGGCTTCCTTGTAGGTGACGGTACCGTCCGGGTCGCCGGCGCCGCTGGACGCGTAGACCATGTCGGTGCGGAGGCCGCCCGGGTTCATGAAGGCGACCTGCGAGCCGTTCCGCTCGGTGGCGCTGCGCTGGACCTCGGCGATGTAATTGCCCAGGACGGACTCGCCGCCGCGGTTCTCGGCCTTGCGGTCGGACTGCACGGCGCGACGCAGGTCACCCGTGATCTCGCCGAGCTTCTCGCCGCCCTTGACGTCGGCGACGGCCTTCGCGGCGGTCACGATGTCGCTCACCTCGGTCACCGAGGTGGTGTCGGCGGGGACACGCTTGTCCTCGTTGACGGGGGTGACCGAGGACGTGATGCCGGTGAGCTGCTTGTCCGCGTCCACCGTGAGCTGCAGGTGTCCGAGGTTCACCCCGTAGGACCCGGCCTGGATCACCGGACGCTTCGTGCCGTCGGGGCCCGCGATGGAGTGGTTGTACGTCGCGTGGGTGTGCGCCGACACGATGGCCGAGACCTTCGACGAGACGCCCGAGGTGATCTTGCCGAAGGCGCCGGTGCCGGTGGCGTCGGTGAGCGCACTCGTGGTGGCGCCCTCGTGCACGAGCAGGACGAGCACGTCGGCCTCGCCGTTGTCGTCCTTGCCGTCGGTGAGCTGCTCGGCGTACCGGTTGACCTGGCTGACGATCGGGGCCATCGCGAGGCCCTTCACGCCGCCGGGGCTGACGAGCCCGGGGATGAGGTCCTCGGTGGTGGCACCGATGAAGCCGACCTTGACGCCGCCCTTCTCCACGATGGAGTACGGCGTGAACGCGGGGTCGGTGGTGCCGGCCTTGACGATGTTCGCCGAGACGTACGGCCAGTCGGCGCGGTCCTCGATGCGGCCGGTCAGGTCGTCCTGGCCCTTGTCGAGCTCGTGGTTGCCGATCGCGCTGACGTCGAGGTCCATGGCGTTCAGGGCGTCGATCGTGGGGGAGTCCTGCTGGATGAGCGAGGTGAAGGTCGAGGCGCCCACGTTGTCGCCGACGCTGGCGAAGATCGTGTTCGGGTTGGCCTCGCGGTACGACTGCACGACGCCGGCGAGCTTCGCGGCGCCGGCGGCCTTGTCGGCGGCGGTGCCCTCGGACTCGATGCGACCGTGGAAGTCGTTGACGTCGATGACGTCGATCGTCGTGTCGCCCTCGGCGGCGACGGCTGCGGACGGGACGGACAGTGCGACCAGGACCCCGGCGGTGGCGAGGGCCGCGCCGGCGCCGAGGCGTCGTCGGGTCGTCGCACCGGCGGTTCCGGTGGTGTGGGAAGTGTTCATCGCCGTCGAACCTACGAAGACGCACAGGCGACTCGCCAGACCCCGTCGCAAGTCGTCACATGACGTTCACACGGCCGTCCCCTCCGCTCGGCCGACCTGGTTCAGTCGCGGCCGAGGGCGCCCTTCACCCGCTCGGTGACCTCGGTCGCCATCGCCTTCGCGGAGTCCTTCACGACGTCGAACTCGACCGGGTCACCCTTCAGCAGGCTCTTCGCCGTGTTGATCGCGTACTCCTTCGTGATGTGCGGGGGCAGCGGCGGGACGCTCCGGCTCACGTACGCGTCGATGAGGGTGACCCCCTGGTGGGCGAAGGCCCGCTCGACCGCCGCCTCGACCTCGGAGTCCTCGTGCACCGCGATGCCCTGGAACCCGAGCAGCGTCGCGTACCCGGCGTAGTCGATCGACTCGACGTCCTGCGAGCCGCGCCACATCGGGTTGCCGTCCTCGGTGCGCATCTCCCACGACACCTGGCCGAGGTCGTCGTTGTGCATGACCACGATGACGAGCTGCTGGTTCGGCCAGGCCGCCAGGTACTTCTTCACGGTGATCAGCTCGTTCATGCCGAGCATCTGGAAGGCCCCGTCGCCGATCGTGCACACCGCCGGGCGGTCCGGGAACGCGAACTTCGCCGTCACCGCGTACGGCATGGCTGCGAGCATCGTCGCGAGCCGGCCGGACATGTCGCCGCGCATGCCCTCGCGCAGCCGGATGTGGTGGCCGTACCAGTCGGCGGTCGTGCCGGCGTCCGCGGTGACCGTGACGCCGTCGGGCAGCCGGTCGTTCACGGCCTGGATCACCCGGCGCGGGTTCACCCCGTCGTCGTAGGCGACCTCGGACTGCGCACGCATCTCCGACTCCCACTCGCGCATCTCGTCGGCGACGGTCTGCTGGAAGGACCTGTCGGTCTTCTGCTCGAGCAGCGGGAGCACCGCGTCGAGCGTCGAGCCGACGTCGCCCCACAGGTTCAGCTCGGTCGGGTACCGCAGGCCGAGCTGCTCCGGCTTGATGTCGACCTGGATGCCCCGGGCCTGCCCCGTCTTCGGCATGTACTCGCCGTACGGGTAGTTCGTGCCGAGCAGCACGAGGGTGTCGCAGTCGCGGATCTGGTGCAGCGACGGCAGCGACCCGAGCAGCCCGAGCTGCTGCGAGTGGTACGGCACGTCGGACGGGATCACGTCCTTGCCGCGGAGTGCCGTGATGATCCCCGCACCCGCCTTCTCGGCGACGGCGAGCACCTGGGCCGTCGCACCGCGCGCGCCCGCACCGACCAGGAACGTCACCTTCGACCCGGCGTTGATGATCTCCGCCATCTTCCGGACCTCGTCGGCGGGCGGCGTGATCCGGGTGGACGCGGGGACGTCGCTCGACCGCGAGGCCCAGTGCTCGAGCGGCGGCGCGTCGTACGCCATCGCCTGCACGTCGTGGGGCAGCACGACGACGGCCGGCTGCTTGCGGAGCGACGCCGTGCGGAACGCGGTGTCGAGCACCACACCGACGGCTTCGGGCGTGGCCACCGTCTGCACGTAGCAGGCGACGTCGGCGAACACGCGCTCCAGGTTCGACTCCTGCTGCGTGAACGACCCCATCGCCGCGAGCCCCTGCTGGCCGACGATCGCCACCACCGGCTGGTTGTCCATCTGCGCGTCGTACAGACCGTTCAGCAGGTGGAAGGCGCCGGGACTCGACGTCGCGACGCAGACCCCGACCTCGCCGGTGAACTTCGCGTGCGCGGTCGCCATCAGCGCCGCGATCTCCTCGTGCGTGGGGCGGACGTACTCCAGGCCGTCGCCCTTCGACGCCGCCTTGCCGAGCGCGCCGTCGAAGGCGCCGATCCCGTCACCGGGGTACCCGAACACGCGGGAGACCCCCCACGCCTTGATGCGGTCGATGACGAAGTCGCTCACGGTCGTGCTCATGGCACCAGCCTGCGCGGGCGCGCACGGGTCCGTTCACAGGCACCGGACTGGAGGCGCGGGTCACGTGACCGACGTCGGTCACGTGATCCGGGCCTCCAGACCAGGGCCCTGTGCTCGTTGCCGGTGGGTGCTCGCTACTGCTCCTGCGCGATCAGCGGACGCAGCGTGCGGTGCGCGATGCGCAGCCCCTCGAGCACCCTGTCGTCGGTGCCGCCCCAGAGCGGGTCCTCGTGCTCGACGCTCAGCGTGCCGTCGAAGCCCGCCTCGTAGAGGCGGTCGACGACGCGCGGCCAGTCCACGACGCCGCGGCCCGGCACCCGGAACCGCCACCAGCCCATGTCCCACGGGTCGTCGCCCTTGTCGACCTTGCCGAAGAACCCGTACTCGTTGCGCCGCTCGGGGAACAGCTCCAGGTCCTTCGCCTGGGCGTGCACGATGTGCTCGGCGAACGGCAGGATCGTCTCGACCGGGTCGATGCCGATCCACGTCAGGTGCGACGGGTCCCAGTTCAGCCCGAAGCCCAGACCGGTCACCCAGCCCCAGAGCTCGGGGGAGTACGCGATGTTGCCGGGGTACCCGTCGGGGTGCCAGCCCTCCATCACGCAGTTCTCGATGACCAGCCGCACGCCGCGCTCGCCGGCGTAGTCGACGAGCTCGGGCAGGACCCGGTTCCCCTCGGCCATGTTCTCGCGGACGGACTTCGTGGTGTCGCGCCCGATGAACGTGCCGACGTACGGGATGCCGAGCGTCTGCGCGGTGTCGATCGCGTGCTTGAGGTGGGTCCGCACCGCGGCACGGTGCTCCGGGTCCTGGTGCAGGTTGTTCTCGTAGTACGCGAGTGCGGAGATCTCGAGCCCGGTGCGGTCGAGCAGGGCGCGGGTGGCCAGGGCGTCCTCGTCGGTGAACGTGGCGACCGGCAGGTGCGCCGCCTCGAAGTCACGGCCGCCGGTGCCCGGCCAGACGGCGACCTCGAGCCGCTCGTAGCCCTGCTGCTGGGCGAACCCGGCGATCCGGTCGAGCGACCAGCCGGGCAGGCAGGCGGTCAGCATGCCGAGCTTCACCGGATCTCCCGCCAGGTCGTCTCGGCCGCGCTGCCGATCACGGCCTCGATGATGTCGGCGGAGCGGGCGCCGTCCGCGAACGTCGGCAACCCGTCGGGGGCCACTCCGGTGCGGACCGCGGTGTAGGTGTCGGCGACGAAGGCCGCGAAGGCGTCGAGGTACCCCTGCGGGTGCCCGGCCGGCACGATCGCCAGCCGGCGCTGGTCCGGGTACCCCTGCGACGGGTCACGGACCACGATCTGCGCGCCGCGCTCGTTGCCGAACCAGGCCGACTCGGGCTGCTCCTGGTCGAACGCCGCGCTGCCGCGGGTGCCGTCGACCTCGAACCACAGGCGGTTCTTGCGTCCCGACGCGACCTGCGAGATCACGACGTTGCCGATGCGGCCCGTGGTCGTGCGGAAGGTGGCGACGGCGGTGTCCTCGGTGGTGACCTCGGCGCGTTCGGCCGCGTCGGCCACCGGGTCCGGGTCGGGGGAGCCGGAGAACGACGGACCGGACGCCGCCGGCCGCGTCGGGTAGACGATGTCGGTCGCGGCGGACACCGAGGCGAAGCGCTCGCCCGTGACGAACTCGACCAGGTCGCACCAGTGCGAGCCGATGTCGGCGAACGCGCGGGACAGTCCGCTCGAGGTCGGGTCGACCCGCCAGCTCGAGGCGTCCTCGTCGAGCATCCAGTCCTGCAGGTAGTGCCCGTGCACCGCGAGCAGCCGGCCGAGCTCCCCGTCGGCGATGCGCGCGCGGATCTCGCGGACCATCGGGTGGTAGCGGTACACGAACGGCACGGTGGCCACGACACCGGCCTCGGCAGCGGCGGCGACGAGCTCGGCGGCCTGCGCGGGGTCGATCGCCAGGGGCTTCTCGCACACCACGTTGATGCCGGCCGCGATCACCGCGAGCGCCTGCGGGTGGTGCTGGTCGTTCGGGGTGCAGATGTGCACGACGTCGGGGGCGTCGGCGATGACCTCGTCGAGGGAGGCGTAGCCACGGGGCAGGTCGAGCTGCGCCGCCACCTGCTCGGACCGCGCGGCGTTCCGGCCGAGCACGCCGAGGACCTCGGCACCGGAGGCCCGGGCCGCCCGGGCGTGGACGCCGGCGATCATGCCCGTCCCGACCACGGCGACACGGAGGCGTCGCCCTTCGTACCCACTGCTCATGGTGCTCCCTCGCGCCGGCATGACACCACCGTAGCGGCCCGGTCATCCACCGGGGCCGATGAGTACCGTCTGCTGCATGTCGAGCCTCCAGACCAGCCTGCTCATCCTCGGAGCCAGCGGCGACCTGTCCAAGCGCCTGCTCCTGCCCGGCCTCGCCACCCTGCTCCAGGTGAAGGACGACTGGGACGTCCAGCTCGTCGGGGCCGGTGTCGAGGACCTGTCCGACGCCGACTGGAAGGCGCAGGTGCGCGAGTCCTTCGAGAACGCGCAGGCGTCGAAGAACGAGGAGGACGAGGGCGCCTCGGGTGACACGACGCTGCCGGAGCGACTGCAGGCCGTGGTCGACGCCTCCACCTACCGGAAGGCCGACGTCACCGACCCGGACGACCTGCGGGCACTGCTCGCCGCGTGCGAGCACGACCCCGCGATCTACTTCGCGCTGCCGCCCGCGGTCACCGAGAAGAGCTGCGAGCAGCTCGCCCACCTCGACCTGCCCGCCGGCACCCGCCTGGCGCTCGAGAAGCCGTTCGGCACCGACGCCGACAGTGCCTCGCACCTGAACGACCTGCTGCACTCGTTCATCCCCGAGGAACGCATCCACCGCGTCGACCACTTCCTCGGCCGCTCCACCGTCCTCAACCTGCTCGGGCTGCGCTTCGCCAACCGCATCATCGAACCGCTGCTCTCGTCGCAGCACGTCGAGCGCGTCGACATCGTCTACGACGAGACCCTCGGTCTCGAGGGCCGGGCGCGCTACTACGACAAGGCCGGGGCGCTCACCGACATGATCCAGAGCCACCTGCTGCAGGTGATGGCCGTCGTCGCGATGGAGGCCCCCGCCTCGATCAAGGCCGACGACCTGCGCACCCAGAAGGAACTCGTGCTGCGGGCCGTCCGACCGTGGGGCGGCGACGTCGTCACCGCGGGCAAGCGCGCCCGGTACACCGCCGGCACCGTCGGGGACCGCCAGCTGCCGTCGTACGTCGACGAGGACGGCGTGGACCCGTCGCTCGGCACCGAGACCCTCGCCCAGCTCACCCTGGAGATCGCGAACTGGCGCTGGGCCGGCGTCCCGTTCACCCTGCGGTCCGGCAAGGCGCTCGCCGCACAGCGCCGCGAGATCGTCATCACGTTCAAGGACTCCCCGCACGTGCCCGAGGGGCTCACCGGCACCGAGCTGCCCGACCGGCTGCGCATCTGGATCGCCCCGGACGAGATGCAGCTCGAGCTCAACGTCAACGGTGCCGGTGACCCGTACACGATCGACCACACCAGCCTCGAGGTGACCTTCAACCCCGGGCGCCTGAGTGCCTACGGCGAGGTGCTGGCCGGCGTGCTCGAGGGCGACGCCACGCTGTCGGTGCGCGGCGACAGCGCCGTGCAAGGCTGGAAGGTCGTCGGGCCGTTCCTCGACGCGTGGAAGGCCGGCAAGGCTCCCCTCGACGAGTACGCCGCCGGGTCCGTCGGCCCCGACGGCTGGGACAACATCGAGGCCTGAGCCCGAGTGGCGGCGTAGCGTCGGGCGACGTGAACACCACCGACGACGTCCTGCAGACCGTTCCCGAACCCGCCGGCGCCGACATCCGTGTCGACGACGTCCCCTACGACCACGAGGGCACCGAACTGCTCGGCGTCCTCGCGAAGGACGCCGCGATCGCGGGCCGTCGTCCGGCCGTCCTCGTCGTGCACGACTGGCACGGCGTGAACGAGCACGTCGAGGCCCGGGTGACGATGCTCGCCCGGCTCGGCTACGTCGCGTTCGGCGCGGACATCTACGGAGCCGGCGTCCGCCCCGGTGACGACACCGCGGCCCAGGTCGCCGGCGGTTTCTACCAGGACCTGCCCCTGCTGCGCGCCCGAGCCACCGCCGGGCTCGAGCGACTGCTCGCCGACCCGGACGTCGACCCCGCCCGTGTCGTGGTGATGGGCTACTGCTTCGGTGGCTCGACCGCACTCGAACTCGCACGGACCGGGGCCGACCTGGTCGGTGCCGTGGCGTTCCACGGCGGCCTCATCGCGCACGACCCCTCGGACGCCGCGGACATCCGTGCGAAGCTGCTCGTCCTCACCGGGGGCGCCGACCCCGTCGTGCCGGACGAGGCCGTGCACGCGTGGCAGGACGAGATGCGGGCGGCGCCGGACGTCGACTGGCAGGTCGTGACGTACTCGGGCGCGATGCACGCGTTCGCCGTCCCGGGCACCGACGCCCCGGACCACGGCGCGCAGTACCAGGAGCGCGCCGACCGCCGATCGTGGCAGGCGCTCCGGGTGTTCCTGGCCGAGGTGTTCGACGAGGAGCCCGCGGCGCTGTGACGGTGCGGCGGTCGGGGACCGTTCGCGACACGCCGAGCACGGGGGCCGGAGGGGCTCGATTGGCGCCCGGGCCGCACCTGTTGTAGAGTCTTCCACGGCCGCAAGGCCACGCGCTCGTAGCTCAATGGATAGAGCATCTGACTACGGATCAGAAGGTTGGGGGTTCGAGTCCCTTCGAGCGCACAGGACGAAGAAGGGCCCCGGTGGATTCCACCGGGGCCCTTCGTCGTTCCGGCCGGCGAGGGTCATCTCCGTGCGACTCGGTGAGCAGAAACGGTCGAGTCCCGGGGACGGACTCGACCGTTCCTGCTCACGAAGTGGCGGGGGAGTACGGCTGGGCCGCCGCGATGACCTCGGACGCACCGGCGATGCCGAACGACGTGAAGAGCGGTGCCCACAGGGCCTTCAGCTGCGCCACGAGCTCGTCGTCGGTCAGCTGCGTCGAACCGTCCACCATGCCCAGTGTCGTGTTGAGGAGCAGCAGGACGGACGGCTGGACCGCGGCCGCGTCCACGTCCGCCGCCGCGACCCCGGCGCTGACGAGCTCGCCCCGCGTCATCTCGAACCAGTCGAAACCGCGCGGCACCGGCACGCCGGCCTTGCCGAGTTCGTGTAGGAGCCGGACCGCGCCGCCCGCGACCGAGCCCCGGCGGACGTCCATCCCGGTGGTCAGGAGGAACACCGTCAGCCGCTCGATGCCCGGCTGCGCGGGGAGTGCGTCGAAGAGTGCACGCCAGCGCTGCTGCTGCAGCTCGATGACCGCCGTCGCCAGGTCCTTCTTCGACGGGAACAGGTGGTACCCGATCGCCGACTTCGGCTTCCCCATCGCCTCAGCGACGCGGGAGAACGTGGTCGCCTCGTAGCCGAAGGCGGCGAACTGCTGCCCCGCGGCATCGATGATGGCTCGTCGAGAGGCCTCCATGGCGAGCTGCCGCTGGTTCATCTGGCGCGGTGTCCTTCCTCGCCCGGAGCTGAGCGATCAGTGAACACCACATCCTAGGGCCGCTCACGATGACGGCCCGTCCCCTGCCCGCGTCAGGCGGCGCAGAACGTGTGCCAGGCCACGTCGATCCCCTTCCGGTGCAGCGAGTCGAGTCCGACGTCGAGGTGCTTCCGCTCCGCGTCCACCAGGTGCGTGCACCGGTGGTCCTGGGCGACGGTCTGGGCCTGGCCGAGCGCGGTCACCAGGTCGGTGTCGATGGCGTCGAGCTGGGGGCGGATGGTCGTCAGGTCCGGGGCCGTCGTGGGTGCGGTCCACGGGTTGTGCGTCCAGTGGTTGATGAGGCCGCGCTGGACGACCTTGCTCGCCGCGATCTGCGCGCGGATGACCCGGGTCACCAGCGCGGGGTCGACGCCCTGCTGCTCTGCCAGGGTCACCGCTTCGTCGACGACGGCCTGTTCGCGCACCGGGTCGGCGACCGGCTTGCCGCTGAGCCACTTCGACTCGGCCACCGGGTCGGCGAGCTCGAGTCGGCGGATGATCAGCGAGCCGATCATGTCGAGCTGTGCCGTCGAGGCCGTGGGACCGGAACCGTCGTGGGAGATGGTCATCGTGGAACCCGTCGGTTCGGCGGACGTGGGCAGGGGATCGGCGCTCGCTGCCGACGTCGGCAGCGCGATGCCCGCCGCGAGCAGGCCGAGGGTGAGCGCCGTCGCGGCGCTCCTGCGGGTGCGGTGGCGGGCGGGGTTCGGGGTGCTGGGGTGTGGGGTGTTCACGGGGTTTCCTTCCCGAACCGGCGCCGGACGCGTCGGGTCAGATCGTCGATGATGGGTTTCACGACCTCGTCGTAGAACGGGTAGACGCCGAAGTGGTCGGCGCCCTCCTCGCAGTAGCAGTCCATCGAGATCGCCTCCTCGAAGTTCGAGAAGACGTACGTGGCGCGGTGCGGGAACACGGCGTGCGGCTCGTCGTCACGCGGGGTCGTGGTGGTCACGGCGGTGCTCGATCCCGGTCGGCAGTCCGTCAGTCGGCCAGCCGTGCCGCGGGGACGCCGGGGTCGCGCCCGGAGTCCACCACGGCGTCGATCTCGGTGGACCCGTTTCCCGAACCGACCGTGCGGTTCTGGATCTGGTTGAGCGACCAGTTGCCCGGCAGCGGCTCGAGCTGGTTGCCAGCCCAGGCCGGCGACATCCCGGCGACGAACGAGAAGTGCGCGAGTCCGGCGCTGCTCACGGCGGTGCACGTGGCGCGGGAGCCGTAGACGCCCGCCTTGTACAGGTTCCCCCGGTCCCGCAGGCCCGCGGCGACGCCACGGAAGTACGGGACCACGAGCGACTCGTCCTGCGCCGCGGTCGCGTCGAAGTCGGCGGCGAAGTAGACGGTGGTCTGCTTCGGGATCCCGAGCCCCCGGGCCGCGTCGTGGGCGCGGTGGGCGTCGCGGACGCCCTGTTCCTCCGTGAACCACGAGGCAGCGAACCCGCCCTCCTCGAAGATCGGCCACAGCCCGAGCCCGGCGCTCGCCATCGCGCGGAGTTCGTCGGGGGTCAGGGCCTTGTCGAGCGCCCCGGAACGCTGGTGGTTCGTGAGGTACCGGCCGACGCTGGTGGCACCGGACGCCCGGACGGCTGCCGCGCGGGCGTCGTCGAGGCGCACCGCGGTGTCGGCACCGGTCGTGGCGCGGTCCGGGTCACCCGTGCTCGCCGCCAGTGCTGCCCACGTGCCCGCGTCGCAGGTCCCGGTCTGCTCGGCGGGCGGGAACGCCTGGAACTGCTGGAACGCACGGACCACTGCGGCGTCCGCCGCCGAGTAGGCGCTGCTGAACACGACGCGCTCGCCGTTCAGCACCAGGAGCGCCTTGACGAGCAGCACCCAGGTGCCGGTGGACCCGACCCCGACGACGCTCGGCCCCGCGGCACGGAGCGCAGCAGCCGTCCCCGGTCCCCAGGCGCCGTCGACCGTGACGCCCACCGCGACCTGCACCGCGCGGATCGCCGCCGAGTACGTGCTGGTGTCGACGACTCCGCTCGTGCTGCCGTACGCGCCGCCGGTCGCCTCGGCGTAGGTGCGGTTGAGGTACTGCTGGACTGCACGGACCGCTCGGGACCCGCCGGAGGCGAGCTTGACCGGGTCGACGGTCAGGAGCGCGCCGAACAGGTGGGGTGACAGCGGCAGCCCGCCGGGCTCGGCACCCAGGTCGGACCGGAGCGCCTGCACGGCCGCGACGGTGGCCGCGTCGTACTCACCGGTGAGTGAGACGGTCGAGGCGCCCTTGCAGACCAGTCCGGCCTGGACCAGCCGGCGCCAGGTCGCGGCGTCGTCGCCCGTCTCGGCCCCGACGTCGCCGTGCTGTTCGAGCTTCCGACGGGTCGTCGGCCCGAACGTCGCGACGACGGGGGAGATGCCGAGCAGCGACTGGGTGGCCTGCACGATCCCGAGCACGGTACCGCTGCCGGTCAGTCCGTCCTCGTCCACGTGCACCCACCCGTGCAGGTGCCCGAAGGTCGTGTTGAGCCAGCGCTGCACGGCGAGCACGCCAGAGTCGGCGGAGCCGGAGGAACCGCTGGTGCCGGTGGTGCCGGAGGAGCCGGCCGAGCCGGAGGGAGTGGCCGCGTCGGCCGGGGCCGCGAGTGCGGTCGTGACGAGCGGGACGGTGGCGGTGATGCCGATGAGCGCAGTTCGGCGCGAGATGTGCACGGGGGTGCCCCTTCAGTTGCCTCGAGCGTCCGCTGGCCATCGATCGCGTTGTGCGATGCTGACGGCCGCGGCATGGTCCGAGCAACTTCGTCCCTCAACTTGGGACGGTCCTGCAATTCGGCAGACGATCGTCTGATGAAGCGCTCAGTCCGGCTGGCCAGGCTGCCCGGCTCAGTGCGCGAACGCCGCCAACCGGTCCTGCAGCGCACGCTCCAGGAACGGCTCGAGCGACGACGCCCACGTCGCGGTGATGTGCGTGCTGTCCCGGTAGACCAGGACGCCCCCGACGACCGCCGGGCACGTGGAGTCGGTGCAGTAGTAGCGGCTCAGGTCGATCGACGCTGCCTTGCCCCCGGCTGCCCGGAACGCGGCGACGGCCTCGACCGACGAGTCCGTCGTCCCGAGTGCTTCGGCGCGCGTCCGGTCGCAGGCGTCCGTCGTCGGTCCGGACATCGTGCTCAGGCAGGCGACGACATCGGGGCGGGGCACCGGGTTGTCACGGACGGCGATGACGGGCAGCTCGTCACCGGCCGCCTGCTGCCACGCGTCGACCAGGCCGTTGCGGGTGGCCGTGTCGCGGGCCGGTCCGGGCGGCAGGCTGACCGGCATCTGCGTGGTGGAGTGGGTGACGACCAGGGCGTCGGCGTCGCGGTGCTCGCGGACGTAGTCGATGGCGGCGTGCTTCCACGAGTTGCAGCCCCGCATCGACGAGGGGCTCAGTGAGTCCTGCTGCGCGGTGGTGAGGTAACAGCCGCCGGCGCCGGCCAGGTCGATCCGCCAGCCGTTGTCGTCGGCGATCTTCTCGTACGCACCGATCAGTGCGTTGCTGTGCGAGTCGCCGATGACGATGAGGTGCTTCGACCAGCCGCTCGCCTTGCCGAGGACGCAGGGCCGGAACGTGCCGCTCCAGCACTCCGCGCGGTTGTCGTCGTCGTCCTTGGCCACGGCCGGAGCGGGCACACGGACGTCGGCGAGTTCGGGGTCGACACAGGGGTCGGCGAAGCCGATGCGCGCGGCGGCACCGAAGCAGGACTCGTCGTCGTCCTCCTGCTCGGCGGTGACCTGCTTCGTGACCGTGGTCGCGTTGACCTCCTGCACGTAGACGGCCGTCAGGGTGGCGGCCCCGAGCGTCACGACGGTGAAGCTGCAGATGACGGCGAGCGAGACGACGCCCCGGGGCTGCAGGTCCCGCAGCCACGTCGAGAACCGGACGGGTTCCTCGAACCAGACGGTCGTCGCGGTGGCCAGACCGATCGCGACGAGCAGCACCGCCGAGCTCGTCGCCCAGTCGAGCGGACGGCCGAGCATGATCGGCAGGATGACGACGAGCGGCCAGTGCCAGAGGTAGAGCGCGTACGAGATCCGTCCGAAGAAGGCGACGGGCCGCAGCGCACCGACGTCCTCGAACTCGGTCCCCGCACCGAACAGCAGCACCAGTGCCGCACCGGCGACCGGCAGCAGCGCCGCGATCCCGGGGAACGCCGTCCCCGGGGTGATCACGACGAGGGACAGTGCGAGGGCCACGACGCCGATGCCGGTGGCGACCAGGCGGACCCGTCGGGCGACCTCGGTGCGGACCTCGGGCAGGTGCACGGTGGCGACGAGACCGCCGAGTGCGAACTCCCACGCGCGGGTGCCGGTGGAGAAGTAGGCGACGCCGGGGTCGGTGTCGGTCTGCACGATGCTCCACACGAGGGACAGCACGACGACGCTGCCGAGCAGCAGCCGCGCGGTCACCAGCGGCGTGAACCGACGGCGTGCGAGCGCCCCGACGCCGAGCAGCAGGAGCGGCAGGAGGATGTAGAACTGCTCCTCGACCGACAGCGACCAGAAGTGCTGGAACGGTGAGGGGGCGTCGGTCGACGCCAGGTAGTCGACGGCGTTCGCCGCGAGCTCCCAGTTCTGCAGGTACACCGTCGAGGCGATCAGCTCACGCCCGTACTGCCCCCACAGCGCGCTCGGCACGGCGACGAGCACCGCGATGCCCGTGACGACGATGGTGAGGAACGCGGCCGGCAGCAGGCGTTTGGCCCGGCGCGACCAGAACCGTCCGAGCCGGATCGTGCCCGTCGCGAGCTGTTCCCGCAGCAGCAGCCCGGTGATCAGGAAGCCGGAGATCACGAAGAAGACGTCGACACCGACGAACCCGCCGTGCAGGGCAGCCGGCCACAGGTGGTAGACGACGACCGCGAGGACGGCGAACGCGCGGAGGCCCTGGATGTCCCACCGCGTGGTGTCGCGCGCTCGGTGCGCGGGGCCCCGCTCGCCCGGCGTTGCTGTACTCACTGCGTCGATCCTAGGAGACGTGGACGGCTCCGCCGGGCGTTCTCGACGCGGACGCTACGATCCTTCTCCAGAGGGGGGCCGATGGATCTGCGCTGGTTGACCGCGTCCGACGACGAGTTCGCGGCGGAGACGGCGCGACGACCGCGGATGCGCCGCCCGCGACAGGCTCCGCGGTGGTGGAACGCGCTGCTCCTGGCGATCGAGGTCCCGCTCGCGTGGCTCGCGTCCGCGCTCGTGGTCTGGGGCACCGGGCTCGTCCACAACGGTGCGGGTGTCGGCGACGTCGTCCACTGGGTGGCCTGGTTCGTGGTGCTCGTCGCCGGTGTGGTCGGGCTCGTCGTGCTCCTGGTCCGGGGCGAACGACCTCGGACCCTGCGTCCGGACGAGGTTCGGGCGGTGCTGACGGGGGACGCCAGTGGGTACCCGGCGCGTCCGGTCCGTCCGAAGCCGCTCGACTCGACGATCACCCCGCGCTACTCCGGCATCCGCGTCCACCCCCGGTTCGGCACCGAACCCGTGCACGTCGACGGCGTCCCGGACGTCGAGTTCGGCTGCGTCCTGCGGCGCTGGATGGTCTCGCGGGACTGGACGTACCTGACCGTCCGGCTGCCCGGCACGTTGCCGCACCTGCTCCTCGACGCCACGGCGAACGACGGTCGTCGCAGCGACCTGCCGGTGGTGCTCCGCCACCGGCAGCGGATGTCCCTGGAAGGCGACTTCGACCGGCACTTCCGGGTGTGGGCGCCGGAGGACTACGGCCAGGACGCGCTGTACGTCCTCACCCCTGACGTGATGGCGGCGCTCGTCGACCACGCGGCCGGCTGGAACGTCGAGATGGTCGACGACCGGCTGGTCTTCTCGGCGCCGGGGACCGCGGACTGGTCGCGCCCTGCGCCGTGGGTGCAGGTCGAGGCAGTCCTGGGCGAGGTCGTGCCCCGTGTCGTGCGCGCCGCCGCCCGGTACCAGGACGACCGCTCGCTGCTCGAGGACGGGCACGCCGACGCGATCGCCGCCGCGGGGCGTCGCCTGGTGCTCCGCGACCGGCGGAAGAGCCGTCTGCGAGCGACGTGGGCGGGAGCCGTGTGGATGGGCGTCGTGTGCGTGTCCTACAGCGGACCGTTGGCCGTCGCGGTGGTCGGGTCGATGTCGGTCCTCGACCGCTGACCGTCGGCGCCCGCCTGCGACGTGGCCCCGGTACGGACGGGAGGCCCGTGGCGGTGTCGCCACGGGCCTCCCGTTTGACTTGTCGGTGCGTCGACTACGCGACGGTCGCGCGCGCCTCGGCCAGCGACGGGTAGTCGGTGTAGCCCTCGGCGGTCGCGCCGTAGAAGAGCTCCGGACGCGGCTCGTTGAGCTCGGCGTCGTGCTCCCAACGGTGCGCGAGGTCCGGGTTGGCGATCGCGGCGCGGCCCACGGCGACGGCGTCGGCGTGGTCGCCGTCGACGATCGCGATGGCCTCGTCGCGGGTGGTGAGCGACGAGAAGCCCGAGTTCACGATGAACGGCGCGCCCGCGGTACGGCGGACGTGCTGCACCAGGTCACCGGTCGGCTCGGCGTGCAGGACGTCGACGAAGGCGAGGCCCAGCGGCGCGAGGCCCTCGGCGACGGCGGTGTAGGTGGCGCGCACGTCGTCGGCGTCGTCCTCGATGACGCCCTGGATCCCGTGCTCGGGCGACAGGCGGATGCCGGTGCGGTCGGCGCCGATGGCCTCGGCGATGGCGGTGGTGACCTCGACCGCGAAGCGTGCGCGGTTCTCCGGGGAGCCGCCGTACTGGTCGGTGCGGGTGTTCGACACCGGCGACATGAACTCGTGCACCAGGTAGCCGTTGGCGCCGTGGACCTCGACCCCGTCGAGTCCGGCGGCGATCGCGTTGCGGGCGGCCTGCACGAAGCCCTGCACGGCCTCCTGCACCTCGGCGGTGGTCAGCTCGTGCGGGACGGTCATGTCGGCCTTCGAGCCGTCGGCCAGGTGCGTCTGTCCGGGGGCGGCGATGGCGGACGGGGCGACGATGCGCGGGGTCTGCGAGATGTCGGTGTGCGAGACGCGGCCACCGTGCATGAGCTGCATGACGATGGTGCCGCCGGCGGTGTGCACGGCGTCGCTCACGCGGCGCCAGCCGGCGATCTGGTCGTCGGTCTCGATGCCGGGCTGCCCGGGGTACGAGCGGCCCTCCTGCACGGGCCAGGTGCCCTCGGTGATGATCATGCCGAGGCCGGCGCGCTGCCGGTAGTGCTCGACGAGCAGGTCGTTCGGGACGCCGTGCTCGCCGGCGCGGGTGCGCGTGAGCGGGGCCATGACGACGCGGTTCGACAGGGACAGGGCGCCGATGGAGGCGGGTTCGAAGAGCTTCACGTCAGGGCGAACGACGAGTTGTCCCATGCAATTCCGCCTCGGAGCACTTCTTCAGGCGGTGCCGTCAGTCGCGCGGGCACACCAGCGTCGACGAGCGCACCTGGCCCTCGGGCCGGATCACCTGGTGCTGCGAGAGGGGCTTGCCGCACAGGGGGCAGCCCCGGTCGATCGTCCGGTCGTCGATGCCCTCGGAGCGACCGGCGCCGATCTGCGAGGGGCCCATCTTGTTGATGAGCGTCGTGTTCCACCGTTCGTACCACTGGCCGAAGCGTCCCACGGTGCATCCTTTCGTTCGTGCACGAACCATTATGGCACTGATGGCTCCGGATCACACCTGGTCGACGCGCTCCAGCAGTTCGGTCAGCTCGTCCTTCAGGGACTCGAGCCGGGCGAGCGGCCACCCGAGCCGGTCGGCGACGGCGAGCGGCACCGCCTGCGCCCGGTCGCGCAGGGCGTGCCCGGCGGTCGTCAGGGACACCTCGAGCTGTCGTTCGTCGGCGGCGCTGCGGGTGCGGCGGACGTAGCCGGAGGCCTCCAGCCGCTTGAGCAGCGGGCTCAGCGTCGCGGAGTCGAGTCGCAGCTCGCCGGCGATCTCGCGCACCGACCGCGGGTCCCGCTCCCACAGGGCGAGCATCACGAGGTACTGCGGGTGCGTCAGGCCCATCGGCTCGAGCAGGTCGCGGTACAGCCCGATGACGCTGCGGCTCGTCGCCGCGAGTGCGAAGCAGAGCTGCCGGTCGAGCGCGAGCGGGTCCGGTGCGGTCTGGGTCATGCCCTCAGGGTACTTCGTTCGTGCACGAAGTGGTGTGGTCGCGACCCGGGGCGGTGGGCGCAACGGCCTGGAGGCCCGGTGCCGGTCTCGTGGACCGGCACCGGGCCTCCAGGGTGGTTGCGCTGGTGCGTCGACTACGCGCGGTGCGCGGGCGGGTGGCCCGAGTCGTGCGCGTTCGCGTCCGGCTCCACGGGGAGCGCGTGGGTGCCGGTGTGCGTGTCCTCGTGGCCGGCGACCGGGTGGGTGCGCTCGAGCTTCGCGCCCTCCACGTCGACGTCCGGCACGATCCGGTCGAGCCACTTCGGGAACCACCAGGCGCTCTTGCCGAGCAGGTGCATCGCCGACGGGATGAGCAGCATGCGGACGACGAAGGCGTCGATCAGCACACCGAACGCCAGACCGAAGCCGATCGGCTTGATGGTGGACGAGTCCGAGAAGATGAAGCCCGCGAACACGGAGATCATGATGATCGCCGCCGCCGTGACCACCGCGCGACCCGCGTGCAGACCGCGCTGGACGGCCACCTTCGCGCTCGCGCCGTGGGCGTAGGCCTCACGCATGCCGGACACCAGGAACAGCTGGTAGTCCATCGCCAGACCGAACA
>Ga0265797_10002305_pt1 | contig 32279 bp, 19 predicted proteins | sample P2T30metagenome_FD_192433 | JGI IMG/M metagenome (GOLD analysis project Ga0265797, IMG submission 192433) | Plant litter microbial communities from East Loma Ridge, Irvine, California - P2 T30 | ecosystem: Environmental > Terrestrial > Plant litter > Unclassified | place: USA: California... | reverse complement strand
GAACCATCGGAGACTGGCGTGGTTGTGGGGTCGGCTGAGTTGGTAGGTGGACAGGCGATGATGGCGCACGTTTCGCAGGAGACTGGAATCCATTCATCAAGTGTGATGAGCTGGGTCTGTGAGGCGGCTGCTCGGGCTGTCGAGTGGGTTGTGGTGGCGAGAACCTTTGCAAGTTAGGTTGGTTTGCGTACAGGTTCGGAGTTTGCCTTGAAGGAGGCGGAGAGCTCAGAGGTAGTGCTCTGCTAGGCTGAGGACTGTGGCTGTATGTGTGTTGTGGTTGGTATGGCTGGTATCCGGGATGGGCGCCGCTGTTCTGGACAGCATACTGATGTGCATATTGGTGTTGCTCCTGGTGGTTGTGCTGTGCGGGATGACCGTTTCCCTTCACAGGCGAGGGTGAGCCGGCATGATTTGACGCAGGCCTACCAGGTGGTGGCAATGGGCTCCCATGCCATTGAGGTTGTGGAGGTCTGGGCTGCGCGTTTTGGAGATGAGGTGGATAGTATGCTTGGAACTGCGGCATTGCAGTGCCATTGGCGAGACCAGGATTGTAAGGCGCCTGCTGGGGTTGGAGTTGGATGGGAGCTGCAACACCGTCAAGCTGTCGCTGAACGTGAGGTGGTAGTCCACTGTCTCGTGGACCACTCGATGATACTGGTCTGGCTTCGCCTCGTTGTGACTCAGGACTATCACTCGACCTCTTGTTTAGTTTGAGAGATGGAATCTTCGGCTTCTTTGCGTCTTCTTCCTTTTTCTTGCACGAATGGCAGATGAAGACAAAATCATCACGCTCGGCCTGCTCTGGAGTGAAGCCATGGCACGCGCTATGCTGCCACACGTTACACTTCTCGCAGGCCATTGAGTGAGCTCCATCGTCGAGGTTCTCTCCGTGCATTCCACACTTGGCGCAGTCAAAGTACCAGTCGCCTTCGTCTTCCTGGTTCTCTTCGAGGTCCTTCTGAAGCTGTTCGCGCTGCGTCTTTAGCTGTCGCTCGGATTGACGCTTCGCATTCTCTGCATCAGCGTCTGCTGAGGAATCTCGCTCGCCTCCAGCTTCCAAACGAGCAAGCTCCTCTTCAGCAAGGATCCGTTTTGTTTCGCGTTCTTTCAAACGCTGCTCGCGTGTCATGCGGCGAGACTCGTGGCCCTGGTACTTGTCAGTTATGTTCTTCCGCCCAGGATGAGTAAAACTTACCTCCTCGACCCTTCGGAGTCGCTCCTCTTCTGCGTGTGCCATCTCTAGATCGCGCCGCTTCTTGTCTTCCGCCTCGCGAGCCTCACGCTCCTCCTTTTCCCTGTCAGCCTTGACTGCTAAGCGACTGGATCGCTTGGCGCCTGTCATCTTCTGAAGATTCTCCAATTCCCGTTGTTTCTTCAGTTGCTTCTGTCGTATGGCTTCAGCGCGCTTCTCCAAGATTGGCAAGACATCGGCCTCAATGTTCTGTCGTAATTGCTTCTCGTTTGAATCCCTGGAACGAAAGATGGTGGCCAAGAATTCCTGGTAATCCTCCAGTGTGATGGCGATGCACTCCCATGTGTTACTCGTGAAGCCAAAGTCTCCATGCTCCTTCTCGTCATCCTCGGCGCCAATTGTTGCTACTGTTTCGTCTTGCGCTCCACCTTCCGCATCGACCATCTCTTCATCCTCGTCTTCCGGCTCGGACTCAGCCTTGAAGCGCTTTGACGAACGAGTTCCTCGAGGTCTGGGCTTCACAGCCTTCTTGCTTTTGGCCTTGGGTTTCGGCTTCGGTGTAGCCACAGGCAAGGGCGGCGGTGGGCTGGCGTCAGTGCGACGGTACATGCGGTTGTCATCCAGGACGTAATATGAGCGATCCTCCTTGTCCCAACCGATTGGATCCATTCGCCATGTCAAGTGGTCATCCTCTTCCGGCATGCGCTCGCGTATCCGTGTTTCGTTGAAGAACGTCCATGTGGTCAATTGTTGCAAGACGCGGATCCTGGTGAAGATATCGAGGTCGTCGAACTTGATTGGGTCTTCTTCCACGTCGCCGAAGGGATTGCGCAGGGGTGCTTTTGCCAAATATTGTCTTCGCGTGTATTCGGGGAAGATCTCGGGGCTGTGTGGTGTCAGTTTGCTATCAGTAGATCGGTAAGCATGATCAAACTCACGTGAGGCCGCGATGCGATGAAACAACCTTGAGCAGGGCAAGGCCAATTTGTGCAAGCTTCTCTGAGGGGTGAGGGAGGAGGCATTCGTGCTCAAGGTCCTGTACAGAATTAGTGTCAGCTTTATCTACAGCGAACGCCATGTCTTCTGCGCCATTCATGCCGGAGATGTTGATTGCGGCCTCGTACCTCGATATCAAAGTCCTCGTCGATTTTGACGACATTGCCAAAGAGGAAAATGTACTGCATCAAACTCGCAAACTCCCACATATTCCGCAGGTCCTTGAGTGTTTGCGCGTCCTCGGGGGACATTTGGGGCTCTGTAGGGACGTCGAGCTGGGCCTCTGCCGCCGAGCGCTTGAGGCGCGGCATTGCGAGAGCGAGTCGTGAGTTTCGTGAATAATCGAGGGCGGCGTTGTTCGACAAGGAGGTGGACGCGTAGTCGCGCGCGTATGATAGAGCGGAAGGAATAGCGTTGGTGCAATGGGCGGCGAAAGGCGAAGGAAATATGGCGTTTTGGTGGTGCAGCTGCGTTTGATCGTGTGAAAGACGCGCCCAACCGCGAGCGAGTGTAGTACAGCAGTAGGCCCAAAGTCCTTCATCCTCCCAAAGTCCTCAAAAGGCTTAGCCTCGCGGGACCTGCCGCCACCCAGGGTTTGGCTAGCGCGTCGCAGATCTACCGGCAGTCTGGGTTTGGCAAATGACGCCTTGGACCACCTTGATGAGACGGAGAGAGATATTATTCTTACTACAAACAAACATATTCTGCTATGGCTTGTTAGGTACTGTATAATCACCACGCAACTATAGTGCATGTCCCTGCCATCTCAGTTCTTCTATAGATATACTGCACCAGCGAGATGGCAGACCCTCAACAAGAAAGCCATCAGCGTTTGCTCGAAGGATCACAACCTTCCAACGATGCAGACGAGCAGACTCAGATGCAGCAGGGCGCCGACGAAGCCACACCGCCACAACTGTCAGAAGCAGCGCACAGGCACCACTGCCGTCGACTATACCTCTCACACGCCCTCTCCACGTGGAACTCGAGATTGTTCGAATTTGGCGCATTCCTCTTCCTTGCCAACATCTACCCCAATACCCTATTACCCGCGTCCGTGTATGCATTGGCTCGAGCCGCATCTGCCGCCCTGCTCTCTCCCTGCCTCGGATCGTACATTGATAGAGCTGACCGTCTGAGGGCGGTGCGATTGTCGATAAGTACGATGGTTTCCATTTGTGTCCAACGGGTTTTGCTGATGTCACGTAGTTGGGCAGCGCCTCCCAGTAGTACTCTCATGTGCCGGATTCTTCATTCTCCTCATACTCGCACAATGGGCACAGTCAACAGCCGGCAAGACGCTGGCATTGACCATTCTGTCTGTGCTGGCTTGTATCGAGAAGCTCAGTGCAGTCCTCAACACAGTCTCAGTGGAACGAGATTGGACTGTAGTAATCGCAGGAACTGACGAAGCACGACTTGCCAAAATGAACGCTAAGATGCGTCGGATAGACCTTTTTTGCAAGCTTGCTGGCCCTCTTGCCATCTCACTGGTCGACTCCGGTTCTACTCGAGCAGCGATACTTGCTACAGCCGCGATGAGCACCACTTCTGTATTCATAGAATACCTCGCCATCGCTCGTGTCTACCACGCTGTGCCAGCATTACGAGTGGCCAAGTTGACTGCTCAGCCCAATTCGGAACAGCGGCACCGCACAATGATGAGCAGAGTCAGGAGTAACGCATCTACCCTGCTGAGCTACGTTCGCCATCCTGCATTCCTACCATCGTTCGCGCTTGCGCTGCTGTATCTGACAGTCTTGTCATTTTCCGGCCAGTTCATCACGTATCTTCTTGCCCAAGGTCTGAGCAGCGCCACCGTGGCCATGCTCCGTGGGCTTGCTGCGGTTTTCGAATTGTCAGCCACATGGCTAGGCCCTTGGCTTCACACTCGCATCGGTCCAGTCCGCGCCGGCATATGGTTCCTGAATGCTGAACTCGTCTTCATCGCCTTGTCTTGTGTGGTCCTTTGGCTTCCTGCGGACACTCTCCCTAGCTCGGCTACCACATTCGCCCTGGTTGCGGCGGTAATCCTCAGTCGCACTGGCTTATGGGGCTTTGACCTGAGTGCCCAATTCATCATTCAAGACGAAGTCGGACCAGAGATGCGGGGGACGTTCTCAAGCCTGGAAGCGTCTTTCCAGAACAGCTTTGAGATGTTGGCATTCCTGTCGACTGTGGTCTTCCCTCGACCAGACCAGTTCAAATTTCCAGCTGCGATATCCGCGGTGGCAGTTGCAGCAGCTGCCGTGCTATATGCATGCTTTGTCCGAGATCGCCGAGGCCACCTACTTCATCCGTCCAAATGTATGGACAGGTATCAACGCGTAAAGCAGCGCCAGCGAAGCTTTGCAGAGATCCCGTAGGAGGAGATACAAGGTACGGGGACCGGACAGGAAAACTGGCCAATCAAGATCGTATATCTAGACTATGTATAAGGCATCTACACCAAAGAATATAAAGAAAAGAAAAAAGCAGTGCCTCTGCTTGTCGCAGCACGGCGGATATCATTGTTTCCAAAAACCACCTCTCAAGAACCTCTCAAAGAAAATCACACAAATAAACACCACCTTCAGCCTGTGCTGTCAATTGCACAACTCTTCCCTTCGCCAGCCTGAGCCCCCCTCTCCAAAAGGAAACCCCCCAGATCAATCCCACCACCCTAAACCTTCCCCCCCAAAACCTCCTCAATCCCCTCCAACGCCAACCCAACCCTCGGCCTAGGCTCCACAAGCCCCACCAGCTTCCCATCAAACTCGACCCTCTCCCTCTCAATCTCAATCTCGACACAACTCTTCTTCCTCCTGATCACGCGCCTCGGGTCATCCTGCTGCTGAGGAGAAGGCGGCAGAGAAGAAAAGTCATACGGGCTAGAAAACACCGGCGAAGGAGCATTGCCGCCAAAACTGAAACCCGCGAAGCCGGCGAAGGGTTGGAGTTGGGAGGGCGTGGGCGAGAGGGTTAATGTTGGCGAGGCGGATGTTGATGGGGCGGTGCCGAGGGGTGATTGTGATTGTGATGGCGGCTCTGCTGTTGAGCGGGTGGAGGAGTTTGAGAAGACGGTGCGGAGTTTTTGGAGGGAGCGCGCTGGAGAGAGGCGGCGGGAGGGCATCGTTGTGGTTTGGTGGTGTGGCGTGGAGACGAGGTTTGTGGTGTGTAAGATGGTAATTCGAGCGATGAGGGCTCGTTTGCGTTCAACTCGGCTTCTTCTGTTGTATGTGGTTGTAGAAGGATATCCCGTCTTGTGTCTCGGAAGTTGGTGATGATGGTATATGGCTGCGAGTTGTATGTGGTGGCAGAGATTATTCGGAAGCAGTAGTCCCTACTCTTCAGAAAGAGAACTGTATGTATTCAAAAAGAGTTCCAGCCTCATTCACGTGTACACTTGATCTATCCCGCGCAAACCCGTCGCCCAGCAGCGTCGTTGCTGTCCTAACGGTCTTGACGCAACCAGAGGCCGCAAGTAGCAAAAGCAGCAATAGAGTAGCGGCAGAACCAAGACACAGGTGTCAGAAGCAGAGAGAGAGAGAGAGAGAGAGAGAGAGAGAGCGAGCGGTAAACCCGAGACAAAAGGCCAAAAACAAAAACTGCGCGAGAAGTGCCGCCGTGGGGTGTGTCTCAAACGACAACATATACATATACACCGTGGAGATTGCGCAACGATAAAGCCAGCCCTACCACTTCATCTAGCAGTAACCCACTAATAATCCGCAAAGGAGCTGCATGCAAGATTAGCTTTGCGATCCTGCAAACGTAACGCAGTGGAGCGTCGAAACATTTCTCTTGCATGCGAGTGGTGTCAGAACAGCCCGTCTCTGGCCCCATTCGAGCACGCCGTTGGTCGCCGTGACGCAAAGTCTCTCCACCAACGATTGTGTTTCACAACGGTTCGAAGGGCAACGCTAGGCTTCAACGACGACAACGCTAGGGAGCAGGATCACGGGGGAAAGGGTCTCGTAAGATGGAGGTTGACGCCATGGGGACGTGGCAGGGATATAGACGCTTGTTGACAACGATTCCATGTAATAACAGGATCAATGAAAAGGAATTGTTCGATGTGGAGACAAAGTATCGAATTAATTGCTCGGCAGCGCCGTGCAAGCGGGACAATGTCGATCTCTGCTATCTGCTATTCCGCATTGCACGGCACGGGAGTGACGATAACACCTGCGGCATATAGGGTCCCCGTCGCCGCATCAATGCGAAGACATGCGCGAATTATGATGGAACTGAGACTACTGATGTAGCATATCCAACAAATTGTCACTTCCAGCACGTGGCGCTCCGTCCGTCCAACGCCTCACGGGAGTCCATGTGTACACAGACACGGCATTGCGCAGCAATCGAAGCAGGCATGTCCAATGGGTTGAAGTGCCAGCCATAACACTTCCGAACACTAAAGTGCGTGCTCACGGTCATGCGCGCAAGCCCAATGTAAGGCATCGATCAATGCTCTGCACAAAATGCTCAATTCATTCAAAATTACCAGACCCATCGGTCTCATATCTACAGAAAACCAGAAAACGCCAGCGCTATGCAACGGACGGGCATATACATAATTGCCGTAGGCGCGTTTCCCATGCATGCATGCAAAAATTCAAAACGCCATGTGCGCATTTACCATCAAAACATCCCATGCAAGCAGGACAAAAAAATCCTCCAATGCCCCAGGGTTCCAAAGAAAAAAAACGCCATTATCATGAAATCAAATCAAGGTATCCATCCTCCATCGTCACGCTACGAGCTAGGCCAGTGTTGTTGCGGGCTGGGACTGGGCGGTCTGCTACTGCTGCTGTACTGCCTAGGAACGCTAGGTCGTCGTTGCGCGCTCGATTGCCGGCTTCCGCTGTGCTGCCTAGGATTGCTTGGACGTCTGTTATTGTCGCTCGTGCGCCTGTGAGTGGTGACACTGCGGCGCATGCTTTCTCCCCATGCACTCGTCCCAAATGAGTCCATTATCAGGTCTGACTGACTGACAGCGCTGCTTGCTCTGCTGCGACCGAGTCCACCATCGCCGGTCAACCTCGGACTGCCAGGAGGCGTGATGGCGTTCTCCAGGGCTGCGGCAAAGTGCCAGTCTGGCTGGATGCTACCTTGGATGCTACCCTGCGATGGCGAAGGGCGGTGAGCGGGAGACAGCTGAGGTGAGTTCGGGCGAGACCCGGTGGGAGAGCCAGTCGGGGTGGTCTGGATCGAGTTGCTGCGATGGCGGGCCTCGCCTCGAGACCAGGACGAGGGCCCAGCGGCATCGGATCCGGCTGAGAGACTTGACGCGCGGTTGACACCCAGCTGCGTGTCATCGGTATTATCATCGACTTGCGTAATGCTGACGGACGGCACGTGGAACTTCTTGGCTTGTGTGACATCGTCGCCTGCTTCGTCTTGCACAAAGATCTCGGGCACACCAAAGGTCGGAACAGCAGTCATGCGTGCAGACCGCTTGCTCTCGACTGCGCGACGGAAGCGGCGCGACCAGTAAAGGGTATCAAAGAAGCCGACGACGACATTGCGATTGACAGCCTCTTCCACACGCTGTAAGCGAGCACGGCGTCGCAAGAACTCCTCGAGTTTCAAACTCCTGTTGTCGTTGATAACTTTGTAGTGCGCCAGGATCATGAGCAGCGCACCGAAAGCAATACCCCGATCAGGATCCGCAGACACGAGAACTTCTTCGTAGAAAGTATTCATCCTGACTCTTCGCTTGCGAATTTCATCCACCGGAATCTCGTTCAGCCTTGCATTCAGCTTCGCGAGATCGATCTCTCTGGATTCGTAGGCGGAAGCACCATCCAGAGGCAAAGAAGTCGTCCGCTGCAACGGGCTATCCACTTGGCACTGTTCCATCAAAGCGCGTACCGTAAAGTCCCCATCGTATACTCTCATCTCAAAGACACCGGACAGCTCACCCAAGAAGCGCGGAAATGCCTCCTTGGAAATGTAGCCTGTGCCGACCGGGTCGAATTCTGCCCAAGCTTGCTTGAAACGGCGGATCTCCTCTCTGCTAATGATGGAGAGTCCGCTGCTCCTCTGGTATACGTACGAGAAGTTCTCGTAGATGAGCGAGATGAACAAATTGACGAAGATGTACATGCTCAGAATGTTCCAAGAGATGAAGAGGGCTCGTGCCCATTGTTCACTGCCGCAGTCGCCATCGAAGTAGCGCTCGCCGACGGTGCAGAACGGAGCATGAATCTCGGCAAAGTCTTCCATGAGTCCGTTCCAGCCCTCTCCTACACTCGTCCTAAAAAGCAGGATGAGGGCCTTGGGCACCGTGCGGAAGTTCGTGTTATTGCTTGTCTCCTGACCGAAACGGGTGAGGCCGAACACTTGTGTGAGCGCAATTGCAAATACCAGGAAGAAAACAAACCAGGTCGCCAGCAAATTGACAATCGATCCAAGACTAGCAGCGCCAGTCTTGAAAAGCTGGTCGAGCTGGTTATTCCTTGGGATGATCAGCAAAGCCACAGAGACCAGGAAGAGCTTTTGGAATTGGATGAAAGTGCGGTCGTGGAACTCGGCAAGCAGCATGAGCGTCGTGATGAAGGTACCAGATACCGCAAAAAGCGAATACACGTCCCACGCACTCCTTCTGAAACGTATCCAAGAGAGACCGATAATCCTGATGACGATGTTGGCGATGTAGACGAGGGTGAAAACAAGGAACGCATAGTCCCTTGCTCGGCCCCAGGCCGACGGCTCAGGATAAAACTCAAGCATGAGTAGGATAAGGTGAACCACAAGCAAAGCCGTGATGCCTCGCTGCCATCGTCCGTTCTTCGTAACTGCTCTTCGGTAGCACCACTCCCGCCAGGTTTCGCGATTCTCTTTTGGAGACGGACGCTTTGACGGCGACACCTGACGTAGAAGTTTGCGCAACTCAAGCCATGATCTTTGCTCAGCCGTGAGGAAAGCAACACCAGTCTGCTCCGAGTAATTGCGCATGAAGACAGAGACGAAAAGCGTAAGAATGAACACGGCTCCGAGCAAGTTGAACATGACGAAGTACACCGCATTGCCTTGCGTAGCGAAGTTTTCGGGCTGTGTGAAGATGCCTGTAACAGACTGACCGCTCCACATCACATCAGTCCAGCCTTCCTGGGACACGATTTGGAAGAGGATGAAAAGCGATCCTCCAAAACTGTCAAAGTCGTAGAAGTCATTGCCAACAGTCCGCGGAACGAGGATGTCCCACTCGAACGGCGAGTCCTTGAACTCGCCAACGCAGTCGGTCAAGTTGGTGACTATGCCGCTGCCGTCGTTGCATTGTTGGAATTGTCCAGCAAAGAGATTTAGACCGTAGATGGCGAACGGGATCAAAAGACTGAGCGAGACCAATGCCGCTGATGTTAGCTTCCAAATTCCAAGCACAATCAGGGAGTGAAATGTGTTTCTAGCACTATCACTGACGTTGAGCAGTCGCAGGGCTCTAAGTGCTTTGAAAGCTCCTACAGCTCGGGATCCGCTGCCAGGGTCGGTCAGATAGGTGGCCACACTAGCCCAGAGGGTGCAAAGCACAATCCCGTCAATAAGACCCCAGGAGCTGCGGAAGTACGCATTGGGCGCAAAGAAGGCGCCATCAGCGATGACTTTGATGATTGCCTCAACCGTGAAGAGTGCCGCAAATCCGATGTCTGTGAACACGAACCAGTTTTTGCGACTGAAGCCGTGCTTGGCGAAATATTCCTTCTGGTACAATGGAGTGGTGACACAAGCGAGCAGAACCATTCCAACAATGGCGCAGTAGACGAACGCCGAGAAAGCGTACCATAGAGCCGGATTCGGAGCGACGCCCTCGATGCGCTCGCCACGTCCTGGACCGACCATTCGCTGGCAAAATTTGCGGATGGGGTTTCTTGTACCAAAGATGAAAAGTGAGACATTGTAGTTAGGGTTTTGTCGTAGGTACTCTCTCTGGGTGACCTTTCGTGCCTCGGTCGCGGTGACAACTTCTCTGGCCAGAGTTCTTGGGTCCAGTTCTTCATAAGGCTTGGTGAGTTGTAGCCGTGAGTAGAAGGGGTTGGGCGTGCCGCGAAAGAGGCGGCCGCCCGTCTTCGCCCAAATGTTGGTCCAGAACCCTGGCTGCGTGGTACCAATGTGCATGGTGGAGAACCGCTTCATGACTGTGGGTTGATCTTCCTCTGGCGCGACCTCATCCAGGAAATCGCGGACAACAGCATCTTTCATTAAGAGCTCCGTGGTAGCACTGCCAAAATCCAAAGGATCTTGTCGACGAGCCTGACCAAACTTGAAGATGCTGGACAAACTCATCGTGCCACCGTGAGCCGCATTGCCTTGTTCTTTCTGTTGCAAGAACATGCGCACTTGCTGCAATCGCTTCTGGTCTTCGCTGACATCAAAGTTCTCCTGGATGACAGCAATGAACATGTTGAGCGTGATGAAGTTGGCAAGAATGAACCAGAGGATGCAAAAGAGGGCACCGATCCACGCAGTTCCCCAGTGACTACTCGATTCGGTAACATTGTATAAGATGGTGGTCCAGTTCTCCGTTGACAAAATTTGGTACATGCCGAGGAAAGAGTTGAAGACGGTCCCGAAAGTCACACGCGCTTCTTCATCATTAATCACACCACGAAAGAGCTGGGTCGCGAATATGGCAGCCAAAAACGTCAGAAGAAAGACGAAAAGGATCAAGTTGAGGACACCAGAAACATGTCGCAAGACCAGAAGAATCAAGTCCCGAGTGATGGGCACTGCTAGGACGACCCGATAAATCCGGACGATCTGAAAAATGGTGAGCCAGGCGTAAGGGGTGCCAGAATTGCGTATCGGTGGGATCTGGATGATCATTGTGATCACGGCGAGACTCAGGTCCACCCAGTTTTGGCGATGTTTAGGGAAATCTCGCCAGTCGCAAATGATGCGGAAGACGATCTCGGCCGCCAGCACAAGAGTCACAATGGTTTCAGAGATATCGATGATGTATGCGGTCGGTGTAGTCATAGTATCGTGGCGCATGCTTTGCATGACCAGGCCAAAAACAATGATGATGATCCAGATCCACCTAGTCTTTTCATAGATGCGCCTCAGTCCACTGCTACGACGCTTCCGGGTTGCTTCGCTCTCCTCGGCCTCGTCCACCAAGTCTTGCTCGCGTACCATGAAAGCACTGCTCCGACTCTCCTCTCTGATGACCTGAAAGGCGGACGAGATGACAGCGATCAACAAGTTGAGCAGCCAGAGGTACAGAACGACAATTCCGAAGGCAAAGTAAAGAGCAGCAACCAGATAGTCAGAGTCGGCCAGGTAGTACATGATGTCGGTGAAAGTGTTGGAGGTCATGATGACGAACACCTCCTCCATCGAGTTGCCGATGTTGTCAAAGCTGACAGTGTTGTTGTATGGATTTTCACCTTCCACGCACCACGACCCCACTGGACATACGTAGCCTTTGGATTTGGTCGCACCTGGGAGGCCATTGTCTTTGATCCAAGGCATCTGCACCATTTCTGACCCGTTCATCGTCCACCAGCCACCGCAATATTGCTCCTCGAGGGTATAATTTGCCTGTGGGGGATCTGCTCTGCTTCCGTCCCAGACACAAGTCCGCCTGAGACTTGATTTGAAGCTCTGGACGCCAATGATAGCGAACAATAGCCAGAAGAAGCCTATCAAAATGCCGATGTTGAGCAATGCAGGTGCAGCGCGCTTCAGACTGCGCAAAATCACCGATGTGCCGCTGGTGATGTTCAACAAGCGTAAAATTCGAAGGCAGCTCATCATTTTGAAGACGTAGAGGCGATGGCCCCATTCTACGTTCGTCAAGCTCAACAGAAACGAAATCCAGAATGAAACGACTGCGACAAAGTCTAGGCGATTGAAGGAGTGTCGTAGGTACGCTCGGTGAGCCAGTCGTTTCTTCTGTGCTTGTCTGGAGCCACCAGGTACCTCCTCGAATGTGTGCATCGTCATTGCTCGTATTAGAGATGGTGGCTCGATTTCGTGCGGCGCAAGCGCTGAACTCTTGGAGTGTCTGACTGAGTTCGAGCGCTTTGTGTGGGGGGTCATGATTTCGTTGGCCTTCTTGCTGACAGCTTTGCCAAACCCGATACTTCGATCGATTGTGCTGTACTCACTCGGGTTGAAGACCAAACCCGACACAATGATCTTCATAATAGTCTCGATGGTGTACACAATGAAAATGACGAAAAGCGTGTAGTCGGTCCAGTGCCCTCCCCAGGATTCTCGTCGTTCTTGCAGTGGGTCCGAGATGTCGCCAGCAGAGTCAATTGCGAGAACGACTGTTTGGATAATGATCAAAAGCAGGATCAAAGGTTCTGTCAAAGGGTTGACCAGTACGTTCAGCAGACCTCGTCTAATTCTGCTGTTCTTGCTGAACAAAGAAAGCGACTTCCCTCGCAATGGATTAGGATCAGCTCTGGGTGGAAGGCCAGGAGTACCGTGGAATTCGTGTTCACTGGGCAGCTCTACGGGCGGCAGTATCGGCGAAGGCGCCTTCTCGCTTGCAGGAGATCTGCCGGGGCCATCACTATCATTTGCCATGTCACCGTCCTGGTGGATGACCGGTATAGGGGGGAGATCGTTCTCGTGGTCTAGCGTCTTAACAGACGATTTCCGACGTATTGCTTGCTCGACGAGCTCTGGTTCGTGACTCAAGTTTACGACGCGCTGGGACATCTTGCGCAGCATGGTGCCTGTGCGTGCGAGTGGCGATTCGAGAGACCCGGGCGATAATGAACGTTTTCGGCTAGAAGGCGAGACGCTGAGTTTCGAGGTGGAAGAATCATGGCCTGCTTCCAAGTTGTTGAGGTCATCGCCCAGACGCGAATCGCTATTGCTACGGCCTCTGTTTTGATGTGGGGAGAATCGAACGCTCAGATTTGAGCTGTGGCTCCTCTGCCTGCCTCCAGTCCGTCCCTCCGGTGTTGTCGGTGCCAAAATGGATGGTCTCAAATGCGAAGAATCGGTCAAAGGCTGTGTATCATCTTCGTCCGCAGCTCCAGGAGAGAAGAAAGCGGGGCCATCGTCCAGCGTAACAGAGACCATATCATCGTTACTGCGTCCCGATGTTGTGCTTAATCTTGGAAGACTGTCGCGGGTGGCGCGAGAAGCCATTGTCCTCGGTGAAGGCATATCTCCCATTCCGCCATCATCACTAATCCTTGGTTGTGATGCCGCCGCATTGAAGCTCAGGCCTGCGAATCCTATAGCAGCCTGGAAAGCACCTCGATCCGCCACGGGCGAGCTGGGACCTTCATCATCTTCGTCCGGTATCCGGGATCGCTCTCCGTCGGGTGATGACACGTATAAATGAGGTGACAGTGGCATGCGCTCCTGTCGTTCCTGTCGCTGCTGCCTGTCTGGCGGACTAGGCGAGTCCTCTCCAATGGGCGCATAGCGTCTCTCGTTCTCCGGCGACGTCTGCCGACTACTTCTGAACAATGCTCTTCCTCTGTCGCTGAGTGTGCGCCTGTGCCTGATATTGTGCGGTGCACCATCCGCCTCCTGAAGTCCATTGGGGTGCAGTGTTTGGAGGGGGATTCCTTGGGCAGTGCGGTTGCGGCGATGCGACGGCGAGTCCTCACCACCAGAGGCCATGGAGACTGCGCTCCTCTACGGGTGTGCGTAGGCTCGGTCCAGGTCGCTCATCTATTGGTAGGCGACATGGATTGCGTTTGCTGATTTGATATTTAAGGCGGTGCTGCTGAACCTCGACCCCAGACACCGCTCGAGCTTATCCAGGCGGAGCTGATCCTGCTGTTGTCGGGTTTGTTGTTGGGGCGCGAGGGTGGCGCGGTATAGAGGATTGGGTGGTGGTATTGATAGCGGGTGTGAGTCCAAGAGTACCACACAGGAGTGAAGTTGGCCTCTGGTCGCAGCAAAGGAAGGCAGCGGTCGCAAGGCAACGCGTACGTAGACGCTTATTGCGGCTCTGTCGCGAAGTGATCGGCGAAACGGTTTGGCGCTCAGCTGCTCCCTGGATCCAAGGGTGGCACAACAGGGTCCGCTTTTCCATAGGGCTGTGATGCTGCAACTCAGCCTTACGGGCCTGTGCGAGATCACCAACAACCGCTGCCTTTTATTATTATGGGGCTTCACACTCCACGCCGTGTCAGTGCTCGGGACTATTGTTGTCACTCCGCGGGTACGAGCGATTGAGACTCTTGAACAAGCCCTGAGTATCCCTCACAACATACGTTACTCAAACCACAAATACTCAAGACCACAAATTTCTTGTCTTGGAAAGTCCAAAGGGGAAGGTCCCAAGCTACGCCGATTCAAGGTCTCAAACCGCTAGCACCAGCAGCCATGGCCATCCTCGTCATCAATCCCAATTCCACTCGAGCTATGACAGAGGGGGTGGAAGATGCAATCAAGCCACTGGGTTATGGGGTACAGTGTCCTCGGTGCCTTTTCTCGAAGACTATGACTAACATATATTGCCCAGAACATCACTTACTACACGGCACCTTCGGGTGTGCCGTCCATCAACAACGAGGAAGATGCTGCAGTATCGTGTCAACATGTCCTATCTGATCTGTCGAGCAACCCTGCGCCGTTATATGGCGTAGAGGCTGTTCTCGTCTGCTGTTACTCGCAACACCCCCTCGTGCCTGCACTACGCTCCATGTTCGCCAACACCGGAAGATCAAGCATCAGTGTCGCAGGTATCTTCGAGGCGTCCGTAGCCACATGTCTGCAGTCTATTGACATCAGCGAAGGCTTCGGCATTGTCAGCACAGGCGAGCAATGGCAGGGTATTCTGAACGAGGCAGTGGCGGGAATTCTCGGATCTGCCAGCTCAGCAAGGTATGCTGGCACAGAGACCACAGCTCTCAACGCGGTCGAATTACATACTACCTCCAAAGACGAGGTCGATCGCCGCATGAAGGACGCGACCAAGCGTCTTCTTTCGCGGAAAGCTAGAGCAATCTGTCTGGGTTGCGCTGGCATGGCCGGTATGGATCGCACAGTTCGCGAGGCATGCATCGAATTTCTGGGTGAAGAAGATGGGCGAAAGATTATGATTGTCGATGGCGTCGTTAGCGGCGTGAACTACCTCCAAGGTGTGGTGCGTTCAAAACACATCTAGGTCCCTCCGCAGGCCAGTTCCACTGTAGCACATGATTCGGCAGCGACGGCTATACTGCACGCTTCAAGCTCGACAACGAAATGTGAAGTTCCAGACCAACTAGTAACATGAGATACGCTGTCGTAGTAGCCAGTGCATCTTACTCAACAAGGGAAAATTTGTTATACTCTGCCAACAGCAACGATACGACACAATCAACTGTTGATCTTAGGAATGAGAATACTGTGCTCTACTATGCATAACCTCAGGAATTAGGATCATTGGCAAAATCTAAGATGAGAATATCGCACCACCTCTCATGTGACTCAGTTACATGTATGCGCGCGGTCCTTCGAATACTAAACCGTCGCATTGGTCAAACTCACTAATGCCGACAAGGTGGTCACAAGTGTACATGCGGTATCCCGCTCGCAGACAGACTTATGCCGCCGAAAGACTTCTTGAAACATGAATCGCCGGCACCGGACGCAATACCGAGCTACACAATACGTCATAGATGCATGTGCATGTCGATTGCATCTGCAAGAGGGCACCAATAATTCTTTATATGTAGATCTGATTTCGTCGCATCTTCATACATCTTCACATTGGCGTTTCCTTATCTCGTGCTGCTATTTTTCACCTGACAAGAAATTATTCATATCCCATAAAGCAGACGTAAATGTCCGCCGACCCCAACAATGCGCGCAACACCGACATCTGGATAGCAGGCGCCTTTGCGGCCTTCACGGTCGATTTGCTGGTGTACCCGCTAGACACAATCAAGACGCGCATGCAAAGCCCCGACTACAAGAAATTGTACACCAATGGCGTCGACGCAAAAGTCAGTCGGTCGATGTTCCGCGGCGTGTACCAGGGAGTCGGCAGTGTGATTTTGGCGACTTTGCCTTCCTGTACGTTGCTTTCTTGATGCAGACACGAATGCGCTTGGGATGGGAATTGGTGTAGCTGACCAGCTTACCATCATAGCAGGAGCATTCTTCACGACGTACGAGGGAGTGAAATCCATCCTGGCAGAGCGCAATCCCAAGTCCGGAAATGGACACCTGCTTCCTCAACCAGTTATTCACTCAATTGCCTCTGCGACAGCCGAGCTGGTCTCGTGTGCTATCTTGACACCCGCTGAGGTGATCAAGCAGAATGCACAGATGGTGGACAACTCCAAAACGGACCGCCCACGAGTCAATGCCACGCTAGAGACTATGAAGCGCTTCAAAAGCAATCCGCTGGCGCTGTGGAGAGGTTACACGGCGTTGGCTAGTCGCAATCTGCCCATGACAGCGATTCAGTTCCCATTGTTTGAGAGGATACGATCCTCAATCAAGAGCTATAGGGACGAGCGTGGAATAAGGACTGGGACAATCTACGAGAGTGGTTGGATCACAGCGATCAGTGCTGGAAGCGCGGGAAGTGTGGCATCGGTGATTACGACGCCGGTGGACGTTGTGAAGACGCGCATCATGCTGGCAGCAGCTGAGAGTGCGGCTGCGGATCAAAAGCCAACTCAATCCAAGGACGGACTTGTTGATGCGACGGGTAAATCCGTCCAGTCCGCCAAGGAGAGTCTGAAGGAGACAGTCAAGAATGCCACCAAGCCTGTGACCAATAAGGGCAGTATCCAGATCGGAAAGGAGATCATGGCCGAGTCTGGTGTCAAGGGATTGTTCAGAGGAGGCGCCTTGCGAGGAGTCTGGACTTTCGTCGGCGCCGGCCTGTACTTGGGCGTGTACGAGAGTGGTAGGATTTACCTGGCTGGCAGACGAGGCGAGCAGCTGGATGAGGGGGATCTTATGTGATTGCCTTGACTGTTATAAGCAGCGAGAAGGCATTATATACCCTTGAAGCATTGCATGTAGATATACACATAAAGTAATTTGTGAGTCGCAAGACTTCCAATGGTACGTGTTTCGTTACCTTACACAGCCATACATAGTCTGCGTCACCAATCTCGTGGCTGCTCTACATGTACACCATTGCGCAAGCCATCAAAACTTCATCATCGTCGTTCATGCACACGTTCTTGTCTGGTGGTTTCACATTCAGATGCATGCGTGATCCACGTGACATCACATGTTGTTGTTCGCTGTTCACTACTGGCACACGCAAGGTACCCTTGTATTTGGCCCGCCAAGCGACAAACGCGTGGCGCTAAGTCGATCCCCTGAACCGGCGCCTCGACCCAGCGCATCTAGGTCAACATCCTTCCAGCGTTTCAAGTTCACCTCACCCGTCAGCACAACCAATTGCACTTTCTTTCCTCTCTTAATCCTTGCATCTCATTACAACACTCCTTCTGATTTTCCACTCTTTCACATCACATTACTCCGTCAAGTATTCACGACTGACACTTGGGCAACACGTCGCCCACACCACGACGGCATCTTCACTTGAAACATCTTACCGAAGACACTCGCCAACATGCGCGTTGCAACATTCACATCCCTGGCCCTCGCCGCCGCTCCTGCTGCCCTCGCAGCCTCCAAGGGCAAGCTCGGCTTCGCTCTGGGCACGAAACTCCCCGACGGTAGCTGCAAGTACCAGGCAGACTACGAGAAGGACTTCGATGTCATTGCCGAGAAGACTGGCAGCAAGCTCGTCCGTGGCTACGCCGCCAGCGACTGCAACGCCGCGCAGCAGATCCTGCCTGCGGCAAAGAGCAAGGGCTTCCAGGTCGTCCTCGGCGTCTGGCCCGATACCGAAGAGAGCTTCGCTGCGGACAAGAAGGCCCTCCTCGCCTACGTGCCTGATTACAAGGATCAGGTCTACGCTGTGACTGTCGGCTCTGAGGCCCTCTACCGCGGTAACTTCACTGGCGATGAGCTTCTGGAGAAGATCAACGACGTCGGCAAGGCGCTTCCCGGCACCCTTATCGGCTTCGCGGACTCCTGGAACAAGTTTGCCGACGGCACTGCTGACGCCCTCATCAACGGCGGCGTAAAGCTGTTCATGGCCAACGCTTTCGCTTACTGGCAGGGTGACAACGTCGGCGGCGGTGCCACCGAGACCTACTTCGACGACATCCAGAAGGCGCTCGGCCACATCCAGGAACTCAAGGGCTCCCTCGAGGGCTTCGAGTTCTGGAACGGCGAGACCGGCTGGCCCACTGACGGTGGTGACGACTACGACAGCGCGAAGGCTGGTACCAAGAACGCTGAGACCTACTACCACGAGGCTGTGTAAGTACAGTCCGACTCCTAAAGCCAAGCGCTATCACTAACACTCCACTCACAGCTGCGGCGCCCTCGACTGGGGTGTCAATACCTTCTACTTCGAGGCCTTCGATGAGCCCTGGAAGCCCCACTCCAAGGGTGACAACGGCCAGGTCCGCGACGAGACCCACTGGGGCGCCATGAACGCCGACCGCTCCGAGAAGTTCTCGCTCAAGTGCTGAGCACGAGACTCGAACACAACACAACCCAGAAAAGTAACAGTCTGAATACACAGCATCTAGAACCGGACAGGTACCTGGCTAGATTGGGATAAGGAGTTTTTGTTCTTGATTTTGTCTCTTGCAATTGCGGCTTGGTGAATTGCGCCGAGGGCAAGTATTTGCAGTGTTTAGTAACTGAATACAATTTGTGCTCCAGCAGTGATTGAACCTGGGTCCACTACCGTGACAACCATAGTAGCAATTTGTGCAGCCCTCTCCGCAACATTTTGAGCCGACAACATTATTTACGCATGGAGTCTATCTCGATTACTCGGATGCCAGTATGCCCACCATTCTCGAAATCCGAAGAGGCAGCGCGGCGCACGCGATTCTCCTCGCGGACTGTGAAAGCATCATGGAAATCATGCGGAAATGAGCCCGCTAAGTGAACAATGGCCACGCTGCGATTGGACGAAAAAGCAGAAGGGCACAACATCTAAATGCTGACCTAAAAGATCACTAAGAATGCAGCCTGTCAAAAGAGAGTTCAACCTGACTCTTGATAGATAACGGTACGTGTCCTGCTGCCACATATGATGACAACCTCTGCTTTTGTAGCTTTGACACTTTGCTTTCCACACACACATGTCCAACCCGAAGAGAAGTCACAATATGGAGCACGCAGACATCATGGAAAACAAGCGCTCAGACTCCTGCACATCTCAAGACGATGAGAAGAAAGGAGAGGTAAGCTCTCTACTCATTGATCGCGCATCGAGAGCAAAGTTGATGCGTTTACAGGCCGGCTCCATCGCAGCGACACAGCACGCCGAAGGAGAAGCGCGCCTTGGGACTGCCAGAGCCTACGATGTGCACAGGCATTTCGCCAGTTCCTCGTTCCCGCCCGAGCTCCGCCTCCTGGTCATGAGAGCAGGTGTCTTGCAACACGCTCCCTGTTGGCATGTTGGCCCGAAGACCACCATGGACGACCTGAAGGAAGCAGCTTTTTCGTGTCTGCTCCCCTCCAGTCTCTGGTGCCCACAAGTATCGCGCTTCGTATTCGATCGGCTCGACGATCAAATGCGCAGCATCCTCACTGACACCGCCCAGCGGGCCTTTCTCGAAAACACGATCTTCAAGATAGACGCTGTTGACAGAAAGATGGGAGACATCCTCCGCGAGCTTCGATTCGAGGTCCCACCGCTGCTCAAGGATGTGGGACGCTTTGTACACAATCTCGCAATGACTATCCGCGTCAGCGTGGGTGGCTCAAATAAACCACAGAACTGCAATCATGCTTGGGCCGCCATCCAAGACATCAAATGGCTGAAATTCCACCTCCCGAATCTGAAATCTTGCGTCCTCACGCTGGAACTAGGCCTTCCGATGCTCACGGGGGACAAACCAGAAGTTCCAGCATTCGACAGAAGGTTTCTCCAAACACCATGCAACCCCATCATGCGAGATCCTAGGCATGACTTCAAAACGCTGAGCGACGGATTCGCCCGGCTCTTCGAAGTGTTCGCCGACGAGGGTCCAGGGAAATCCCGATTTGTCCGTGTGCGATTTGGCCCGGACGCGCACGACTTCGCTGTGCTTCTTGGATGGGACGATACAGATGTCTTCAGCTATGGGCCTTTGGTGAGGGCAGAACGGATCGGGAAAGATGATGCGTCGCTTGGGGCTCGGCTCGTTGAGGCTGCGTATCGGCTGGTGCGTGCTGATTCGCCATTGCCGCTGGAGGAGCAGCCGAAGCATGAGCCGTATTGGTGGGAGAACCTCTTCCCTTTATTGGCGGATGCAACTGTTGCCACGGGGAGGATATAGGGCGACTTGAGGCAGCCTTGCAATCTTTGAAGTGAGGGCGAGGTACCAAGAGTGAATTGTATTGGCTATGTAGTTGCAAAGCTTAGTGTTCTTGACTTCAGACTTCAGACTTGAAGCAGAGTGAAGTATGGGCGACGAGCGCGGGCTTCCGCAAGCAAACAACAAACGGCGAGTCAAACTCCCGCGAAGCTCCTCGATTTCGCTCACCAGTCTCTCTTCTCTCGCCTTTTCAGGAGCACCACCAAGGTCAAGCACCGCGGCAGCAGATAAATACTCCAGCTCGGTCTTCATCATCTTCCTCGGCGTGTCCACAGCTTGTTATTTTTGTTCTCTTACTTCCTGCTACATCCGCAGATCAGCCCCTCGGCCGCACCAATTCCTCGCCAACTCAGCACATCATGGCAGAAGACTTCTCAGTTCAGGGCGTCCTCCGCTACCTCAACGTAAGTACCCGACATAAAAGACGCGATAAAGATTCACAGCTGACTCCCATGATGCAGGGTCGCACTCCCGAGCAGCCGGTACCCACGAACTACGACATCGTCAGCTTCGCGAGGTCAGTCATGGTATCAGATGTGCAGAAGCTCTTCGTGAGCGCCTCTTTCCCTCCAGAACTACGCCTGCGGGTCATGAAGGCCGGCGTGCCGTACAACACCTCCTGTAAGCTGTCGCTACGTCGGTCCATGAAGAACATCGAAGGCCTGAGGAACGAGGCGCATCGCCTGCTTCTGTTTCCCCTTCGGGAGCGCTGGTACCAACTCGATGTCTGGGCCGACGAAGAGGCTTCCAACATCATCAGAAGCACGGCCGAACAAGCTTTCTTGGAAACAGCGATGTTCAAGCTTGGCATCAATGAATCATTGCCTCACTTAGAACATGGAGATCGGATGTCTGCCCTGTCCTCCATTCCTGCGGTCATTGGATCTCGAATCCATTACCTCGACCTGAGCACTACTATTGAGGGCTACTGGAACCTGTTCGACGGGCAACTGCAACTCGACGTCGATGGGTGCCGGAAGACCGCCATGTACATGGAGAAGCTCAACCTCCACTTCCCGATTCTCAAAGCATGTGTCCTTACCCTTGACCTCCGGTTAATTTCAATAGATGAACCTCCACACCAGCCTTTCGATCAAGGGATGTTACAATTGACGACAGGTAGTGCGGGGACAGATGCCGACTTCAGCTGCTTCCAAACGAGTCTGGCCGCTGATGCCTCAGATCTGTTCGATGCTTTCGTATCAAATGGGCCTGGAAAATCGCAGTTCGTTCGCATTCAATGGTTTCCGGGCGCGTATTACGACATGTATGAAGGTGACTTTGTCTACTACGGTCCTTTGGTCAAAGTGGACTGTGAGAAGATGGCAGCCGAGCCCGAGAAAGGATCTTTGGGCAATTTACTCTTCAGGGACGCATATCGGCTCGCTCGCAGTGGTCAGCAATCGACGGTCGAGGCACGCATGCTGAAAAAGTGTTAGCGATTGTTTTGCAGGGTCGAAGGTGAATACCGTCTCAGGCTATGATGAGAGACAATGAGGATCAAAGGAGAAGCAAGAGCAATACGGAAGATTCACTGCTCAGGGACAAGCACTCGAGGCGTGTACGACTTTACACGATGCTCCAGACGGCTGGTAACGGAGTTGAACGTGGGGAAGTGAGTTGGTAACAAAGCAAACACGTTGGTTCCTTGCAGCCGCATAGACGTGGTCGCAAGAGTGAAGCATCAAGATCATCAAGGTTCGAATTTAAATACGTGTTCACATTATTGGATGCCTGCGATATTCAATCCTGATATGTAGACCTTGGTCCTTAATCCTGTACTCTGCGTTCCGTCCACCGACACTGGTTATTTCCGCCCGTAGTGAAAGGTGATACCTCGTCTAACGCCCCACCTCGGTTGCAGTGAAGTAAGAGCTTAGCCTAGTGAAAGACCCTGTCACATGCAAACACGCTGCAAAACACATGCTTGATCCAAACTCGAGTCACTAATTGTGCCTGAGTACGCGACAGTTTGGTTGGCGCAACTACTAAAGCTCTCTCCGCCCTTCGCGCACGACACCAACTTCATCACCACACCCACGAAAACATGGCGGACGAACGTCAGCAAGATGGCATCTGCCGCTACCTGAAGGACATGGTAAGTCGGGGCATTTGCTGACGGTGACAGAGTACGAGCGCAACATGACTGACGGTCAAAACAGCCTTACGACTTCTTCGAGCTGTTCAGCAAACCCGGAAGTCGGTTCGAATACGACCTTGCGCACATTGCAAGAGACGCCATGACCCAAGGCGCACAGCTGCGCATGACCAAAGCTGCGTTCCCTCAAGAACTGCGTCTGCAGGTCATGAGGGCCAGTGTCCAATACCACTCATCGACTTTCCGCATCTCTTCAACTGAGGCCGACGAAGACCTCACCGAAGACCTTCAAGACGCGGCGACGTCTCTCTTCGACACGGAGCATACATTCGGCGCTCTGTATGACACACTCAAGAAGCTGGCGGATCAAGCTTTCTTCGAGGCTGCAATATTCAATGTCTTCACAAGTTTTTCCCTGTCCAGGGAAGGCAGCATGTACTCGACTGGTCCCGATTTTGACAAGATTGCGGAGCGCGTGCAGAATCTCGAGCTCGATATTCTCATACCACCCGAGCTCGGCTGGGAAGCTACGCTCGAGAATGCCACGAGTCTCTGGGCGTCGGTAAGGCTCCGCTCTCCCAAGCTGAAAGCCTGCGTACTCACGGTGGTGGTTCAAACATTCCATCAAGAATCGAGTGGCGACGACTTTGCCCTTGGATACTACGGCACCCATGATCGGGATCCATTTCCCAAGGACATACTGTCGAAAGAGCCCACGACTGGCCAATGCTTGAACAACACACTCGCCAAGCTGTTTGCCGAGTTTGCGGAGAAAGGCCTGGGTGTGCGTCGGTTTGTTCGAATCCAGCATTTTCAATGCGAGGAGGTCGCAGAAAAAGCAACACCTCACTTCGGACCTCTGGTGGCGGTTCAATCTGCCAGATTCAAAGCCGATGCCCACGAGAGCCCCTGCGGAACAAGCATGCTTACTGAGGCGTACCAATTCGCACGTAGTGGCGAGAAGGCCTCACACACGTTCCGATCAGGTTAGTAGCGTTACTGGGAACGCTGAGAAGGCGAGTACGCGTAGGCGCCACCTGGAGTGACGGCTGAATAGTTCTCACAATTGCCGTGCTTGAGTTTCAGGTGCGCGACATCGGCAGCTGCTCGATGGGCGCTGTAAGGTATGGCGGTGTTCTGCACGAACATTGCCGAAGAGTTATGCCAGTTACCACCACAGAACACAAGCAATGAACAAACAATGGAATTGCTCTGACTTCCACTGATTCGAGCCACCGTATGTCGTCAAGTTGTCCGTAGATCTGTATGCCGGAACTGTTGCAGAGAGCACTTTGAGCACAACCAAACACTGTCTATCATTGACATATGAGGCAGGCTAGCATGCTACGCTTTTGAGAGCAGTCCATAATTTGTAGCGGACGGCTTGTGAGGTCGTGTCGAGCGAATGAAAATGCAAGTTCTCTTTTACACATACATACATATACGCGTCAAGAAGCCTTTGGACAGAATGCGAGACGATAAAGTTCACACTCGACGATTTCGACGTCAAGGAGAATATCTCACCGAAACTTCCGCATCGACGGAAGTGGATGTCATAACTTAGCTATCCGGCTCAAGCCTTGCTTGAGCCCTTAGAGAAGCCTTCAAGGGGCCAGACAAGAAGTCTTGCGCACAGACTTGATTCTGCCACAACGTCAGAGAGACCCACTTTACAAGCATGTCTATGACGATCTTCCGCCATCTCGAACATCAGATCTCATCATGTCGACCCTACCAGATCGCGCGCATCTCTACTCCTGTCAACGATCTGCCGGACCGCCCGGGTTTTCGGTGTCTTATTCACCTTACACGGAGGACGCGCTCGACCGTTGGTGCAGGGACCACGAAAGTCGATGACGATATTTCATGTAAGGACACGCTCGTAGCCGCGGAGTGCAGACTCGTTATATGTGTGTGAGTATGTGTTTTTCGTTACTGCTTTCCTTGTAAACCATTCTCTTTTCACATCCCCGCCACTCACAGAGAAGAGAATCTCATCATGCTCGGCCTCATGCGCGACACAGCCTTCGGGCAGATCATTCGCGTTGCTTCAGGACGCCGGTTCTTCAAGTACCCTGAAGAGGAAAATCACGACCTATGGAAACAATTCATCGACCCGAAGAAGTCGGCCAACCTGGCTCAGCACGGCACTGTTGAGCCTCCTGAGGATGACGAGAAGTCCAACGCAGAATCGTCTGATGACCAAAGGCAGCCAGCACGAGAGGACTCCGATTCATCGTCGAGGACTCGTGTTGGTGAAGGCCAAACTGTAAACGAAGCCAGCGGCGTCAAGGTCGATCCTGAGAACGGCAAGGACATCAACCTTGTGACCTGGTATGGACCGGACGACCCAGAGAACCCGCAGAACTGGAGTACTGGCAAGAAGTTCTTCGTCACCTTCGAACTCTGCCTCCTCACGACTTCAATCTACATCGGCTCATCTATCTACTCCGCCGGTACTCAGAGTGTCATGGCTACCTTCGGTGTGGGCCAGGTTGCTGCCACGCTTGGCTTGTGTCTCTTCGTTGCCGGCTACGGTCTCGGTCCTATGATCTTCTCGCCTATGAGTGAGATTCCTCAAGTCGGTCGCAACCCAGTCTACCTGATTACACTAGCTATTTTTGTTGCTTTCCAAGCTCCCACAGCCCGGGCTACCAATTTCGGCATGCTGCTCGCTTTCCGGTTCCTTACTGGATTCTTCGGCTCGCCCGTCCTGGCTACAGGTGGCGCATCTCTTGGTGACATGTACGCACCGTCGAAGAGGGCGTACGCAATGTCGATCTGGGGTATCAGTGCAATCTGCGGTCCTACGCTCGGTCCTCTCGTCGGGTAGGTGGATAATGAAGGGTGTAACCCGAAGTGAAGTCTGAAATACTATACTGACTTCTTTGTAGTGGCTTCGCTGTTATGTCAGCCCCTATCAAAGGCGGCTTCACCGCGCCCTGGACCTGGCCTATCTGGGAGTTGATGTGGATCAGCGCCTTCTGTCTCATCTTCCTCTTCTTCCTCCTTCCCGAAACCAGCGCCAACAACATCCTTGTCCGCCGTACCCAGCGTCTGCGCGCGATCACTGGAAACAACAAGCTTATTTGCGAGCCTGAGCTCATGGCCCAAGACATGACGCCAAGAGCCATTGTCATGATGTCCCTCGTCCGACCCTTCACTCTCAACTTCACCGAGCCCATGGTCTTCTTCCTCAACCTGTACATCGCGCTCATCTACGGCATCCTGTACATCTGGTTCGAGTCCTTCGTGATCGTCTTCATTGACATCTACCACTTCAACCTCGGCACCGAAGGCCTCGCATATGTCGGCATCCTGATCGGCGCTCTCATCACAATCCCGCCTTACTTCTGGTACCTGCACAAATTCCTCGAACCGCAATTCGACGAAAATGGCGAGATCCAACCGGAGAAGCGCCTCTACCCATGCATCGTCGGCGCCTTCTGCATCCCCATCTGTCTATTCTGGTTCGGCTGGAGTTCTCGCGCAGACGTCCACTGGATCATGCCCATCATCGGCAGCTCGTGGTTCGCCGTCGGCACGTTCCTGCTCTTCAACAGCATCCTGAACTACCTGCCGGACGCCTACCCAGACTACGCAGCGTCTGTACTGGCCGGCAACGACTTTATGAGATCCGCCTTCGGCGCGGGATTCCCTCTGTTCGCGAATGCGATGTACACGGATCTGGGCGTCAATTGGGCGAGCAGCACACTGGCGTTTATTTCCATCGCTTTCATCCCCATTCCATTCGTGTTGATCAAGGTACGTTAATCATCCATCGTCACGTCCAGTCATCTCGAACATGCATTGACTTAGTCCACAGTTCGGCCCTACCCTCAGACGTAACTACTCAAGGCACGCACGTAAGGACTTGTAGATGGTATGAAGGCCTCTACGTACATGGCTGGAAGCAAGAAGCATCGAAGCCTTGTTGTAACGATATACCTATATTAATGCTAGACTAATGTTTATGAACCTCCAATCGAATTCTTGTAACCATATCAACCCTTTCACTGCGCAGACAATACGTTTGAGTTGTGGAGAGCACTACGCGACGATCTGCTGAATGGTACATGTATCGTTGACCGACTGTCGTTTCTTCACGCCTCTAGGTCCACGTCTATGACAGCTGCGAGGTCAATGAAAACCTTCAGCGGAGGGAAGCAGCTGAATTGCAATCATCTCGACACTCGCCTGCTGCCCAATCGCGGGTTTCCGACATCCCAGAAGTGAGCATGTACATTCAGCAAAGCAACATGAATTTCTGGACATTTGATCTCCTGTCACCTAACCCTAACCCTACACAATGGCATCGTCAATCTTATCTTTTGCATATTACGTCTTGCTGGTGGGTCGTCATGACTTCGAAGCTATATTCAATGATGTGGAATCTGTTCGGTATATCTTGAACTGATCAGCACTTCATATTGGATGTTCTGTGGGAATGTACAGCCGAAGAGGCTGTGAGGCTTAATTCTTTGAAGGACTTTCCGACAGTTTGCACGCAAATATTCAAACGGATTGCATATCCGTACAAGTACATCGAATGCATACAGACATATCGATGATTTACTGTGCCTAAATAGTATAGAGCAGCCCATTAACACATCTATGTGTAAGAATCAATATTTTAGGGTGTCTTGAAGGCATCAAACCAACGCGAGTGATCAAAATGAATTATGCCACAAGTCTACATGTGTATGCCACAAGAATGGGTGTTGGAAGTCGGCACACTCATGTCGCGCCTCAAACAAAAGCTGCCCCATTAATGATAACCAAAGAGTGGGCTTTGGATCAAGGCAAGATATCAAGACAGTGTGAATGAAATGTGTCATCAGAGTGCCTATCTCACAATTGAAAAGCTGACGTCCACCAAGTGGAACATGCAAAAAATTCGAGTAGAATCCTACAAAGCTAGACTCCAACGGCCAAGGATTATTGGTGACAGGCTGGACTGGGGCCAACAGGACAGGGCTGACGGATCACGTCCTCAACTGTCTCAAGCTCCCCTGCAAGCCTGCATGAACGCATATGCAGGTGCAAGAAAGAATGATGCCGACGTTTTCCTGCGGCCTTGCAGTCTTGCAGTAAGCCGGTTGTGCATATTTGTGTATACTGGTATCCGCACTCCACAACAGCCGAATGAGGTCAACAATGGACATGATACATGTCGCATGCTACGGATCTCGATCGTAATCTCAATCTGATGGGAAAGTTGAGTGGCATAGGGCAGATAGATTATCTAAGGTCGATAAAGCATCAGGAAAAGCATCAAATCAGCCACTGCCGGCATTATCCACCGCGTGGAGCTGGCTAGCCACGGAGCCCACAAGCCGGGCGGCGCGCGTTGCGTTTCTGCACGGCCTCTGGGCAGCGAGCGAGCACATGCTGGGCTGGTGGGCTGGTGGGCATTGGGGAAGTTGGTGTAAACTTTTCTTGACGCGCGAACACGCTTCCAGGCCTCGCGATCACTTCTAACAGGACACTGCGGTATTGGCAGCTGTAGCGGCAGACCCAAAAAACAACCTTGCAAACCGCATCGCCCACCTCTTCTTCCATTGTCGTCACAAAACGCTCTTTCCTGCTTTGCTACCCCGGATCACCACCGAAACCTTGCAAGCCAACTGCTTTTTCCCACCACTATCACCACCACCGCCAGCTTACACCTCACCCCTCCTCCGGCCTCGGGCCTGCAAAACGCGTCCTGTTCTCTCGGTGGCGCCATGGACTTGTCATAAGACCGACAACACCACACGCTTATTCTCTCTGGGGAGGCATTTTCTTAGACTTTTGCTTATCACTTGCATCTCCGGAAGTCGCTGCGTGCGGACGGACGGCAAGCTGTTGTGCGATTGCGCGACTTTCTTTCATCCTTGCGCTATCCAACCCAATCAGCATATTTACCCTTATTAATTGCTCTTACTGGCCATCATGTCTTTCCGGTGGCGAAGACCCTCGGCGGAGCCTCAAACTGGAGACGATGTCGCTAACCCGCACGATCCGAGTCAGAGCAGCGGCAGCAACATCCTAGCCATCGGTCAAGGTCGCCAGCCGCCGCGATTCCGTGGACGAACGGGTTCCATGTCATCTGCCATTCTATCATCTTCCCACAACCTGCCCGCCAGGTCTTACATCCACCACGCTGGACATGATACTGAGGAGCCCTTGCAGTACTCCTCCTCGGGAGTTCGACAGCAGACTGCGGAACTCTCGTCCTCCTTCTTGAGTGACTCGGAGATGGCCAAACATTTCGACCCCGAGGATGAGCACTCAGACGAGAGTGTAGAGACCGTGAGGCGGCACGAGCCCATCGAAGAACGCTCTGAGCCGGTTACTCCAGACGAGTCCAGAGAGCACACTCCATTGGGAACAAACGTACCCGACATGCTCTTGCAGACACCGCCTTCTGGAACCGACAAACTGCTGCCCTCGCCCTTCTCCAGCGCGCAAGGTCTAAGACGGCAAAGCGATAGCGTGCCCGATGTCGTGATCAACAACGGCGATGGCGAGTATGCCACTGAGCGTACTGCACTGTTGCCGAGAGAGCGCCTCCGTAGCGACCACAAACGCAACAGATCCATGGAGTCTGATGTTGAAGGGCAGACTGCTCCCAAGGTTGGCACCTGGAACAGCATCGGTCACCAATATCCATCTTTGAAGCAAATTGGCGACCGGGCACGCAAAGCTGTCAACCCCAAAACATGGGACGGCAAGGCTATTTTCCACGACGTGGTCTACCGACCTGCCACAATGATTCCTGCAGTGTTCTTGGGCGTGCTTCTCAACTTGCTTGATGCCCTCAGTTACGGTATCATCTTGTTCCCTCTCGGCGAAGAGGCTTTCAAGGACATGGGTGCCGATGGAGTTTCAATGTTCTACGTCAGCTGCATCGTCGCTCAATTGACCTTTTCATCGGGAAGTATTTTCCGGGGCGGTGTTGGATCAGAAATGATTGAGGTGGTTCCTTTCTTCCACAAGATGACCTACCTGATCATTGGTAAGATGTGCGTGGACAACCCAGATGCACTTCGGGCTACTGTCATTACTTCCTACGCCATGAGCTCGATACTGACTGGTATCGTGTTTTTCGCTCTCGGCAGCGCAAAGCTTGGCACGTTGGTCAACTTCTTCCCTCATTCCATCCTCACTGGTTGCATTGGTGGTGTGGGAGTATTCTTATTCATCACCGGAATTGAGGTCTCTGCTCGTCTGGACGGAAACCTGGAATTTACTGCGGAAGTCATCCAGAAGCTGTTCTCTGCAGACACCGCTCCTCTCTGGATCCCACCTTTAATTCTGGCGATCTTGCTACTTGTCATCAAACACTTCTACGACCGACCCTGGCTGGTCCCGGCGTACTATATCGCTATCACAGCCATTTTCTACATTGTTACAACCGCGGTTCCCTCCATTTCCATGGACAACCTCCGTGCGAATGGCTGGGTATTCGAGGCGCCTGCTGCCGGCGTTCCTTTCTACAACTTTTACAGCCACTACAAGTTCGGTCTTGTGGACTGGGAAGCGATCTGGATGACAGTCCCTTCACAATTTGCTCTGACATTCTTCGGCATCCTGCACGTGCCGATCAACGTTCCCAACCTTGCCATGGTTGTCCAGGAGGACAATGTGAGCATCAACCGCGAACTCATCATGCACGGCATCTCCAACACACTTTCCGGCTGTGTCGGTAGCATTCAGAACTACCTTGTGTTCGTCAACTCTGTACTGTTTGTCAACACTGGCGGTGACAGCCGTCTTGCGGGCTACATGCTCGCAGGTGCCACAGCTGGTCTTTGGGTGGCTGGACCAATCGTCATTGGATACGTGCCTGTCATGGTTGTTGGTACTCTCATCTACATGCTGGGTATCGAGCTCGCCCAAGAAGCCATCATTGCCACATATGGCAGACTAAACAGGCTTGAGTACTTCACGATTGTCGTCATTGCAGTGGTAATGGGACTTTACGATTTCGTGGTTGGCATTGCTATTGGCATTGGTCTTGCATGCTTGGTCTACGTTGTTCAGACGTCAAGAAAGACAGTTATCAGGGCTGAGTTCTCTGGTGCGGTCGCAGAGTCTACAGTCCGCCGTCACCCGAGACAGCGCAACTACCTGCACAAAGTCGGACCGCAGATCCGTGTTGTCAAACTTGGAGGATACCTCTTCTTTGGCAGCATTGTGAAGGTCGAGAAGAAGGTTCGCGCTCTGGTAGATGCAGAGGCGTTTGCTGCAGCACCAATCCGTTACCTTGTGCTCGATTTCACTCATGTCACCGGCATCGACTTCTCAGCAGCCGAAGCATTCAGCAGGATGAACCGCATCCTTCACAAACGCGACGTCAAGCTTGTACTCGCTGGCGTATCTCTCGAGGCTGAAACCGGCAAATCTCTGCGCATGGTGGGACTTTTCGTTCCCAACAGCGAAGACCCCAGCATCCCTGTGCCTCAGGTCTTCGAAGACCTCAACGGCGCGCTGGAGTCCTGCGAGAACGGACTCTTGGTCATCCTCACCGAGAAGCAGCGTTCCCACGCCCTGAAGCCTTACGACTCTCCTCCAATCCCCATCCCCGAAAACCCCTACCAGGACAACTCTTCTGTCTCCACCCTCGACGCCATGGTCGGCTCTCCCCGCCGCGAGCTCCTGCACCGCGCTGCCACAACCACCATCTCCGAAACCGCCGCCCCGACCTCGAACAAATGGAGCAACCTCAAGCAACCCCTCCCGCTCCTCCTCCAAGCCTTCCAAGACCTCACCCCACGCTCCGAAGACTTCTGGTTCCGCATCCTCCCCTACCTCACCCGTCGCGAATTCTCCCGCGGTCAAAAGCTGTACACGCGCGGCGATGCGCCTGACGGCTTCTACCTGCTTCAATCGGGCATCCTGCGCGCAGAGTACTTCCTCGAGCAGGGCAACTACCACGAGAGCATTGTGGCCGGCACGACGTGTGGTGAACTACCGTTCTTCAGCGGCACGCAGCGCACGAGCAGTGTTGTCGCGGAGCTTGACTGCGTGGCGTGGCAGTTGACGCCGGAAGCGTGGGAAAAATTGCAGGAGAAGGACGGCGAGGTTGCGCGCGAGTTGCTGAAGGTTGTGATGAAGTTGAGCGCGGAGAGGATGAATGCTATTACTAGTTATGTGTTGATTACTGCTAGTTAGGTGTGGAGAGGAAGGTATTGTTGTTGGAAAGTTTGCAAGGGAATTTTGGTTAATGGAAGGAGGGAGGAAAGATTCATAGCGAGGAGGAAAATCTGGCATGCCTTGAAGCGTATGTTTGCGCGCGCGCGCGTGTGTATATACCCCCGATTAGCGCTTTGTACATACTGTTCAAAAAAACGAAATAAATCATTATGTGCATATCATACCAGTCACCCAGTAGTCACATCGTGAATGCGAAACAAAACAAATATATACTCACGTGACCTCAAACCCACCTGCACACCCGCAGCTACACCTGCAGCCTGCACCACGCCATCACCGCCTCGCCTTACGCAAGCGCCTCCAGCGCGGGAATCCTAAGGCGTGCGACGTCCGCGTGCGCATGCGCATGCCCGAAATTTTGGCAACCAGCCTGGAACAATCTAGGATAATCTCGTCCGTACACATGACATGATGGATGTCAAGTCGGTGAAGGGTGAGGTCGTGAGGTGTGGGTGGGTGGGGCAAAAGCTAGCCAACATGAAAG
>Ga0265797_10002304_pt1 | contig 32286 bp, 32 predicted proteins | sample P2T30metagenome_FD_192433 | JGI IMG/M metagenome (GOLD analysis project Ga0265797, IMG submission 192433) | Plant litter microbial communities from East Loma Ridge, Irvine, California - P2 T30 | ecosystem: Environmental > Terrestrial > Plant litter > Unclassified | place: USA: California... | reverse complement strand
AGTGGGGCACAATGCTATGACCGGGGAAGAGAACGGGTCCCCTGTTCTTGCCCACAGATATACCGACGGCCTGTATCCTCGTGATGGTTGGCTCCAAGCGAATGCGAGAAGAAAACGATGAGAAGCATACGCCAAGACGGTGCAGCCAGGCAAGAGCACACATCTTTGAGGCGAAGGCGGTGATATGCAATACGACACTTGTTGAAAGGTATGGAAACGAAATGAAAGCATGAATTCCGCAACTCGAACAGACCGTAGTAAGCATGCCAAAATTCTTTACAGTCATATGATCAATTGCGAGAAGGCTTTACTCGTGAGAGGCAAGAGCTGCTGCTTGCATTTAGCATGTGGTTGACTGATTGCACTTGGTCTAAGCATTTGTAGTCGTGAGTTCACTTGCAGTTCCACACAGGCACGTGAAGCAATTACTCCAGGCTAGTCGCTCGCTTTACCCGCTCAGTTGCATTCATATCGACTCACTTGACACGACTCAGCTTCATGCAATCCAACATCACACCTTTGACATCACGCATGCCAGAACACATCAACACCGCTCGAGCAACGATCCTGTTCTAGCATTGACACACTACTACCGTACACCGGAAAACAGCATCTAGCTAAGGTAATCTCCAATCGTCATCTACCATTTGTACCGCAAACCTATATCCATGCGCTGCGAAGCTGACACTGCTGCAAAGTAATCCACTTGCGCCTGAGATCTACCAGCCACAGTTTGATCGTTCCACGGGCCTCTCGACCTGGCCGCTCTGCCACCTCCGAGTGATCTCTCACACAGCGTTCGTCGACTACAGGGACGACGCCGCTACAACACCTCTCCCACGCCGACGCAAACATCAGATCGCGATGGCTTCTACTGCACCATGCCCGCTCACCACCGCTGCCACCGGCACTTCTCCATTCCTGATGCTAGCGCCCAAGCTGCGCAACCGAATCTACCACTACACGTTCGGAGAGGTCAAGAAAACCGGACTCGTGCCACACGCCTTAACGCAGACCAACAAACAGATCCGCAGCGAGACCCGAGCCATGTACTATGCATCCATCGAGTGCATCGAGATCACTCTGCGGACTTTCGCCTAGTACTATTGCACCAGGAGTTGGCTGGTAGAACAGGACTGGTCGATGTTTCCAGTGCTGCCGGACATTACACTCTTAATGTACGACATCGAGGACCACCGCGATGTCACAATCTCGTGCCGCCGCGAAGTCATCGTCCCTGCGCACGTATTCACTCTGCGACTTGCTCAACTCCAGGACACTTGCATGAGCGAGCAAGAGAGAGTTCGCACAGCCACCATGAACACTTACATCAAGTGTCTTGGGCTCGACCCAGAGATATTCACACTTCTAGAAGAAGTTCCGGAGGCTTTCACCCAAGTCATCCTTGGCGGTGGCCCGTGGAACATACGTCGATTGGAGTGTAGCACAGAGAATACCCCAATGTTCGACAAATTGGGAGCGCTTACAGCAAATACGCAGGGCTCGGAGTGGACCAGAGAAGAGCTTAGGTACATTGTGAGATGGTCCTACACGCCTATCTACACTCGCGAGAGTCGCATGCAATGAGTTCCACCTCATAGTGGCTTCTACTGGTATCTTAAGTCGTTTCCTGAATCCAGGAGAAACTCAGTCACGTGTTCAATCGGTCGAGTTCAACGAACAGGGCGTCGTGAAAACGGTACATCACAACTACTCGGAAGCCCCAATGTTCTGGCTGCCCATGCTTGGGCGGTGTAATGGAGAACGAGTCTAAGATGTTCGGCAGTGAGGAAGTCCGACTGGACGTGGATCATGAACTACGGCCAGAGGTAACTCAATGCCTCCACGCAGGACGTGCTGAAAGAAGATCAATTGTTCAGAATTCGACCAACGATGGGTCCGATAAATTGTGGATTCAAGACTTGGTACAAAATTGAAAATAACCCGGTCTACCATAGCATTTTTACTGCAGATAGACAGTAGCGACATGATGATACAGATCCCATATTCGAAGCCATGAATGGGTATCTGTCAAACAACCTTCTGTGTCTACAAGTTCTTTCCAACAGTCCATGCCCATACTCCAACGGCCACTGCCAGGCATGTAACAGCCAGCACAAGAGTGGCCGCCCGCACCACGAGTCGACACGTTGTCACCAAAGCCCTGGAGATCGCTGTGATGGCGTAGCACGCCTCTTCGGCGAGCTCATAAGGCGCACCGGCCACCTCTTCGAAGTAGTTTTCCATGGAGACATGGCTTTCGCCGGCCTTAATGCCTGTGTGAAAATCGCATCGGTCGTTCATGAATCTGTCCGCCCTCACTGATCGTACGCTTAGATGTGATGACGAACGGGGTTGAAGAGCGACCAGTGGGGTGGCATGAGATCCGCGCTTTTCTGGCGTACAGTTGGTAGCGCTCTTGCAGTTGCGCTTTCTGGAGGCGACGTGAGTCTTGGTCTCGGTGAGCATCGTTTCGGTTTTGTCGGGTTCGATGATCAGTGATGGAAGTCGGTTGCGAGGGTTTGCTGAAGGGATGCGTTGATGTGTAGATTAAGTTTATATAAAGCCGGCTGCTTCTCAAGTACTCAAACTTGAGGTTCCGTGTTGACTGCGCCTTATGATGTCTGTCTGAGTAGGGCTACCGTTAATGAGAGTGATCTGAGAATAACCCAGGATTGGGTGAAGGCAGTCAGGCTGTGAGGGATATCGAACGGGCTGTTGGGGTGGTGTGTACTTAAGGTAAACATATAGATGGCTCTAAGCTTGCTTCTAAAGACTCATCACCACGACATCAGTATCAGGCTTGACAAACACATGCAGCTTGTTCTATGATGGCTCCGTGAGGTGACATGCCAGCTACTCGTTTGTTACCTATTTGATGTGCTGATAATGGGTACGTGAACGAAGGATACAACCCAATCTCGCAGTCTGGATTCAGACTGCGTGCTAGCCTCCCAGCGGCACGGCGAGCAGTACGGACTTTGAAGCTGGAAGATGAGCCAATACTGTTTCCGAGACACTGTGCTGACTTGAGCTCTTCGCTCTGCAGCTGAATGGAGGGTACAAGAAAAATACAGTGTTACTACAGTAATACATCGACACCCAGCCATGGGCATGTGTCGAGCGCCATAGATTAGCTGTGAGAGGAAGATCGCAGATTCACGCGACCCACCTCCTCCATAATCTCTTCCCTGTATCATATAATTGCCTCCCCAAGATCAGCGCCAAGCTTCCCACCGTCCACGTCAGTTTGCAGATTTGGGCGAGCAGATGCGCAGTGGCGACCAAAGCCTCGTAAGTAGATCCGAGCGCCCGACATCCTTCTGCAAAGAGTTGGTGGCTTATCAACGCAATCTCCTGAGAGCATCCTGCTGCTGTGACTCTGTTTTCTGCGGTGTTATCGGCAGGGCGTGAGTCGTTGAAGTAACCGACGCTGCGATTCTCGGCGGCTCCGGACTGAGCCTTCGTGTTCGAGGTCGCGACTTGTGGACGTCTGGGGGTTTGTATGGCGATGGTCTTGTGCCTTCTCGCGATGACTGAGTTTTGCAGTGTGGTCGTGGGGTCACGTTTCGCGGTCGCCGCTCGGCGTCCGTGTTGATGTTGCACTTCGTTCATTGCGGTGCAGCTCATTGCGTGGAAACCTTATCGACTAGGATGGATGATGGCTAGCGAAGGTTGCTCGATGGTTGTGGTATATATGAGGGTATGTGCGGCACAAGATTTGCTTATAAGTATTTTGTCGTGGCGTTGCAATATTGACCAGGTCCATGATGTCGATATGGCGCAGTCTGCTAGTCAAGGACCTCTATGTGTATCATCGGCTCAGTCGCTGACGCCGTTGGGTCTGCGAAGAGTTCTATGTCCTGGTGTTTGTGACATATATCCTCAAGCCATAAGATTGCTCTGTACAGACTCATCGCCTCAATGTGGGTTTCAGAGCTTGACAAACAGGGTGACTCCTCATGTATACCTTAAAATCTTCAGGCTTGCCCTCAAGTCTTGTCACTGTATTAGTCGACGACTCATATTAGTGATGCCTCGTACCACGGCTGTGGTCCTGGGTCTGGTGCCCTGATCCTGGAGGCTGCACCAAGGTGAATCCTCCAGACAATTGACTCGCGTGCCTGCAGATCATTACGGGGACTTCAATGGCTCGCACCTGAAGAGGTCATGCTCCCAAGCAGGCGTATTCGCATTGCATATACAGTATGCGCATATCGGAGGTGCTCTTTTCGCAGAAGAAGAAATGTCTCGGGCTTTCCACCGCTTCCAGATCATCGATGCAGACGTGGTGACGCTCGCGAGACGCAAAAGGCCAAACGTCGTGCTCTTTCTAGAAGGCGGGAGTTGCCTCCGGTCGGCAGGAGCACAGACCAGGGGATCTGGTAATCGCGATGCTGCGCGACTGTTTCGATCGCGGACGGCTGGGGAAGGGCAGTGAGTGGATGGGCACGGCGTCCCGGGTTTGCTTCATTATGGCGTACGTGCCCGTCAGACGCAGGCGTGGGTGAAAACCTCGTTCCTCCAATCCGGCCGCATCAGGTGAGTGAAGACAGCGATCCACGAGCTACTGCCGCGAACGCCGCCATTTCCCCTCGCAAGCGCGCGTCAGTGAGCGAGTGGGTGTTGGAGTGATGAGAGCCATGCGCTGAGACAGAGATACGCTTATAGTCTGCACATAACTTACACCTGAAGTTGGAATCGCGTCGACGTGGGCCACCCGAACGCCCTTACTCACTGCCACCAACAAGCAACAACGTGCGCCACAATCCCTGCCAGCCAGCCCTACAGAAAGAGAACTCATATCTCATTCGCACGCCAGCCTCACAAGCATATCGCCAGGAAGGGACCCAGCATTACACGGCCGGACCGCGGCTCGTCATCGCACCACAGCACCAGGAAGACCCTTCTAGTATCTTCGCCAGGCCGCAGCGCTGCGACCTTGACACTAAATACCATCTACCTGGCAGTGCCTGACTCGACGTTGGACTGCGTCGTGAAGCCAGTCCGCCCTTCGATGCACTGTCTTCCCTCTTCTTCCCCGGAGAGCTGCTAGAAATGGTCTCCACCGAATCCATCCGCGCCAGCAATGCTGAAGGCCACTGCATCAAGGACTTCGTCGCCATCTTTGTCGGTGGCACCGGCGGCATTGGCGAGTCCACTGCCATGGAGCTGTTCAAACGGACGGTGAGGCCACGTATTTACATTGTCGGAAGGTGAGTACCTGTTGTTGTTATCATTGATGTATTACGCTCTTTTTAACCGAGGTGGCGAACATGGTACGACCGCGAGCAAAGCTGACTTCATTACCTACCAGACGAAAAGAAGAAGCCGATCGCATCATCTCCGAACTACAACTACTGAATCCAGAAGGAAAAGCTACATTCATTCAAAAAGACATCACTCTCATCCGCAGCGTCGACGAAGTGTGTGCCGATCTACGTGTCAGAGAACCTCTCATCAATGCACTTTTCCTCACCGCCGGCTACATGACCCTCAAAGGCCGCCGAGAGTCCGAGGAAGGCATCGACCAGAAGATGGCCGTCAACTACTACTCCCGCATGCGCTTCGTTGTAAATCTCATGCCAAACCTGACCGCAGCCTCAGATGCCGGCCAGCTCAGCCGAGTCAACAGTGTGCTAGCCGCCGGCTCCGAAGGAGATATCCGAACTGACGACCTCGATCTGAAACACAACTTCACACTCCATGCTGCCCTCGCCCACTGCACCGTCTTCACCGACTTCATGATGGAAGAATTTGCCAAACGCTACCCCGGCACAACTTTCATGCATTCCTACCCCGGCACCGTGAAAACCGGCATCGCCAACCAACTCAGTGGTCCCATCCGCCTCGCGGTCAAAGTCATGTACGCCGTAATGACGCCCTGGATCCTCAACGTACAAGAAAGCGGCGAGCGCCATCTCTTCCAGCTCACCAGCATGTGCTACCCAGCGAAGAAGTGGCAACACGCCTCCTGTCGCAGTGACAGCGACGCTCCTGGAATCCCCGTCGAAGCTCGCTTGGACGTCATGGAGGGCTCTGACGATGTCAAGGGTTCCGGCGCGTACTTACTGGACTGGGACTCAAAGCCTGCTGGCGACGAGCGCGTGCTGGGCAAGTACAGGGAGATGAACCTTGGACCACGCGTCTGGGAGCACACCATGAAGATGTTCGCGCAAGCCGAAGAGAAAGGCAGATCTATCGGAGCGAAGCGCGCCGCGTTGGAGGATGCCGATGGCGATGGAAGGCCTAATCCGATTGGGTGGCGAGCTGGATGAAGCCTCACGAAGGAGGGAAGAATCGAGCGTGTGTCGATTGAGGCGCCTAGCGGTCGCGTACGCTTTCGATTATAAAGCGACCCTAGACTGTGCTGGAGCAGAAGCCACTACAGCACGTCAGGCACCGAGTCGAAACTGACGCCTCTACCACGAAGCGAAGCCAACAAAAATTCGCACCACTCAGCTCGCACCTCAGCGCTTCGAGTAGGCACCAACATTTGCGTGTGCACCAGCTCCTGGGAATCGCACACCGCTCGACTACCATTCTCCCGCACAACAGAAAGCGGGCCCAGACTTCCGACAACACCAGCAGACGAGCTCTACAAGGAAGCTTCGGCCAACAACTAAATCCAAGCAGACCAGTGGGGCACTGAAACTCTGGCGGTCGATCAAAGCCAGAGAGTAGGACAGCGAAAGCTGCTGTTGTTGTTGTCATTGCCAACGCAGCAGCTGTGCTTTGCTTCTGCTTCTAGTCTCCCGTACTAGCATTCTGCGGTTGGCGCTTGCTTTTTCCTGCAAAAAACATGTTCCTTTTTGGAAGTCGTTCGAGCCGGAGGCTCCTGTACCATGGAAACTAGATTCGTCGGGCTGGGTTGTTTGAAGCATTAAAGGCGTGGAATTTCCGCTGGAAGGGCACATCAGAAAAGGTGGCAAAGCTGAGAGGGAGTCTCAGCACATAGTACAGACCACATTTTGGAACTCGAGAAAAAAAAACATCACACCGTCTCCAAAAGTGAACTCGAAAGGAAACAAAAATCATCATTGCGAATATCCCTATTCTTGTGGCGAGGCACTTGCGCACACATGTTCATGTTTGAGGAAAGGCTACTTTTCGTCGGCTTTGGTTTATCTACTTACCTTTCGCTAGCAACGTATTGGCTCTCCGACTTAGTCGAGCCGTCTTTCCAACAGCGACAACTTAGGCTACTTCCTACACTCACGCGTAGCCCAAGCAGCCATCTTCGCCAATCTTAGCCGTCTTCCCACTCCTCCACTCGCCACCCGCGACCGCTGGGCCAGAAACAACAAGCTCTCCCACAGGTTCGCTCTTGCCAACTTCTTTGTCTCCCTTGCCCACCACGCGGATCTCAACGCTGCTAATAGGAGCGCCAAAGTGGCTGTGGCCCTCGCCTTCTTCGCGGCGGTAGTCGAAGACGTGCGTCTGTGTGACTGCGCCGAAGACAGCGCTGGCTGTGAGGGCGTAGACGATGCGAGCGCGGGTGAAGATGCGCAGGTCGGAGAGGGTGCCGGAGCTTAGGGGTGGCGAGTCGGCGTCGAGGCGGTCAGAGGTGAGGATTAGGCGGAGTTTGCCTGGAGCGTCGGTGCTGGTTGTGGAGGGGAGGAGGAGAGAGGAACCGGGCATGCGGCCTGCTGAGAGGGATTGAGATTGTGTGAAAAGGCCGAGCTTGTGGAGGGGTGAGGTGATTTTTGCTGCGGTTTCGGTGTGGAGTTCGGAGAGTGTGGAAGCGGAGGCGATGATTATTGTTGGGGAGATAGAGCGGGAGGCTGCGGCGAGAGTGGCGCTAGGACCGGCAACGCTGTTGACTGCTACGGAAGCGTGGGTGAAGAGAGCAGCGAGGGTCCAAGCTAGAGTGTAAGTGTGGCTGAAGCTGTCGGCTGGAAGGAGAAGGTCGCTAGGTGTGATCCTTTGACGGAGAGGAAGAGCAGTGATCAGTCCAGCGACAGCGGCTACGACGTTCAATTGAGTGAAGGTGGTAATTGTTGGCTTAACAGCACCGTCGGTGGATTGCCAGACTGTAATGATATCACCAGCCTTCTCAATAGTATCATTCCCCGGCAGAGTTGCGGATGCAGTCGATGCATTGTCCTCGAAGACATCGTTCCAGACGCTAATCTTAAGTCGGCTTTGGGCAGAGTCAGGCACGCCAGTCCAGTCCATGTGGCGGTTCGACTTGGGCACGACCGAGGTGATCAAGCGGAGGTTTTGACATGCGCGGGCTACACCGTCGATAGGGAGAGTACCAGCTTCGCAGACCAAGGTGTCGGCGTTGACCAAATTGAGGAGCTCGTAGACCTTCTCAGCAGGTAGGTTGTGAGGGAGTAGTACTGGTGTAAGGCCGTAGAAAGCGCAAGCTGCGATGTGTTAGAAACGTATTGGAACATCTGGACAGCAAAAAACTCACCAAAGATGGTCACAAGATACTCAATATTGTTCGGCAAGTAAATAGCCACCTTGCCCTGGCTGCTCTCCTTCCAGAACTTGCCCAAGACATTGATCTGCTTGCTGAGCTGGGCCAGACCATGCTCCTCGACCTTCTCCTTGCCGAAGACGCTCATGATAGAGCCTTGTGGCACCTCTTTTCCATCAGTACCAACACGGCCACCCCTTAGGACTTCTCTCCAAATATCTCTGAGGTCTCCATCTTTCCCGCTCTTCCAACGCGGCTCGTCCGGCTGCTTGACATTCAAACCAGTTTTGAGGGGATATCCATGAGGAATTTCTGGACTGCGGTAGACGGCTGACTCATTCTTATTGCGTACAGGCGCCGCTGAGGCTTGTCGGGCAAGCAGGAGAGGGTGTGTGTCCGGTTCGCTCGGGTAGACAATCGGGTAAGCGAGGAAAGCGACGATGGAGACGGCGATCAGGGTGGTGTAGAGGTTCCAGTCTGAAAGAGTCGTAGCGATCTTCTGATCGAGGGTCTCGAGAAGGACGGGCATATTTGTGTCTTCTCAGCCAGAAAGAGGGTTTGGCTGAGGGCACGTGAGCTTGTGAGTGAATGTCTTCTTGTGCTAAAGTTAGCCTCAGCTCACCTCATTCGAGTATGAAACGACGTCAGTGGGGTACAGCTGTCAGAATAGGGTTAGTGCTCGGCAATCTGCAGGGTCGATGGCGGTGGACGGTGATTGGCTGACGCCTTCCATAGCAACCTCGAATCCACGACTCTTTCACAAGCGAGTGATGATCCATGCGCCTACACAATCACCACGCGACGATGAAGTGCTGAGCCGTTAATCTCCTCACCGCCACTACTAACCATACTAACACACACAGCAAGCAGCAGCACTACTATAAACAATACACTCCCAGGGAAATACTCGGGAAACAGATCACCAAATTCTCTCCTCCAGCAATGTCGTCCACCTCGCTGGTCCAGTCGACCTCGACAAACAACTTGTCCCGCTCTCAATCGCACTCGCAGTCGCCGGCGACGAAAGTCAAGAATGTCATATCAAACCCAGTAGCAGCACTCACACCGCAAAAAGGCCTCTTCTCTCCCTCAGGCGCACGCAATGCTTCACCGGCAGTCTCGACGCCCGGCAGGTGGCAGCACCCTCGCATGGAAGAGATTGTTCGTCGACAGAACGCCAGCTGCTTCAACCCGGGCGACTCGAAGATTGTGGTCCTCAATGCGGCTGCCATTGTCTTCACTTTCATCGCGCAGCCATACATCTCTTCGTACGTTGCCCTGGCACTCCTGGTCAATCTTTCCAAGCTAACAGTCTTTCAGTATCCCCATATCGATCATCCGTAATGCGCCTTACGCAGGCTACGCCATCCACACAGTCCAGCTTCTTCTCCTGATCAACATAGCCATAACCCTTTCTCCTCTCTTCCGCCGCCCGGACGCCTGCGAGGACATCCCTCTAACGCCGCAACAAAGGCACGCCCTGGGTCTGCCTCCTATGAGCCGCCCAGCAACACCACAAGAGGAAGCACAATATGTAACACCGCCACGCTATTCCCGCAGCGCTACACCTCGTTCGTCATTCGGCTCAGCTGGTAGTCTTGCAGATTCTTTACGCGTGCAGGCGCGTGGCTCACCGCTTTCCGGCCGCGGCAGCCCTTTCGACGCGAGCGCGAGCGTCAACTCCCCATTCGGAAGCACACGCAGAGGCTCAGGAAGTGGCAGCCCATTCTCTGCTTCGCCATTGAAGGACAAGATGTTCGGCAACTCTGAGCTGGGTAGAAGAGGAAGTCTCGGGTCGTCAATGGGCCGAAGGGGAAGTCTAGGATCGTCAAGAGGAAGCCCGATGGGCGGAGACTTTGACAATATGTCGAGCCCTGCAAAAAGTGGACGGGCAAGTGTTGGACTGAACAGCAAGTGGCTGTATCAGAAGGGAAGAGCGAGCCCGGGTATCGCAGGCAATGGCTGGGGCACGGGGAGTGTCTTCAACTAGAAGAAGGTGAAGTTGCAATATGACGAAGCGAAACTTGTATCATGATACCCTTGTACAAAGTTGACTTTCGCGTGCTGCAAAACCCATTGGTGTAACGTCCTACTTACTCGTTCCAGAAGCAGGTCCGTACGATCAAGTTGCACACTCCTTGTCTGGCTACAAACTGACGAGTTTTGGAACGACACATACGGGCGAAGTCCAAAATTACTACCAACATCTCAGATGATCATCCTCCGGCAATACCGGGAACATCCCGTTATCTTGCTCGCACTGTGTCTGGTCTCTGTGGCGTATGTGCAGACACAGCCGGCACCTGGCGTTTCCATCGATCAGTCAGCTTACGTATTCTGCATAGCAATGGTGACCTAGAGTGCATTTCTCACCTCACGAGACACTGCTGTGACATCTCCTTTGCAAATTCCTTCAAGTGCAAAGCGATGGGGCCTCTCGTCCACCTAGCACGGTTTGTTTATTAGAGTGTGGAGCACCATCGATGTGAATGCTGCTCACGAACCTGGCTGGCAGCTTCTCCGCTGTCGTCGTGCACTCGGTCATCATGGCGAGCACGTTGCTTCCACATCAGGCACAATTGCATTATGGCGACCAATAGAGATGCGCTGTTGAAGACAAGGCTGAAAGGATCGAGCTGGATCGGGATCGACATGTTTGGAATTGCTCTTGAGGGTGTGAGTCTTTGATTATCACCTACCAGACATGAGTGTGGTCCACGCATAATATACGGTTCGTGTGCTCAGACTTGAGCGCTTCGCGTGGATGACGAAGTGTTGTCCGAAATGCTCTTTGAGACCATCGGACAACTGCTGCACAGTTGCTTCTAACCCAATTTAGTTCATCGGACAACAACTTGTAGCACGAGCTGCGAGAAACAGGTGGGGCCAACTAGACCGCTTTGGGCTGTCGGACAGCAACGAGGCTGCCTATATCTATCTATCACTGGAGCCCGATCCTGCGTTGCAAGAGTCTTTCTTACACCTTCTCTCTTCTAACGCTTTGATCTCACTTGCTTCTTTACATCGATTTCCGTCCACGCTCCTCCGCATTCAGACATCACAGCTTGGGCACTGTGTAGACTATCTGGTGGCCTACAGTCTTCACAGTCTCTCACATGGCAACAACACTCGATATTTACGATACCCCAGACTTACTCGCGACCTTCGATGTGGAGTCTGGAGTCAATGACTTTCAGCCGGAAGTATGGTCCGGTCTCGCCGACTTTGACAATGACCCTTTCGATTTCGACGAATATGTCAATTTTGACATGAGTTGCGACTCCAATCCACAGCCATCGTGGGATTTTGACCTTTCAGCAAACTTTGACTCTGGTGTTCTTGACGCGCCGAATCCTGCCGGTAGTGATCTGACGCCTTTTGATATCAACCAACACTACGCATGGCCATTTGGTCGCAACGAAGACATGTCGACAGTGCACTCGGTGAATCTGGACACAACATCTTCAAACATTCAAAGCCTCTCTCAATTTGGAGTACCGTCAAATGATGATATCTCTGAAGACATCTTCCGTGAACAGCCACCTTCACTGTTCTCCGAGCCTGGTACTAGCTTCATTCGCAAGCATCCTCGAGACCAATCGTCAGGCCCATCTAACGCCGCGGCTCTACCCACCACTGGTAATAGCCGAGTACCACGGCCGGCCGATGACTTATCAGCTACAACGGCACACCAGCTAATTACGGAAGCGACCCAAGAACTGCCGTTGCCGAAATCTCTCACCCGGTCGGAAGCTAACGGTGCAAAGCGGAAATCCACAGCAGTTCCCCATGGCCCTGATCGCTCATTGACGAAGAGAGTTCGAGTCGACAGGTCATCACAGGGTCTTCCCCAAAGCCAGGTCCATTGTTTCTCAGTTTCGATACCAGTGGAAGCCGACCATGGATGCAATAAACGCAAAGGCAAGCCTCTCACACATGTACAACGACTCACAAGAAAGAAAGGGGCTTGCCTCCGGTGCAGGGTACTGAAGAAACCGGTAATACTCTCCTACGACATCTTGTTCCTGTTGAGTAAACTGACACAAACCTACAGTGCGAATGGATCAACCCAGACGGTCCGTGTGAGAAGTGCGCATCCTTGCTCACATCTGGGTATCTTGACTTAAAGGGTGTTCGATTGACAGCGTGCCTTACAAAGTTTTCGGACTTCGAAGGCATTTGTCTGTACAGTATGAAGCTTGCCGGAAGCTGGACTTATCTACTCCAGGGTAACGTGTGACGTGCCTGATCACATCTGCTATACTGACAAAATCCAGGGGCTTCATTTATTCAGACAAGGTTCGACATCCTCAAAGCAAGTAGCAGCCGGTTACTTTGGGTCAAGTCCGGCGCAACGCCCATGATACATGAAGCTTTCAACGACGCACATTGCGACAGGGCTCTGTTTACTTTTCTTGACTCCCTTCTTGATTACAAACGCCTGGACCAGTCAGACTCGGATACAATCATGAGAATCATGATGATTCTTACTGGTCTCTGGCAACGACTGTCGGGTCTGGAGCTCGATCCGAGAGTGAGCCATTGTTTGGAATTGATATTTTACTTTTGGAGCACTATTTCTAGGTTTACTGGAATCTGGCACGAGAGCAAAACTGCAAGTCTCAATCACATCATGGCCTCCGCCGCACGTGAATATTCATATCTGAACCGGATAGATGTGCGGATCACATGTGCAAGACGGCTGATCCAATTTGCTCGGAACAAAGTGCGACCCATTCCAAGCGCTTCTTTCAATACCAAGCGCCAGATAGAAAGATTCGAGCAGTGTCTGGCTTCGTCTCTTACTTTGGTGCGTGAGCCGTCATGATTGGATAACTCGGTGGCAAGGAACGCACGTGAGAGGGAGTTTCACCTGGCTCATGATCGCAGACAAGGGCCTTGCACGTACGAGAGTGGTATCATAGGGGATGTACACGTATAGTGATGAAATCGATGGCGGCCGTGAACGATAATTCTTGACTAGAAGAAGATGAAGTTGCAGTATGATGAAGCGAAACTTGTATCATGATACCCTTATACATTTTGTTGACCTAAAGACCTTTGTCTAGCGAGCTACCTTGATATCACAACAATTCTGAATGCATTCCTTGCCCATGAGAAAAAATGCTGTTAAAGGATTTGGTGCCCTTCACAAGGTCGCACGCCCACGAATTGGTCGATCCGATACTACGCAAGCAGTGGTTCGCGTTGGCTCCACACGCGCATGCGGCACGAAGCAACGCCACGAAAAAGCCAGTTACGTAGAGGGCTGAGCCGATATTCTTCACCTGCCAGCATGAATGCAGATATATACATGTCTCTGTGATAGCAGCTCTCTCAAAAGCTCGATGAAAGCGAAGTTCTGAACTATACCGACGTTCCCGCCTTCATGACGAGAACTCCCTATACTCACGTCGAGGGTTGCAAGGGTCTACCTTTCCAATGTCGCTCATACAGATAATTGTGGCGGAGCTGGGCGTGGTGGCAAACCTTCAGAAGAGGCGCAGCACACGCGCTCACGCGTAGCCAGAGATGCGGGCCCACTTCAGCTACATGTATGGTGTACGGAGGTAGCTGCCTCTGCCATACATTTGGTGAACTGAGCTTTATGATTACTCGGTTCACCTGACTGAAACCCTCCTCTCGTCTCCATTGTCAGCATCACACTGTGAGTTGTTGAAGCTTCACGCCAATTCTATTATGGCTACGAGGACCTTGACGTCCCAACCCATACCCGGCCCTGCCACAGGCCATGGGTCGACGAGGCGGGCTACAAGCACCAATATACCGCTTGCAGTACTCCAGAGCGCACCAGCACATAATCAGCAAACGAACACTCCGGTCTCGGCTACAGCGGCCGCAACATCGACAACGCCGTTTGGCTCGCGTCCAACCTCTCCCTCAACCACCTCCGCCTCGCGTGCGGTAACACCTCCTGTACCGCGAGCGACCTCTCCCTCGAACTCGACCAGTACATCTAGCAATGCGGCTTCGCCGACAGGATGGTCTCGCTTCATCAAGGTCGCTAAAGAAGTCGCCGTTTGGGTCGCGATAGCTTTCACCATCGCATCTTTCGTACGAGACTACCTGGATCTCACTAAGGACGGCGGCCCTTCGGCGCAAGAAATTTGGCAGCTTCACCTCAACTTTCGTTCGAGCTGTGAGGAAGACCGCAGAAGAGGTCAGCGCTCTGACGCTTGCGATCTGGAGCTGTCAAAGCCTACGAGTCCACCGCCAGGACTCTTCAAGAGGACGGGACCAGGATTGGAACCACGACCTTTATTTGAGCTCCGGAAGTTCCATTCGCAGTGGACCGTAACACTGATCATCCTCGCCATGATGCTGGTCGCGTCTACCGTCCAAGAGAGGTTTCGTAAGAGCCGTTATGAAACGCCAAAATCTCGTCTGGCCAAAAATTCTTCCACGTCTACTGACCAGCGGCTTGGAACCCAGCCTCTTCCACTTGATCACCTGGATCATCATCTGGTCAAGCTTACTTCATCCCCGATGGACCGACGCAATGAAACCCGACTTCGCCCTTCCAAGCGTCGACAACCTTATTCGGATAGGCATGTTTTGACGAAGCTTAAGAAATGGCGTCCTTGGTTGATGCGGCTGTTTACGCATGTGTCCCTTAGCTGTGGCACTGTATACGCCTTTCCGCAGTCATACATGGGGCTGTTGGAATCCCAACTCGGATTCAACGTCGCGCTGGCTCTAGCCGGACTTTGGTTCTTCGCCACCTGTAAGACTTTTTTTCCGTGGTTTTGGGTGCAATGATAGCAACGTATGTGCCAGGCACTGGCCTCTTTCACGCCACTGAGCATCGATATGCAATTGAAACTAACCGTGCAATAGGATCTTGGCTGGCGTCTTCGCAGGCTACTTCGCCGCCCATATCATCTCAAGCGACACTTTCCAACTCTTTGTTCTCGTCTCACCCATCGTAAGTCCGCAGCACGCACTAAAATACTGAAACGAGACACCAGCTGACGGCACGGCTATTTAAATCCAAATAGCCCTCGGCCCTGGCATAGCTTCATCAGATAAAGATAGTTATTACGATCTGCTACCGACCTTGAGAGATCCGGTGGATCATATGCAGGAGTGATTGTATGCCAGGCTTTTCGATTCCAAGAACGACGGAGGCCAACCAGCTTACACTGCTCTAATGAGAGTCTCTGCTGAGCGATGCCACTTCTTTCAAACTTGACCACAATGTACTACTCTGTCGCTGAATTATGTCCCGCCAAGCAGTCTCGGCAGGTTGTGAGATGTAGACTCCTGGTAATGCTATGCAATTTGACAAACCGCAAACATGCTATTTTGTACGTCGAGAACAATCACGCCGTCACGGCCGGCTCAGTACTTTTCCGTCCTCAATATACACCTCTTCCCAGCCAAAAACGATTTGAGTCTTGCTAGCGTCGGCAAATTCTTCCTCGTCAGCCTTCACGACTGCCGCATAGTATGGATCTGTTCAGCAATCGTGTCAGCTCGTGGCGAAACCATAGTCACCGGCCAGCCAAAACAATAGGAGAGCAAAACGGCACATACCATCAATCGCCTCCTGAAAACATTTCTCGTTCAGCATCCACATTTCCACCACGCCGTCGAACGATGCGTAGGCCGCATCTGGGAGAACGTTGATGTTCTCTTTCGCTTTGGTTTGCGACCATGATGGTGTGTGGAACTCCTGATCGTCAGAGATCCATCGGCAAAAAGTAGTATGCTTGTAGATAGTAAATGCTTACTTGAGAGTATTTGACAACACCGTTCCTCTGCAGCCATTCGCTGACGACTTTCGAGTGCCGCTCCGTTCAATATCGATGGAATTCGGCTTCGGAGACGCTCTCTTTTCGCGTGGTGAACATGGAGACTTTGACGAGGTTTGAGCTTTTAGCCATGCTCGCTGTATTTGCTCTGCAATCACTGCTACAGAACGGGATTTGTCTGGTGCAGGTCAACTATAGGTGTCAGTGTTGCGAGGATATCCACTTTGACAATGTATACATGTACGTCGCTCATCGATGGATTACTTTCTTGAAGGCGTCGCGAATTGGACAGTGGTTGTTTGACAGTCTTGGAATTAATCTTGTTGCCGGTCGAAGATTTGATGCGAACAGCGAGAGGAGTTATCGGCCTTGACGGGCTATGTCCGAATCCGCTGCAGTCGTCGATTCAGAGCTTGTGAGAGCTGAAACTCTCTCTCCTTGAAGCGTCGCAGTGATCAGAGGCTTGTGCAGAAGGATCCTGACACTACCTCATGGTTGTAGCACGGTGGATTTTGCAAGTAAAGCCGATCTCGTGATCCATCGACGAGTAGAAGTTTGCATCGCTGTCTGCAACGATGGTGCATGTGAGCCGACGATTGCTACCTACGTTCTTTGGCCCAAAAAGACTTCTTCGATGATGCTTTGCAGGTCTATTGCAGTTTTCCAACAATGTAATAAAACTCTGGTAAGTCAACCTGCAAACCTCAGGCGCATCAAGGCGTTGTCAGCACCTTGAGACATCAAGCTTCGCGCTCGGCGGTTCATTCCAGCGAAAGGAAAGTGCCTTATCAACCACGGGAACAATCGAAACCATTTATCGAATGTCGACGAGACACTTTCTGTTCTTTTGCGGAAGGATTGCAGTCACGAGTGCATACCTGCCCGCATCAGGCGATGATCGACCATGTGAGTCGTATCGATTGTATGCACAGGGTCCGACCTCGGCGAATGCATACATGTAGATTACTTCATGTAACCTTGCGTAGTTCATTAAGAACTTCTCGTCCATCAGCCTGACTGCATCTTTGAAGCAAACAAACACCAGATCGCGATAATGGATCACCAGGTCGAGCTCTCGGAAGTGGGAACGGCTGCTAACCACGCAGATCAACCACATCCACAAAGAAGCACATCTGCGCATCGCAGACAGACTATCCTCATCTCGATGGGCTGCGGCGTGTTGCAGCTACCAATATGGGGTGTGCAGTCCCCAGCCATTCTGCAAGACAGTACCACTGAGCCCAACAATTGACAAAACCCCACAGGCATGGCCATGACCTTCGGCGTCTTCCAAGACGCCTACACCCAGCAACAAGTCATTCACGGCCCGCGCAGCGCCACAGGAGTCATCGGCACGACCATGAACGGCGTCATGTACCTCTCCATGCCCTTCCTGTCCGCTCTGCTCGAGCGCAGCCGCTGGAGCGCGTGGAAGCGCGAAGTCGCCGTCGCCGGCACGCTGATCTCAGCCGCAGCATTCTTCACTTCTTCGTGGAGCACGGAAGTCTGGCACCTGATTGTCCTGCAAGGCCTGCTCGCTGCTCTGGGAAATGCGATGCTCTATGTGCCCACGACGCTGTGGCTGGACGAGTGGTTCCGCGAGGGCAACAGAGCTACTGCTTATGGGGTGCAGTTCTCTATTAAGAACATCATTGGCACAGCAGGACCATTCCTGATGCAATCCCTGCTTCACAATCTAGGTTTCCGTAACGCGCTGCGCGTCTGGGCGGGCATAGTCCTCGCTGTAGGCCTAGGAGGTATTCTCATCACGCCGCGTCCGCCACCGTCGGCGCACAGGCGCCAGCAGATGATGCCCTGGAGTTTCCTGAAGCACCGCACATTCTACATCTACGCGATCGCGAACGCGGCGTTCAGCAGCGGATACGGCTTGCCGCAGACGTACCTGCCCGCGTACGCTTCCCAACTGCTTCGCCTCTCAGCGTCCGAGAGCACGGCGATGATCGCTATGTTCAACGCGCCGGGCATCATCTCGAGCACGGGGTTTGGCCTGCTGAGCGACAAGCTGCACGTGTCCGGCACGACGAACACGCTGATTTCCGCGCTCGGGTCGGCGCTGTGCGTTTTCTTGCTGTGGGCGATCAAATCGAATACTCTGCCCGGCTTGCTTATCTCGTTCGCAGTAGGCTATGGGTTCTTCGCGAGTGGGTATTCGTCGACTTGGGGCGGGTGGATCAAAGATCTGGAGAAAGAAGCTGCGGAGCACAATGAGGCGATCAGCTCGGGTATGATTTATGGATTCATGAATGGTGCGAGAGGGATTGGGTATGTGGCTGGTGGGCTGTCTGGCGTTGAGCTGTTGAAGTTGGGCCCTGTTATTGGAGACCGAGGCTGGGCTCTTGGTACGGATTATGGGGCTTTGATCTTGTTCACTGGTATTAGTTCGGTGCTTGGAGGGTGGGGCAGTGTTTGGAAGGGATGTCGAAGTGTGAGATGAGTTCTATTGTGAGATCAAAAATTAGGGGAAGTATAAGTAGCACAATGTTGTCGTGGAACAATCGCAGCGAGCAGTGACAATTCTTGCGCCGCCTTGATTAAGTAGAATCGCGTACCTTTCTTCATTGGTAGGGTACATGGCGCTGCTATCAAAATGCGCTCCTGTCCTGGAGCAGATGTATCACCGAAGGGTGATCCCATAAAAGTTTTCATCGCCGTGACGCCTCGCTAAACCCGCAGAGTAGTAAGCAAACGTGAGTGACCGACCTCCTACCAGCGCGATCCTCCGTAGCCACCGCCGCCACCACGGCCTCCACGCCTACCGCCACCGTAACCTCCTCCGCCACCTCTGCCAAAGCCTCCGCGGCCGCCTCCGTACCCTCCACCTCCATAGCCACCGTCGTTGTATCCTCCGTCGCGACGGTCTTCTTCCATATAATCATTGTGCACCGGTGGTGGACGTCCCTTCAATTCTTTTTGTAGGCGATCGCTTTCTTTGCGCATTTGAGCGTATCCCAAGTGCATCTTGCCGAAGAAGTGGTCTGCCAGGCGGCGGTCGTTATCAAGGCGTGAGAGATAGGCACCACAGACGTCGCACACCTGCAACTTTTGGTGGCCAGAAGGACCCGAGGTGTCGGAAAGTGCTTTCAGCTCGCGTTCCTTATCTTCCTTTTGAACCTTCAATAGTCTGATGCCGTGGAATTGCTGCACAGCCAGATTGACCGCTCCCTCCTCGCCCAAAATCTCCACTTCGGTCAAGCCAGCCTCAATACTCTGCTCAAACTCTTGAATTGACTTGAGAAGCGCATTGGTCTGGCGGATCTCGTCCGGCGTCTTTTCGAGGCGTCTCTGCGCCGTGTCTATCCTTCTGTCGCACTCGCTGACGTACTGTCCGATGTGGCGCCAGTAGTCGAATTCGAAGCCCCAGTCGCGCTTCTGCGACTCGGGCGCGTTCTGGTATTCTTCTCGCAGGTTGGGCTGGTGGGTCCTTTTGCAAGCTCCGATGTCTTGTTTGGTGTTGGTGAACAGGTCGTGCGGGCAGGAACCAACGAGGTAGGAGCGGCAGACTTTGGCGTCGGTGATGGCGAGGGTTGGTTGTTTGGATGCGGTGCCGGGCAGGGTCATGAGATTGTCTCCCATGAGCTGCTCAAGCAGCTTCCTCTGTTCGGCGGCCATGGTGGGCAGTCCTTTGTTGTGAGGTGTCCAAGTGAAATGAGACTATTGATCAGGCCGGTCGTAGCGAGGCCGAGTGCACAGAAGTCGAATCCAGCAAAGTCGAGTCCAGGAATCCGAGATGCTGTGAATGTCGTCGCTTTAGGCGGCAAGATCGGCGTCTGGTATGCGAGTAGGCAGTAGATACAATACAGCCTAGCCGAGTCTAATGTTTTCAGCAGGTTAGTATGCGTCGAGTGTCACGGGACAGCGCAGCTGTGTTCGGCAGTGTTTGTTGGTAGTTCTTGATTGCGCGAGCGACAACTTTCTCGCGATCCATCCGGTGCATCACCGAGAGCTTGTTCGCATCCTCCATCCAATCACGCCAAGCGCCTGTTTCCTGTTTCTGTGGGGTAAAGTCGCGACTGCCTGCCCTTGCGCTTGGGCTGATGGTGAGCATGTGAAAGCGCGAGCAACATAAGACAACCTCACTTCAATAAAACAATACCACATCACGTGCACGCATTGCGCTGTGGTCAACCGGGACGATGAAGCTGCAGACGCTGTTGCAGTTGCCGTCTACATTGGCTCTGCTCACCCTCAGCCAAGCTACCGCAGTGCCAGACCAGGAGTACTCCGAACACCTGTACCTTAAACCGCTGCCGAACCACCACCTCCACGCCGACTTTAACTTCACCGCTTCCACGCCCTTGGCCGAACACGATGCACAGCACTTCCGCTACTTCCCTAGGTCGTTAGCACAGATCCTACAATACACCCATACTGCCGAACTACATCTACGCTTTGGCCTTGGAAGATGGGACGAAGAGCAATGGGGTCCGAGACCGCAACGTGGACGGAGGGAAGGCGGCACAGGTGTCGAGCTTTGGGCTTGGATTGAGGGAGACACACAGCAGGCCGAGGAGAGGTGGTCAGACCTGGTCAACAGTCTGTCAGGATTGTTCTGTGCCAGTCTGAACTTCGTCGACTCGACCAAGACGATACGTCCTGTGATCAGCTTCGAACCTGAAGGAACACATACGTCTGGTGCCGAAAACTTACAACTCCTTCACGGCATGCTACCTCACGAAGTCGTCTGCACAGAGAACTTGACGCCTTTCCTCAAGTTGTTGCCCTGCAAAGGCAAGGCTGGCATCTCAAGCCTGCTGGATGGCCACAAGCTCTTCGATGCATCGTGGCAGTCCATGGCTATCGACGTGCGACCAGTGTGCTCTACCGCAGAAGCCAAAAAAGAAGACTGCTCGTTGGAGATCCAGCAAACAGTGTCGATGGCACTATCCATCCCACGCAGCATGAGAGATCGCCACAATCCGATCCCTCGACCGCCTCCTGTCGAAGAAATCGATTGCGACCAAAGTAAGCCGTGGAATGGACGTGATACATGTTATCCTAAGCCCGTCAGTGGCGACCTCAATTGGAGTCTGGCCGAGGTCTTTGGTCGTCCCGTCAGAGGCGCTTGCCACGTTGGAAGTGGGGAGGACGCCTGGGATGTGACTTTGGACGTTCCTGAAGACAGGCCGGTTGACATTTTGGGCGGCGCAAATTCGCGAAGCCAATCAAATGGTATGCGACAGTTCAGCCTGGATCCAGCTCAAAGCCTTGATCTCGTCCTTCCTAGGCACCAATCACCATCGCCACCCGCCTACTCGCATCCTCCGTTGTATGTCTCGAGGCAGATGACTGGGCATGGGCAAGAGCATGGTGGAATGCACGCAACCTTGAAGAATCCGCATCCATATGCCCAAACTATCGTCTATCTTGAATCTCTGCCATGGTTCCTGAAGCCTTACATGCACACTTTGGCTATTCAGGACGGGACCATCGAGAAGATGTATTACACACCTGCGCTCGACCGCAAGAGAGGCACTCACTTGGAACTGGTGATTCGAGTCCCAGCGATGTCAACCGTCGAGCTAAACTACGACTTCGAGAAAGCCATTCTCAGATACACCGAGTATCCGCCCGACGCAAACAGAGGTTTCGACGTAGCACCAGCAGTGATCCGCGTTCTATCCCACAACAATGCAGCAACTGACGCACTCGAAGACGAATACCTACGCACGACCAGTCTACTCTTGCCATTGCCCACGCCAGATTTCAGCATGCCCTACAACGTCATCATCCTCACCAGCACCGTCATCGCACTAGGCTTTGGTTCGATCTTCAACATGCTTGTTAGGAAGTTCGTGCTGCTCGAGGAAGTCCCTGCCTCGCCGTTGAAAGCCAAGGTCGTGTCATTGAAGGCTAAGTTGGCTGCTTTGCTTGGGAAGAATAAGGCGGACGTTGCAGATAGCCCTAAGGCATCTGGCTCTGCAGCGCATGATTCATCTATTGATACAAAGGATTCCGACGTTGCGGTGGACCCAACGGGCGACGGGCCTAGGTTACGGCATGGGAAGAGCTGAATACTCTAGCTTTCTCTACAATGATAAACTGCTTGTCATAGGCATTCACGTGCTCACACCTCTCCCCTTGGTTCTTTCCTGCTACAATCTTGCACAAATCGCAAGTAGTTTTACAACAACGTGTCTCATCTATGAGTATTCTCATCCCCAATGACGCGTCCGATCGTCCCAGCTTGACGTGGCCCACATGCATACTACATATTGCATAATCTACTTTCCCATCATACCTGACGCAACCCAAAGATAGATAGATTGGCCTCGTGCATGTACACCTCTATACATGCAACACCATATGCCGGCCCACTGCTCCCGCCGCTGACGCGAACCATGGAAGTTGAAACCCCCAACCTACGAGCCTACCTGCATGATGCATCCCCGTTATGTAAATCGAAAAAGAGCAGCATCGCTAGCCGCGCAATCCTACTCTTCTTAGCTTGTCTTCAGCTGTGCACGTCGAGAATCCACTCAAGGGTCGTAGCTCTCTGCAATATCTAATCTCACTCTAACATCACCCCATCGCCTGCCGTCGTCGTCGTCGTCGGCAGCCAATTGCTGTAGTCTCAGGTCGCATCGCATCGCATCCGAGATGATCTCAGCCAGCCACTACGCGGTAAAATCCACACGCCAAACCACCAGCTATCATGCATGCACGTTGGCGAAGCGCGCTGCGCAAGCGATAGAAACCTTCCCATCGAGTATGACATCCGTTCTGCGACTCAGCGAGCACTTATTTCTGACGAAAACGCAAGCGATGATGCTACTCTCGTACGGTATACATGCCCGTTCGGTTCTCGCTCGGCTGCTCTCATACAGCGAAGTTCGAACGGCACACCGACACGTGTGGTTCGGTAACATCCTTCATACAGTATACTGCATGTACACATCATCGGCAGGCATACGCTATCGCGATTCACGAGACAACTCTCGTACGACGGCTGCGGACAGCACGAGTCCACGGCAACTCATGTCCACGGCAACCCAGGTCCAGAAGCCATCTCATTTCCACCACCCGGCATCCGCGCCCGCGCGCGCGTCATCCTGACCACGAGCCGTCTGTCAAGACTGTCATGTCGCGCCATAACTATCACCGTAAGAGCTAGATTGTCGCGCGCTGGCCCATGGGACGAAGAAGTGGCGGTGCGCGGATACATGGCAATAAACGCAAGCATGCAAGCTCCATTTACAGATCATCGACCGCCGGCGCCCCATAATCAGTGTCGCGAAAAGCGAGTCGAGAGTCAAGAGCGGCGCGCGATGGATGTTGGCGATAAATTATGCTGTATATAAGCTGGCTGGGGTGTGTATAGTAGAGTACAGTAGATTCGAAACGTAGAAGGGTAGCGTTGGGTTAGGTACAGTAGTCTGGGAATCGGGTTGTGCAGTAGTTAGCTCGTTAGTTATGTGAGTGCACAGTCCAGCGTTCGCGCGAGTCGGGCAGAATGCTTGATTTTTTGTTTTTACTTTTTGGGCCTCCCTTTTTTTTCAGGTACGGTAGCTCGTAGGAACTAGATGGGACATGGGGTGTGAGGCGAGATTTCGCTTCGTGCTCGTAATCGCGTATCAGAGATCAAGGATTCAGAAGCGATCGCTACAGCTTAGCCGGTTAGCGAGCCACAGGAGCTCGAGGAGCTGTGCAGTTACAAAATGAGCGGCAGAATGTTTACACGTACCTTGTTAGGAACCAGCATTGTACATACAGTACGTCGCTACTACTGTAACGGATCGCCACTATAGTCCACCAACAACCCTGCTGCCCATCGCTGTTGCATAAAGCAAGGAGGACGCCTGGTATCGTAGTACTAGTACGTACAGTAGTCGCATCACTACCTCCGTACGTACTCTGTCTCTAATAGGCTCGACACTCCGAAGTCCAAGAGTCCAAACAAAAGAACGCGGAGAGCCACCGAGTCAGCAAAATGCATCGTATTCTTGGCCAGGAAAAACGGAAATGCCATTGCCCAGCAAGCACTGTAATTTCCCACAAGGCTGACCCCGGCTGCGGCTGGCGATGCCACATGGCATGACAGCAGATTTAGTTTTTTTAGAGGCGAGCCCGCAGCCGTGGGCGTGGTTAGAGCCTGGAAGCGAATTCTCGCTTGTGTTGAATCAAGATGCTAGAGGGAGATCATACGGCAGGGGTGCTGGTTCTGGTTTGGTTTGCGATGGGATGCTGGGATGCTGGTGGGGCGGATGAGGGCTAAGTGGGCTTATCTAATTTCTTTGTTTTGTCGCTTTTGTAGCTGGTAGATAGGAAATGTGTCGTCGAGATTGATGAGGTGACGTGAGGTGACGTTTTCTGTCAGCCAGTGGGTGGTGGATCCAGCTTCACGCTGTGCACGGTGAGCCGGAGGAAACAACGCATTGTCTGCTTCGTCAGCCAACGACTTTGCGCATCTGCACTCGAACCCGTCACACAAACAGCAGCCCTAAAGGCACCCATCAGGGCAACCACTAATGCCGGAGAGACGCCTATAAGACTGCATGCACATGTATAAGCAACCAGATTCAACTTCACTCCTTCCCCGATCATCCTGCCATGCCCTCCCCGAACCCGATCTTACTGCATGCATGAATCACAGAGAGAATCTGACAATCGTCAATCGGGCCATCGGACATCGTCCGACTCATCGCGTGCTCGCTAAATCTCACATCTCGGCCTTCCTCCTTCTCGCTTTGACATGCGTACTGTTATCGCTTCGACATATCGCTTCGAAGAGTCACATGCTCACATGTCGCACATCGCCTCGAGTTATCGCTTCGAACGCTCACGTTATCAATCAGTCAATAATCGCGCGATTCACGCGGCGCAAGGCCATTCATCAAAGCAGCATGCACCTAGCGATGGAGTATGCAGTAGCTCCGGAGGAAGTATGGAGTACTTAGTACGCTACTGCGCATCGCCCACAAACGCCACTTATGCAGACGCAGACTCGAGCGTTTGATCCTTCGCGAGCCTGCTGGACGCCTGTAAGTTGTAAGTAATATCAAAGAAGTGTCAAAAGCCGACCGCGACAGCTGTTTGGCCGGCTCGGCAGCGATGCGATGGCAGGACCCGGGAAGGAAAGTCATATGTGGCTTTTCGATATAGTATACCGCGCTCATGCACATGTATCCCGCATGTGTGTACGTTAACGTTTCGAAGATCGGCGTGGCGCGAAGGCTGGCTGGCTGTCATCCTGTCACGCGTTCCTGGCTAGCTGGGCATGTCTCAGATTCTGCGCGCTTCCTGATGTGAGCGAGATATGGTGATCGCGGCTGGATGGTTGGCGAGGGGAGGATTGCCCATTGGGCGGTGAGGGTAATTGTGCTAGGCTGCTAGCTGGGGAGAGAGGCGGGATGGCATCTTTTGCTTGTGCTCGTGCTGGCGCGGATGCTATGTCCGTGGTTGTTGATGACGATAGGTGCACGGATGGGAAGGGAAGATATGGATACCTTAGTGTCACGTGTCATCGATGGCGCCACGGTGCCACGGTCGGAAGGCACGTGGGAGGAAGGTGCGACTTGACGATAGTGAAGGCAGGCACGAGGCAAAATCGAATGAAGTGAAGAACAGTTTTCTTTTTGTATCTCAAAGCAAAGAGAGAGCTAGGGTAGGTAGTCAGGTACCACGAAGTGTAAAGTAAAACGCAGTTCTGGCCGATTCTGCCCTTCCAACCTTATCTAGGCGGGTCGCGCGCCCTTCAACCATCCACGCCGATTTAAAAGAGAGAAAGAATTCAAAAACTACCACCCCTCCCGATGAACGCCAATAGTCGTAGAGTGTGGGAATAATAATAATAATAACAAGGAAAAACGAGTGTATACCGCGCAGAATTACGAATAAGCTCGTGTGATGGCTCAACAGTCGTTCCGCGTGTCGTTACCGATGCGGGCGTTAATTGCTTTTTGCCCCCAGGGTGATGAGTGTGTGTGCAGTTTGGGTATGTGTTCAGTAAGGAAAGAAGTGGTTATGATATTCACACAATGGCAGCTTCTGGCGCCGAAAAGTGGAAGGGAAGAAGGAAAGACAGTCTGCAAGGCGTGAGGATGCGCAAGGCAGGTGGTTGCTCATGTGCGTCTGAGCCACAGGACGAGCCAGCCGAGAGCACGGTAACCAGCGATTATGCCGATCATGATGCCGACCCACTTGCCGGTGTTGCCAACGTCGTAGCCGTAGGTTTCGAGCACGGCGGTGCCGCGAATGAGGCACTGATCGGCGAGGTCGGTCTCGTACATGCAGTTGCAAGACTCGCCGGGGTTCTTGGGAGGCGCGCAGGCAAAGGTGCGAGTGCCGAACTCGTTGACCATCATACCCTGGAAGACGTATGACTGGTAGTCGATGTAGTGGAACACGTAGCGCCAGAATGGGTTGAGTGTCTGCGGCGGCACGAGGAAGCCACCAGTGCACATCCACAAGCCGTTGGCGAAGGCGGTGGCGGCCAATGCAACGACGAAGATGGGGACGATGGAGCTGATCAGGACGACAAGCGACTCAGCGGCGAGCAGGTCAAGGAAGAGCCACATGACCCAGGTAAAGAAGGCCGTTGCAGTGGGGCGGAAGTTGGACAGCCAGTATGCGACAACCGAGAAGAGGATGGTGATCAAGAAGAGGTAAGGAATACCGGTGACGAAGTTGGCAATGATGAACGAGGTAGGGCCGTAAAGACCGTTAGCACGCTCCTTCATGAAAAGGGCGCGGTCCTCGAGGAAGGCAGGAATGTAAGCAACGGCCATGAAAGACATGAACGCTCCACCGAAGAAGATGGCATTGATGAACGACTGGATGTTACCCTGAGTCGGGTTCAATCGTAGCCAAACGGTACCCATCATGATTGCCAGACCCATGTACATTGCGATACGGATTCCGTAGGCAATGATATCACGGTAAGACTTGATGAAGGAACGGTGGATGAGTGCTGCAGGAATGGCAAGCTTGCCAGCAGATAGCTCCTTGACGTCGGCAGGGTCAATAGTCTGATCCATGTGGACGCGTGCCATTTCATCGGTCAGCTCGGTCACGGTGGCGCTCGCGAGGCGAGACTTGTGCCATGACGAGTGAACCATGTTCAACTGTTGGTCAACCTCGCTTCTGTCCCTAGCAAAATCGGTGTTGACAAAGTCGATGATGAACTCGGCAGGGTTCATGTAAAGAGGAATGGGGAAACCGCAAGAGTCGAAGTATGGCTGGACCTCTGAAACGGGACCGCTGTATGCGGTACCACCTTGTGAGAGAAGAAGTAGCTTGTCAAACATGGCAAATGTGGAGGTTGAAGGCTGGTGAATAGACGCAATGACGATCAAGTTGTGCTTCTTGGCGATGTCCTTTACGAAGGAGATGACCTCGAAAGAAGCAGCAGAATCGAGACCGGAAGTGGGCTCGTCAAGGAAGAGAAGCTTGGGGCTGGTGATGAGCTGCGCAGCGACACTGACACGACGCTTCTGACCACCAGAGATACCCTTTCTGATCGGTGTTCCAATCAAGTTGTTAGCCTGACCTTGGAGACCGAAAGCAGTCAGGAGCGACTCAATGCGCTGGATGCGCTCAAGTTTGGTGATGTGGCTGGGCAGTGAAAGGCGCGCGGCGAAATTGAGGGTCTCGCGGACAGTGAGCGAACCGACAAGGGCATCTTCTTGCTCAACGTAGGCAGAGATGCGGCGGAAGGTCTTGGGGTTTGCGGGCGAGCCGTTGATGTAAACGGCGGCCTTCACAGAGGCGTTGAGAGAGGCAGTGCGGTGGGCGAGGACGTTCAGAAGAGTCGACTTGCCAGAACCACTGGGTTGAATGTTAGCACGAGTTCAATGTGGCTTCCTCGACGTGGCAACTTACGAAGGGCCCATGAGGGCGAGCAGCTCGCCAGCCTTAACGATACCATTAACATCGCTAAGAATGGTCTTGGGCTGCTGGGTCTGACGGTCCTTAACCGTGACAGTGACGCCCTTCCATCCAAAGCTGCGGATGTTGGTGTTGGTCAACTGGGCGTAGTCGCCGCCAATCATCTTTTCGATGTCAGACATTTTGTTGTAGCTCCTGCGATCCGGATTCGCAGCTGAGGGAGACGTGGTGAAGACAGCGGACGTGAAGTCTCGCTGGGTGTGAATGTGAGAGAGAGCGTGTGTGGTTGTTGCGGCGGGGGACAATGAGTGAGTGAGTGGCGGGTTGCGGTGATGCGGGAGACCAGCTTCCGAGTCGACAAACGGGCGCCGTTGCTATAGGGCGGGCAGGCGAGTGTCTGAGAGTGAGTCGTTGAAGTAGACGGGCTAGTGAGCGTGAGTAGTGGAGGTGAAGAAGACGATGCGACACGCAGGAGAGAGAGTTTCACTCAGATCGCAGAGCGCGTGTGGAGGGTAGGGAAGAGGGCAGGGCTGGGAGCCGTGGGGAGAAGAAGAGCGACGAGGAGGTCAATGCGGGTTGAAGGAGAGGGAGAGAGGGAGGGTTGATGATGATATGGGAGCACAAGCTACGAGGTGACTAGGTACGACGAGTCTCTACAAACGCGCTCTGCTGGTTGAGCTGAGCTGGCCTGGCTCGTGGCTAATGCCATCCCAAGGGTCCTGGGCCTTGACTATCGGGCGCCTGCATCCGCAAACGAGCGACGACGAGGGTGCGCAACGAGTAGAGACTCGCTCCCTGCAGCCATGCTTGCCGTCTAGGCTTGCGATTGCGGTCTGGTTGTCAGTGCTCAGCGTGGCGGCACCAGCGCCCCGTCCGTGGGTCTGCGGTCTCTTCGAGTCTTTCGCCGTGGCAGCTCGTCGCGCGCCTGCACCGATGGCCATAAAGGTGAGGTGGATGTGGATCAGATGCCCAGCAGACGCTAGCAGCGGCCCCTGCAAAAGGCTCGCCGCCAAAGCAGTAGTGCCAGTTCGCCGGTAGCACAACGCTAATGCATGCTATACGTCCGGCACAGGCACGTCCTGCTAGCGCGCACCATGTTTCGTACCCCTGGGCCAGTGCGTTTCGAGAGGCCGTGGGAAATTATTGCGTCTGCAGCCACTCGTTTGCCGCCCGCCCTGTCGTCGTCTCCTCTGCTGCTGCTGCTGCTGCTGCTGCTGCTCACCACTGCTCACTGCTGTTCCCAACTTTGTCTGCCTCAGCATCTCCCATTGCATCGCCAAGCTTTTGGGTCGTGACTTCCCTTTCGGGTGGACGCGGAGTGAAAGAAGATTTCCGCATGAACCCAATAGGAGGTAGGGAGCAGGATTTGTCTGCCCTGAATCACTTAGGTACAGTACTCGCTACTGTTCGCTTATGCGAGCTATACTGTATACTGTGTACATCAGCAGCATACTGCAGTCTGCACTTCACTGCGCCTCGCTGCTGTTGGCAACAATGCAGGCGTCTGCCAAACTGCGCCTACAGCGCCTGCCCACGCACCTCTCCCCTCATCAACGGCTACCGACAGCACACCATCGCTGATGAAGACGCCATGACATGGCGATTGCTCGGACTTTGACTTTCTGTGCGCCACGTCGGCACCACTGCCCGGACACGCAGTCACCCGTTCTGGTGCGAGCTGCTGCGTTGGCTTTTGTGTTCCGTGAAGATCGCACGCTGGGCCACACTTCTAACGAACGATCACCCGCCAGCAGCACTCCGCTGGGCCATAAGCATCCTTCTAGATCTGTGAGCGGTGCCCTATGTGGTCCGCGAAGAACCTTCTAAGGGGAAACAGTGGGAAAGCGGCGCTCAACTCAAGAGAGTTCAAAGGTGACTTTGTGCCGTTCCACTAAATACACAACTTCACACTCTTCCCCACAACGGCTCACGAAGATCTGCCGTAATAGGCATACGAGCGAGACGAGGCACGCGCCGCGGCCACGACGACCCAAATTACAAAGTGGTCGAGTCGCGCTCTACTTGTGGTTGCTTTGCCTATTCGGGAATGTCCATTGTATTTCAGATTGATGAGGTGGCGAACAAGATCTCTGCTCGGTCCGGCCAGCAGTCAACCAAAAGTGATGTGGAATTCTGCGTACCGCCAACTGGGTTTGTCCTTGAACTTTCACTCTCTCATCACATTGTTCCGCTCAGGCGATAATATTGATTCCAAGGAAATTCTGACAGGACAGAGAACCTTCTCAGCAATTCTCTGCACGACATTCGCCGACTCGTGTGATCGTCGCCATCGAGTCAGAGGGTCAGATGACCTGTCGAACGGGCGAGCACACAATCATGCCGAGGCGTGCACCACCATCGTCACATCACAGTGACCACACACTCCAATCGATGGTACACCATGAAGAAACCCGATCCCCACCGTCAGCCGCCGAGCACTGCAGAGCGGTAGTAGCAGACCTGTCAAAACCGCCACGTTATTGTGCCTCCTGGTGAGCATGCTGACGGTCGGACACCTGCATGGCCGACGCATGTCGTACGGGGAGCCGTTGAACAGCAGAGCCATTGTAGCATACGTGCATGTATAACGTTGTCAGCACGCTTGAACACTTCACACCTTGTCACACGAACATCGTTATCTTAGCCAGCGCGCACGCAAAGGCGTTTCTTCTCAAATCTCCTGTGAAGAGGCGACTTCAGGGACAGCATCTGGCTACTTCGAGCAATTTTGAAATTTAGCGCGGGCGTTCTGGGCTAGCCAGGCACGCCGGGTCTCAGGAGGCGTGGCTGATGCGTCAGGGTTTCTCAGTTTCTGCTCTATTATGCGCCGGACCAGCCCTAGCTGGAGAACCGTGTGGCCCAAGATGGATCCTGCGCGAATCGAACTTGCGGGACTAGTCACTACCAAGTCCCGGAGCGTGGTTCGGCCAATGATGGATCTGCGCTTCTCTAACTTGCCAAATCGTCGTGCTTTCCTCTCCTTCGTCTCGTCTTCGGCCGGGATTTGGGCGCTTTGAGTCTTGAGTACTGTATCTGTCTCGTGGAACTCGTTCCCCTGCCGCAACCACTCCAGCCTGTCGGTATCTCATACTACCACCACCGCTCTTTACCTGCCCTTTGTTACGCGTTGTGTCACCCATACTTTCATAATATCTTGTGCGGCTTATTGTTCCTATCCCAGGCGGAATTTCCTTTAGTGGCCACCAGCATTAACTACGACGCTTACTTGTGATGAGCACCCCCGGTACGTAGCTTGGTGTGCTCAGCAGCGACTACTATTCACCACGCAATCCTTCCGGGACTTCACATGCGCATACGACATGGACCTACCACCGCACATTATTGATGCAGTTCACAACCAATCACCCACACTTCACTTGAACCCAAATCACGTTCACATGGAGCCATCAAAATCACCGCGACAGCTCTCACCTAGCCGCGCTTACCCTCGCTACAAGGAGTTCAAGGAATACCACGACTCCGCGGATGACGGCTCAACTGCCAGCATATCTGAACCAGACCATGGCTACACAACCGAGCCTACGACACCATCTACTTCGGAATCTTGCGTGGTGGAAGACATGACGACCGACGAGGTGGAAGACTTCAAGGACCGGGAATATCCCCAACTGAAGGGCAAGACATATCTGGACCATGGAGGTACAACGGTACGTGGGCCGACGCAAGGAGTGAGGATGTGCATTGGCATCGGGTGCTAATTGAGGCTTGCTTCAGATCTACGCAAAGTCACTCGTGGAAGAGTTCTCGGCCGACCTCATTGGAAACTTATATGGCAACCCTCACTCGGCTTCTTCACCTTCAGCACTAGCAGGTCACCGCATCGATGCGATTCGCGAACGCGCCCTGCGCTTCTTCAATGCCGACCCTGATGAGTTCGATATGGTCTTCGTCGCCAATGCAACTGCTGCGATTAAGATGACGGTCGAATGCATTCGCGATCACGCCGCCGCCAGCAATACGCCCGTATGGTACGGCTATCACAGAGACTCGCATACATCACTGGTGGGTGTACGGGAGTTGACGAAGCTTCACCGGTGTTTCACAAGTGACGAGGAGGTCGAGACATGGATCAACAGCGGTGGACTCGGCGGAGCGCGATCACGACAAATTGGGCTTTTCGCATATCCAGGGCAGTCGAACATGACTGGTCGACGGTTACCTCTAAATTGGTAAGTTGTGCACTGTATCGCAGGTTTCGAAATTGAAAAAGGTCACGAG
>Ga0265797_10002303_pt1 | contig 32293 bp, 32 predicted proteins | sample P2T30metagenome_FD_192433 | JGI IMG/M metagenome (GOLD analysis project Ga0265797, IMG submission 192433) | Plant litter microbial communities from East Loma Ridge, Irvine, California - P2 T30 | ecosystem: Environmental > Terrestrial > Plant litter > Unclassified | place: USA: California... | reverse complement strand
GCTGTCGGGACCCGAGGATGAAGGATTAGCCGCCGTTAGCACGTCTTTCGCACGAGCACCCCAACCGTCAACCCCACCTACGCCAACCTGCCAGACCCTTGATTTCGTTCATAGCAGCAACGACGATAGGATGCGATTGGACCCCGACGATGTAGGAACGGTATGCCTGCAAGCAAAAGCTTCTCGAACCCATTTGACCCGGTTGTACCTTTCCTCCCGCTCCTTCTACCCACTTCTACCTTCCTATCTATGAGGCCGCCACCACGGTACGAGCAACAGAGCAAATTCTGCAGAAACCCCGAGCCAGCTCCACCGCATGCCCGGCGGCTATCGAGTATTGGGAGCATCATCGGCAGGTCCGTAGTCGCAGACTAAGTACCATCATCTCCCTCGGTACCCCCGCTTTACGAAGGCATGACGGAGCAGAGGGCAAGCAGTGGAGTGGTACAGGCAGGCGTCGTGGCTTGCGGGTTTTGATCAGATAATGATTAGATCGAAAATTTTCATCTGATAACCCACGCGTCACGCCACCGCGCGCTCCCATTGGCCCGAGATGCCGGCTGATTATCGAGATAAGATTTTGGAGGCTGTCTGGGCCGTGCTTGGGAAGGCTTAATTCCGGGGACCCAACTGCATTCAGGAAAGTCAAGCTTCGGTGCATGATGCTAACAGGGAGCGAGCGCGTGATATTCACGACTATTTCCTTGTTCATGGTGAACGTGAACGGAATTCCCCACCCAGCGACGAGGAGCCGGTAACCGGGCGCGTCTCGGAAAGGTCCTGCGGTGGAACTGCGTGGATCAGTGTTTTCGGTATATGAACCTGAGGCGCGCGCGGTACCTTGTCTTATCAATCTCTTCGTCTCGTCTTCATCGCAACCTCTCTTTTGGTGTGCTCCTACACCTATCGCCAAGATGGGTTTCACTTTCAAGGGATTGACTACCAGCGCATTGGTCTCTGGCAACACCAAAAATGCCGATGCCAATGAGAAAGACATTGCCGACGTGCCTGCTTCCTACCAGGGTCACACCAGCATGGACGCTGCTCGTCCTGACGAGAAGGTTGGCAGCCCGAGGGAGTCGGCCAGAAGTCGAGAATCGGATGAGGAACTCAACAAAGTCGACACCACCGCGGAGGTAGGTGTTCAGCATGTGCAAGCTGCCTCGCTCCTGTGGAAGAAGCGAGACTTGATCCTCGCGTACATTGCGTAAGTCACTTCCTCCACACTGCTCCAGAACTATACTAACGACATCAGCATGTGGTTCATCCAATTCTTCACTGCCTACGCATCCAGCACCTCGAGCACCCTCGCGCCCTACGTTACCAGTGACTTCCAGCTGCACTCCTTGACCGCCCTGACCAGCGTCATCTCCTCCATCGTCGGCGGTATCTGGAAGCTCCCATATGCCAAGATCCTCAACATCTGGGGCCGACCTTTCGGTCTCGGCCTGGGTGTGGCCATCTACGTCCTCGGCCTCATCCTCATGGCGAGCTGCAACAACGTCAAGGCTTACTGCGCGGCACAGACCTTCTTCTACGTCGGCTCCAACAGTATCGACTTCTTCATCACGGTCTTCATCGCCGATACTTCCAAGTTGAGGAACCGAGCGCTGTTCATCGGGTATGCGTCCTCTCCATGGCTCATCACCACCTGGATTTACGGATACGGCATCAACAGCATCACCGCTCCTGGCGGCATCGGCTGGCGATGGACTTTCGGCATCTTCGCCATCATCGCGCCTATCGTCACTTCACCTCTCATGCTTCTGTTCATCATCTATGAGGGCAAGGCAAAGAAAGAGGGTCTTATCACGCCCCGCCCCAGCCGCGGTAACTTTGCTCAAACCCTCAAGTACTACCTCCGCGAATTCGATGCCGTCGGTCTTCTGCTCCTCGCAGCCGGACTATCCCTCTTCCTCCTCGCCTTCAACATCTACTCCTACCAAGCCAAGCAATGGGCATCACCTCTTATCATCTGCTTCCTCGTATTCGGCGCCCTCCTCGTCGTCGCATTTGGTCTGTGGGAGAAGTACGGCGCACCTGTCACCTTCATCCCATGGCCGCTGCTCAAGAACCGAACTGTCATCTTCACCTACACCATGGCTGGCTCTTTGTACATCGGCTGGTACTGCTGGGACTCGTACTTCTACTCGCTTCTTGTCGTGTTGTTCGACCAGAGCCCTGTACACGCTACTTGGATCGCCAACATCTACACCATGGGCAGCTGCTTCTGCTCCATCGTTTACGGACTTGTGCTAAGATACTACGGAAAGCTCAAGATCTACTCTTTGTTCTTGGGTGTGCCGCTGACCATGCTCGGTGTTGGTCTCATGATCAAGTTCCGCCAGCCGGACGAGAACATTGGTTATATTGTCATGTGCATGATCTTCATCGCCTTCGGTGGCGGTATATTGGTTATCTCTGAGCAGACTACCCTCATGGCTGTGTCTAAGCAGCAAGACTTCCCTGCACTCTTGGCCGTCGAGTCTATGATCATTTCCATCGGAAGCGCTATTGGCTCTACTGTTGCGGGTGCTATCTGGACCGGTGTTTTCCCTGCTCGCCTGATGGCTAACCTGCCTGAGAGCGCCATGGACAACTTCGCTGCCATCTACGGCGACTTCAACGTGCAAGACAGCTACCCTGTCGGCAGCCCGACTCGCGATGCCATCAACCTCAGCTACGGCCAGACGCAGAGATACATGCTTATCTCGGCTGTTTGCGTCTACTGCATCACGCTTTTCAGTGTTGGCTTCTGGCAGAATGTCGATGTCAGGACCATGAAGCAGAGGACTATTGGTCTTTTGTAGATGGGCTGTTGTTTTCGATATCGTTTCACATGTACTGCATTGATTGCGTCATGATCTGTTGATAGTTGGTGCATCTACTGGCACAAAGCTTGGGAACACCAGTACCTCTTGCATGTCATGATGATAATGGCTTCATAGTAATGAAAGTGTAATATTCAAATTCCATCCAAGGCTTGTAATGGACATCATGTACGCCGTGTGTATATGCTTATTGTATGCTTCCTCAACTCCTCAGCTCGTCTGTTAGATATCTTAACAAAAATGCATGTGATACAAGCTCTCGAAATGAAATGTAGGGTATGACGCTAGAAGATCACGTGAACGATCTACAAAAAGAAAGCTACACCCAAAGCCAACCCAGACATATAGCCAAGGGTAGCAGTCAGCGAGTTGGCAGCACCCGTAGCGCTAGCCGCTGCAACCTTGGTCGCATCGTCAGTTGTCGTCGCAACAGGTGAAGGGGTAGCGGATCCAGATTGGGTAGCGGCAGGTTTCGCAGGCACACTTGTCGAAGAGGAAGACTGGCTGATTACGGGCTTGCTGGGTTTCGCACTCACATCACCACCTGATTTGGCCATGCCGGATACCCACTTGATCACCTCTTCGTTGTGCATGAAGAAGTAGTTCAGGTGCTCGTTTGTGTCTGGGGGCGAGGATCCAACGGCGCAGATTGGGTCGCCGTAGTGGCAGTAGTCGAGGAGGACGTCGGCGTAGGCGTTTAGTCCTTTGAGGTGTTCTGGGCTGCGCGCACTGGTTCCGTCGTAGTCTACGCCGCGGCCGACGGTGAAGTTTTGGTCACGGGAACGGACGACCGCGCCAAAGGTTACTGCTGCGACGACTAGAGCGGATGAGTTAGTAAACCAGGGTAGAGCCTGACTTCTTTACACGTGCGTACGTACCATTGGAACCAATTGAAGCATCCAGAGCTGGGTTCATGTCCTGCTCACATGCGAAGACGGGTCCTCCTCCTCCACCGAGCATGTCCTGTGCCACGGATGCTCCCTGCGAGAAACCCAAGACGATCAATTTGCTGTCTGGGCACTTTTCGCTGTACGCCTTCATCTGCTCCTGTCCGTTCTTCGCACCCTTGCTTGCTGATTCACACCACGCGGTTGCTCCCCATGCTGAGCTCTTTGCAGGATACTCGACATCCTCGTAACCGCATTCTGATGATCCTCCAATCGCTGCGCAGATCTTCGAGGTAAGGTTACCTAGGCGGCCAGGGTAGGGTTCGTCGGAGCCTCGTGCGACAAAAACGTGGAAAGGCTTGCAGTCATCCGCATGGTAAGCGAGAATTTCCGTCGAGTTGCAGTATATGCCAGGCGAAGGCGCGTCGCAGCGCTCTTGAGCGAGCACGAGGCTGGCGCCGACAGTGATGGCGAGGAGGGGAAGTTGCGAGACCCTCATATTAGCGTAATTACAAAGTTCGGTATAACGAGTGACTAATGTAGGTAGCCGCGAAAAGAAAGGTAAACTGAGCGTCCTGTCCCCAAGAACGCGTGATTAGTAGTAAGCAGTAAAACCCCGAAAGCAGCTTCGACAAAGGCAGGGCAGCGGGAGATATACACGACTCCAAGCGGGCACCTGGGGCAGCCCTGAGAAACCTGATACTACGAGGATCAAGAAGTCCCAGGCGATCGGCGCCCATGATGTGAGGGCACGGCCCCCACAGATGGCATGCATGGGCTACAGCCTGCTTTGGCATGTTTGCCTTGGGGCTATCAATGCTATTCGACAGAAAGGCTGCGTTTCGACAGAAAACGTCGATTCCGCCCCGTCGGCTAGCCGCTTGCGGCAAGACCCCACGCGCCAACTCGGATTTCGGCATCCGGCCAAGCCGCCCTGTGCCACAGAAGCCACATCAAGCCGCCTGTCTGCAGGAACAAATCTCGCCCAAATCCTTGGGGCTTGCGCGTCCCGTCATCGAGGCGTCAAAAGGGGGGATTGGTATCGGGGGTTCTGTGGGTGTTGTGCTGGATTACTATTCAAGGCGCGTCGCGATGTATGTAAGCAGCGCTATCCCGTTGTTGCCGTCGGCCTCAGAGGACTGGCTTTCTTCAGTGAACGCCACACTTGACGTGCAACACCGAGTACGAAGGACTGGACGTGCGATCGATCCGTACCGCAATACGATGCAAACGCCGGACGCCTGACTGCCCATGGAGTTGGATTCGTTCGAGACTTCTGGTGCCTGAGTCGTGTCCACTTTTTTCATTTTGGGGTCCCCACCTGCATTGGTCTGGCTTCTTCTGCATCCTTCATGGCTGCATCTTCACCTCAGTGTGTTGTTTTAGAGACCCCTGGGCGTCTCGAACATCTTGAGTGCCGCTGCTTCCATATCCGTGGACTTGAAGACGCGCGGCAGGTGTGCAAGGGGTTGTCGTCTGGAATCTCTCTTCCCTTTGCTTCCGTCTTTCTTGTGTCGAGATACACCATAGTTACCTCTTCTTTCGAGGCTGTCCAGGGTGATACATTGAGATGGGGGCCGAGGGCAGTACGCGGTGTAGAAATGTGGCGGAAATTTAATGGCGGCTTCCGCTTCGACACAAACGACAAGTGCAGTCCCCGACGTCTTTGCCTCGACGTCTGCTGTATCGACAAACTCAGCTCTATCCTTTTCTACACCTACCCTCAACGTAACCCAAGGTTTTCAATCTCTTTCACTCCTATTCAAGTGCCCAGGCCTCTCTTCCTCCCCTTCACCATCCCATCTTCGCACATTGGCCTTTGCTTCGTCCCTGCATGAGCCTCACTCCGCATGCTCTCATATCCATTTCTATTTTCTACCGTAGGGTGCGTAGTCGTTAAATCCAGGCGTCTCAGGGTCGACATGTCACTGCACCTCCATGAGTGTGGTGTGAAATGCCCTTGTGGAGACGACCTCCATGTCAGTCCACACTGTCTTGAACACCACACCCGCATACACTGTCTACCAACACTTCTACTCACTCCGAATTCACGATGGCGGAGCATTGTTGCCCTCCCGGTTGTCTCTTTGCCGGTAGGACTGTCACAAGGCCCCGATTCCGCCACAGTGAATGCTCGCGCACAAGAAGGTCAATCACGAATCACCAGACCAGGTTCCCAGCCTTCTTAATCCTCTCCTGCTCCATTTCTCCTGCCTGACTGACGTGAATGGCTCTTCTCGCCGCGGTGACTGGCGTTTCACGGCTGTATCCACGGATCATTTCGTCATAACTCCCCCATTCACTAGTATTCACTTCCGTCAACGACGCCAAGAACCCTACATCGGTCAAGCGCGATTTCATTAGCGTAGACCGACCTGACTGCCTTCCTCTCCTCTGACCAACGTTTCTCCTTCTCGGTATCAACTCTCTTCAGTACGAACTGTCTCTGCTGTACATACATTGACTTCACATCTTGGTCGTCATCTCCACGATTCAGACAGCCTAGCAGTCACCCAATCGTCTAAGAGCTTTTTCCCAATCACTTCCACCTACACTTCACTCAGCTTATCTATCCCCACCAACTTCGCCGCCATGGCTCCTATCCGCGAGACCATCGGCAATGGTGCAAGCTACCTGATAGGCGTCATTAGAGAGAAGGCGCAAATCCAGTACCAGGAGGTATGCTTGAAGCTCGAAACCCATGCTCGTGTATTCAAGGTTTGTATGTCCCATCCGACAACATCCAGACTACGACTAACCATGGACATAGCGATCTTTCCAGAGGCCAACCCCCTATATCGTCGCAGCAGGACTCAACAATGTCCGCGACAGCAACACGCGTACAGAACTTCTGCCGCGGGCCAGGGTCAGTAAACGTACTGTTAAGACCAAACACAACCCAGCTAAATCCCCAAAGCAGCAGCAGTCCTACCACGCCGTCGCCACAGGCCGCATTGCGAAACCCAAGCGAGAAACCCATCCCCGAGAGCTAGACCCTAAATGGTACGACATGGCCATGAAGCGGAAGTCCGAAGAAGATTTCCGCGAGCGCGAAATGCGTCTCCGAGAGAACGAGCGAAGGGAGTTCGCGGAGCGCAAGCGACGTCAACAACAAAAGCGTCATGTTCCGTACAAGCGAACATCAATGGAACGCACAACCGGTATCAAGGACAAGCGTCCCCGGTGGACGTCGCAGCCAGCACTCCCGCCGCCAAAAGCTTTCAGCAACTTACAACACCCCGCCGAGTTCTACGAGAACCAGACCTCCGAGGAGCGCAGGGCGTATGTGCGTGAGAAGCTGACCAACGTGCTCGGTGAGGAAAAGATGAAAGAGCCCATCCTTCCTTCCGGTCACAACCCCATGGAACCTGTCATCGCCGAGCACAACCAGCGCATGGCCACGATCAGCCTTCTCAACCAGTTCAAAGATCACAAGGTGGATGTACAGCGCCAGTACGACGAGCAGATTCGCCTGGCTCGCGAAGAAGAGGTCACTCGACTCAAAACACAGATTCTCCTTGGTCACTACAAGGACGTCTACAAGGGCCGTATCAACGTGCTAGCATGGCATACCGGCCACATGCTCGAAGGCATCGACCGACTGGAACATCTTCTCCAAACCGGAGAACAGTGGGAGGTGGCCAGGGTCGTGCAAGTTCTGACCCACCAAGTCTTTGAACCCGTCAAGCGTGTGCTTGAAGAGTTTGACGCTGATATTCCCCTGGATCCGGATGGCGCCCAGAAGCTCAAGGAGGCCTGGCCCACGGCTCGTCTACAGGCACTCTATGACTTCTTACTGGGCAGGTCCAGCAATCTGGATTTACAGACTATGCGCATGGCTCAGTGTATCGAAGAGATCATTCGACGTCTTAACAACCCGACGGTCTTTGTCGACCCTCTTGCGCCCGAGCCGCAGCCGCTCAGTGACTTCCGCCAGAGCTTCGGCACTACAAACACCAACCCACAGACAGGCTCTGCTCCTCATTCTGAACAACCGCTCCCTCGCGCAATCCCACCTCCCACAGGAGGATGGTCTTTCCGTGGCCGAGCCTCCACCTCTGGCATCGACCCCGACGCCCCCCAATCCACGCTCGCCAACGCCGCCACCTCCGCACCACCCGGAAGCGGCATCTCCAAACTCATAGCCGCAACGGCCGAGAACGCCGCCTCCAAAGCCGCCAACCCCCCAATCCCATCCATCACCATCGAGCCCGGCGACAGCGCCGCACGCACCTCGGTCCTCCAGTACATCAGCACCGACAACATGGTCCTCCAAGCAGAAATGGACGACATGTTCCGGCACGCCGAGCCCAAGAACAGTCACCGCCGCGCTGTCACCGAGTGCATCAAGGGTCTAGTTGATGCTGCGAATGGCGAGGATAAGGTGCTGGGTACGATGGATGCGTCGTATTATCGCGCGCAGATTGAGGAGTGTGTGAGGAAGATTGATGGGCTGGCGAAGAGGTATAAGGAGGTTAAGGAGACGAAGGCGCTTAGGAAGCTTTGTGGGCTGGCGTTGAAGATTTGGGCAATGCATGGGTGAATGGGGATTGGAAGAGGGTTTTGGAGGGTGGAGGCGGGAGATGAAGAAAATGGTCTCTTCGCTGGTGCTATTCTGAAGCTGGATTCTGATCTCTTTCGCTGTCATGGACATACCCGGAAGGATGACGGGAAGGGCCAGAAGTGCTCTTACTCATGACTACACGACACTACGGCTTACGAAGCCACGACTACCACATCTACTTTTCTCTCACGCGGGTATCGGAGATGTCCGGTCGTGCAATTCCAGCGAGCAAGCAAGTTTTGCCTTCTTTGTTTTTTTAAGTCGTTTACTCTTTCGATCACATTGTTTCTTTCTTTTAATACCCACCGCGGACCAGAGGTTGACAACTCATACGTCAACTACGGCTACGAGCGAGATAGACGACTGTGAGGGTGTCACAGTTCACTGCCGCTTCGATACACAGTAATGACAGTCAATAATGCACAAGTCTAGATAAACTCTTATTGCTGCGTGACGGCCGTTGGCTCCTTGCTCGTCGATGACATGACCTAACGCTTTACTGCCGTAGCTGCTGTAGATGCTGTACATTTGGGTCTGATGGAGGCTTTGACAATCTAGAGTGAAATTTAGTGGCATAAGAATCATGCCCAATGGTAGGTCCAGAAAATACGTATGCATAGTCCTTCACAGACGGGGTATCGATTGGCGCCGTGAGCATGAAGGGGAAAGACGTGTGATGGGTGCATGCCTCAGGACAATGCGTGGATCACATGTCAGAAGCCTGGAATGACCCTACCGTACATTTCGCCTCCACGATGGCATCCTGCAAAACTTCCAGCTTGACAGTATCACGTCTTGTAGCTTGCAAATCGCTGCTTTGAATGCGCATCTCCTTTGACGACATTTGTGATGAATTGAGGAATGAAAGTGATGCCGTTGGCTGTAGGAGGACGGAAGCTGGAGACGCGCTAAAGGCCCGGATCCCGGTCGCGTTCCGAAGTAGCTTGAGGGAGCGCCATCCTTCTTCCAACAACTCCATCGCGCCCTGAACAGCCATCCTTCGCCCATGGAGCACATGGACGTCGAACGGAGGTCGTCGTCGCCCAAGCGCAAAAAGGTCCGCCAAAAGTACGCGCCCAAAGCATGTAAGTCGCGACACTCGCTCTGGTTCGGCGCATCTGGAGCTTCCTATGCGGCATTCCGATGGTTCCGTAGTGGTTCGACGCAGCTCGCGCGACAGGACGACGAGGTTATGCCATCAGCCGGCTGACAGATTGTGCAGGTGTATCATGCAGGCGATCCAAGCTCAAGGTATGTACGCTCTTTTGTATATTGGCTGCCTCGGCCACTTCTCTCGCGACTGCATCGCGACTTCCTCATGCGACAGCGTCGCTTCCACATTCAGGAATCGAATATGTAAACATCAACAGCTATCATAGGCAGCGACTGACGTCAACAGTGCTCCGGCGAAAACCCATGCCAACGGTGCATGGACAACGGCAAGCGATGCTTCTTCTCTGAAGACCAGACGGCCGCCGAAGCCCTGCAGAACCTCAGTCGACCCACGCCTGCCCTCCATACACAAGCCTCAAATACCAGCGCCAACGGCAACGGTCACAATGTACCACGAAGGAGCTTGATGCCGTCGGAAAACGGTACCGAGCGGAGAGCGAGCGATGCCAGCACACGCGGTATGACCATGGAAGCACGCATGGCCCGGATCGAGGCTATGATGGAAGCCCTCATGCGCGACCGAGGCCTGACCATGACGCCAATGGGCAGTGTGGAGCGCGAGGAAAACGGCAGCGATGCCTTCAGGGGTGACGCCGCGTTGTCTGTTCCGCCGCTTGACCCCATCAACCCAGCTCTCGCCTTCATGGGACAGCCTTCGCTCTTTTCAGAGAACTCCCTAGAGCCAGCCAACCCCGTCGCTCCAGGCGCTGGCTCCCTTATCAACGGCGACCCATCGCACCTCGTACAATTCGGCAACAGGAAGCTGCCCTTTCCTAGTCCCGCCGATTACCAACAGTACCTAGCCTCCTTCTTCACCGACATTCACCTGTCTCATCCGTGCATAGATGAACCCGAGTTCCGCAACCGCAGCCAACACGTGCTAGCAAGCGCCTCCATACCATCAGAAGATCGCGAGTTTCTCGCGCTGAACTACACCATCTTCGCATGCTGCGACATACTTCTCAATGTCGCACCCATCGACACTGGCAAGTGTAAGGGCTGGCGCTGGCTCGAGATGGCTGACGAGCTCGTCGACAAGAGGTCGCTACTAAGCGGATGCGGCGATTTGACGCTGATACAGTGTGTCCTTTTCCAGGTACGTGTCCAAAGGCTCCAAACTTGATGCGCATAGACTAATAGTTGTAGGCCATCTACTACCAATATGCAGACATGCCCGGCCCAGCTTACAACACTATCGGCGCCGCTGCAACACTCGCGCTCCAGTTCTCCCTACATCAGCAGTCCACATGGACGAACATCACGACGGTTCAAGCATATGAGCGCATCTGCACGTTCTGGAATATCTTCGTCCAAGACCGATTCATTTCGTTGACGTATGGAAGACCATACAGAATCCACGAAACCGACATTCAAGTCGAAGCACCTGTAGACCTCTCACAAAGGGTAAGTAAAGCCCACGACTCCTATCCTTCCTGCCCCTGAACAGGTCTGGAGACTACATCAAGATGATCATGCAGAGTGGGTGTCTTGACGTCGATGTCGCCTCCAGGGTGTTCAGTTTTCTCCTGATTCAACGTGTCCCCTTCCTCCTGCTACCTCATGCTCACGTTTTATAGGCAAACCTCTACAAAACCGAGGATAGTGATGACCCCAGGCCTTTCATCGATCACTACATTCACTACGTCATACTCTGGGCGCGTTACGCCAGTAATGCTGTCGACGGTCGCAGTCTGGATAGCACAACCCAGGACATCATTGATCGGCAGATCTCCCACTACCTCGATCACGACTTACCAGTACTGGGGATGCCATCATACGCTCAGCGGGATGAGGGAGGTGTACCACTGCTGAACATGTTCATCAAGCAGAAGAAGACGGATTTCGTTCTTTGGGGGCTACGTTCCGTCATAATCTCCCTGCAATACGACGACAATCATGCTGAACACCTCAGCCAACTTGCCTGTTCCACCCTCACAGGAATGACCTTCTTTATGCGGGAAGTTCGTCAGCCATTCAGCCTCCGGCATCGCATGACGTCGGCCCTGTCGAATGCACTTCTGGTATTTTGCTCTCTTCTCGTCCGCAACTCCGCTGGACGTACACATGCCCACATCGAGGCCTTCCACCGCGCTAAGGGCATGCTACACGACTTGGCCTTTAGTCAGCCGTATGCGAAACGCGTCTTGTCTGATTTCGAAGGCATTGTGCGTGTGGTGGAGGATTGCCTAGATGGAAAAGATGCTCCAGAGAATGTCGCAGAGCTGTTCCCTTACCAGTCTTCGAGCGCTGACATTCGTAGCGTATTGTGGCTGTAGTGGACAAGGACTGATGGGAGTCGGCGTTTTTATGGTTTCAAATGTATTTTACTCTGTGTACCAACGGCCTGCATAGATACCCATTGCCCTCGCACGGGCTAGGAGAAGGCGTTTAGGATCAATTTACCTTTATCATCTTATTTGATGCTCACATCTCATTACCATTAGCTGTATACATCATCGCTGTCCATCGGTGACTGGAGAGCAAAGACGACAGTTGCTGCATACAAGGATAATATACTCTGACAACCCGCCTGTCAAAAGACGACGAGTAGCTCTCAGATGTACTGTAGAAGAGACATCTGAGGTATATCAAGGCGCGGTAGTCTCCCATCAACAACTAGGCCATGGCGTGAAGTGCTCATCTCCTGCTTCCAATTGCAAATTCGTGAGCTTCTTCACCGCGTTGACGACTAGAACTAGGCACATCCTAATTCCAAATTCGGGAGACAAGCACTGGATCGGTGACGCAGCAAGGAGATGCATGCAAGGCTCACGGGCATGAAGAGGTTCAATGAAGGAGATTGGTCATTCCGGTAACGTGACTTGGAAGGTCTGAGTCTTACAAGCGGAGGTGCTAGCTTGTTGTGGACAGTTTTCAGTGCGCCTACCCGGTCGATCACGTGCTGATGCTGGAGCCTGGAGAAATCGGAACAATAACAAACAAGAGCGTAGTGTCACGCTTTTCATTGTCTCAGTCTTACCGAGACTCTCCCACTTACGTACCTTTTCCACATTGCGACACCTTTGGAACCTCTGCGGCGCAGCCCGTCAAGCTTGACTATGGATAGGGATTTCGTCCACCGGTAAGTAAATTCTATGACGATTGATAAGCATTCTACTGATTGATTGAATAGCTCTTTGCGAAAAGTGGCACTGACGCGTCACGTTTCCACTCTACTCGAACGCCGCGAAGCAGACGAGCGACGAACGACTTCCGAAACTCATCTGTATCAGGGCCTCTCGTTGAAAGAGAAGCATCGTCTATACAAATTCAGACGCCGCGACCGTCCCAGCGAAGATACCCGCACTAGACAACCGGAATCAGAGCAAATCGGTCAAGCCGCAAAGAAGCTCGACGACGAACTCTACACGTACATAGCGACCCACGCAAAGCAAGAATGCATGACACTGTCCGAGATGATGCAGAGCAAACTACCACGGGAACTACGCGATATGGTGTACGCCCATCTACTCTCACGAGAGACTTACACCGTCGAGCGCCAAAACGTTTATGAACTTTACTGGCTTTCTGACCTACGGCAGATCAGTTGCAATCATCTCTTCACGCGCGGATACGTTCCGCTTGATACCATAAAAGAGATCGGCGAGATGTGGTACAAGGTATCGACTTTCATAGTCTGCGCCTCTGATGAACCCGAACGAGCTTCAGAAGCCTTGAACTTCCTCCACGATGACAATTGGGGCTTGGACATTGATGTGTACCAACACGTCAAGCACATCTATGTCGGTCTCGATTATATCCACGGCGTCGACGAGATTATTGGCCATCTAAACGCCAATCTCCGGAAACTTCTGTCACTAGGAGCAAATGCGCGCGTCGTTCTATATCTCCAATGTCCACACAAGCACTATGTGACGATGAGAGAGCAGCCAATAATAGCTTTTGTGAGGAAGCTTCGACCGATCTTCCCTGTCCTGGAGGAACTTGTCAAAGAGGGAACAAGAGTTGTGGTCAACGTGAAGGGCTATGATGTGTTCGAGGTCAAGGTTGAAACACTGAATGCGCCGAGTTGGATCAGCCAGTTGACCCAAATTCTATCAGACAGAGATTTGAATGACCTCCAGAGCGATCAGCTGAACAGAAGCATCGGGACAAGATCCTAGCTAGCAGCTTGTGCTGAAGAGCAATGAGGTTGCGTCACACATGAGTGGAGGTCTACCAGTCTACATTGGTACCAAGCTCGCTGGGACTATTGCATTGTACTATATAGGAGCACGCAAAAGTATTGCAGTAGCCGTCTTGCAAATACAAAACATTCCAATTCACAGCATTCAACACTGCTGTCCTCGTCACACGCATACTATCGCGACGATATGAAGCACACATCCAGGCTACGTCATTCTACAACTTCGCCTCCCTTTTGAGAATCGGATCAACCCACTTCTTCCACCCCTGCTGTACCCCGGCATTCTGCCATGCCTTCTGATTGATAGGCAACTGCTCGACCCAACGCATAATGTTCTCGTATACATTGCCGTCGTACATACCCAGCGCACTGCAGAGACTGGCATCGGAAAAGTCCCACGCATCCGTCAGGCCAACGGCCTCGGGCAGTAATTGATCGAGCAAACCGTTGACAAGATGCCGGATAGTGTCGAGCTGTCCCGAAGTGAAATACGGAGAACGCTCGTCGGCTGTTTCGATGAAGGATACTGCGTCGACGGTACGTGGGTTTATGATAGTCGATAGTGCGTATAGAGAGCGCATACGGTTCAAAACGATGCGGAGGTAGTTGCACGTAGAGTCAGACAGGCTCGAGATAAAGTCGGTGAATGACTTCAGAATGAAGTACTCGATATGAGCACGAGAGGCGGAGATGAGCAGCATCATGTGCTCATTCCATGCATCCGCTGGCAACTTGGTCGATGCGCGAATCGCCGAATGCGCCTTCACGACCATACGGTGTGCACGGTCGCGATAGATGCCGAGTTGTACTTTAGGGTCGAGAAACTGCGTCGCGGATGCGCAGCATGGAAGGTTGGGGTCTTCGACATCGGTCAGGTACTGGACGTGGGGCTCGATAGGCTCGCCGTCTTGTAGGCGGTCAAGTTGCTTGAGGAGATGTCGCCCAAGTTGTTGCCAGAGGACGTAGTTCTCACCCTCGAATGTCGCGCCACCGACCAAGGCACCGACGATGTCTGGTAAGCCTGAGATAGACATGTACCCATGGCCCCCGCACAGCTTGCGCGCATCTTCAGCGCCATCAGCGGCCTCTGACGTGACATACGCCTTCATTCCAGCAGTCAATGCGTGAACAGCCGGCAGAAGCGAGTGATCGTTCTTGCTCTGCATCTCCCGTAGTTTGTTATACTGTTCGTCGCATGCCCGAGAGCCGAATAACATGGCGTACGTCTTAGCGATCAAGCTCAGCAGACGGAAGTGCTGATGCTTGTAGTGCAAGATGCTTCCTTCGGTGGCAAACGCGTCGGCAGGCCCGAGGCCTTGTTGTCGTACAACGGAGTATCGTGTCGCGATCGTCAAAGCTTGGGCTAGCTGGACCGTAAAGACACTGGGCATCCTGCCGCGGACGAGCAGCATGACAGAGTATGAGAGCTTAGCGCGGAGGGGATCTTTGGTGAATGTGCCATCGGATGTGAGCTGGCTATGAGCCATGAGCATCTGCGATCGAGAGATACGAACGTTATCGAAAGAGGCGAAGCCATTGTCTGCTTCGTTGTAGCTAGATCATGGTCAGAGACTGAATTCTGACGCCTTCTGCGATCTCCTTACTTACCCAAGCTTTAAGCCGACATCGCCCATCTTCACACCTGGCATTGGTGTGCCGTCCTCGACTGAGCGAAGTCGTACAAGAAATATATGTGGGCCGTGGTCCTGATCGCCAACAATGAGTCGAGCCATGACTGTGCCGTGTGTGGTCGAGAAGCCTAGCCCTGCAGGCCAGAACTTTGTCGATGAGATTGTTGGCGAGTGAACGACGAACTCATCGCGATTGGGGTCGAAGGTGGCGGTCGTTTCGATACCTCGTACGAATGAACCATGACCAAGCTCGGTTTGTGCGTATGTACCAAGTATTTTACCGGATCGAGCAAGCGGAAGCCACTTTGCCTTTTGTTCCTCAGTACCGTTGTGCTCCATGCCAGGCTCGAAGAGGATGGCTTTGTGGCCGAAGGGGCTATTGAGAGTCAGTTTATCGGTTGTGGAAGACTCTCCTGACTACCTCAACATACCTGGCGTTCATGAGGTTGTATCGCGGCGTAATCCACACAAAGTGCTCATGGTCATGCTTGAGCATATCATCGAGACACGCTTTTCCCATCTCAAGACCTTGCTCGAATAGATCCTCGCGTGAGGTCTGCGCGTAGCATCGAGGAAGCTTTGCATTGTCGTTGGTGCCGATTGCTTTCTCAACTCGGTTGAAGGCGGCCCGTCGCTCCTTGACAACTTTCTCACTGCAGATGGGTCAGCGAGGATGTTACATAGGCTCACAGATTGTACTCACCTTCCCCATAGTATGCACGTCAGCTGGAACGTGTCGAAAGATGCAGAGTCTCTAGCTTTCTGCAACAGCGTGCTCTGGGCATTGGCTACCATGTTGACCATTGTTACTCTAAAGGTATAGACAACACAACGTGAAGATGAGAGGCGAAGATGCGGGGGAGAAGACTAGGGTTGAGGGTGACCGATGAATATGACCGTTTAAGACGTGTTGAGCAAGCCGAGATGTAGCAGTCTATTGCCGGGTGAACTGGGCTTCCCCTATCGATCATGGTGTGCCTCCTATAGTCTCTCTGGGCAGACACGTAACCCGCGCTTGCCATCCTCCAAGCCATATGTCGCCGTCCTTTTACCCAGTATGAACCATATCTGCATTTATGCGGCGTAGAAATCCAGATCGAAAATTGCGATTGGCCAGATCGTCCAAATGTCCTCACGGAGATATGCATACATGGTCCTTCCGTTCGCCAGATGCGAGTTACGAATCTCCATCTGGAGTTTAGCTGATACGGCTCCTTCGATGTATTGGGCGATCCCTTGATCTCGTGTTTCATAGCTTTTACTCGTACAGTTGGGACTGAACACGTTCCAGCAATACGAGCCCATAGCCCCGGCTATGGTGTTCGTTCGACATCCAGCTGAACGTGTTTGATGCTACTCCATATCGCGCGCCTTCCTAGAGGTCGCATGTCGGCCAGTCAATGATATTGGACTCTGGAACCGAAGGACGCGGGCCGTGATTGTAAGGGCGGCCCTTGATGGCGCCGCCACGTGGGGAAAGTTCTCGTCTTCCGATGGCATATCGAATCGCGTTCGTTCGATGTTTGATCCTTCCTCGGAAGGGACGTGACTTGCAACGCTATTCGCTGAGACTTCTTCGATCAGATAATGAGGACGTGGAGCGCGTGAGAAGGAGCAATAGATAGTCCGCTCCTCTGGCTTGCAGGTGTTTGGCTTTGACTTATAAGTGATGCGCATTGGTACAGACGGGTCTAAATCCTATCCTTGGTTGGAATGAGGCGGCGTAATGCCTACAGCTGAGGTAGCAGCAATTCCATAGGAGTACACTCCATTGCGCTACTAGCTCCGCGTCCGCCATCGCGAAAGCTGAGAGATATCCTGGTGATCTACGTTGGGACTTCGAGAGATGTTGTCGCGGTTCCCTCGTTGATCAGCCTTGTCGAATGCAGACGCGCGGAGACTGACGGATGTTTAGATGCTGAGATCGTGGTGTTCTGCGGTGAGATGACGGCAGGCAGAAGCGGGCCAAGCCCTTAATGGTTAGCACGCTATGCAACTTGCCGAGGCGACACGTGCAGAACCTGTGAAGCAACTGCCGCGCATTTCCATGCGTGCATGCCAACTCTGGCCATCCCTTGCTCTGCAACAACGATAGTCGTCGCGCTGCTTTCCGGTTTTGTCTGCAGTATGCCTGACCCCTGGGATGAAAATTCGCGCTGGCCCTCCCGAAAATCGTCGGCGATACAAGCGAGCCTCTTCTAACTTCTCTTATGCGGCCTGCATGTAATCAGCTCTGCATCACCGACTAGTACTGGTCTGGTTCACGAGTACTACGCCAAGCATGTCTGTAAGCAATGACTACTAATAAGAAGCATTCTCAAGACTTTAGCATTCTTACTCATCAATCGCATGCGGGTCGCACCGTTTCCATCTTTTCTCCGGCATTTGCCCTGCCCATTCTCGGATTTCGGAATTAACAATTATTGGTTCTAGGCGCGTTGTACCCTCCCAGGATGTGTGGGAGCTCTCCAACGTTCATCATGATGACGCAGTGGTGTATCTCTTCCTGACGCTTTTGCGGAGCTTGCGGCATTTTGATTCGCGGATCCAGGTCGACCACGTGCTGGTACCACGATGTACAGGGGTTGCCTGCAGTACACGTTATGGCAGATCAGTATGGTCCATGATTAAGTATCAGTCACCCTGAGGTCATGACATAACGCACATGGGCTGGCGCGTCCACTCCACAATGCGACAGTCGCGCGCATTTGTAGGCGGATGCATCCCGAGCCTCATGCTAGATCAAACTTCCCCAACTCCACACTCCGACCATGGCGCCTGCTGAACCCAACGCAAAGCCATTCGAGCTCTTGACAGCTGAAGAGCCCAATTTTCCCGAAGAGCGAGAAGGATGGAAAGGATACATCGAGTGGGAGCGATACCCAGAAAAGAAAAAGCAGGCGGCGGAGATCCTGGCGAAATATGACTTTCCCGTACCTCCTGAATTCCAATTGAAGCCGTTGCCGGACACGAACCCCGTCCTCGAAGGTGTGCGATGGAAACACTACCATTACGCGATGGGCAAGACGCTGAAAGACATGCCGGCTGATTCGTGGGAACACGTCAAGAAAGAGAAGAGCGACGACATGGTCCATGTACTGCAGTTCCCTTACAACGGAGAGCCGGAGCGCAAGCGCCTTGTCGAAACCGAGATAACCAACAACAAAGACCACTTTGTGAGAAATCACGGTGGCATACCTGAGATCGACCCGGAGAAGTACTTCTTCGAAGTCGAGGGTCTCGTCGACAAGCCAAAGAAGATCACGTTGAAGGAATTACAAGACGAGAGCATCTTCCCACGCATGGAGACCTGCGTTACCCTTCAGTGCAGTGGTACGCGACGTATTGAGCAGATTCACGACTACCCTGGAGACGGAGATGAACTCATCAATGCGCCGTGGGGAGAAGGTGCCATCGGCACGGCCCGCTACGTAGGCGTCAGTCTCAAGAAGGTGCTTAAGTACTGTGGACTGAAGCCGGAAGGAAAGCACGTCGAGTTCTTTGGCGCCGACACCTACTTCAAGAAGGGTCACGTATACAACTACGCTGTATCAGTACCGACTCGCAAGGTGAAGATCAACGAGGTAATGCTGGCGTGGGAGATGAACGGAGAGCCCTTACCAGCCATCCATGGCTTCCCACTGCGTACCGTCGTAATGGGCTACATCGGCGCCAGAAGCTGTAAATGGCTCACTCGCATCAACGTCATCGACCAGCCGTCTCTGGCTCCCGTTCAAATGAAGGAGTATCTCTACTATACCCCGCAGAACGGCAAGCAAAACGTCACATACAGCAACGGTTTCAGTATCCAGACGATGCCTGTTGCGAGTGCTATCATGACGCCTGTCGACAAAGACGTCATTGTACACGATGGGAAGATCCGCATGACTGGCTGGGCATACAGTGGAAGTGGCTGGCCGGAACGTGTTGAAGTCAGCAACGATGGTGGCGGTGTTTGGTATGAGGTGCCATACGAGAACCTGAGTAAGAAGTACTACCATGCCTGGCGCACGTGGTGGGTCGATATTCCAGTCGATGCTGAGGGATGGCTGTAAGTCTACTGTTGTCGGTAGTTCTGCGACAAATGCTAACGTTGCACAGTGAATTCTGCGTGCGTTGCTGGGATGACGCCTTGAATGTAAGCAAACTTCGACTCCCGTTGTGAAGGCCCCGTACATCTTACATCGTGGTTATCTTGATATGGCGTGGCAAAGTCTTGCTGTGACTACCGGACGACATGTGCTGACTTCATTCGCAGACACAACCTACCTTCGTGCGAAGTGCATGGAACTGGGATCTCCACGTGACATCCTCATGCCAGTAAGTAGCTCTCTGAATGCTCTTGCACGCTAGATGGCAGAAGGCTAACGTTACTGTAGCCGCGTCAAGCTTTACAGCGTCAATCGCACCAAGCCCGCCACGATGAAGCGTCTCAAGCAACTCGAAGACCACGGTGCTTCGATCCATCCTATCACCAGGCCTTTGCCATTTGATCTCGAGACCGAGGAGGAATATCTTGAGGAGATGAAGAAGCGTGGAGGTCGCGATCCGGAGGAGTGATTTGCTGGAAGAGAGTTGCTTGGCCAAAGTGGCTACGCGAGTCGGGTTCGAGCAAGCCCGGGGGTGAAGGATGAGACGTTACTGGGTAGTAGAGTCATTTTAATAGCTGGTATATATGATAATGCAATGAGTGATACCTCTTCCCCGAAGAGCGGCCGTGATTAGTGAGGTACCCGGCGGGTAGAGGTGGACGCAGGTAGCAGTATTCCGCCACGTCGTATCGCCAGTTTACTTAAGCTTTCCCGATCTCGGAGTGCGTGCAGCAAAATGTGTATGAGGCACAGTAGTTCCGGGGATTGAGTCTAGTCCGTGATGAATTGCGGCGCGGTTGAGACATTGCCCCACCGCGGGCGGCACGTGGCCGGAACGCGATCACGAAGCCGCTCTCTCATTGTGTCACAGTCAACGACAATGCCCGTTGTTGCTGTTGGTTTTGTTGTACTCTTACATCAAAGATTTATTCTGACGTTGTAACGCAAATCTGAAGTTCCCAAGACCGTAACGACAAACCATGCCCAGTCTGCCTCGCCACGCGCGTGCAGCGCAGGGCATCCGGCCCCTGCATTGCATCGCAGGACATCTGCATGAACTATCGGATCGCGCGAAGAAGAGGCAGGAGCGGGCAGATGGATCAGTTCTCAGTGGACTGTGTGGAGTACATACGAGGATAGTCTCTGCGCACGTCAGCCGGGCGACATCCGCAAGCGCCTGGGGGCCAGGCATCTTGCTTCTCACATTGTCGTTATTGGATATGTTTTGGGGGTATATGGGCTCTCGATTCTTCCGCCGGTAGTAGCCTGGATTGAGGGTGTGCGATGGAGCATGTCGAGCTTGGTATCCTGGGTCGCTATAAGTATGCGGGAGCATTGCGATAAACCTGGATTATCTGCATCAATCTCATCTTCCAGCAATTACTGCCCCTCTTCCTGTCTTTCAAGATGCGGTTCTTCATCCGTGCTCTATCTCTTGCTGTAGCTGCGGCATCGTTTCTTGCTCATGCGGCACCTCTTTCAACTCGCTCAACCGAAGATTCGATCGCGGGCCGATACATCGTACAGCTCAAGCCGGACGTGGACGTCGCAACATTTACCGCTCATCGTGAGAAGGTCCGCAGTATAGTAGCTCGCCATCTCGGACGCCGAGACGACATCGACCTGAACGCAGAGATTGATCAGGAGTACAGCTTTGGAGACTTCAAGGGCTATGCCGGGGCATTTGATGCAGCCGTTGTTGCCGAATTAGAGGCATTGGATGATGTTTTCCTCATCGAAAAAGACTTCCTAATGTATCCTACGGCTCTCGTGACACGTACGTATAAGCATTCTGGAGCCCACATCGACGTTAGGTCACCCACTTTGTCGTCTGCAGACCTGTGCGGGGATTTTTCTTGTATGAGGTGCGTGTCGCTAACATCAAGTAGAGACCAACGCACCATGGGGTCTTGCAAGCGTATCCTCCAGGACCAGAGGAGCCACCAACTATATATACGATTCGACAGCTGGCGACAAGACCTACTCGTATGTACTAGACAGTGGAATCCGAACGACTCATGACGAGTTCGAAGGCCGCGCTTCCTGGGGCTACAATGCAGCCAATACCAACAATGCTGATGTCACCGGCCATGGCACCCATGTAGCTGGTGTAATTGGTTCAAAGACCTACGGTGTCGCCAAGAAGACAAATCTCATTGCGGTAAAAGTAATAGGCGATGATAACGTCGCAGCTGGTTCCAGTGTGCTGGCCGGCTTGAACTGGGTGACAAACGATATCGTTACCAAGAGCCGACTGGGTTCAGCCGTGGTGAACTTATCGCTCGGTGGGGCAGCCTCCTCTTCCATGGATAACGCTGTCAACGCCCTGGCGAACCGAGGTATATTGCCTGTCGTCGCTGCAGGAAACGAAAACCAGCCGGCCGCAAATGTCTCGCCGGCTCGTGCTGCCAATGCTCTGTGCGTAGGAAGCGTTCAATCGAATGATGCTCGTTCTTCGACGTCGAATTACGGATCGGCCGTAGACATCTGGGCTCCAGGTGGTGATATCACGTCTACCTGGCACACCTCGGATACAGCCACAATGACAGCGAGTGGTACTTCGGCGTCTGCACCATTTGTGGCTGGCATAGTGTCCTATCTGCGCGGTCTCGAAGGGCAATCGATAGGCCCGGCCGCGAGGGCAAGAGTTCTGGCATTGGCTACTGTAAGTAACTCTACACCGACTGCATTTGAGACGTAAACTGACTTCGCAAACCTAAATTTAGCCAAATCGTCTTACAGATGTAGCAGGCGCACCAAATCTATTGGCTTACAATGGAAGAGCTTGAAGGCGATGGTCGCAATCGGCTCGTATTTCGTCATTATATAGCAACAGAGCCTCTATTCAGCTGGACCCATCTTTGACGTCACATCAGCGATGAGAGGTTGTGTTCAATGGTGCCTAAGACGTGATACGACGGTCGGCGCGATGTGTATCCTGGTCCACAGGTGTTGCGACACGCGTTACCTAGGTACTAACGGAACTTTGGACGTGCTTGAGGTGTCTCAAAAATGAGCAGTTGATCGCCAAGATCCGTGAAAACAAAAGATGTATCGGCTCGGAGTAGTTAAAGTCGTAATCGCGTCCGATGACGAAAAGTGTCCGCGGCTGACAGTGTTCTCGCGGAAGGGACACATGCCACCCGAAATAGGCTTAGACTAAATTAGTCACCCGGTGAGTGGGGCCCATCAGGGGTTCGCGATTTCGATGACGTAGAACACCCTCCTGTTCACCCCAACCTCACCACAGATACCACTAGCATGCCATTCACACCTCTCCAAGCTGCCGTCGAATGCGCTCCGGAGTTCGAATTACACCTCTAGATATGGTGCGCCGCTAGCAGTTTCATGCGTACCATGACTTCACTTGATCATCATTAACAGTTTTTGCAATGGCATCTTCCAACGCAGTTGCATCATTAACAGCAGGCACCTTGGTCTCTACGAAGCTGAGGTACCTGCTTACCAGTCGCAATGCGACCTTAGCAGTCTATCAGAAATCTTCATTGCGATGGAAGCATCTGCAAAGTCTCAAGATGCATGGGCGAGTAAGTAACAACCGTCTCAAGATGACAATGGTGTACAGGAACCTACGAATATGATTTCACTTGTAGGAAGCGGCAGTCACGCCTCCTGCGTAGCGCCCTTGCTCATATTGATCCTTTCGACAATCACTAGCCAAGAACTTCAAAGCAACTGCGACCCTACCGCCTGATCGAGACCTGTGGCACGCGATGTGTACACCTTCGAAACCACATGTACGGCGACCGGCCCACCATCAACCCTATCGTTACCTCTGGCCTACGGCCTATCGCAATGGTCATAGTCTTGCTTCCGAGTTGCGGATTAAGAGGGCTGATCAAATCCTTGCTCTCGCCTCGGATCACGACAAGCGATGACGCCGAAACTTCGACTCCACGATACGTCTGCGCGCGCAAGAAATACCAAAGTGGAAGAAAGGGACGAACATGCGTTTACCGAGTCAGCGGCGAGCGTACGGGCAACGGCGGACGCAAAGTCAGGCTATACACGAATGTGGAAGGTGTCGATCTCGACGACGACGAGCGGCGGAGTTTTGCTGGCATTCAACGCACTATGCGCTACACCAAGGGCCGTAGCCCGAAACAGAAGACGCATCGATCTCCACCGATAGCAGATGCCGTGAGGAAAAGGCGACCGAAGGCTAAGAAGCTGGCTGTCAAGGCTTACGATGAAGGCTCTGGCAGTCGTCGTGAAGGCGATCGAATTGCGCCGTCACGAGCCAGACTCTTGAGTGCAAGCTCGGACGAAGTGTGGGACGTGCCCAGACATCTCAGATTTGGAGAAAATGGGAAGCATATATTCTGCAAGTCGCACAATGGCTCACGCAGCAGGACACGCGATATCGATCGCCGTGAAACCCCACAAATCCACAGACGAAAAGAAGCAGGCCGCTTTGGTGAGCCAACGTCGCAAGCCGAGGGACGCGTGCGAAGACCTCGAGACGATTATTGCTCAGGCGCGCTACCGGTCCCAGAGCATTGGTCAAATACGCCATCACTGGAGTCAGCACCGATACTTCCTTCACGAAGATCTCGAACAGCCGCAGCGAACAATCTCATCAAACTTGTCATCAACCCCGAAGAATATACATCCAAGTTGGAAAACCATGTGTCACTCGACGGAAAGCAGAACGCATTCGAGATATCAGAGGCGCCTGGAAGCCCATTCAGGCAACCCGGGCTGACGCCACAGGAGTCTTCCGACTTAGTCTTCGGGGCAAGCTCTCAAGTCGAAACGTGGAGACGGCTGCGAGCGGGTCGGGCAGACGATCATATTGCGCCAGACGTGCATGAGTCCGCATCCCAGCTCGCATGCGATCCTTCACTAGGCAAAATACAGCAAAAGACGGACGCATACAGCCTGGCTCAAAACCCATCTGCATTAGACTTCGGACACTCTGTACTCAAGCATGATGAACATGAGATTGTTACAAGATCGCGAGCACCTGCTCTCATCAGTCCTTCAAGAACAGCGTTGTCAACACGCGGCGCCGCGCGGGCAACAATGCCACAGTTTCTTCCAGAACAATCCCTACAACAAGTCACCTCAGGTATACCTGGACTAGTTCATATTCAGGCCGGTGTACCGTCTGATCGGTACCCATCAAGTGTCACCCCAGGAACCCCACCATATACGCCCGGAAAGGCGACATGATTCAGAAATGATACAGCAGCGTGGTATGGCATATGACGGTCAGCCCGACCATCAATACAAGTGTCTGAAACAGGAACTCTGAATGGAAAACAACAATTGGGGTATTATTAAACGCCGTTTACCGAAGGCAAGATATTAACCAATCCAATTAATCCACGTCCTCAATCAAATCATCATATCCGCTGTTCATTACGGGTATTGCGTCATTTCCTCCGTCCAACTGATCACTTCCGCTATGTTGGCTGATGTCGTCGTCCAAATCCTGATATTCCTACTTAGCATCAGTTTCGGTGTCGACAACGTTCACGTCTCCTGTGCGACCGGGGTTACGATGATCTTCGCCCCCATGACGGCCGGGGAGTCCGCGTCCTCGATGTCGGGATAGATGTTATTTACCAGAAATTGTCCGACCTGCCATGACTATGACTTTGTTAGATATCAGCACTCTTATTTGACTGGAGACACGCGACGTACCAGGAGCCCGCCCTCCACATAGTGTCTCCACCTCTCTGAAGACCCCAGGTATACCAAGATCTCCCATGGCAGTTCCTCGCTATCGAACTCCCAAAACGTCATGTACTGGTACACTGACGCCTTGTCCACTTGTTTGTACTTCTCGTCCTGGATGAGCGAAGCGTGCTCGAGCTTGAAGATGCGCGTGCGAAGCAGTCCAGGACTCTCGAGCATACCGGGCGTGAACTCTTCTCCGAACCACTTTACGAATTCGTCGTGAACCTCCGGGGCGGGCTGCCAAAGAACTACGACCCACATCTGGACATCGCGGGGATCTGATGCAGGGTGTTAGCTTCCATGGTGCATCCTTGTATCATGATCGTGAGGTTGACATACCTCCGCGCCACTCTTCCCCAAACCAGTTCATATGCTCTGTGTAGAAACGTGTGTCTACCTTCGCCTCATTCGGGAGTTTGTCCAGCGCAGGGCATATCCGCGCATCCAGGTCTTGTGCGCTTGGTTGTTTGGGTAGGTCGTAAATTGTCATGAACCTGCCATCAATTCCAGGTACTTCCTGGAATGGGCTGTCTTCCACTTGCTCTGCATGTCTGGCGGTGGACCTGATCTTCACCAGGGCGTCGGGTATATGCGTGGTTTCGTACCAGTGATAGGCATCGTTAGCATCCTCGCCTAACTCCGCCCAGGCACAAGCAATTCTTGACATGATTTCTTTTTGCGAGAGTTGGTAATTCGGTTCCGCGGACGTGGTCAAGAAGGATGAATGCAGAAAGGTAGGTGAGACTTGACAGAGCAAGAGAGCAAGGTAACACAGCGGTCAGCATAAGGAGTACGCGCAAACGGAGCACACCTGGACTGTGCCACGAAAGTTTTGCCCTGCATCCCTGAACCATGTGCTCTTCAGCAAGGGTTACTCCGTCGGGGCAAGTAAAGCTGTAAGAATTTCCCCAATCAGTATGGTGTCGTGGCGGCCCGTATCCGCCTGACTGCGGCCATGAGGGTGTGTCCGCAGTACCGCCGGGGAAGTTCGCATTGCCGAAAGCTAATTTCGCGACTACTGCCAATAGTCACGATCAGTGTAGTTCGCGAGCTGATCTCAATCAATGCGAGGCAGACTTGTACCTTAAAATGATGATCCGCTGGTAGCAGTCGGAGGCAGAGGTAGGTCGAGTCATGTGAATCACCGATGCGCCGGGAGTCGGACATGGGTCGTACGCAGGAAGACCGAACGGGTGATCACACGTCCGGAAGGAGAAGCGCGCAGACAGGAATCAGGTAAGTTAGCCAGCTGATTAGCATGTATTGGCTCGCTAAAAGTAGATAATGCTTTCGATTTGAGCTGTGCAGGATCGCTTAGATAGCATGAACGCCACGTAGTAAACAAGACATGGCAAGACTGCGCCGTAACCCGAAACCTCCTCGTGCCTATCTCCCACGTGGCGCCCCAGACTGTGCGACATATGACGCAAGTGTTCGCAGCTCTTACATCGCGTTTCTCTCTTCCAACGGAATCGCCTTCCCTTCCAATGAGGCTTCCCTGACGCGCACATGCCCATCTCTTCCTTTACAACAAGATACCGTCCCCAATGTCGATGTGCATCTTCTTCTCATGCACATCTCTCTTGTCTCTCCGCGGAAAACCATGAATAGCCCGTTCACAACCCAGAGCGCGGCATTGGAATGGACGATCGTCGAGATGAGATCCTCGGTAGTGGCGTCGGAGGTCCGGCATGCGTGAGTACTTTTTGTTGCAGCCAGTATGCGTGCAGACGTAGACTCTCTTGGTCTCGACTCGGAAGGAGATGTTTCTAGTGTTACTAGTAGGCGTTGTGGTGCTGTGCATCGCTGCGTTGCTTGCGTAACCCCGATCTCGAACAGTATGTTTGGATACGGAAGACGCAGCTTCTCCGTTCAAATCTGCTATTTCTAGCATGGCCTGCTCCACGTTCCAGTGTTTTTTATATTCCTGAGGAATATGAAGATCGTGTTTGAGTGTCTGTTCGTGAGGAACACCGGTCCAGGCTCCATGGTATGTATAAGGTTGCAGCAACAAGACCGAGTCATCGACGAGATTTTGTCCGTGAGCAACAGTATGTTGGCATGGGATGAGGGATCTGTACAACCTAGATGGGGGCACGATCGCGACTTGGGTTCAAGGGTCACAGTATTGCATACATGCTAGGCGCACCACAAATTTGCTATCCAATAGACGTAAGAACAGGCGCATAGCGGAGGAATTTTATGAATGAGAGGGCTCTCATTCATAAGATCCGGGAACGGACTCCGCTATGCTGTAAGAAGAAGAAAGAAGTCGGCCTGCGACAGGCGTTGTCCATGGAAACCAAGAGATTCTCGTAGCGTCGGAAATGCTACAAGGCTGTAAACATTTGAAAGACAGAGGAAACACGAAATGAGATCAAGACCAGAAAGAGTCGATGCGACATGCCCCCACCCACATGGGTCAGTATTAGTACAAGGAATCGTAATCTAGAACAACATACGATGTAGAGCCTTGATCAGGTTCCGGGATGTTGTAGCAGTTCTTGAGTGACCCGGTACTAGCCGCCGCGGTCCGTCCTAAGGTCGCTTCATGGTTCGCCGTCAGGTCCCATAGCTCCGAAGATGCCGTAAGCCAGCCGTTGTCTAGTTGTTCAGGGCGTATGCCTGAGTGAGGCTCGATTTCGGGTACATCAGAGGTATGCAAGCTGGGCGTCAGGCCATCTCGATCGAAAAAATGTTCGTCCATGTATGCGTGGGATGACATGCTGAGAGGGTGCTGGTCGGCCGTGCTGAAGAAAAGAGGATAGTATGATATCGGACCGCAGGTCTGAAGGTGGGGAGTGAACATATAATATATGAAGGGTGATACTTCAGCTGTGACTCTAACAAATGAGAGAAGTCGCATGTATAACATACTGCTTCAGCTGTGTTGTCCTTCCATGCATACGCCCCTCTGGCTGAGGGGCCACGCCACGTAGGCTCACAAAGCCACCTACTTTTCGCAGCCTCATTCTGCGCCGGCTGTGCACAGATGTATAGGCTTCTTGGAGGGAATAATTGACTGCAACAAGTATTCCTTTTGCGCTGCAACGCTCGCGCGATGCAGTCAACTCAGCCGCAGCCCTGGAGTGGTCCCAGGGATGGCTAAAATTCGTGTCGCGGTCTTGAACATAAATTAAGGTAGAGGTGTGAGTTTTCTGGCCAGCTATATATCAGTTACTTACTTATTAGGCAGTGGGTGTATGTATGCGGCACGACTTGTAGCCAGCAGGTACTGTCTGGGATGCCGCAACCACAGAGTGGGGCGGCGCAGTTTACCCCCGCCCGAAGGCAGCAGCGCCTGGCACCACCTGGGCATCTCCTCTTCATCCCATCCACTCCAGGCCAACCACACGTCAACGTCGGCCGGCTTGTGTCCTCATCCCACGCCCCAATGCTAATACGAATTCATATGTCACTACATACTAAATCGCGAATCTAGGGGATATTTCCGGGGCTTCCCAGCAAGCTTGCTCACCAGGTGGACCTGTGCCGTACAGTTCTCTCCGCGGCGACGCTGGAGCCATGAATCGCCACAGGTACATCAAGGGGCGCGTCTTTCAGAACCCCAAGCACCGTGTCAGCAGCGTCTTTACCGCGGAACAACTCACCTACGATGCGTCATCGTCTACTTGTCCAGCACATTCGGTCGCACATCGATACTCAAGTCCATCCTGAATCCTTGATCTGAGTAGTTCATGATCTGGCCTCTGATAGTTATTTCCGAACCCTCCAAGCCACTTCATCGTCGTGGTCCAGCATGTTTACGCGCTTCTAACGCGCTTCTAACGAGCGTCTCGACTTAGCGCGCATAATCATCCGATGCGCAAGCTCCAACATCGGTAGGCAATACCTTCTATATTCGTTCTATTCTATCATTTTATTTTTCGGCCGAACTTGGTTCTTCAATTGATCGCCCGAGACTCTCGTAGTAAGCTTCACGCGTGGCTACCAATCAGTTCACCACGGTACCTGCCCAGAAGGAGTGATGGCTTTCACGATTACCCTATCGAACTGACCCTTTGCCTACGACTCACGCCTGACCCATTGTGTCGGGAACAAGGATGCTAGTGAACTACATTTCCTTTGTTCCACAATGTTGGAATTGGTGGAGAAGCGGGAAAGACCAAGGGCGCTCCTTAAACTAACAACGGCGACAAGTTGGTGAGGCGCGCAATTCACGCAATTTTCACGGTAGTTTACCGGTATCTGAAGTCCTATAAGATCAAAGTCTACAGTATGGATCTCCGTACTGCACCTGTTGTTCATCGGATCGAATCACAACAATGTTGCGCAACACTCTTTCGACAGCGACCGCCCTAGCGGCCTGGGTGGCTACCGCTCAGGCTTCTTTGAACATGTCGGATACATCTTTCAAGCTTTTCAAGTCTTCGTTGAGTCAGCTCGCGGAAGTCTACTTGCCAGGCTCGGAAGAATTTGCCAATGCCACTGTACGATGGGGCGCCGGGCAGACTCCGCACTACGATATGATCGTAAAGGTTGCGACGGAAGAAGATGTTCAGGAGACTGTAAGTAAACTCCTACTATAGTGAACTTTTCCTTTAGCTAACCTCAAGCCAGATCCTCTATGCCAATGCCAACGATAAGCCGTTCCACGCCATCTCGGGCGCTCATGCGACGACAACATACCTCAACAACATCACAAACGCCGTTGGAATCTTCATGCGGGGTATGAACGATATATTCATCGTCGACGATGGCGATACCGCTTTGATACAGGGCGGTATCCTCAATGGAGACGTCATTGACTTTCTAGGGCTCCATGACAAGCAAACAATGACAACGGCTTGTGCCTGCGTCGGCTACGTCTCCCCTATCCTCGGAGGAGGCCACGGCTGGAACCAAGGACGTTACGGCCTAGCATCCGATCAGCTCGTTTCCGCGCGTATGGTCCTAGCCAACGGTACCGCCATCACCGTCAACGAGAGCAGCCCAGACCTGTTCTGGGCGATACGTGGCGCTGGACACAACTTTGGTCTAGTGACCCAGGCTGAGATCAAGATCTATGACAAGAAGCCAGTTGTGGATGGATGGGCTGTCAGCGGCTACTTCTTCACGCATGACAAGATGGAAGACGTTGTAGCAGTCGCAAATACCTGGATGACAGCTGCTAACAGATCGGTGAGCTTGGAACACTACGTCGTCTTCTCGTTCGATCCAAAGGTAGACCCAGTGAACGTAAGTAAAAATCCTTTCTAGTACTACTCAATTACTAACATCACCAGCCCATCGTCATCATCTGGGTAATTTACCAAGGCGCCGATACTGTCCCAGCCCAATACACCGACCCCTTCGTCGCGATGTCCCCCATCAACACCGAATCAGGCATAACCGACCTCGGCGGCGTCAGCAGATTCACCGGCGCCGACAGCGACGGCCCCTCCTGCACCAAAGGCTACACGCGCTCCCTCGTCCCCGTCTCAGCAGACACCTACGATGCGCCTTCCCTACGCGAAGTCATCGACATCATGGCCACTTTCCCAGCAGAATTCCGCAACTCCGCCGTCCTCCTCGAAAGCTACTCCACCAACCGCGTTGGCGAGATACCCAGCGACAGCACCGCATACCCCGATCGCGACGGCCAGCTCCTCTTCTCCCCGTTCATGACATACGATAAGAATGCTAGTCTTGATGCACTCGCGTGGAAATACGCGGGTGAGATCCGTGACACGATGATTAACGGGACAAACAAGCCTTATGAGTCTTACATCAATTATGCAAGGGGTGACGAGACCACGGAGCAGTTGTATGGATATGAGCCGTGGAGGTTGGAGAAGCTGAGGAAGCTGAAGAAGGAGTATGATCCTTTTGGCAAGTTCAACTTCTTTGCTCCCATCTTGGGAGAAGATGGGCAGCCGTTGTAAGGCTGAGCTGTGTGACTGGGGGTACCCTTGGCGACGTACGCTGCCTTCGCTTGCTGTATACAAAGGGGAAGTAGACGTATGCGTGACTGTTACAATAATACATTCATTCGCTACGCGCCTTGCGTTTATGTCTCGCTTCGAGCTGCTTTGTGATGCGCATGCGAGTAGCCGCGCGTAGTCAACCTGCGATCTGCGCTTATTCACATGCTTACTGAGAGTTCAACCCGCCACATCCGCACACTGCAATCTTTCCACACCAATCGCTTGAATGATAGAAGATGACTCTGCAGCATCCCCTTGCGCAAGCGATGTACACATCGCATTCTAGTGTATGTGACGCGCCGATAACGGCTGACTTAGACACACATGGTGGCTGATGTGTCCACGACGTGGAACACTCAGATACATTGCGGATAGATATATAGACGTTCAGTACTATGCTTAGCAGTATGCCCATCATCTGATCTCATTAAAGAAGCCGCGACGATGTTCAGCCGCCCATTTGAGTTTACCGCATCTGCCGAAGATGACCTAATCCCACTCGTTGACTCTTCTTTCACGTTCAAGACGTATACGAAAGAGACGAACCCATTCGACGTTCTGACGGGTGCAATTACGCATGATGATATGGCACTTTGCGACGAAGCCATATCTCCATCTAGCACGTGGTCTACATCAAGTCGTCCAAGCAACAGCCCGTCCGGAGCACCAGAGACGAAACTGCTAAACGCCAACGGATCAGCTCGCCGCCATCTCGCTAAGGCACATACATTTCCTACGCACAAATACGAGTCGCTATCGGAAGTCGAGGAGCAACGAGAAGCGAAGAAGACGATACTCGACCTTGTGCCCCTTGGAGAAGCGCAGACCTTCAGACTAGACGGCTCTTTCATATACGCCACCGCGACGCAGAACATCCCGCGATACCAATTGCATCGAGAGTTCGACCGCGAAGGATCGGTATCGAAGTTGCGTATCCGCGCGATACATGCACGCGAAACGCGGTCATGTTCAGTACCAACCACACATACGGCACGCGACCAACCGATCCCCTACAGTAGCGAGGAAACGCTATATAGCATAGATGAGTTCGAAATGCGCGGCAAGAAAGCTGGAACACTCCCCGGAAGCATTCAGATGACGTCTGGGGAGTCATTGTGGGGCGGCCAATGGACGCGTATCTGGCATGTTACTAAATGTAAAGCGAAACATCATGTCTGCGATTACAGAGGTGCGTGTGAGCCTGAGAAGCATCTTTTGTATTGCGTTAAGAAGGGTGTGTGGGAGGATGCTGAGGGGGTGGTTGTTGCACGGGAAGAGATTGGGAGTGAAGGGCTTGGTACCGCGAACGCGTCTCGATCGGGGATGGGGATGGGAG
>Ga0265797_10002302_pt1 | contig 32305 bp, 29 predicted proteins | sample P2T30metagenome_FD_192433 | JGI IMG/M metagenome (GOLD analysis project Ga0265797, IMG submission 192433) | Plant litter microbial communities from East Loma Ridge, Irvine, California - P2 T30 | ecosystem: Environmental > Terrestrial > Plant litter > Unclassified | place: USA: California... | reverse complement strand
GACGCCTCCCATTGAAATACGACTCTAAACAAGAAAGCGGCTCCTCAAAGGCTCGTATGCTAAAAGCATCAACTTTTGTAAACCGCCTTCGACAGGCATGCCCTGAACAGTTGGTCGTAGCCACGTTCACAATGGTCACATGTACTCACCTTGTCTTACGATATTCGTCGCCGTTGGAATGTTCTTAATCTCAATAAATCTGTAAGATTTCGAGATATCATGGGACAAAGTTGGGTCCGGTTGTAACTCCAGCCAAATACGTCATATGAAGAATACGCTCTCATTCTCATCACAAGCTCTGTTGTCTCAGTGGAGAGGCATGATTCAAAACATTGCTGAAAACAGTAAATGTACACTTGTATACAACAGACAGCCGTGAGATGAGAGTGAAGAACTCCGCCCAAAAGCTGTCCAGACTCCGGCTCGCAGGAAATGCAACCCATGCTAGATCCCCTTTTTTCCTTCTAGACCAGACACCGTGAAAAGTGGCCTCTCCTTTGATGATATAATAATGACATGTCCGAAGCTGCTGGCTAGCAGACTTACTCGACGTTGGCAGAGTCGCCGCCGGCGGTGGAGCTGGAGACGGATATGCTGGGGTCGACGGCGATCATCTCGGCGAGGATGTCAAGGATGGGCTGGGAAGAAAAGTGTCAGTAAATTGTGAATGGGTCCGATTGCAATCGTTTTCAAACATACCTTGGGCACAGTCTTGTCGTAGATGGTGATGAGCTCTCTTGGCTGAGGGTAGACCTTGAGCGCCTTGTAGAAGCACAGCGCAGCGTCGACGGGGTCGGAGCCATCCTGGCACATGCCCTCACCCTTTGCGACCTCCTGCATGAAGTAGCCCTCGGTCTCCTCGGGATCTCTAGGGAAGCCATCCTCGTTGGCCTCGATGACAGCCTGCTTGATCCTCTCCTTCTGGCCCTGCTCGGCGGCCTTGCCCTCCTCCTCCTTGGCCTTCTGCACCTTCTTGTGCTGCTTCTTCAGCGACCTGCGGAACTCGGGGTCTGAGCGACGGCGGTAGTCGAAGTAGACGGCGTAGGCGAGCGCACCGGCGGCGAGAGTGCCGGCGGTTGCGAGGATGACAGTCGATGTCGAGATCTGCTGGGACTGGGAGGCCATTGTGAAGGGTTGTGGCGCGGACCGGATGTGTTTTATGAGATTAGCCGGTGGATTAGAATCGTGCGACGGCGTTCAAGATGGAATGTGAGGTGGGAGATGGGTGTTGTTGTGGTTTGGAGGATGTTGATCTGGTCGTGGAACTTTTGGCGCAAGCCGCAAGAGCACGTTCCAGCAGCGTCTCTCACCAAGTCCACCCGCGTGAGCTACGTAGTCTAAGTCAACATGCGCCGTGCTTTCCGTCCAGCTGGGGATGCCAGGTGATTACATGTAGCCTCCACTGCACATTATTACACCACCTGCCGCAAGGCCATACCACTGCAGAGGATGTCGGAAGAGAAGAAGGGCTTGTCGCTGCGGCGCAAGAAGACCACCACCCGCCCTACCATATCCGCACCGCGCCAGATCCAGCCGCGCGATCGCAGTACAGACTCAGGATGGGACAAGGACAAGACAGGCTCGAATCTGGCAGTTCCGAGGCCTCGAGAGACTCGTCCGAGCATTGCCAGTGGCATGAGCAGCGGTGACACGACTAGCGATCTTGTCAAGCGACGATACAGCACCCGTTTCGCAGCCCCTCAAGATGCCAGCGGAGGCTTCGTTCCGCCAATGCCAGCGCTGCCCAACATCCCTGCACAGTATGCCCGCGACCGCAGTAGAGGAGGAAGCAAGAGCCCTACCAGAGGCGCACGAAGTCCTAGTCGAGGGCCTGCACCGCTCAAGGTCGACCCACGAGCACTCGCCGACCCGAAACTCCAGGCGGAGAAGTACGTCCAGAACCTACTGGCAGACGCATCCGAAAGCGACATTCAAGCGTATCAGAACGAATTGCAAAACTTGAAAGCACACACCAATGCCGATCTACAGCACAATGTATACCAGAATCGAACCCAGTTCATCAGGATCTCTAAGGAAGCCGAGAAGCTGAAGTCTGAGATGCGGACCTTGAGAACGCTCATGAGCGAGCTCACGGGAACTCTGGGTCATGCGACAAACGCAGGCGGCGCCGATCTCAGCGCATCCAATGCCATGTCTCTGGCCGACAGGAAGCGTGCGAATAGGAGTAGTGTCGCGAACCTGGAGGCTATGTGGAGCACACATCTACAGACGTTGTGGAAGCGAGTCGAGGGTAGTCAAAAATACTTGCCCGCATTGCCTGGCAGACACATCATAATGGAAAGCCAGAGATGGGTCGAATTGAACGCTGCAACCTGGAAACCTCGAAGACGAGTCGTCCTGGTGCTCCTTAACGACCATCTTCTAATCGCGAGCGAGAAGAAACGACACGACATCAACTCAAACGCAAAGAGCAATCGTCAAAGCGTTTACAACCCCCAATCGCAGACCATGCTGGTAGCAGACAGATGTTGGAATTTGCAGGACGTCTCCCTTGCGGACCTCAGTGGATCCCACGCACAGTCTGTGGGACGACAGAAAGAGAACGACGCAGTCCGAAATGCCATCAACATTCGTGCTGGAAATGAGAGCTTCACATATGCGACATCGGATACGGCCGAGAAGGCTGGTATGCTTGTGGCTTTCCGCAAAGCGCAGGAGGACCTACGCAAGCAGACTGCAATCGAACATGGAGAGCGGGAGAGAGCTGTGGACGAGCTGGCTATGCTCACAGGCAAAGATCCGCGCTCGTTGAAGAAAGCCGCAGCTGCTGCACTCAAAAGGACAAACGCAGATCCAAAGGCAGGCGGCTTGAACAGAAGCAACTCCATTCTCGTTGATGCAGAGGGCCGCCAGCAAAGTATTCGCTCCGTCGAAGCTCAGATTGACGGCCTGGATATCGACATTGCCCTACAGCGCTTCGAAGATGCGGTGGGCAAAGTGGAAAAACTGCGTAAACTAGGCCGCGATATCAGAGGCTACCCAGTCGCACAAGAGATCATCCTGTCCAAGGTGAACGAACGTGCTTCTCGCCTCGCATCCTCAGTCGCTCGTCAGTTGAGCCAGACCTCCGGTGGCGCAGAGAGAACGAAAGAAAACGTACAATGGCTACTCCGACTCGGTTTCGAGGAGCTTGCACGATCACGCTACCTGGATGCACGCACCGAAACGCTGCGTTTGCGGACTCGCCAGCTTCCATTCAGAGGTGCCCTTCCACCCTATCTACACGCTCTGGCTTTTGTCACATTCAACATGCTTGTCCACACCTTCCGTACTTTCAGTGCCAGCTTCCCATCGACATCAGGTTCCGCGGCCGTCAAGTGGGCAAAGGAGCGCGTGGACGAGTTCAATGGCACACTGCAGAGGCACTTGAGCTCAGTCGAGTGGGGCAGCGACTTGTGGGAGGACTGTGTCAGTGTGGTGAGAGAGCAGTCGCTCGTTCTGAGCGAAGTTGGCGTGGACTTCAAGGGCTTGGTGGCGCAGGGCTTAGATGAAGTGGCTAAGGTGTCGAGGAAGGAAGGCAGGGAGAGAGTGCGGAGGAGCATGGGCGGCGCAGGTGTTGGTGGCGGCCTTGCCAGTGTTGGCGCATGATGCAGGACAGAGTAGTGAGTGCATGGCCTTTGAGCTGCTGCATCATGGCTGGTCCAGAGAGCTTCGTCGAAGGCCTTACATGAACACTGCACCGGCATCTTCGCTACAGCACAGCAAACATCCCATCGCCAACTTAGCGCAGATTTCCAGGAACAGACGACGATATTGAGTCAGTAGCATAATTACAGCAGGCCTGCTAGTCAGGATGGGACTTTAGACAACCACTCCGCAGAGATATATATCCCCGGTTGAGGCATTAGAACAGAATCACATCCCCGGTTGGACGATGGAAGTCCGTGTGACTATGCATACCGTAAGGCCCATGCCTAGTTACGCTACTAGGTCGTCTCATCCGCCAGAGGGAGGCGAATAATGCCTGGATTGCGCACATCGCCGAACATCGCCGAACATCGATCGCATCTGGCATGGCGCACTTTTTGCTGCATACTGTATATGATGCGCCATTGCGCCCCGGAGCGTCCAGGCTGACAATTTCGCTGCATAGCCGCCAGGCAGATCAAAGCGCGTGCCGGGTAATTTGCTGGTTGGCTCGCTTAGTGGGAAATCCTTCGAGAGTGGTGACGCGACGTCGCACGCAAGCGAATCACCCTAAAGGAATTTTGATTGAGGGAAATGCGACACGTCGACTCGCTCGCTAGACAGACCAGGACCAGTAGTGACAGACTCCCTCGGACCACTCTCGCACCGCACAGACAGACAGACTTGACGGTCTTGATTGTGGATCCACTGCCCTCCGCCTCCGCCAGGTGGAGACCGGCTGCTTGCCTGCTTGCCGCGGACGACACTACTGTGCCTCCCCATATGTCGTCGACTCGTAGTGCTCGTGCCCGACGTCCTCACCGGTGGCCCCTCGCTACTGCTGTACGTTAAGCGAATACTTGTCCATTGTGTGCGATCGCGAGCATACCCTTCATGCATGTCCTTGACCGTCTGTCTTATAGCGAACTAGACGTGCATGCAGGTCGGTCTGCTCGATCATGTATGTACACAACGACTCCTTTCCGGTGAAGGAGCTGCCTCATCCGCGAAGGATCAAGATCACCAGGAGTGCCAGGATCAGGATCACATGTGCGCGACTCATGCACAACCAACACATGCTCCGCCGCATGACTGGAGGGACAGTGGCCAGCAGCTTCCAGAAGCAGACATCACTACTAACTACGAGACTATTTAGCAGCAAAAAAGCAGCAAGCCAGAAAGATGTGATCGTCTTGCAATCTGCATCCCGATGCCGACCGGCCGTACCTTGCGGCAGCCGGCGCTTAAGGCACAAGGGACATCCATAGCTACGCCCCCTCCAAGCCCCTCTTCCTCCGAGCCTCCCCAATCTCGACAGTGCACGCAATAATCCACCGGATCATCCTAGCGAGATGTGCTGCTTTGCCTGCGGGATTTAGAGGCTGCAAGCCTGCAAGTGCTTGCCTGGCCTGCCAGTCTATCCGTCTGTCTGCCTGCCTGCCTGCCGGCCCTGCCATTGTTTGCTTTTCTTCGAAAGAAGATCCCCGAGCCACACCCATCCTTCCACTCTTCGGTGCCCGAGCGCAGCGTTTCGTCTGTCAGTCCCTGGTGGGATTCCTTTCATCGGTAGAGCGTGCCGAGCACGACACGCAGTCTGGACCGCAGTAGCTTGCGCTCATGTGACCGCGGGTAGACGGGCGATGGACCCGTCGAGGGCAGGGCCATGTGCCCCCAGATACGTTACGAAAAGGTGTTGGGTGGGTGGGCAGAGGAGCGGCGAACCCGACGTTTGAAGCTCTGAGATAGCATCTAGAAGTGCGTCACGCCGGCAAGCACCGATCGTGATGCAATCGCATGTACGTATGTATGCTGCAGTTTTCCGCTCATGTCACGAGGAAAGCACTTCGATGGCGTATGTAAGATCGCAGGCAGGCTTGGATTATGTATGCCACACACACCCTTGAGGGCTGGTGGTGTCTTTCTGCTGCAGTAACGAATCGCTAGCCGTCCCATACCCTGTATGCTCCAATCGCTTCGCCCGTTATCAAATCACCCGCCCCGGTCGCTCGTTCGTTCTCCACCAGGCGACCTCCATTGCTTGCTTGCTCCATTGCTTTCCGCGAGCGAGCTCTAACATACGTCACATCAATCGCAGTGGACGCCGAAGCGGCGACGTAGCAGGCGATGGAGAGTGCACGTATGATGAGGAACGCCTCGATGATGAACGACGGGATCGCGTCGTTGCTGTTCTGACCTGTGGTCGTTTCGAACACCCGTCGTCGACGTGTCTGTGTCAATGTTAGAGGGTTGCTTGTAGTAGAGATTGTTGACAAGCGGGAAGGTTGATTGCATAGGTACCTTCTAAGCGTATCTTTACGCGCAAATGAGTGTCCACACTGGTGACAGACGAAGTTGCGTTCTTTTAAATGCACCTGAAGTATTATCAGCGACAGGTCAACCGTCAGCTCTGTTAAAATCCGAACTCACACTCTGCTCATGTCGCACCAAGTCTGTCTTCCTGCCAAAAGCGCGACTGCAGTCCTCGTACTCGCACTTGTGGGGCTGGCTTCTATGGGTAGCGTGCGTCTGCATGTGCGTCTTGAGGTTGTTGGAGCGCTTGAACGATTGTCCGCAGATGTCGCAGGAGCACGTTGCTTCCTCTGGTGTTGTATATCCGCGCTTCGACTGGCTCTCTGATTTCAGCATCCGGGGGTCGCCGGATAGGGACAGCGACTCGAGATCGTAGGGATCAAAGTCGTACTTGACATCTTCGGCCGGGTGTCCGTACGAGACTAGTGAGGTCGTGAAAGGTCGGTGAGACTGTGGTGAAATTATCGGTGCAGTCCCTGTGCTCATTGAAATTGGTGGTTGGAGCGCGGCATTTTCGAACGCAAACCGGCTACCATAAGGTGATAGATCAGGTTGGTGTTCCAGCTTGATCAGAGGAGATGGGTGTGTGTATGGTGAAGACAGGCTGGAGACTTGCGTGCTCGCGCTGCCATCGGATCGACTCGGCGAGTGCTGTTGGTAGCCGCCAAAGCCCATGTTGGATCGCTCCCATCCAGGCTGCTCGGCGGACATCGGTGTCACTGTGTCGTACATGTTGTTCCAAGGATCCGGGTACGGCGTGACGTATGGAGACTTGATCATGTGTGTGTTGCTGGGACCAGCAAGCGGTGCAGTGCTTGCAGTTGGGTAGCTGGGAGCCATAGTTGCCATGCTTCCCATGTTGTTACCATAGCTACTGCGACCCTGTTCCGGGATAACGTATGGGTAGACAGCATTTTGCTGTTGCCAGTTCCTTGGAGAGCCCATCATCTGATCTGCGGGTGCTGCTGCAAGTACCGGGTAGGTCTGGGCAGACGTTGATACCGGTCGATTTTGGCTGTAAGGCTGCATCGATTGTGAGGGATATCTCTTTCTTTGGTTTTCGGTGGTTGGAACGAAGCTCATTTTGTTATTGTCAATGGGATTGTCGTGTTGTTCTGAGCGTGTGATGGAAGGATTGATGTAGACTGAACTGTAAAACCCGACGGTCGAACTCTTATCAAGCATGGAATTACATTGTCAAAGACCATGATGCTGCCAAAAATGGAGTGGGCAGTGCGAGAGTGAACATGATGGCAACGAACAAGGTCATAGGCAACAACACATCTCAAGAACAATGCCGCATTTTCAACTCGCCTAGGCCTGACCCATGTGAAGACGATCAGGTCCCTGAGCACACAGCAGGCCTATGCATTGCGGCGGACGGTACATCATTCGGGGTAGCGCATTTCCTAGGGTGTGCATACATAAGTTAGTTGCTATGCGGCTATCGTCTCCACAAAGACGTCGGTGCGGCATGGCTCAGTGGCCAGCATCGGTTGAAAGGCAATAACCCGGGCTATGCTTGGGAAGGTACTGGGTATGGGGACACCAAAATTTTAGCTTGTGTTGTAATGACTTCGCCCACTACTATGCAACACACCATGTATGCCATCTCTGCACGGGAGCTGTGCCGTTGCCCTCGACGCCCAGCGCAAGAATGGCGCGCTGTTAGACGCTTGGCGGGCCCGACAGCGTGGTGCACTTGGTGCTCGCCTGGGCGTTGCAATCAGTGTCGGTGCTTTTCCAACTGCGTTAGACCGGGGTAACCGCGCCGCAGCAATAGCCTTGCGACTAGTGACCAGTCGAATACCTGCGCTGCAGACGCAACGCGCTTGAGATGCATCAAGAGCACATGCAGGCCTAGCCGGGCGGCTAACTGCCACCTCAACTTCAACGATTTTCCGACCACGGAAACCTTGTCCGTTTCGACAAGCCTGAATATGCAGATTGTTGATGTCCACTTCGCTCAAGCTTCACGCCGATAGCTCTGCGCTCTTCTCGCTCGCGATCAGGGAGTCTATCGCCTGCAGCTGTTCTCTCAGATTCGCCGCTAGCGCTTCGAGGGTCTGGACACGGCCTTGAGGCCGTGACTGCTGCTCGGTGTGCGATGCTTGACCTGTGTGTAGTTGCCCGCTTGGCGGAGACACAGATGCTTTGATGTTGAGACGCGTCTGCACGGATCGAGTTGACAGAGGACGTCGCATCAAAGCAGAGCGTGGCCTTGCAGATGTCGATGCAGTCAACGGTTGTCCGGCTCCTCTGCGACGATCAACGGCCCGTCGACCACTCTCGTAGGCCAGAATAAGCGCCACCAACGGCCAGTGGGTCGCCTTGAGTAAGGCAATGCGACATGCGCGCAGGCTATCAGGTGCAAAAAACAGCCTTAGCGGACGGAGCAACAGTGGCAGTAGGTTCTGATAGTCTCGATTAGCAATGCGGAGATACCTCGATGCTTTGATGCCACATGGGATGTTGTCTTCGGCCAGAGCGATGTGACCAAAGGCGACACGGCCTTGCGGAACCAACATCAACTAAAGCAGCTTTGTTCTTCATTGGCTCAACATTTCGAACCTTGCACGGTATCGCATGCGATTTCCACACCGATGACGAGATGGTGTTTGGAGACGAGAGGGGTTTGAACTTACCAAAGGCGGTAGGTAGTAGACCATTCGATTGGAAGTGGATGCCTCCAAAACGTACACGGCGTAGCTGCAGACACCGCCATTAGCATTTGAAGGCGCAGCAATTGCTAGGTGGACACTCACACGAAAAGATACTCGTCACGAGCATGCTCCATGACCTAGTGCAATGAGGCGCAAGCCGTTAGCTTAGGTTCGCAAGGCGGCGCTTACAGGAACGCCAAGCGTGGATTATACCTTATCGTAGCTTTTGCTTAGCAGGCAGATCAGGATGGTGAGCAGCAAGAAATTCGTGGCAACACAGAATACAAGCATGAGTGGCGGACCCATCGTCGGCGATATCTTCGTAATGTTAGCATTCAATTGGGAAAAATATGTGTATAGTGCTGAAAATACCTGTTCAGCAACATCCTGCGGGTGAGTAGTGTTAGCGATGCGCAGGGAATCGGGCGAACGAAGACAGTGCGTACAAAACCCAGGTAGCTTGAACCAAAGAACACTTTGATCAGAATCCAGCTCATCTCGCGGAAGGTGAATGTTCCTCGGGCAAGAAATCCAAACGTCGTGTTGAAGCCTGTTTTCGTCAGTCCGGGGATCGTAGTATATGAGATTTCGGAAGAGGACCGACCAAGGTAGAGCACGAAGACCAAAGCGAGAAACTTGACAAAGTCTTTGGTCATCTCTTTGAGGCACGGTAACAATGTTCCGAAATAAGGGTGCAAGCTCAAGAGTGAGCATATCCTATGAGATTGTCAGCAAGCATGATCTGGATCATGACAAGCGGAAAACTATAGGCAGACCTGGGAACAAGCAATAGAGCTTCCAGAGCAAGTATGTCGAAAGCTGTATCGGTGACCATGTGGTTTTCCGTACTCAAACCGACCATGCGCGAAACGAAGAATGATATTCCGACAGCAATGATTCCAAGATCCCATACGGCCCAAAAGTCCGCAGCGTAGAACGTGAAGCCAGCATCCCAAAGTTCGACGAGCTCTGTCGAACAGTATTAGTCATGTATGCGATGTCTCATTCCCGCGAGGCATACCATTATATGTAAAAGACGCCAGCCAGACGTAGAGCATGACCTCTGTACCAGTTACCGTGTGGAAAGACTTTTGAACCAGCACAACGTAGTAGAATGCCAGAAATGCCGCGAAGAAAAGCACCTCAAACGCCTTGAGATATAGCGGTACGCGTAATCTGGTGAATGGATCGCATTTTTGGGAGTGATACAGTGTCGCTCTTTTGACAGCACGTGGGCTCATTGTCTGCCACAACATGATGTCGCCCTTCCAGAGGCCGTCGATAATGCGTTGTACGGCCCGCTGGCTCATGAACTTCTTTGCTTCACACACTGTAGCAATCTCTAAGGCATTGAGTTGCTGATAGTCTTTGGGAGAGACGGCGCCAGCCTGAGCATCGGAGACTTCTTCAGTTTGAAGCTCATCGGGCTGAAGTTCTTCGTTCAGTAGCGGAGTCTGTTCCCCACTGCTAGATTGCTGAGACTCGTCGTCATTTGTGCTGTTTCTTTGCACAAGATCAGTGCACAAGTAGTCAATTGCATCTCGCTCGCTCAAATGTGTCACGAATCTCCAGGCCACAAGCTCACACGCAAGGCCGCGAGTCGAAGTGATGCCGCGGTCGTCCTCACCTTCGATAGCGCTGAAGTGACCTTTCAGAGCCCTATTATCGCATCATCAGCAAGGTCACGATGCTGGTCCGATCTTAGATGCTGCCTACAATAGCGCGTGAACAGTCGCAGGGTGATGGACATCCTCCGCAAGGTATGTCACCAGAGGTTGCAACGCTTGGGAGTATTGCGTAGTCCTTAGTTCCTCAAACGTATACGAGGCAGTGATTGCTCTGGTGATGTAACTATCCAGCATCACAAGATCAGCTCCGGACGAATCTCTGGCTCCATGATATAACCGCGGGCTGGTATGTATTCAGGCGTTCCGTGGAGGGCTTACATACCGGGCCAGCTTTGCGACCACGACATCGAAGTCGTCCGACGCGCCAATCACTGGTACGTCCAGACGGGCGGGTGAGGCCATGTTGCACGGATTTTAACGAGAGTACATATGCACAGCAAGGTAGATCAGGAGGGCGCGCAGCTGGGAACAGGAAACTTGGACGGCGCCTCGAGAGCGCGCTTAGGCGGCTATTTAAGCGACAGCATTTGCCGCGTTAGGCGCGCGCGCTCATGGAAAGTTTGCATATATTGTCGCGATCGCGCGTAGCCGTAGTTTCCACCTTCCATGCTTCGATTGCATTAGCACCGCAGTTCCTGAGACTCGATACACCAATCAAATGCTCGGCTCCTGCATATCGAGATCTATGGCGTACAAGGTCTGACATAAGCAAAGCATTGCTTGCTTACTCGCCGTACCCAGACTTGCGCTCGCACGCGCGCTACTCCTCCACCACGCAAGAATGCTATAATCTACTGTGAAAAGTACACGAGCATGCCACGTTGCTCAGAGCCTCATCCTTATCTGATGGACACACGTTCAATACTATAGCCTCACGTGCAATTGCAAGGGTGGGCCAGCCGCGCTACACTCCGGTCCGCGGATGATGACCTATCGAGCCCTTCTCAGCAGGCTGCCCCTAGTGCTAATACATTATCAGAGCAAAAGCCCATACACATTGCCTGATTGGTGACAACATGCGACCTGCGAGTTGTTACGCTGGAAACATTGGCTGAGCGCCTCACCAACCAATGCGGACGGCAGAGTCCTGAAGAAATGAGAAGTTCAGTCTTCTACACTCGGCGATATCGTCGCAGCGAATCATTCCGGTGGCCTATCTAGCAATTTTTACAGCTCTTCTGCGGTCATGTGGTGTCTTCGCCTCCGCTTTCGCTGACCATTTCGCCGGTTGGATGATGTGAACAACCAGAGCTGGCGACGGCGGCTAATCAACTATTCATCCCTGCTATTCGTTACTGACCTCAACACTGCGCCAGATATCCAAACCGAAGCCAAGCAGAACACGGACCAGACAATACAGCGAGAGTGACACTATGAAGTCGATGCGCAAGCAAAATACATGTGCAATGATGTAGCTTGCCGGCGGTGCAAAAATAAATACAATAACCTCGAAGAACGCAGCTTCTTGCGCTGTATGGTTGTGTATTAAGAATGGGAGCACCTCTTTCACGCCGTGTATCGAGTTGCTGACCGACCCAGGCACGATCCCAACGAGTGATTTGTTCCCAACCGTCATCACAATATCAAGGCACACCATTTGTCTTCTTGCACGGAAGAAAAGCTAGCCAAAATCCTCCTGGATACTGCTGAGGCTGACCTAGTATTCGAGGTGTTGAAATTCCTCCCTTTCATCTCTTTTTTCTCTTCTTCGCGATGCCTTCTCCTACGACTCACTCTTCACGGCTTCCTCTGCCATCGATATATTGACGATGTATCTCCCGCCGCTGCTCATGCTTGCTGGAGCGGCCTCGACCGCTTTCTCGGCGATCATTCCAGCTCACGAGAATTCCCTGGGAAATGTTATGAAAAGGCAGATGAACGCGAGCTCGGTATGCTCGACTTCTGGAGTCAACTACCAAGACGGCGGCGACTACTTTATCAACACCAACTCCAACCAAGCGTTCTTGATTGTGTCGACTTTCCAAGGGTGCAACAACGACACTGCAGATGTCTCACTCGTCAATGAGAGCACGGGAGATCAGTACGATTGTGGACAAGTACTTACCGTGCCTAATGGCGTTCTTCAGACTGCTACCTGCCCGATTCTCAAGAGCCAATTCATCTCCGGCACGTACCTGATCATTACCGTTGGTAATAATGGTAATGGGCAACCTTTCGCCTACCAAAGACAGATCACGATCAGGGCCGGCACGCAGCAGACGATCACACGCTATTCCACGGCAACGACCACGATCACTCCGACCATCACAGTGAACTGTAAGTCATGATGATAAAAGGTTCCAGCAAGCTCTCGTGCTGACAATGTCTCTCAGCGACATACTATATCCAACAGACCACCACGATCTCCAACTGCAAGACTCTCACAGCACCGCCAGTGACTCGTGTGACGACCAAGACGCCCTGCGACCAGACTCTGACTCACAACGAGACTATCACCAAACTCGTCGAGAACTCAACGACAATCGACTTCACCTCGACAACTACCGTGACACCAACCTGCCGCATCTCGGATCGCGTATGCAGCCTTCCCTCCCCAACAGACGAGGCAATGCCCATTCACCGTCGCATGCTTGTCTGCGCACCCGCCGCCAAACCCAGCATCCGCAAGAGAGCTGTCGACAAGAGCGCAAACATGGTCTTCGCAACGGCGGCCAACGCCTCCACCGTCACCGTCACCGCATCCCCGATAGCCCAGCGTAACATCATCACGGGCACCGTTTACGTTCCAATCACCGTTTCGCCACAGACTGTGCCCGGTGCCGAAGTCTTGAAGACCATCATGGCGCCGGGTTCGACTGCCACCGTTCACCGTGATGTTTACACCACGATGTACGTGACCAAGACGTTCACCCGTGCGACTTCGACGACCACCGCCATCAATGTGCCGCCTGCTCTTGCGTTGGAGTGCCAGGAGAATGGAGGAGTCCTTGAGATATGACAGGAGAGTATTTGAAGGTTTCACTAAGGACGATAGATACTTTGCGTCTGCTGTGGGGTCAAAAGGGTTCACAATTCATGTGAGGTAGTGCAACAATGACCAAGAAATAACGTTATTTTTTCAAAGCCGGCACAAACTTCACAACTGGAAAATGGCAATGGACATAAATGGCAAGCACATTTTAGGTCAAATTGGTATATGACGATGATATAATTAATAGGTACATATCGTGATTCTTCGTAACTTAGAATGCTGCGGCCGCTTTGCTAAGGCCTTTTGACAACATCCTTCATCTCAAAGTCGCGTTGCCTCTCCAAATCTTCTCGTGAGATAGCTTTTGGGTAGCATAAAACATTAAACGTGCAGGTTAGAGACGACGCGCTTAGTGGGTGAGCGTGTGCTCGTGCTCGGTCTTGTGAGCGGCAGATTTGGGCTCGCCGAGGAAACCGTCCTGGCGCTCCTCGCGGCCGACGAGGGAACCGCCCTGTGCCTTGAACTCGGCCATGGAGACTGCGGGGAGGGCAGAGGCGGCGTGGTGCTGGGCGGCGTTGTGGTGGACCTCGTGGATCGGCACGGTGGTGTGGGTGACGTGAGGCTCGATGGTCTCTGTTATTGGTATTAGTATTTGTTCAGACTTCGAGAAGGATGCAGAAAACTTACCCTTCTGAATCACGGGCTGGATAGTCTCGTGGACGTGGTGATGCTTGTGCTCGCCCGCAACAACGGGAGCGATCTCGCGGGTAGTCTTGCCATCAATCTTCTCGGTGGTGTCTACGTAGCTGGCACGCTCCTTAGCAAGACGAGCCTCGACCTCGTCGTTGTTGCCGTGCTCGTAGCTGCGGTGCTCAACGGGGATGACATTGGCGTGGTGCTGGGTAGGAAGAACCTCCTTGTCGACAATAGGCTGCTCGGTGGTGTGGTAGTGGTCCTGGTGGACCTCCTTGTCGATGGCGGAGATGTACTCCTCGTGCTTCTGCCTCTCGATGGTCTCGTGCTTGACGGCAGGGGCGACCTTCTCGTGAACAGTGGTGTCGTGGTGGCCAGACTTGGCCATGAAGTCCTTGACGGCAGCCTTGGCGGAATCCATTGTGATTTAGATTTGGTTGGTGTTGGTGATTGGGTGGAGTAAAAAGATGTTGTAGTAGATTGATTGATGTGGTTGAGTGTGAGTGGAATGATAGAGAGTTTGTCTACTGTTGTGCATGTATATATACGGCGATGATGCGTATGGGGAGGGGCACCACGTCATATCTCGATGAGGAACCTTTTGACCGACAAAGTCAATGTACCCGCATTCCTTGGTCTATGCTGGCAGCATCAAAGACATAAGGTCGTCATTGGCACGATTGGGCACGCAACGGTCGCGTAAACGGTCAACCAGATCTCCTCGACCAGTGCGAGGCGTCCACGGTTGCGGCGAGCCTCGGGCTGATAATCGATATCACGCGTGTGCAGCTGACAGCAAGGCAAAACGGCGATTTCTCATGCTGGGAGCCACATATAACGCATCATCGGTGACCTCAAAGCACCGTTGGGAGCAAAAGCAGTGGTAGTGTGGCGCCTGAAGAGGGCAAATGTGTGATTACCACAGCGTAGTGGCTCAGTAGTGGCGTCTAGCAAGCCCTTGGCCACAACTCGCGTGTTAGGCCAGCGAACTCAGCAACGCCTGTGCCTTGAGAGTGGACCACGGGAGGTGTGCGAGGTGTGGAAGACAGCATGCCTCCTATCTGGAGGGCGAGACTCACGAGGAACACCGCAGCTGCCGCCCACGCCGCCCTTGCTGTGGCTGTTGCAGAGACGGGACGAAGAGCGTGTTGTGGCTTCAGCAAGACGGGCGGTAGAGAGCCCTCTCGAGATGGTCGTTGGCTGATGTTGACAACAAGCAACCCTCCCGCGCCAGCTAACGGGAGATCCACACGGGAGTGATCGTTCGAGAACAGTGCGGCGGAAGCGAGAGAGATAGCTCGAGCCACCAGTGCCACCCTAGCCACCACACATCAACGGTCAATAAACGTGGTGGCGAGTGACGAGAGACATCTCTAGCAGACGTGGCATCGATCGACCGACTGCGTTGACGCAACACTCCGACCACGTTGCTCATGCAGACCGGTGTCATCCGAGAAACTTTGTCATGGTTCAGCTAGCTGGCATTCTGTTACTTTGCCTTGAGTACGGCGCGGGGTCTCGTATAGTCATTGCATTGACTCCAATCCAGGAGATGGTCTCCGCTGCGTTGCGCGGCCTGCTGGGTCAGATCTCAAGGATCATCACCGTGATGGGGCCGTGCGGTATGCGGATCTCTGATGGGCGTCTGTTCCCACCGCTACCCTAACTGATTTCATCGTCATCGTGGCGCAACCTTCATCCTCCAAGGGGGACAAGCTCTACGTGCTTTACGAATCGCCGGGCCAGACCCAACTCTCAGGGATCAGAGCAAAGAGACACCCTAGACAAGGGATATACTGACAACAAAGTACACGTACTCTCTGCATACGACAGTCGAGACCTTCGCTAAGGCTCTACAGTATGTCTTATGCGTCATGGCTAAGAGCTTAAGCTGCTTCGCGCCTAAGGTGATGCGGAGCATGGGTCGTCTGCAGGGTCGTCAAAGAATCCCATGGACCGTTTGTTTGGCGTCCGGGCTCGCCGGAGCTGCCGCGGGGACGAGAGACACCAGCACATTATTCTCTGGATGAACCGCCCAAACCGTCATTATGATCTACCGAAGCTTTGGTAGGTGACGTATGCGAGCTACAAAATCGATGGTAGCATTTCTGGTGATCGATGGCATAGTCCAAAGAGCAAGTGCAGCATAGGCTATCACGCACATAGCCCTCCTCCAGTAGACCTTGCAATTGGCCACGACTTGTTGTTGATCCTTTTGATTGTTGAGTGACTATACTGCGGCATTGTTGATTTTCGAGCTCCACACCATTCTCATAATCTCGATGGCGCTCGGAGAGATCAAGGAAAAGCTGAAGGAGAAACTGCACCTGTCAAAGCACCACGAAAGCAATAGTACATCAGAGAGCACATCTCACGCACCAAATCGATCCAGCGTCGCAAGCAGCATACCGGCTCGCGATCGCCGTTCACACGACCACAATTCTAGATGTATGTTTGCGTTGGGCAGCAGCGTCAAGTTTGAATATCTACTAACAACCGCAGCAGCCGTAAGAACATCACATATACCAGCCGCGGCTGCCACAACTACCAGCAAGGACTCTTCAAGCCGGCGAAGCTCTATTTCAACCGACTCCTTGAACGATAGTTCCCTCAGCCGTGCAGGAGCTCCTGGGCTTCACAACACGGAGTACAAACTTCCTCAGGTACCGATCGAACGTGACTTCTCCTCAGACTTCTCCGGACTTACATTTGGCTCTCAGAATGTCGAAAGAAACAGAGAAAGTGTCGGTGGCCGATTTTCAGCAGATCTCGATCTCGACGAGGGACGCAACAGTGAAAACATAGCTGATCGCAATCTTCACGCTTCCGCACACAACGGGACTTCTGTCCGTGTCGTGCCACAATTCGACGAGCACTCAAGGAGTCAGCCTTTAATTCCAGGTGTCGACCACCACTCCAACAATGTTGCTGAGTGGAACATGGTCAGGAACGATGACCCGACAGCAGCATCTCGAAATGATGCACCTCAACCACTAAACGTCAAGAAAAGAACATCATACCAGCCTGGAATGGGTGCTTTGACGAGCGATCCATTGGAACAGACTCGCAACGACATGCGGGACCCATCGTGGTCTGTCACGCCACTAGCAATGGAGGGCTTCAACGACAAGTCGCCGCTCGATGCCCGTGGTAACATTTCAAACCTGAACCGCGAAGTACCCATTGTCTCTGACTCAGGACTTGCGCCGCAACTGTCAAACATAGACAAGTCGCTGCCCTCGACGCCAGGTGCGGCGATGTCGGCAAATGAAAGAGCATTTAGCGACGCATCGAAAGACAGTGACGACTTCTTGTCACACATGAAACAAGATTTGCCAGGCCCGTTCGATTTGAGCGGTGTGGCTGTGAAGAAGGAGGAGGATACCGTATCTTTACACGAGTACCACGCACCAGCAGTAACTCACGAGGTCATCAAAAAAGACCGACACGAGGTGATCCAAAAAGTCATCACCCGCGAGACGCACGACTACCACATATACCACCGCATTCTCCCAATCATCGACATCGAAGTCTTGCCCGCACGCCACTTCGTGCCTGTCCAGGCTGGCTACGTGGAAATCGCCGAGGAAGAGCTGCCAGGACGCACACGCGATAAAGTCAATTGGGCGATCGCAGAAATGGTTTCGAAGAGGACGCCCGCAGAGAGCCGAGAAGCTGCAATTGCTAGAACCTTCACCGCTCGGAAGTTCGTGGGCACGGAAGGAGATGACAGAGAATACATTGGGCCTGAGGGACACCCGATCACGGAGAAGTGGTGGGTGTACCCTCCGACTGTGGCCGAGGATTCGTACCGCGCGGGTCAATCCTATCCGTTCCACTTTGGTTCGGCGGATGCGAGGGACGATGGCCTCAAATCGAGGCTACCGGCTGGAAACATCGTTGGAGTTTCGAAAGCTCTGCTTGCAAAACGGGAGCGCCAGGCCAGGCAGATGGCGGCTGCGGATGATGAACACGTGAACGTCATTCCGAGAAAGCCAGTACTCTCGCAAGCGTTTGTGTGAGACGCATGTTGCGATCAGTACTGGTGGAAAAGTTGTATCATTTCTACCAAAATGCATTTGGGCAGACCGAGTGTGTTCGGTCATTGAGCAAGGCGTTCTGTACAATAATGTATACTATAAGCATACCAACGCGACGACTTCTAGACGTCACAATCAGGCTGAGCATGTACCAAGAACGCCTCCCGTGCGCTCAAGTCCAATCGCTTCATATAAGTCGCCTCAGCTATATCGTAGCCTGTCTGACGTGCAGGAGCTGAGCTTCTCCTCGTTTGACACCATCGAATATACAGGGCGTACCTTTGGGGGATGGCAGTGCTCCACGAGCTGGCTTATATGTATGTCAGGCCGTCTCGCACTGTATTCAGACGGCATCACTCGCCATCACTTATCACTATCACAAACCGTAAAGCCGAGCCTTTCAGAACAACATGAGCAGCAACAACAGTAAGCCATTTCATGCAACGCTACACTCATGTTCGAGGAAAGCTGAGTCTACTTCCCAGCCCAAGACGTCGAAAAACCCGATGTCCTCCCAGCCTCGCGCAACACGGGCGAAGTCAGCGAAGCGGCCACGGAGGGTCTGCCGCCCGGCGCTTATGATCCCAGGAAAGATGAAACCTACCAGGAAACGGTGAAGAGTAACGTGCCCGAGCAGACAAACCGGAAGGAGGTGAGTACACTCTGGCCATGTCGAACAAATCCAGTTCCATCGGCCGTTGACGAAGTTTACGACAGGGCGTCTACGGTGTCGGAGAGGGTGAGGACTGAAAAGGCGAACTGCGACGATTGCGTTCATGAGAGAGTAGTAGGGTATAGGCTGTGTTCCACTCGTTATTCCTAGGGATATCACCATCCCACGCGAAACCATCCATAGCCAGCAATGAGAAAGCCCTTTCTGGCACAATGAGCCAGGATATTCGCATGTGCCCAAAGCGCCCTAGCAGTGTCAGATTACCAACAACGATTCTTCTCGTCGTTATAACTGTTTTCTGACAGCTCTGCACTCGCTCTCCAGAGCCTCGAAGTTTAACCAATCGATGCCCGAAGATAGCGGGAATATTCAACAATGAATTCTACCTTCTAGACCCCCAGAGCTGCCCATGATCACTAGATCTTCTCAAACATCGAGTATACAATAACGTTGTTACGGGCATTGTCATCAAGCAAGACTGGAAGACGAATAGTAAGTTTTCTACTTAGGTAGGTAACGACACATGAATGCCTACCAGTAGCCAATTGAAGATCAATTCACAAGCCCCAAGTACTATACATCCCTTCACACGACACCAAGAAAATTGAAACCCTCGCACTGTTGCGTCCTCGCCACCCCACTGCTATCGTTTCAGCAGCATCGCAGCACGAGGCTTCTATCAATGGAAACGCACCTTGGAAGACAAAAAGAGATGTCTTCCAACTGCAAAAGGATATCTCGGTCCATGATGGACCATCTGTTACAAACCCCCGGAATCGAACCGGGAACCGTCTGTGCTGCCAATAGAGCTAATGTTGCAACTAATTGTTAGACAGAAATCATAACCGCTAGACCAGGCTTGCAGTAACGTGATAACTAATCGTTATTGATGGTGTCTGGGGTGCTGCGATGTATATATAACTCAATTTTGGATGGAGGAAGCAGCATGATCGATTGGAAGCCCGAACAGGTCGATTCCTCCCGCCTTGCCCTGCTACTAGCTTAGAACCATTACACTAGGTTTCCAGTAACATGATAAAACGTCGTTGGCAATGTCAAGAGTGGATATCATGATCATGTATGACTTTGGGTACACGTTATAGCAGTCCTCGATGCTATCCCGGTCATGAGCCGGACAGATCAAACGGATCGTATATCTGAGCTCGCATATTGCAAACGAATGTTAGATATAATCCACACACTTCGGAACCAGAACCATACGATCGATATATGGTCCTTGGTGGGCTAACATTAACAACGTCTAGTGGTTGCTGCTAAGTCCCATGGTTTCGTGAAGACAGAGATTTTCGTTCGAAGTACGATAGTCGCCAAGAACATTCAAGATATCTGGCCTTTTTGGCATCTAGTGTTCTGTTGTCACTATTGATACAGTGTGCTATGGTCATGTATAATGGTATTAGTTCAATGACAGTTCACCACTGTTTTAGTTGGTGGTGCAAATTCATACCTTCAAGGTCCGCACCTTGATGAAGTCCGAACACGCACGACGATTCAACGAAAACGTCGCCATTCCTCACCACGCAAGTATTCCGCCATCAGGGAATCATACATATAGCCCAATAGCCCACATTGACATGCTTAACTGCGATTGTGAGCCATATTGGGCATCTCAACGAGTATTTTTCCGATTTTGGCGGCTGACAAACAAACCCAACCCTAACCCTACGCAAGTCGATAGATGCACATTCACATGTATGTAGAAGCACTTTGTACATGTATTCGACACGATGGTCCTATATTATCATGTGACTTGTATCACGAATGACTGCGTAGAAAGAGTACGATCCTGGAGCACTCGAGCTTAAAGAACACCTCCACTTTCTCGACTCTAATCACACATGACAACACATAGAGTGATTGGAATCGTTTATTACACAGCAACAATCAACTACATCTACGATTCGGAGAGAGCAGCGTTGAGCAGAACTCGTGAAAGTACATATGTGAAAACGAATATCATTGAATAGTGATGTACCCTCAGTAATAAAACCACGCCTTCACGTAAAATCAGGCACGACTAGATCGGCAAGGTTCCGCTGTTGCATCAACTATAGACATCACCTCCATTGAAAGGGGAGTAGACGTATATGCTCGTGATGCGTAATTCCAATATCGGATCGATAAAGAAACTTGAGACTGGAAGGATAGGAAAGGGAAAGAGATCAGACTTACTACCGCGCGCAATGCGTCGACCCTCTCTCTATTTTGAGGCGAGTTGACAGACAACTAAGAAGCGAAACCGTGTTCATACTCTCGTGTCATTGCTCATATGGCCCATCCAGCAGCCTTCTTCTTCGATTTGACCTTCCGTGCGATAACGTCAGGGTCGTGTGAAAGTTCAAGCGGCATCGTCGCGAGAGTTGCAGGTGTGCTCTCAGGCTCTTTGGGCACCTGGCTGTCTTCCACAGAAAGCGAGCCAAGCTCCTCGGCAAGTTTTGGATCATCCACCTGAAGCTCTTGCTTGGTTGAGCCATCTTCTGTGGCCAAGGGCTCTGCTCCTCCTTCAGCCACTACTTCTGCTGTTGGCTCATCGTGATCTTCTTGCAAGTTCTCTTGCTCAAAGTCTTGCTCAAAGTCATCCTCTTCTGCTAGTTGAGTCTCGTCAGCGTCGCCACCGGTGGCCTCGACGTACTTCTCAAGCTGTTTCGCCATCTTTTTGCTGAAGCCAGTGGCTTCAACCTCCACATCGAGTCGCTTCTTTGGGTCGATGGTCTTGATCGCGTCAGCGAAGAATGGTCCTGGTTCGTCTGAAGTGTATTTGAATTTCCGGCCGAAGTAGCGCTTGATGCACTCCACATCGCGATCGAAGTAGTACTCAGCATTGGCGTGGTTGGTCGAAAGTGTCTGAGGGAAATCAATCAAGATGGGAGTCATGATGATGTTCTCTGGTGGCGTATCATCATCGACAGGAGTACCATCGACGCTCGACTCCTTGAGCAAGATGTTGAACTCGTTGTAGTCACCGTGGATGAGACCGCGCGAGGCCAGTTGCACAATCATAGCCATGAGTTCCGCGTAAAGCTTGCCAGGGTCTGGCACACTGTCGACCATCCGCATTGGGAAGGCGTCGATGAACTCCATGACGATGGTGTGTCTGCTCCATGCTACAGGCTCGGGAACTGGGAAGCCCTCCCTATGCAGAATCTTCATGAAAGCATACTCCTTCTGTGCTGCAAGAGTGCTGAGGTACATCCAGCTTCCTGCGTTGCGACCACGAAGGTAGTCACGGTTCGCCTTGACGGTACGGAAGGATATGCGACCCAATCGGTGGAGCTTGAGGACCAGCTGACGGTCTGTTTGTGAAGCGCAGACGTAGATATCAGACTCCTTGCCAACACCAATCTGGTTGCCGAGACTGTAGAGGGCATCGCTCTTCCTGTGAGTGTTCATGGCCAGGTAGTCAAGGCCACCATAAGTGAGACGGTAGCCGTCATACTTGGCGTTCTTGACCTTTGCGATCAGGTCGTCTTTGGCGAGAGTCGAGATGTTCCTGTGCACGGCGCCTCCACCACGCTGGCTAGAGAGCTGCTGGATGAGAGGCGTAGGGACGACTTCATGGTTCTTGCTGCCTTGCTCGACCTATTCATCGCTTTAGCTTGTGTCAGTCGAAAATTCGTGAGAGCCACCAAGGTGCTGGAAACGTACTGCAGCGAGGACGCGCCAATCGTCGGCGGTGAGGTAGCGCAGAGCGCGTGTGTCCAACTTCATGTTGGCGAGGCACCTGATATATTATCGCGGTGTGCACTCAATATATGATGTCCAGACGAGGGTTCGTGGCAAGTGAATGCATGTGTCAAGAAATTGTTGCGGCTCAAATCTTTGGTCTGCTCGGAGCAAATGGCTTGGCAACGCTGCTCTCTCAGTGGTGCTGGCTGGCTGACTGACTGAGGGCAGGAGCTCGGTGACGGACGTGCTGGAAACGCGACATCATCCACCCTCTGTCCGCTTTGCCTCTCACCACCAACAACACCCGCAACATCCCATCCCATCACACAACACCCTCACATAGAGCACTATTCCCCGGCTCGCAACACTGCTTAACTAAGTCTAATCCCGACTTCTGCTACACAACACTCCGACACCAGCTCGGCAATCCACCACACACCCTCTCACAAGCAGCATTATGGCGAAGGAGGAGGAGAAGAAGGCGCCCATCCAGGACAAGGGCAAGGGCAAGGCCGACGACGCAAAGACTGCAAACGGCGAGAAGGGCGACAAGGCCGATGGCAAAGATGGCAAGAAGGACAATGACCTCGACCTTGCGCCCGAGGAGCTCAGTGAAGAGGACCAGAAGCTCAAGGATGAGCTGGACATGCTCGTTGAGAGGTTAACAGAAGACGACAAGTCGCTGTACAAGGCTGCGCTCGAGGCCATCAAGGAGAGCATCAAAACCAGCACAAGCTCAATGACTGCTGTTCCCAAGCCTCTCAAGTTCCTCAGACCACACTACGAGAAGCTCTGCGAGGCATACGAGAAGTGGCCCGCTGGAGATGAGAAGCTCTCACTTGCAGACACCCTCTCAGTTTTGGGTATGACATATTCTGATGAGGAGCGCCTGGACACACTGAAGTACCGTCTGCTTGCGCCCAACAAAGACATCGGCTCGTGGGGTCATGAGTACATGCGTCATTTGGCTCTGGAGATTGGCTCCGAGTACCAGAACCGCATGGAGAAGGATGCAGACACCGACGATATTAACGACTTGACTCGTGTGCTTGTACCTTTCTTCCTCTCTCACAACGCCGAGGCCGATGCCGTCGACATTCTTTCAGAGCTCGAGATGATCGAGGACATTAAGGACTTCCTTGACGAGAATACCTACTCAAGAGTCTGCCTTTACATGGTCTCGATGGTTCCTCTTCTTGCATACCCCGACAACGATCGCTTTGTGCGCACAGCCCACGACATCTACCGACACTACAAGCAATTCACACAGGCCATGTGTCTCGCCATCCGACTCAACGACATGGAGCTGATCAAGTCCGATTTCGCCGCCGCTGATGACAAGGCACTCAAGCGCCAGCTTGCCTTCATTCTGGCCCGCCAGAGGATATGCCTGGAGCTCGAGGGCGAAGATGCTGAGGACACTGAGCTGCAAGAGTGCTTGAACAACACCAAGCTCCCTGAACACTACAAATCATTGGCCAAGGAGCTTAACGTTCTAGACCCGAAGGTTCCCGAAGACATCTACAAATCACACCTCGAATCTTCCCGCACAGCCGGTCTCACAAACACCGACTCGGCGCGCCACAACCTTGCTTCTGCCTTCGTCAACGCTTTCGTCAACGCTGGATTCGGCTCTGACAAGCTTATGTTGGTGGAGGGCGGCGTCCAACAGAGCTGGATCTGGAAGGTCAAAGAGGACGGCATGACATCTACCGCAGCATCTGCCGGTATGCTCATGCAGTGGGACGTCGAGATGGGCCTGGACAAGATCGACGCATTCACCTACGTGAGTGAGGATCAAGTAAAGGCTGGTGCAGCTCTCGCAACTGGCATTATCAACAGTGGTGTCAGGCTGGACGGCGACCCTGCGATGGCGCTGCTCGGTGATCTGGAGGGCAAGACCGTGGCTGTGAAGGTCGCAAGCATCATGGGTCTCGGTCTCGCGTACGCTGGCTCAAACAAGGAGGATCTTCTGGAGTTGCTCTTGCCATACGTTACCGACACTTCTCTTGACATGCAGATTTCCGCCATGGCTGCGCTCTCGCTCGGATTCATTTTCGTTGGCTCCGCGCAATCGGACGTTTCTGAGGCCATTATTCAGACCTTCCTCGACGAGGACCGTGCCAACCAACTCAAGGACAAGTGGACCAGATTCATGACTCTTGGCCTTGCCTTGCTTTACTTTGGACAACAAGAGGAGGTTGACGTTGTGCTTGAGACGCTAAAGGTCATTGAACATCCCATGTCAAAGCCCGCATCCGTACTCGCTGAGATTTGCGCTTGGGCTGGCACCGGTGCTGTGCTCAAGTTGCAGGAGCTTTTGCACATTTGCAACGAGCACATCGAGGATGAGAAGGATGATGATGACAAGGACAAGAAGGACGACGAGGAGCCGAGAGACCGCTCTGGCGACCAGCTTGTGCAAGCATATGCTGTACTTGGTCTATCCCTCGTCGGCATGGGCGAGGAAGTCGGCCAGGAGATGGTCCTGCGTCAATTCGGCCACCTCATGCACTACGGCGAGGCCAACATCCGCAAGGCCGTCCCTCTTGCGATGGGTCTCATCAGCCCGTCCAACCCTCAGATGAAGGTTTACGACACTCTTTCACGATACTCTCACGACAACGATATCGATGTCGCCGTCAACGCAATCTTCGCCATGGGCATGCTCGGCGCCGGTACAAACAACGCTCGTCTCGCACAGCTCCTCAGGCAATTGGCAAGCTACTACCACCGCGATCCTAACGCCCTGTTCATGGTGCGCATCGCACAAGGTCTCGTACACATGGGCAAGGGCACGCTTAGCTTGAGTCCCTTCCACACCGACCGCAGCGTTCTCTCGCGCGTTGGTGCAGCAGGTCTTCTCACTGTGACTCTCTCCCTCGTCGATGATCCTAGACAGTTCATCCTGGGCGACCACCACTACCTTCTTTACGTTCTCGTAACCACCATGCACCCTCGCTTCCTCATCACACTTGACGAGGACCTCAAGCCCCTGCAGGTCAACGTCCGCGTCGGACAAGCAGTCGACGTTGTCGGCCAGGCCGGTCGCCCCAAGACCATCACCGGTTGGCAAACACAGAGCACACCCGTGCTCCTCGGCTACGGCGAGCGCGCAGAGCTTGAAGATGAGGAATGGATCTGTCTGACTAACGTCATGGAGGGCATCTGCATTTTGAAGAAGGTGAGTTGCCCAATATGAAATCGCTAAACGTTTGTGCAACCTTTGCTGATATTTCCCTAGAACCCCGAGTGGGAATCCTCATAGAGCGTTGTTCTCCGACACCCTGATGAATAATGGAGCGCAGCCCATGAGCGGGCGCGATATGGTAGCGGAAATAGCGCAAACAACAATATAGACTTAAGCCTACTGCTGTCATCGGTGAGCAGAAGACTGTATAATATAACGTATTAGTCACAGCAGTCCAGCTCTCTCATTTGACATATGCCTTCATCGCCATGATACTACTTTTTAGGGGTGGAAATTGTACTTCTGTGCTGCATGATTGGACGTGGGACGCAAAAGGCATGACCATGGATGCGAACATGGTGTGTAATTTCTCGCAGGACGACATCAACTTCTTCTCCGTAGCGGCATTTTTGTTCTATGTTCTATTGTACGAGTTGTTGGAAAACCCGCTCACTTGCAAATCACTCGCCCCAATGCCACAGAGCACGTGAAGATCGTTTCGCATCTCAGCTGAGTACATTACTTTGACCTCGTCTCACTCTACAGATGTACTACGAAAACATCAAGTGGCCCAGCCACGTCATCTTTGCGCAAAAGTCATATTTCATCCAGACCCCACCGGTCATGTCGTATTCATCTCGCCACATATTCAGCTACTCCACACATTAAACATGCACTGTTACACATTCAGATTCCAAGGATTTACCACCAAATATCGAGCGCAGACTTCAGGTACTGCTGGGTTGAAGCAGCCTGGCATCCTCAGAATGTGTCAATGCTGCCTCTTGCCCATCCACGTCGTCTTGGCCTTCCGTATCTGTGAATTTGGGTAGGGTTGCAGACGACTGAGATTGTTGCCCAACGGGTTGATCGCTGCCTCCAGGCTGCTGAGTATTGGCAGGTACGAGTGGAAGGGGGCAATCAACACCATCAGAAACATTGTGACCGTACTGTCCATCGGAGTTTGTTTGCTCCTGGGAAACGGAAGTGTCCGAACGCTCTCTTTCTGATACAAGCAGCTGAGAGTATCCGTCGTTGAAGACTCCTGGCGGATCATCATCATGATCGGATTGTGAATGAGTCTGGGTTCCAGCCATCGCTTCGTCAAAGAAAGAGGGGCTGTGATCATCCGGCAGAGTGTCACGACTAACTTGCCTTGAGACGTTGGCAATGCCTACACCGCTACTCTTCTGGGATGTATGAGTCCGTGACAGAATTCCAGAGGAAAGCTGATTGGTGACTTCCTTTGCGCGAGCGGTATGCGCTGCGTCTTCTGAGGCATCACGCATAGCTTGTCGGGAAGCGTCACTGAAGCCGTCACGTTGCTGCTCGCCCGGGCACGGATCTCTACCTCCCAAGGATTCTGCGTCGTGATCAGATTTAGAGGAAGATTGCGCGGACGCAGTCGATACCTCAAAAGAGGGCTGATCAGGAGGTTTGGCCTGGTCGAGCTTCTGGAGAGATTCATCGCTGCTGGAATTTCTGTCTTGGTCAGGCGTCGAAACTTCTTCGTTGATGTTGGACGGGTTTGGCTGGGTGGAAGACTTTGGCTGCGTTGCCATGTACGGGCGGTTGATGGCTAATTGAGTCTTCACCTGTGTGCACACATTGTTTGGCGTTACCATTGAAGCCGGAGTCACCAAGGCTGTTGGCGCCGTGGCAGCAGGTGGTACGACGATTGGTACGTCAGGAGTAGCGTGGTCGCCGCTGGTTGAGTTTGAGTTGGTGGCATTGGGCGTCGCAACACCCTCCATCAATGTACCCATCGCATCTCCGATCTCTCTTGTGCTCTTGTCGGCAAAACTTATCTCTGGGTCATCATTGGTTGACCTGCCAGCATCAGACCGCTCGGGCACTGCCTGCGAGCTACGCCGCTCGCGGGAGATGTAGCTACCTTGGACGATAGCATCAGCTCGGTTGAAAGAAGTTTCATCGCGCGGTAACGGTGGCACAAGGTTGCCCTTTGGAGACTGCGGATCGAGACCGTCGCCATGGACTTGGTATGCGTCGGGACTCTCTGACTGACTCCTGGAAAGCAAGGCCGCATCCGTTAGTGGGTAGTTGGCCGGTGCCTCATCGTCATCGCTTTCGCTGCTGTCATCATCGCTTGTCTTGTCGCTTGACAAAGCAATTGGGCTGGCAGGGGCAGCCCGATTCTTGGTTTTCTTGCGAGGCTTGTCTGGAGATAGACCGCGCCTCTTGCGCTTCGCTGAACGCCGGTATCCCGAGATAGCCCAGTCCTGGGGATGGTGCGCTTTGCTGTAATTTACTTGCTTCTGGGCCTGAGCACGAGACGAGTGGCGCACTGCGCGTGGGTCCGGCGTCCTAGTCCTAGTCGCAGGCGTATCGGAACCCTCACTTGGTTCATCAGCGTCGGTGCTCTCGCCAGAGGAAAGTTCTGGCTCTTCATCGTCGCTGGTCTCAGCAAAAGATGTAGGAGGCCGTGACCCTGTGATGCGCGCTGCGCGCCTTGGGCGAGTGACTTCGTCCATGGGATGGTATCTCTGGCTGTAATTGACATCCGCTCGGCCATTTCTCGTTGAGCGTGTCGCGTGACGAGGTTGGGTGTCGACTGATGCCTCACGGCCAGTGCCTTCCACAGAGGCCTCGACGGCAGATTCATCGAGCACGTTGTCGAGATCCAGGTCACGTAGAGGACCACGAAGGCGTGGCTTCTTGGGCGGCGCTGGTGACGAGGAGTGCTGTCATGGATATCAGCTCCATAGTATCAAGCTGTGAGGCTCGCATTTACCGTATCTCTCAAGTGGCGCTCCACGAGGCCAGTGGTGGATGGCATGGTGTTGTTCGCGAAGGTAGTGATGGCGCACCTGATGAGACGACTTATCGGCGACGTCTTGCTGTGATGGTATGTGAGTGTGATCATGGCGAAAGGACAGAATCAGGCACGATTGAGCCAACGCCATCTTGGGGACGCGTCTCGAGGAAGGTGCTGGACCGGTGTGCAAAAAATGGCAGGAGCGATTGAAGCGTGGCGTGCGGGAGCATGTCGCAAGCAGAATCAAGTCCGGGTCTTTCGAGGTCATTAGTCAATGATGGAGCTGCCAGACATCGTGTATAGATGGTTTTAAACGCTCCATCGCTCCAATAAAGGTACAATTCTTTTTTTGGCCCGTTGAGCCTTCTGCCTTGATGAGTTGTCTGCGTTGGTTGCATTAGTAAACCTGAGTTGCTCACGTGCATGCCCAGGTGAAGCAGGTACGACAGCAGTAAAGTGACAAGCGACTAAAGAAGTGAGGCATTGCAGGTAACTGAAAAGAAGAAAAATTGACTTGTTGAGACCCAATAGTATATCTCCAAATGAAATATGTTGCCGTTAACATTGCCTCTGGTGGTATCGTAATCGCTGAGGCGCGCAAGCGACTTTGTCTCCCAAAACTCCGTAGCACAAACCCAAAAATGGTAAACAAATAATAACAGCAATAACTTCCGCTCAAACGCATCTACAAATCAATGGTTTCCAACAGCCGATCCGGCCTGCATTAGCAGGCGGTCAGCCGCGTACTTCGCATAGTATATTTCGCCAAATTCGGCGGCAGCTTCAAGGCTGCCATGTCGAGCTCTGTGTCACTATCGTCGTCATCATCGTCGACTTCGATCTCATCTACTTCGAGAGTGTCGTTGGACGGCTCACGGCTGAGAAGCTCGATCTTCTCGCTGTCCGCTGGTGGAGGTGGCGGCTGTCTAGACCTCTCCACTCGCTGCTTCTCTTCAGCGCGGACACGACGCTCTTCGTCTGCAGCAGCGATTTTCTCCAAGCTGGGCATTTCACGCTCCGCACATGCTCTCGCTTGCAATAAGAGCTCTTTTGCCTGCGTGACCTCCAGCGCACAATCACCATCACGTAGCACTTGATGCGCGGCGTGCTCACACAAGTTCTGCGATTGCTCCAACAGTCCATCAACCTTGTTGAGTGCCTGGCTTCCATCTGGTCTGCTTACTGCGCTCAGATCCTGAAGCCGCAGGCGCGTCGTTTTGTATGTAAAGGTGCCGATGCTTTTTGTAGTGTCCTCGCCGAAACTGCCAGCACTGTCGCTTCCACTACTCGAAGACCTGCTTCGGGCGAGGTTGTCGACTTTGGCGTTGAGCTTCGACCTCCGGATGTCGTTGCGAGACGAGGCCATGGCGTGCACGAAATCGGCGAAACTCTTCTGCACGTCACCGTCATAGTATACGACCACCAGGGCCCGTGAACGGTACTTTGAAGGTCCAGACTGATCTCCAGAGCAGTTCGAGAAGGTCTTGCGTTTACGCTGGGAGAGCCTCAAGGCGTCTGACTCCGTCATGTGTGGCAGCTGGGGACGAAGTACTGTCGGTACAGGCGTGGTCATTTGGTTGATAGTCTCTGGTAGGAGCGTTTGTTCCGGCATATCGTCATGCTTGCTCCTTTTCGACCTTAGCGACGACGATTTGGAAGATTTTCGCACAAGTGTTCGGTCGGAATCGGCAGGTTGGTTGGCGGACAGAAGCTCGGTCTGGCGCTGTGTCGCATTCTCCAGTATGGCGTCCAGACCAGCGATCCAGCCGGGTACCTTGTCGAGAAGAGAGCGGAAGCTGTTTAGTGCATCCTGAGGCATGATGGTGGGCTTCGGCGGCACTGCAGCCGACCAGCTAAGGTGGGAGCATACAGTAGGCCGAGCTCGGGTCGCAAGCGGCTCGTGTCTGTTCTGCTGGACGGAGCAGCCGGATGTCGTCGCGTGTGTTCCAGGAAGTGCGAGATGTGTGGTGAAGGTGTGTACGCAAGAAAGGCAGAGGAATATTGAGTGAGAGAGAAAGAAGCCACAAACGGGCGATGAGGTGCAGGTATGTGGAGAGCAAGTGACTAGTGGTGGAGAGTTGCGAGGTTAAGGCTTCCGGCTTCTCCTCCGCGCAGGAGCGAGCGAGGGGTGGGCGCGCGACTAGGCTGGCACTGGCGGAGAGACTAAGAGACTAAACTACTGTACTCGAGGGATCGAGGATATGCTGCTCGCCGCCGCTGCCTCTAGGGAGTGCAGGCAGGCACCCAGGGTTCCGCATGCAGCATTACGAATCGATTGGAGCCCTCGGACCATCTCGCCAGCTGCCCTTGTTCCATTACGATGCTGTTTGCGTGGCTCTGCCCATTAGTATTATCATTATTACGACGGGTTGTACTGTAGTACCGTGAGAATCTAGACCTGGCCAGCATTGACACCATCGACTACATACACTATGTACAGTACCACTGCTATAGGGCGAGACACTGCTGACCGTTGCGCAACGATCGAGGCCGTGCATATGTCTCTCTGTAAAGATTAACAGAGACCCTTCCACTATGCAAGGTGATTTGACATCTTTCGAGATTGGCCCGTGTCTCTCAAGATTGACTTCGCTCTGCTCGGCCCACGCCTGTCTCCGCTCACGATTGACATGCATGCATGCACGCCTGCGTCTGGTCTGGTCTCACCTTTGCTGGAGCTTTCATGCCAATAGCCGGTCCATAGCCGGCATGGCAGCAATGTATGCGTTTCTTTGGCACTCTGCTTAGCACAGTAGCAAGGACGATCATCAGCCAACCCGTGGGAGCGCCGATCGTGCTGCCACGGCCATCCCGTGGTCCAGGTTGCATGACTGCATCACTGTGCCACACACCCACCTGGCCTCGCGAGCATGTGCAAAGGAAACATCGGGTACGGTATGCGCTCCCCGAGAAATACAGAGAATCGGCCCGCGGCAGCCACTCGACCCTTCATAGGAGGTGGCAAGCCCTGTGTCGCACTCTATAGTGGACCAGACTAAAGACCAGCCCTCGCAATTAGCACCCTGGCGAAAGAAGAAACCACCACCAACAATCCATCCTGATTTCCTGTCTGTTATGCACGCAAGGACCCGTGACGCCCACGTCCTTTTCGTATTCATCCCTGCTTGTCTCGTGCAGACCACGATCGCGTCAGGCCGATCACAAAAACGGCCTGCATGTCCATTTTGACATCCAGCCAGTCAGCCAGCCAGCGCAACAGCCAGCACCAGCCGAGCCAAGCGTCACAGGAAGGATTTGTCAAAACCACCGCACGATGGAGGCCACTTGCATATATGTATGCACAGCGCGGTGCGAGAGACAAGCAAGCGTACACGCAACCGTGACACAACCACTCAGCTCCAGCGGTCAAGCCGACTGTGCGTGTGCAACGTGAAAAGTAGCCAGCGAACGGCAAGTCGACACGACAGCCTCGCAGCATCTAATGCAGGCATGTGGGCAGAAAGCAGGCATGAAACATGGGGCTGTTGATCACTAATGTATCGCTGCACGCGTGAGATGGCACACAAAAAGCACCGACATCCTCCGTCCATTTTCTCTTTTGGGCAGCCGCCTTCCCAAAAGACCGCAAGCGAGTTTATCGGCGCATCCTCCCGATGGCTCCGAGCGCGGCTGCGCTTCGCCCTTCCGAGCCACCTGGTGGAGCGAGCGTTCCTGCGAGACAGATGTATGTGATATAGCAGGGATGATATGAGGAATCGTGGAATGATCTGCCTGGTCTTTATCCTGAAGACAGAACGATCGTCTTGGTGTTACAGGAACGACGCGTTTCAGAGTGGCTGTATAACACTCAGGGAGTTTCCAGAAAAGGCTTCGTTTCCGAGCAACACAGGGAGCTGGCCACTGCGAGGCGACCAACCGCTCTGTCGTGTCGCCATTTAGAACAATGTACTGTCATGATAATGATGAGCAGCCAGCCGACAAGCCCTACAGCGCACCAACCATCAGACAGGCGCCTCGAGATCTTGTATCACGCTGCCACATAAGCCCACTATCGCTTCCAATGCGATGGCAACCAAAAGGAGCTGACGCCGCCCTTGGTCCTCT
>Ga0265797_10002301_pt1 | contig 32316 bp, 22 predicted proteins | sample P2T30metagenome_FD_192433 | JGI IMG/M metagenome (GOLD analysis project Ga0265797, IMG submission 192433) | Plant litter microbial communities from East Loma Ridge, Irvine, California - P2 T30 | ecosystem: Environmental > Terrestrial > Plant litter > Unclassified | place: USA: California... | reverse complement strand
CGCGCTTCTGCCAGTCGAGCCAGGATCCACGGTACTCGCCGATGTTTATATATCTGCCGTATGAATCAGTAAGCGTACTCTGTTTGTTTGTTTTTCAATTCAAAAAAACTACTGCCTTTCACAGTTGGATTTCGGTGTGCATTCCGGTATGAGACGTGGACTTACCCAGCCTGCCTTGCAATCCCCGCAGCTGCCGAGCTCCTCACTCCGGCTTTGCAAAAGAAGACAACCTCCTTCCCTTTCGGTGGTTTTTGAAAACCAAACCTATCCTGGAATTCTTCTTCATCTAGTAGCAGCGCATCGGGCTGTGATGTGACGGGGATGTTTATAGAGGTTGGGATAGTATCTTTCTCGAATTCATGGGGTTCGCGGACATCGATAAGAAGGCGTGAGTCTGATGGGGCTTCGAGGATGTGTAGGACCTTTGTGGAATTAGCAAGAGGTTTGGAGGGGATTCGGGCCCCATAATAAGTAGACGTACGTCGTCGAACTGGTAAAGTTTGTTCTGCTTCAAGTCATTTGGCGCTTGTGAGTGCCACCTCTTCTGCGCCTGGATAGCCTGTAGTCTCCCTGCGCTTTCTACGACTACGGATCTGCTCTTCAAAGCATTTGCGGTTGGCGAATTAGGCGCAATGCTAAAAGCGCGTGCAGTGGTGAAGCTCAACCGCGTAGTCCGTTGGCCGATGACGGAGGCATTAGAGCGGGCGCCGAACAGCTGGGCGGCGCGTTTGGAGGCCATTGTTTTCGCGAAGAATGCAGCGATGTTTCTGACGGTTTAATTGGAACGGAGTTGGCGATGTCTATGTTAGAACTACTGAAGATGTTGTTCGGGTTATGACGTCCAATGTTCAAGTTGCAAGCGGAATTATTGCCGACGTCACTCTTCGCGAACGTTAGATCGTAATCACGCTAAGATTTCTGTTCGGCAAGCACTACGCATAAATCGGCTGCAGCACCCGAGCGCATGGTACGAGGGTGTCCATTTCTAACAAGTTGCACCCATGATGAAAGCAACTTTGAATTTGGACCCTGTGTAATCTCTTGTTATGACTCAATCGTAAAGTATGGCATACATCTTTAAGGTGGCTTTTCAGGCAAAGTTTCTATTCACAAAAAAAGGTGCTTCGTATATGATTGATTCATTTCACGTGTAAAAAAACGTATATAGGGGAGAATACGCCATCCAATGCAGTATCCAACAACGCCGATGCAAGGTACAACGAATCATGGGGTATTCTAATGGAAGACAAAATATACAAGAAATGGTACAAAGACCCATAGATGGTGAGGCAGCTTACTCTTCCTCGTTGCGCTGGACATCTAAACCGCGGAGTCGCTGCGACAGGAGACCTGCGTTGGGCGGACCAGAGGGGCTACCAAGTGGCGAGAATGCATTCCCGCCATAGCCGACATCGCCTTTGCTCAGTTTCTCAAAGGTACCGTCGCTCTGATTGTTCAAACTACTTACGCCAGCTCGCGGTGATGTTATAGGCGTTCTGAATGGGCTCTTCGGATCAACATCCATGCGGTCACGGGAAACAGGCCGCGAGTCGATCGCAGCAAGGCGACTAAGGCTAAAAGGTATGGGTTGTAATTCTGGTACAGGCGAGCTGAAGCCGCTCGATGCTGAGGAATTGGTGGTGCCACCGGTGAACTTGACAGCTGGGGGAGGAAGTGGTGTGTGTTGCTTCAGGCCATCCAGCTGTCCGTATGCTTGCTGAGACTGCGAGAGTGGCCATCCAGCGCTGCGCCGACGGAAAGCCCGGTCCGTGGTAAGCTGGGCTCCGGTTGACTGTGCCTTTTGCAATGACGGTGCTTCTCGCGTCGGTTTGTACGTGCTATATCTGGGCTCCGGTTGCTGGATCTCGTTTCGGAGTTTTTCTTTACCGTCCGGTACTCGATTCGCAAAAACGACTCGTATGCTTTTGTACAGATAGTAGCGACCTTTTGAAGGACAACATATGTGTAGGTGGATTAGGTAACGCAGAATTGGCCGGTCGTTTGGGTCATCTGAATTGCTGAGAGCAGCTTCTGGACGGTCGGTGCCCAGATTCTTTCGTGATGATGCGGGCATATCGATAATAGGCCCTGCAGAGTAGCTACGTTGTCTAATGAAAGTTTTCTGGCCAGGTTCCATATCCGACAAATCATACGGAACTAGGAAAAGCTTGACTGCTGTCTTGTTTGGATTCTTTAACACGATCTGGAGCTGACCTTGTGGCGGAATACGATAAGAGCCCCCGGGAGGCGCCTTGGGTGACGTCGATCGTCGCTTTTTCTTCTCTTTCCGACGAAGGTCCCCTCTTGCACCTTGACCATTCTCCTCTTCTCCAAGGTTTATCCTGAAATCGAGATCGTCTTGATCAGGGGCAGGTACAACATGTCGTCGCTTACGTCTACCACTCTCACTGCTTTCATCTGGCGGTGGCAATGAATTTTCTAGATCAATATGCCCAACATAGGGACTCGGCTCATTATCCGAAATCCTACCGTTGCCTGTATTATAGCTGTAGAAGACTGCTGGAAAGGGTACCGTGACATGAGGTGGACATTTGAGGCTTGATTTGCATTGCCCTCTGCCAAGTACTCCAATTTTAGCGACGAAGTCGAGAGGCCGTGATGGTGTAGTAGACATGCGCCCCCGTAGTATCGACTCCTCGTAGGACCCAACCATGGGAGCGTGCTGCAATGGAGATGCCTCCGACGAGAAGGAGGGGCGCCGTGCATGGAGGAACGGCGTTTGCGAATGAGAATGAGGCTCAGACTGATTGAACGTCATCGATCGTCGAGGTTGATGCGCCTGGTATGGTATCGAACTACTATGTCGTAGATGCCGAGCAGCTGGAGTGCCGGTCGCAGATCGGGCCATCTGGGTGGGCTTGTAATCATCAAAGGATGCAGGAGAGTATGTATGTCGGCGATGGTCTCTGTCAGGACTTCGAGATCCCTGCCGCGAGCTTGGGGTTGAGGAGAAGTCCAAGTCTGTGTTATTTGCCTGCTGGACAAGCGGGCTTGTGGGTGGTAGGAAGGCGAACGAACTGAACGGTGACTGTGATGACTGCGATATCGCCCGTGCTCGTGCAGCTGTACGATTGTCATCGGTGCGCGATCCCGGATACGAGACGTCTTTGTGTTGTGGGGCAAAGGCTGAGGTTGGGAATGAGCGATTCCAAGGGACAACTGGCGAAGTTGCTAGGAAGCCTGAAGACGAATGGTCATTCTCAGATGTTGCTCCTGCTCTCTTCTCTCTGAAGTCTCCGGAGTGTAACGCGGATCGCGGGCGTTCGATATCCAGGCCGACGGCTGCAGGATCTCGAAGGTGTTCCGGGGTAGAGATTCGTGAGGTTTGCGGCTCGGTGGATGAGACTAGAGGTGTGTCCGGACGGTCTTGCGATGTCGGTCGGGTGGAGGCATCGCATTCAGTCATGACTTCGCCCTATATTACATTATCAGTATTCCCTACATCGACTAACAAACTCCTTGCAGATGCTCCCTAGGTCTCCGGGTACTCACACCCTGCCGCTGCAGCCACGATGGGCTATTCGTCCTCTTGATCCTCTCGATCCACTCCTTCCGTCCGAACATAAATGGCTTGCGCGTTTGACTAGGGGACTCAGGGTCCCTATCCAGGGACATGTCGGTTTTCGATGGTTCTGATTGCATGTCGGATTCCAGACTTCTCTCTACAGCGAATCCCGAAGTGTCTGCTCTCTGAAAGCCCGTGACCGATGCCTGAGGCAAGAATGACGATGTCGGCGGACTATCATGGGGATCATGAAATATGGGCATGGTTGTAACAAATAGTTGCAATGAACAGCATGAGTATAGAGATCTAATGAAACTCAGAGAATAGTGGCGTGTTCGCGACCGTGAAAGTCGTGGAGCACAAAAGGCAGGTCGTGAGGAAGGCGGAGACAGTGAGGTCAAGCGGTTGGAGCAGCTGCTGGCCCGGCGAATGAAATGAGTAAGAGTTTCCAGTTTAAATCGGGTGCGTTGGCTCCAGTGGCCGCTTCATTGTACAGTCATACTGCCCAGTTTTAGGACGAAACACCGTGGAGCGCCCCAATTCGAGGTGCGGAGAGGAGGAACGCAGGGACCGGGACGGATGACGCGCTGGGAGCTTTGTTACAAGACGGAAGTTTCCTAATCGCTGCTGATAAAGTCGCTCGTGCCACCGAACCGGTATTGGCCGACGCGACGTGTCACACGACGAAAAAGAATATCTCTCCCGGATGCTCCTGCACGTCCCCGCGGGAGGCGTGAATATTGGGTGCATAGATGCGACGGCGCACAAAGCTGAGGCATGAGTCTATCGCCTGTCGCGGTGGTCGAAGGACTCGTGACCGGCTCTACATCGCGCCCCACTCTGCCAAGGCTGGATGAAATCGGCTCGCGTTCTCCGCGGGTATGTTAGTACCGCGACTCTGAACTTTTCCGACATCCCACAGCCTCCAATATGGGTGTCAAACGACCGCATGAAGGAGACGCAAAGTCTTCTGTCAAGAAACAAAAAAGTCGATTTGCTATCGGTCCTGCCAACCTACCCGATGGTACCCATAGACGGAAAAGTATGTCTGCTCGACTAGATTTTACAGAGGTTTCTATGACAGCGGAAACTTGGATGAGGGTATCGTGGTGTTATGATCCAATAGGCAACTACGCGATTACCCACATCTGCTCGCGCCATATCATACAGTTCATTTACTGACTCGGCGTGTAGTCGAAAAGATTAAGAAAGGCCTCATCAACAAGGCAAAGCTGAAGAAGCAGTACGCAAAGCTCAAGGCTCGCGAAGAAAACGAAGCGACGACGCCGCGCAAGTCCGTCTACGATCGCGAATCTGCCTACGACAATGAAGACGAGAACGAGAGTGAGAAAGAGGCGTCTACCGAGCCTGTACCAGAGCCCACTCTGGAGCCGCATCCTGATCGCGTCGCAATGCTAGAAGAGAAGTCACCCGAGCCAGAACCCAGGCAGAACTTCGAGAGACGGCAGCGGCGACCACGCCCACAGCCCTTTCTGAAAGAGACCGAAGTAGCACAAAAAAAGAGGGAGGAGATTGAGGCGCGGCAAAGAGCGAGGGAGGAAGCGGACAAGGAGCGTGCGAAGAAAGTCGCTGAGCGCGAGCGCTTCAGAAAAACTATGGCCAAAGCGAGGGGGCCGAATGGACAGAGGAAATTGGGGCGAGAGAGTACAGTTCTGCTTGCTAAAGCGCAGAGGCTTATGGGCAAGACCTGAAGCATCAGCATGACATAACGGGGATGCTGTCATCTTCACTTCACGGCGACGGGTATACCTGCGTCAGCTGAAGCCATTGCTGTAGCCACGCCATTTTCAACTACGCGTGTCAATCAGCACTAGAGACATCACTGCGACTTGCAACAACGGTATCGATCTGTCTTCTCTGGACCTGCTGCTGCCCTTTTGGCAGATACAAAGCCCGGTCGGTCAATGCCATCGAACGCATGCCGGGCGGTTACGACAATGGCTAGGTTTTTGTCATGCGCGCTCATCTGGGGAAGCAGCGCACCACCCGGCGACTAATAGACGGCACTCTCTCACAAACCGGAAGGCCCACAATCAGATTAGGTCAGGTGTACGACTCAATGGATATACCTCTACGGAACATCTGAGCGAATCAACTCGTTTGTCCATTCAGTTATGTTCCTCGGAACACTCGAGATTACCGTGCATCAATGTTGTGTGATGTTGCATATCCAGCCTTACATCCAGCCCTGAGACAACCGGCGGTGGGCCAGGGTGCAACCCAGCTCAGTATGGTGGCAGAATCTCAACGACAATATTGAATCCGATTCCGCCAGGCAGCTATGTAAATCCATATTGTTGCTTTGATATATAGCGGAGAGGCGCAGGGTGATCGGCGGCGGCCACCTGGGCAGAAACGACCGATTGCACTTGCCGAATGGGACGAATTACAAGCACTAAGTCCTGATGATCTTCGCACTCTCGCTCACTTCCTGTCGTACATCCCACAACTCCCCACGTGAACTTGCGACACGAACAGTAATCTCTCTACCGGAAGACATTCAGTTTATCTGGCTTTTGGTCCTCAAATTCGCGACCGATGCACTCGCCGTCTGTCGTGCCAGCAAAGGTACACCGGCAGTAGTAATTAGCACCTGCAGCGGAATGAACTGATCCCAACAATACGGTACCATACAAGCCGTTGTCTATATCAGAGCTTACTGTATATTTGCAAGACCAGGGCGTAAACTGTCACTAAACGTGAGCGATATTGCCACTCCTCCTCGTTGACTGTGATTGTGATGGGTGTACCAACAAAAGCGTATCACGCACATCGCAAACTTCACTTCGCTAGTTCCTCGTAGCTATCGATTGGCCTGATTCATTTCGGAGATCCCTTCGGCGGTCTCGTTGAGATGATCAGCGTGGGCCGATATTGGTCTACAGCTCAGCCACTATGTAACCTCTCTAAAATCAACTCGAAACCGGACATGGGTGGACTTCCTCATCAAGCGACTACATCGTTCCTGTTTTGCTTGAAGTAAGATATACACATCGACCATTATTTCTTCCTTTCGAATCGCTTCCAGCGTACTTTCTGCCATTGATAAGTGGGGTGCGATCCACAGAGGGTAGAAGAAAATACATCGGCAATGAACGACTGTTACGTCAGGCATGCCATGTGTGTAACTTGCTGTTCCTGGCAATTACATGGCATATCCTGTGGAGCAATAAGCTTATTCCAACCGGTTGCTAAGTTCTAGTGTTCCTGGGGGGGTTAGCGGTGTATGGTCCATGCAGCCTTACCTACAGGGTCTTAGCCATGCGGGAATCCTTTGGGGGCTGTACACACCACCTGGTCAACGGCCCGTCAGACGATGCATTAGCCCTAAGCGCACGCGTCATGGCTGCGAAGCCCCGTTGATATGCATGGAACATGTTCGTTACTCGATTGTTTCGAAAACGCTGTAGGTCAGCGCGCCCGCTAACCAACCCGAGCATCGACCTCGAACAATACAGCTTGGCATACTGTCCCTTGCCGTCTAACCTCCGCTATACCCAAGTACCTGGCTTGCCAAGACGACGGATTACTATTATGCTAGCTTTCCGCTTAAGCTTGTAGTCGGCTCTTCACGATGTCTACATATCTGATAGTCTTGCACTCTTTACTCGTCTTCTACCACTATTACTTGACCAATACAAGACAACCTTGGAAGCTTCTTGGAATTCTTAACACCTTTAGATATATTCCCTCTTTTCCACTGCACTCTTTTTCCGTTGTTAGAACGTTTCCCTGTTGGTTATACACGCATATTCTAGAAGACAAGGTTCCAATATATCCTGGCTCTAATGGACCACTCGAGTCGCCAACCTCGAAAATGGTCTTTGGCGGAAGACCAGAAACTTCGGGAAGAAGTGGAAGCACAACGTAAGCTGTGCTTGTTATCCTCCAACTTTCTTCAATTGAGCTAACTGGATATCATCAGTTGTAGAAGGAGAAGTCAAGGATTGGTAGGTCAAATATCACGCCAGTTGATTCCGCAACTAATGAGATGCCTAGGTGCAGAATTGCCGATAACCTCCCCGGACGAACGAACAAGGACTGTAGAAAACGATGGCACAATTCGGTAGCAGGAGGCCTGAAGAAAGGACAATGGTCAAAGAGTGAAGATCAGTTGCTTTCAAGAGGTGTGCAGCAGTACGGCCAAAAGTATGATTAAATGAAACAAACTTTGGGAGAAAGTACAGAAGCTGACTGTTGTATTCTTAGATGGACGGTAGTTGCAAACTGCGTCGGAACACGCAGTGCAGACCGTAAGTTTGATGGATGATAGCTGTGTTCATCGCTGATCGATGATTAGAGTGCGCGAAGCGGTGGCAGCAGTCACTTGATCCTGATCTAGACCGAAGTGAATGGCGCGACTCAGATGTCAGTGAACATCATTCTAGCATATTTCACACTTCAGTGAGCTAACAGGCGCTTCTCAGGACGCAGCACTTATCGATGCAGTTCAGAGACTCGGACGACACTGGAAGGATATTCAACGCGAACATTTCCCCGGCAGATCGAAGAATGATATCAAGAATCGGTATGTTACTTACTCTTGCTTTTGGGACTTGTTTTTGATGATCTCAAGATACACTGTCCTCGTGCGGAGATATCAGAATCAGGGTATCACCCTGCCCAATGCTCCAAGCTCTCCATCCGATTGTGGTACACCGGCAGGCTTGTCAAGCTATCCTGATGACGACGACTATCTCTCCCACAGTTCACACGTGTATAATACATTATTGCCAACACCCTCTCATGGATCAGATCGCCATTCCTGGTCAAGTTTCGACAATGATGCATACTCAACATGGTCATCTCCGCAGACATACGCCACACCTACTGCCATAGCCGATCATAACGCACAACATCAATCGGTCGCCCCGTCTCAATATCTGTATACTCAGCCACCACTGGGCTCAAACGTGCCTTCCACATGGGATCAAACATCGCCCTACACACATCATCCGGCACCATCGTTGCACACCGGTGCACCAACAAATCCACCACTCTATGGCTACAGTCCATATCAGGTCGCCCAGCAACCAATAGTGCCCCACAACATTGCTTACACAGCCTCCACGGACCGAGCAGCATATGCCACGATGCCGAATCGCTCGCCACCTACTGCATCAAGTCAGCAGGTTTACGACCCGAGCGCATCGGCAATGTACCGTGACCCTAGACATTCACAACATCCCTACTATCGCTCTTGAGGCTGTGCAACATGTATATTGTGTGTAGGGCTTGGCAGTCAATTACTTGATAGGCTAGATTTGACAAGTGTTGATAGGTTGAGTCTGGATGGTTTCGTCATAATAGGCAATAGAGATAATTATCCGTCCGAAATTCTTTGAGAAATGGTCTGTTTCACGGAAGCTAACTCGTGTTTCAACAAGTCCCTTGCAAACCTTAGTGCTAATTCTGCACGTTCTCCAGAAGCAATAGGCCCAGCCACGTGACTTTCTCGGGATTAGGGATCCCTGATTGGTCGCCTGAGCACAACACAGCCTCAACCCCGAGTAGAGGTTGGACGCCTCGCGCACCCACCACGTTAAGTGAACTTCGCTACTTACCCATCCCAGACAAGTGCGCATCTACGGAAAAAAGAAGAAAAGACAGGATCGGTAGTCGAGTCACGTCGGCGTCTCCACTATCACGAATCAAGGATGCGCGGCCACGTTATTTTTCTCTGCCTCGAAGACAGCCTGAGCCGTTGCAGCAGCGCGTCAATACACCACATACATGCTAGCTAGTGCCATGTGTGGTTAAGGTAGGGAGGGTTACCTGATCTGCCACCTTGTCCGCTGCACGATGCACGATCTCGCTGCCTGGAGCGCTGTTTTACCTGCCTCATCCGATGCATGACGCATGGGACGTTCTACATTGCATACGCGAAGTACCTGCAGTTTGGTCTCTTGCAGACTAGATCATGCCATTCTGCTCGCTTGGGCCGTTGTTTGTTGACCCTTTGTCACGATACACCGAGAGCCCAATGATGGCTTACCGCGATACCCTAGGTACCGTTAGTATGGAATTTGACCGCCTACGTGGAACGGCGTCCCGTTCCTGTCGATCTACGTCGTCGATGCTGCACGCCATACCTCATTCTTCGCATTCTCGAACCGGACATCGGGCCCAGCTTGAGTTGGTATGCTGCTGCCTTGGGGTAGGCCTCGTATCCTGGAGAAAGTCTTATGGAAGAGCGTACGCGTTCCTGCATGAAAAGAGCATATATTTGGGTGTATGCACGCTTCAAGAGTAGGGTATGATGTCAAACGTATGATGTCAAATGCCTGTTGCCGTGTGGTGGGACTGAAGGTTCGGAGTCGCCGTTCGGAGTTTTCACCGGGTTTTGCGTCGAAAACAAGTAGCTGTGTTAATAGTGGGATCTGATTTGCATGCATGATTAAACCGAGGTTGATTTTTCTGAGGTCATAAACGCGTAAGGGAGTTAAACTCTCCACTAAGGAGTATGCATCTGATTCTGCACTTAGGCCGCTTCCTAGGGCAAAACCAGTGATAGGCGAGGTGCCACTCCGCATATCGCTCATCATGCTACGAGTTTCAGAATCGTTTTCACAACTTGGTGCAGTTGTTGGTGGTCATCACAGCTATTGCGAATACACCATCATGCCCGCTGCAAAGTGGAACTATTTCGAACAATGAGAATCTGGACTTTGACATGTAGAAGGGGCTTTTAGTCTCACACGTGTACCCAAAGATCCAATTTTGTCCTGGAGATATGTCGGTATCTTGTCAATTCATGAATTCTGCATCACGACTTCGACGTCACACGACAAGTCTCTACGGGCTAGCCGAGAGCTAGATTGCTATCAATAGATGAGCTCGGTGACATGCGCCTCGGAGTCCCCAGAAACATTCCCCTAGTTACTCCGTCGCGCTGTTATGTTACATTATAATACATAATACAATACAGTAGGATCGATACATCACAAACGTCGAGTTTCAGCCTCGTAGTTTGCCTTACCAAGGGTCAGCAAGGATTATTGAGACGCGTGTCCACACCAGTTGCAAATTAAGCTTTTCGCTTAGTTGTGAGACGGTCCGCTTTAGGAGACCCGATTATGGCGGATTTCCGGTGGTAGAATGGACTAGGGTGATAGGGGTCGGACTAGACCATCTAATCGCATAGCTTTAGCTTCAACTTGTCGCCGTAAAATGTCTGCTCATTTCCAGACTTCATCTCTATTACCAGCCTCAAATCCCGTGTCCTATTAAGATCTTCTAGTATGCCGACTACTATGCTCACGGGCACTCCTCGACACTAAGTTAGGTGGATCTGACGAAGTATAAATATGGATCTCTTTGCAAACACGCATCTCTTCCTCATCATGTCTCTCACTAAACCAACCATTCATCTTGTATTCTAGTTTGGTCACTATTCTGCTTCGTTGTGTGATTATCCGTTGGTACAATTTCAGTCTTCTTCCCTCACGAATACCTTTATTTTCTCCCCAACTTGACTGTCTTTATGGTACTTATATAGATACACGTTTTAAGCTCCGCTCAACATGTGCGAAAACCCTTGTTTTTATATACTCTAAGTCCTGTACATATCCATACAGGACCGTGACGCTATGCTTGAGGAAAAATTCTCTAGCATAGACTGTGTTTCTGCTATCTTCACCTGTATCCCTTAAGCGGATTGGAAGTTTGGAATTCTTCATTTCTGTCTTTTTCTTGATCATCAAAATAATCTAGTTAAACTTGGGGTCATCTTTACTAACATTAAGATGTCTATATACTGCTTGTGAAAATATCATATTGGATAGTGGAGCAAGCGAGTCACAAATTGCGTAGTAAGCAAGGGGAGACTGACTGTGAACTAGGAAATCGCTACAGGCTAATGCTGTATGCCCTACCTCGAATACGCAGTACAATATCATAATGGGAATGGTTTGAACAAAACTAAACAGTACCCAGAGGGTGACAAAACACTTTTCAGACCGCCGCCAGTGACGGTCGAACACTTGACAGGGTAGCAAGAGATGGTGTAAGCTGCTCCACCTACTTCTCCTCCAAAGATGAAGAACCCCGGACCGGTATCTTTACCTAAATAGGCTGTCTAGCTTACCATCGCTAGCATCATGATTGCCTGCTGGCGTACAGCGGCAATGTTGCTGGGGCGTGGAATCGTAACCTGGAGGGGCTTTTCCAATGCATGCAACGCAGGAAATCCTGTGATATAATACGGCTGCTGGCAATGGAGGTCGCAATCTTTCTGCACGTAATGACTGAATTAAGTACGGAGTGATGTTGCGATTACGTCACGTGTCGGGTTTAGCACTCCACGCGAGTGATTAGCACAGGTCGGCACGACTCTTCCATCGAACCGAGGATACCGACCAGTTTCCGCCCAAAGCGCACCACTAGCATGCATCATCCCAAATCCATGCCATGCAGGTCTAGAAAGCCTCTCACTCCGCCTCGTACATGCTAGCAATGGGCGCATTAGGTATCCAACGTTTCACATGTCATTTGCCTAACGAACCCCTGAGTACATCGAGAAGCACTGAATTCACCGAACAAGTGTGCAACACAAACTCACATGCATTTAGGATGTTTTCGACCCAGGGAGGCTTGTTTAGCTTCTCATGGCGATCTCGTATAAGTTCCCCAAACTCATGCATGGTGAGTCTATATGCGGTTCTAACAAACCACCGTCATGCTTCGCCACTACTCTACGCGTCTGTTGTCGCGATGCGGTCGTGAAGCATTAGTACGGGAGGCATACAATTTCTCTTTCTGGTAAATCCGCCAGACCAATAAGAGGAAGGGTTTTGATGGTGCGGTGACGTGCAGATTGCTTGCAGATTCAGGCAGCAGAAACATGCCTCACAAGGCAGAATGGAGATGAGTAAACGGCTAGCAGGCAGTTCGAGCCACAGCATCGGTCCTAATGTCGAGTCCGTCGAAGTGGAAATATTTCGGCTGTTCAAAGCGTCATATTGTTCGGTCCGTCAAAACGTCCGAATGTCGTAATGTTGGTACAAGGCGTACCGGAGACATGGAACATAGAAGAGAGTGTGTTGATGGTGTCTGAGCAGGCCAGAGGCGGGGTCTTCGGATACTGGCAAAATTTGCTTGCCTACCCGACCCGCATATCCAACCAAAATTTTCCACATCCAGCCGAACCCCCAGGTAGAATTCCTAGATGTCTGCGATGGCATCGGAGAGTCAGTGAGACATTTGTGTAATATATTTGTTGCATTCTTGCATATTTCCATCGAAAGCAACAACAGCCCGGCTAGCTCAATCGGTAGAGCGTGAGACTCTTAGTTATCACGTCCTAACAGACACGATTGTATCAAATCTCAAGGTTGTGGGTTCGACCCCCACGTCGGGCTTTCGTTTTTGTTGTCCTGTCGTCCATCGTGGGTTGCAGGGTGTGGTGTTGACGTTGGACGGTGAAGGACTTTTTTTTGTGCCCCTGAATGCTAAATGGTCTACAACCGCCACCACCACAACGCAAGCAAACGTCTGGTCAAGCTCTCTTTTTTATTCATGCTTAACCATGTAATTCTTCTTGAAGTGTAATCTTAAAGGACAAAATTATGTTAGGTGTGTGTTGTGTCGTTTGCACATCAGACGCATTTCTTGAACATAAACCCGTGTAACCTGAAGCGGCCACCGATTAAATTTTGGTGCGGCCAATCGATTTTCTGACAACATGTAGGTTTATTGGCTTCCTCAATGGGGCTCAAGTGATTAAGGAACCATATCAGTTATGTACTCATTGCCCTGGAACCGTCCCATGTTTCTTTCACGATTCTTGGCGAACATCAAACAACTTCAAAAATTCGTAACGCAGCCACGCCATGGTCAAACGACGAGAAGATGTGAGCGTCGACTATTGAATCAGACTACAATATACAAAGTAGCTGCGTTTCGTCGGAGACAGCTACTCTAGCTAGAATCTATTCGCAAACTGCATACGCCTGTGTAGCCTAACCGTCCGCACCAACCTCATCTCGCTTTCCAGCAAACTCTCCAAGAACGACAGTGCCATTCTTTCTGGTCGTGCATGTCTTGAGTCCGAGTCGACCACAAGAAGTGATCGATGAGCATTAACAATACGGAATCTGTGGCAAGGGTAGACATCACAGATGAACTTCAACACTTGATTGGAGGACGGTGTCCTCGAGAGGAGCCCTCGAGCTAGCTTGTTTTTGGCGGCGTTCTAGCAATTATGCTTTTGGTAGAAAGTCGATGAGTTGCCTCGAAGACAACTCACTGGCAGCTACAAGAGCTGCTGATAATGTACACCTACATCTATCACAACTCATTGTATATTCTTCACCACCAACCAACATCAGACAGAATCAAAGCGCTCATTCGTCTATTCGTTACATGGTCATAATACCTATTCGTGATAGCTAAAACGCTCAAGCATACAAATGTCAACAAGGCCTCATCGCCAAAGTAAACAAACGCAAGAGGGCAAGCTCATACAAATGGCCAAGCAATATCAATACACCTCCCAGGATATCCTGAAGCGCGACATATGCGCACTATAAAACTTGGTGGAGGGGAAGAGAGACCTGACAGTAAGAATACTTGCATCCGTGCAGTGGGTATCTCAACGCCATCCATGCAATGCGATCGTCGAGCCATAAGAATAGTGTTGAAGAGAGAAGAGGAAGTAATATCTGATGGAACATTTACTTCCGTCATTATCTCGCTGGATATGCGGGGTACGGTCCGTGTTGGTGGTGATGAGGTGGAGCAGGCATTGATGGCTGATACATGGCGCGCCGGTCTTGTGGGGGGTAGGCCTCGAACATGACGCGTCGTTGAGGCGCTTCAGCTCTGAGTGGACTTGGTTGAGGCTGGCTGCTCGCCGGGAAGCGTTGTGAATTGTTGGGGCTGCTCATGAAAAGCAGTGTATCAACAGCGTCTTTTTCTGCTTGTTGACTTGGCATACGAAGGATACCTGCTCGAGGGGTTGCTGGCGACCGCGGGCCTGCACCGACATCACTGTAGTGTTTCCTTTGGCTAGCTCCGAGTAGTGGAGGGGGTACATGTGAGACGCTCGAGCGACTTCTCCGCCTACTCTGGAAGGTCGGGGCTGGTGCAAGGCCATAGCCAGGATGTGCTCCGGTGATAGAGATGAGGTTTGCCGCAGCATTCATTGCGGGACGCGTACCCGGCCGCCAGTAGGCTGACAGACGTTAGCACTCTGGAATCAGATTCTAAGGGAAGACTAACAAGCTGGGGTTCCTGCGAGTGATCGAGTTGGGTCAGAAGCAGGGGACATGATCATTTGGTCCGATATATCAGAGACGCCGCTTGGTCTTCGTTGGCGGTCGGTAGTACCAGGCGAGTCAAACGCTAGTTGATCACTCCTCCCAGGAGCAGAATTGGGCGAACCGCGTTGTGACTGGCTTTCTTCGAGCTCGTCAAGTGACTGCTTCTCCCAGCCGTTCTGGACTTTGACCATGGCGTAGGAAAGACGCGTCTTAAGCTGTGCGGATAACTGCGTTTGCATCAGCAACCTGAGGGCTTAGTCTGAAGCTACAACACGCACCTCTCCAATGCGAGTACCTGAGTGTGTATCCATGCTCTTGTTCCTCTTGTGTGCGTATGTGCATACCGATGGCGCTCCGGGCACTGGCCCTGCGCTCTTGAGAGAACCATCTACGGTTCTCTTGGAGCCTTGAGTTGCTGGAGATTCTGGTGTCATGGAAGTGGCTGCTGTGCCACCATTCTGCAGCGCATTGGCGGCGGCTGTATCGATGCGCGGTGCAGCTGGCACGTCTCCAGCAGCAGTCTGGCTCGACGGTTTAGGCATTGGTGCCTCTAGAGGTTTACTTTGATTTGCTACATTAGTCGACGAGAGGGTGGTGAGGTCCGTCTCGGCAGTGGTGGAGGTAGACAGGTTGCTCGAGGAGGAGGGTAGTGCCGGGGCCGAGAAGGTGCTAGAGACGGCAGACTGGACCGACTCTTGCGAGTTGTGGGACACTGGGTCGTCTACGGCAGCAATGGTTGCTGTATGGGCGGTGTTGGCGTGTTCTGCTGGTGCAATGGGTGCATGAGTACCTAGGTAATAACTCGGCTTAAGAGAAACGCGACTGACTTACGCATCATCGTTCGCGAGCGTGGCGGCGGGGTAGTAGGCAACTAGTGGCTCGCGCTGTCGTTGCAATCTCGAGTCGAATGCCAATATACGACTCAGAAATATCGATGCGAGTAAAGATGTCAGGATAGCAAGCGTTCCAATGGCGGTCCTCAGTGGGAGAGCGATGGTCGGAGACGTGTCGTAGGAGCACCGTGTTCGTGCGCAGCACGCGAGATACGGGAAGACGCGCGAACGGGCGGGAACAGTTCCTTGTTCGGCACCCAAAAAGCAGCTCGCAAGGGGCGCGGAAAAGATGCTAGGAGATGTCAGGGGTGTCGTGAAGCTTCGAGGCGCGTCCCGGTGAGGTGTAAGAAGGCAAAGCCAGGCGTATGCTCGAATGCAAGAGCCTGAAGCCGCTTGTGAGCCGCGCAGTCACATGGTGCCAGCCGACGCGTAGCATTAGCGGGTGGCAATCTAACTCTCAACGAACGAACGATTCCGACATTGGCGGTAAGAGCGCGTCCATTCAATATGCAGGCGAACGGCTGGTCTGAGCAGAGTTTTCTGGCACGACACACGCATAGCTTGCTGCAATGCAATGTTAGCCGTGACTGCGTGCATCAAACACGAGTATCCCACGTCATGCTCTCGTCCATGGTAAGACCCGTGGTACACAGCCGCATTGGCTCAAACGCAAACCATCTCTGCCTATTGCCACGACCGGGCCTGTACAGTTCGATATGGATGCCGCGCGGGTACTTTGTTCGTGTAATATCTCGTCCCGAACAGTTCAGAGGTGGTTGATACCTTGGACGGATGGAATTTCGCCATGTTGAGGTTGAGAGTGTAGAAAACACCATGTATTCTGTCGACGACGTGACGAATGCCTGGAAAAAGCACACATGCCGCTTTTGATGTTATTGGTCACATATACATGCGCTGATCGGCAGTTTTTTCTCTTCATACAACTGAATACAATATACTACACCGAGGTAGATGAATACCAGGTTCGATTACATTTACTACATTCAAAATACTCTGCATTCAATCTTTACATGGCCTTCTCCGCACTAGAGTAGTCCCACTTGGGCAGCTTCATGGTGCCGTGCTCGTTCAAGTGCTTGTGCATGTCGAAGCTGTTCCACAGCAGATGCGGCTCATGACCCCAGCCCTTCCTTAGGCATTCAAACTCTGCCTTGTTGAAGTAGTCTTCGAGAATTGGTACGTAGTCGGGGTGGGCGCACTTCTTGATGATGACGCGGGCACGCTCCTTGGGAGAGAGACCACGGACATCGGCGAGACCTTGCTCGGTGACGATGACGTCGAGGTCATGCTCGGTCTGATCGATATGAGTGCACATGGGAACAATGCAGGATACACCAGTTGGATCGGTCTTAGTAGGACGCGACGAGGGTGTGTGCATGATGGAGTACTTGGAAGAACGAAGGAAGTCGGCGGACCCACCGAGACCATTGAGCATGCGGCTACCCATGACACATGTTGAGTTGGCATGGGCATAGATGTCGACTTCAACGGGCGTGTTCATTCCAATGACACCAAGACGTCGGATAATTTCAGGGGAGTTGGAGACTTGCTGGGAGCGGAGCAGTAGCTTGGGTGCATATCGGTCCCAGTTCTCGTAGAATCGGTGGAAGCCGTCAGGAGAGAAGCGAATTGAAGTCGCAGTTGCGAAGTCCAGGTTGCCAGAGTCGAAGAGGTCAAGGAAGGAGTCTTGGAGAACTTCGGTCCATACTTTAAGGTTCTTAAAGTTTGCACCACCAGAAGCAAGTCCACCAACAACAGCGTTGGCTATGTTTCCAATACCAGACTGAATGGGTAGAAGGTTCTCTGGTAGGCGGCCGTGCTTAACTTCGTGTTTCAAGAACTCAATCAGGTTCGCGGCAATAGCCCTTGAGGTTTCATCCTCAGCGGCGTTGGGCTGGGTCTGATCGGGGTAGTCGCTCTCTACAATCGCCACGACCTTCTCTGGGTCAACAGGGATGTGTGGTGTGCCGATGCGATCCTCCGGAGACATGATGAGATAAGGCTTTCGGCGTGGTGGAAGATCAGTCATAGTAATGTCATGTAAACCTTCGAAAGAAGGAGCTGCGGTGTTGACCTCGATGATGATCTTATCGGCCATCTGAATCAGTTCGGGTGATGCGCCAACACTGGCTCCAGGGATGATGCCACCGTCCTCAGTGATGGCGGATGCTTCCACAATGGTGACGTCTAGCTTGTTGTGAGGCTTGTTCAATGTGTAGAACCCGTACATCAAGTCGACAGGGAACATGCTAAGATGTTTGTCGAAGAAGTTGATGTTGCCGTTATTGATACCCTTGGCAATTTCCTTGCCGACTTGATGCGGCGACCGGCGCTCGATCATATTGAGACGTGCCCATCGGTTCTCAGTCTCTGCACCTGATGATGCACCAACAAAGAGATTGTACTTGAGCTGGCCCTGAAGATTGTTCTTCTCGACATGGTCGGCCATGGCCGTGGGGATCTTTCTGTCATGACGTTAGTCTGACAACTTCATCAACGTAATCAACATTGTTCATCCAAGTCAAGATGCGCGACAAGTGTCATGGCCAAGGCTCTTGACTACTCGTCTCGACCTGATCCATGCGCAGCTCGAATTGTGGAGTCGGGGATAGTTCGGCTTTCGTCGCTTGCTAAACTTCCGTTCCACCTCGGGATCCCAGATCGGACTACCCAGCAGGCCCGATATCGTATGCCATAGTCAAGATCGTGTTGAGTACCCGAAGAGCCTCATGGCTTGGCTGTCGTAGCGCGACAGCAGAGATAATACTTACTTTGGGTATCCCACACCAGTGAAGCCACTCCAGCCAATGTATGCTCCATTGGGGAAGTGATGAAGCAAATCCTCAGCCTTAGCAATCTTCTTGAGATAACTTGGCCTCCTGACCCGACTCTTCAATGCAGCTGAGACCGACATGTTTAATTCAGGGCTTTTTCTTTTTCAACGCGATGATCGCGATCCAAATGATTAGCTTATCGATAGAGCTTTGGAGCTGTCCGAGGAGCGTCAAGCTCAGCGAGAGCGTCGTAAAGTAGTGATGGAGTGGAGAAGAGCCGCGATGGGCGAGATTTGTCAATTAAGGGTTCTGGGGAGAAACTGAGTATTTAAAGTATGGAGAGGCCAAGACTAGACTCGTTTCGAGCGGCGTCGGCGTGGAGTGTTGTTGTGGGCTGATGCTCATGATGACCCACACAAGCATGACGTCTGCCGCAAAACCCCGGTTGGGGGAGGGGATGCGCATGCAAGAACGTGTAATGATTGGAGGACTAGCAGTAAGTTTGTTAGTTCTCGGTGTCGCTCTTTATGGCTTCTAGCAAACGTCCGTGACCGATTATTGTAGTTCCTAAAGGAACTTACGACAGTGCTTGCGTCGTGGGTAATTCCTTATTTTTCAAGTTCAAACCCGTCAACAAAACATGTTTTGAAGATATTCGCTACTCTACACTACGTTGGATGTAAACAGTGTGTAGACTGCTGATGCTTTTTTATGTCTGTTTTATTATCAGCAAACAATCCGAGAAATGCAAAGTCTTTCGTAACGAGTGTGATCTGCTTGATCAGTTTACACTATGAGAAGATACGAGGCCTAGTAGAAGATGGTGTCTCAGCATATACTACCACAGGAATCACTTAAAGTTAACTCTCGATAAGCCTGCCAATCGGAAATACGTATAGTTCTTGCTGGACTACCTATACCGCAAGTAATATGGCGCGAGTTTCGTGATGCAATCCAAGGAAAACATGTGACATTATACTTATTGATCGCGTTCACGCCTATATTCTTACATATAAATACAACCTCACCACTGGCTACATTGGTTATCCCTGAGGCTGACTCTATAAAACCCTGCTTTATAACTCAATAATCTCTTGGATCTCGTCGATAATGCCACTCCAAACCGTCTTCTCCGGCGCGAAATAGCTCTCAAAGACATCTATCAGCACCTTATCCCCCAAATCCATGTGACCACCCTCTGTAGTCTTGAAGTGTAGACCGCCCTTCGCGTCAAGCTTCTTGAGCCCAATCCAATCCTCTTTGTAGATGTCGCGGTCCCTCAGATCCGTGACCTCATTGCTGGTGGTGTTCGTATACGCGAACCAACCCGACTCCTTCGGTATAACAGTGGTGTCGTCCTCGAAGACGTACATGACGAAGTTGTCCAATGCAGCGAGGTTTTTCGCGTAAGTGACGTTCTTGAGCACCCTTTCGTTGTTGATGTCAGCGAGGAAGTTGGAGGCTTCGAGATACTCTTCCGTAGGTTCGCCGGTGGTCTCGTTGGTGGCTTTGAAGTACTGCGCTGGAACGAGATGGCCTTGTACCCATGCGCCCCAGGTGTTAGCTTTGAGCAAGTTGATATAGCCCTTGCATAGCCAGTCTCCATCTTTGCAGAGTTGGTATTTTGCAATACCGTTGTGTTGGCTGCCAAAGGTGACCAAATTCTTGACGTTTATACGGTCGCCGCAGCGCTCTACCAGTCCGCGAAGGAACTGCCCACCCTGCGAGAAACCTAGCGCGTTCAGACCTGGCGCCCTACTTAAAACCTCGTGTTTCGCGATGTCGTCACAGACTTGCGCAATCTGCTCGGTGACATTGCCGAGGAACGTCGCTGTTCGATCACTTCCGGCATCTTCGTCGAGCCGGATGTAGTATACATATGTGCCAGGGTTTGTCTCGTTTGCGAGGTCGCCGACGCTGTGCAGACCGTCTGCAGCATAGTTGTCGCCTAAGCCATGCCAGATGAGTAGAGGAAGTGGCTTGGAGTCGCTCCGTGTGAGTGGCGACGCGATTGTCTGCGTCACGAGTAAGAGTGTCGAGAGCGGAAGTAATCCAAGCATTTCAGCGGTTGTCTGATGAAAGTGAGGGTTGTAGGGTTGTAGAGTTGGGAGGCGCAAGTTGAGTGCATGAGACGCGAGTGTGATCTACGCTGCATTGCATGACGTTAGCATCAAGCCGAGGCAGGTACAGCCGAGCAAGGTCATAGCTCTCCATCGCCTTCATATACAGGCAAAACATAAAGCAAAGATGTATCACTACTATCATAATGCATTTGCAGAATAGAAAACTTGATATTGCAAAGAGCCTGCATTGGTGGATGCCGACCAGTGGTATATTACCATATCGTCAAATAGATCTTTTGAACACCGGAACGCCAATGCCATGCAACGATGCCCACCATGGATAGCTCAACCAGCGATCAATGGTGTCTGCACCGACTGGAGCGCATCTTGCTTCATGGCCTTGCGCTTCTCCTTGCTAATTGAGCTCTTCTTCTCTGTTTTCTTGGCCTTCTTAGCTTCTCTCCTGGCCTGCTTCGCGGCAAGCTCCTCGTCGTCGAGCATCTCTTCCTCCCACTCATCCCACTTCCTCTTGCGCTCTGCGGACTTGCCCTTGGGCGTGCCTTCTGTGATGGCACCATGGTATGGTGCGTCGCGAACTTGCTCAGGCTCAGCCCACAGCTCGTCAGCGAGCCAGATAGGTAGAGCCTTGGTCGCAGGACCCTTGACATGCAAACTGCGAATGTTGCGCCAGCCCTGGCCAACGTGCTTGTTGACAACTTCGGAAACAACAGCGGCAGTGTTCTCAACGATCTGCTGAGAAGTCATGGAAAGGTTGCCGATCTTGATAGAGGTGTTGGCGGATGGGCTCATGCTCAGGTAGGTCGAGTGAAGAGCCGACTCGATCTCCTTTGCTACACCTTGTGGTGTTCCAACGACGTTTTGTGGCTCCTTCGCGTCCTTCTTTGCGCTCTTGTCGATGTATGCACCCGCAGTAAGACGAACCGGAATCGGGCGCTTTGACTTGCTCTTGTAAAAAGTTTTGCCTAGGCATTCTGCGACAATCTTGATTACGCGATCGTCGACCATGAAAACGTCGTACTCAGCGAGGAGTGCACGCTTCTGCTCGAATGCCTTGTATCGCTTCTTTAGCTTGTCCACGCCGAGCACACGTTGCACCTTTCCGCGAAGGGCTTCCGGGAAAGCGTCAGATGCGACAAGGTCTTTGTATGCTCTCTGGGGGTCTTTGGTGAAGATGCATATCCGGACATCGTTTGCGATGATGGGGTGAGGTAGTTTGCTGGGTACTGTTAGCGGTGTGTCGCAAGCGCTGTCATGTGCGAACCTACATGGCTACAGGCTTCAAGCTCTTAGTGTTGCCGATCTGCTTTTTTGTCGCCAGGCTGAGGAAGATGGGCTCGTCAACCTCCTCCGCCTCGTCCTCGTCGGCCGCCAAGCTCTTCTTTGGTGCCTCCTGCTGCTTTTCCTCGACATGCTTCTTCATGTGCGCAACGAGCGCCTTCGCCGCGCGCTCGACTTGCGACGGATCAAGCTGGTAGGGTGTACCATTCGTGGTTTTGGTGGTGAGAGGCGCCTCGGTCGCCTTCTCGGCCTTCTTAGTCAGGGTCTTGGATTTGGCCATTGTTGCTGTGATATGTTTGCGATGTTTCTTGTCGCTGGAAATTCTGGGCTAGACCCTGGACTGAACTTTCCAACTTTTTGCCGGTCATATGGTTTCTCCGAAAGACCGAGACTAATGCGGGGCTGTCTCATTGAAAGCGGAAGGCGAATGGGCATCTTTAACCAATCATCGCGTCGCAGTATCTCCAAGCACACGACAGGTTGCTCATCCTTGCATTGTCACCAGCCGTCCAATATCAATTTCACCTCTCGTTCCCATGCAGTCAGCCGTTTCATCAGCAGCGCGTCAGTGGTACGTACCCGGCGTGGTACATGTGCTGTCATTACTGGCGGCAATGGTTAAGAAACTACTGCGAGATGCATTCACCTCTCGATTATCATTCCAAGTCCTGAGGGATCACGAATATGACAGCAGCTGATGGACTCCCACATGGCTACATGTACGAGATTTACTGGTTCGTGCTATCGATTGATCGAAGCCATCCGGTCACGGTCGAGCCGAAACGCCGTCACCGTGCGCTCGCCTGGCCATCTTCTCACGACGCGTCTATACCGCTGCGTGTTCGCGTCCGTCGGCCCTACAGCTCCACTTGGGTTACGGACGTGTTTGCTCTCGTGTTAGCTGCGTCGATTGCTGCACAAAGTTTTTCTTTTCACTTGCGTGACGTTTGCCTCCATTTGGGCACAGGCGTAGGACAGTGGGGCAATTTGATCTTTGTGCATGAGCGCGCAGTACCTTAAGATCTTGATACGCGTTCACAGTATGCGTATAGATGCCTTTTGCCCTTTATATTGCACTTTGTTACGGACAGTGACTTTAGCATAAGAGTCGCACATGGCACAAGTGCATCATCAAGCGTGATTGACTTTGTCTCAGCGCGTCAGCTTTAGCAATGATGGTGCGTTAATGTGGAATCGGCTGCAGTGTAGAGGGGCTGGCAGAGCGGAGAAAATCAAGTTAGAGAGGCAGCCGAGGAGACAATGTATGTCATAGGCGTAATAATTGTGCTCGTGCACAGAGGCTGGTGAACGCATGTGGCAGAATATGCCGAACTTTGGGACATGTATAGCGAAAGGAGAGCTGGAAAAGTACAGAAAGATACGCAATCGGATTAGCTGAGACATGCAGAGTGCTTTGCATTTGAAAGGATGTTACAAGAGACATATTGCAAGGGAGCAAGGCGTGGTGAATTTGGGTGCTGGTTCTTACGACGGCCCTAGCTTCATCACGCTAGCCAACCCACACCCGCGTCGCGACGTCTTTCACGATCGCGTTCGTGACTGACCCGTAGTTTCGTAATTGACTTGATGGCCTCCTCCTCCTAACCTACGTCTTTCTTTTTCCATACTGCCGTGTGCCTGCCTTCGCGTCTTCAACACTCCTTCCGCAGCCGCCGGCTCGCTTGTCTCCCTTCGAGACACGTCCACCTTACCCCATAGACATCGACACGCCAGGAGCCTCGCGTTCTAGGAGCTCCGCACACAAGATGGACTTTTCACCCACCAAGACGCTGTCCCAAACCCTCATCGAGTCGACAGAGCCGCACTCGGGGCATGTTCGGAAGCCCACCCCAACTCTTCTTCCGGCCTTCGGCGAGGATGGGCCATTCTCTTCATCGCCATTTCCACGTCCGGCGTCCTCGAAACGCAAGTTCGAAGAGGACTCGCCCACCTTTCCCAAGCAGCTGAAGTATTATCCAACCCCGCAGCCCACGTCGTCGACCAACATTATTTCCTCGTCGCCCCGCCATGCCCGGCCGGGCTTCGAACGCACCTTCTCGGCTCTGTCAGAGAGGACCCCACTCGGTGCTGTGCCCACGCTCGACCTTCCTGCAGACGGCGAAATCGTGAGAATGGGCAGGAGCTCCAACACGTCAGATTACCAGCTCTCTACCAACCGCCTCATTTCACGCGTTCACGTCCAAGCCGCTTATCACGCGCCAAGCCCACCATATCCGCATGGATACATTGAGGTTGAATGTCTGGGATGGAACGGTGCGAAGATCCACTGCAAAGGACGCATCTTCGAGCTGAGCAAGGGAGACACGTACATGTCAGAGAACCCCGAGACGGCCATCATGCTCGATGTACAGGATACCCGCGTCATGATTGCTTGGCCATCTATCCCTGTATCAAAGTTTTCTTGGGAATCCGAGGAAGAAGGCATGCCTACTCCGACTCGCAACCGTACCCAAGAGAACATCTGTTCCAGCCCTCCTGTTGTTCCACGGTCACCTGTCTCGCAGAGCCCGATTCGCCCTCCCGTCTTCGCCGGCCTTGGCACCAACCTGCAGTCTGGCCCCGTTGAAGTCTTCGAAGATGCCGATGCCAGCGCGGATAGCCCTAGCATTACCACCCCAGGCTCCGCAGACCAGACCTTTATCCGCCCCTCTCTTCCAAGCTCCAAGTCTAGCCATGAAGTACGTCCTGTTGTCGATCTCAAAGAGAGTGTGAACTTCGCCGCCGACGACTTCTCCGACAATGATGAAGAAAACGATCCTGTTGTACACTCCTTTGGACCCTTCGGTCAGAACCTCCTCAGTGGCATGGCCTCGTTCAACACAGCTACGCCAACGCAATCAAACACTCCTCGTATGCGCGGGCCACTACTGTCGCCGTCCCCCAAACGTCGCGTTACTGAGCCTATCCGATACAAAGAGTCACCGATCAAGAACCATGTCATCAACCAATTGGCATTCTCACGTATTCACTCTCAACCATTGTCCGCTATTCACAGCAACCTTCCAGCTGAATTGAAGGCCTGTGTGAACAAGGGCACAAATGGCAAGGATGAAGAGGGCACTGGCACATCGACTCCCCTCCCTGAGCTCTCTAGAAAAGAGTTGAAGAGGATTCTGGATGACACTCCCTGTGTTGGTGAAATTCCTCGTGCTGGCAAAGATGCCGCTGGGCAGCCCCTCGAGAACGAATTCTACTATGTCCCTGAGATGGACTCCAACCAAATGAGGCGCGAGACCATTACAGCTGGCACTCGCAGCACCGGACTGCGGTCTGTCAGGAAGACGCACAAAGTACGTAGTACGCCTGCTTACCCACGCAATCCCCCACTGACTATTCTTAGCAATATTATTGGAAGAAACCCCGCGTTTGAGCATCTCCATCAAAGACTTGCACCACGCACCAGTCAACAGATTACTTCCCACTACCTGTCACGTCTGCTCCTTATTTCACCGCGGCGCTGCACACGATCAGCACGTCTCGAACGCCAAAGTCTGTATCGACCGCCCATATCATACGTACATCTTTCTTGGATTCTTGTTTTTGTATGCATAGCGAGGCGTTACGATACCATTTTCACGCTCCTCGTTGTATCTCGGAGTTTTAAATTTAACTTTCTCAAGTTTGCGTCTACTATTCTTTTTTCTGGAGTAAGTGGCTTGTTGAATCAAGCAAATGTCTGTTCTCTTCCTGCTACATACGACATCCTACAAGGTCGGCATCTCCGTTCTACGTTCTCGGTGGCGCTTCTGGTTATGGGAGATTGCGGATACGGACACTGCTGTATTGACGGGTGGGACTTCGGTAATAAGCTATTGCGATTATCACGATTACGATATCAAAGCGCTTTCGCCTACGCGGCGGAGTATGAAGTGTATCCAAACTACCGAAGAGAACCACGGTCAGTGGTGGGCGTTTTGATCTTGCATATACGAGTGTTCACTATGCGAGCAGGAGGGAGTTTGTGTGTACTTGTATATTCAGAATGCTTTGCGATAAAATCCATCAAAAGTACAAAAGTTGTCGCGTGTTGATGTGACGATTCCTACGCGAACGTGACATTCATAACTCCGTCAAGGCTTCGTGTGGCCTGGAATAATCAAAACTGATCAATAGCAACAATGGTTCCGATGGCAATTTCCTCGCAGTATCCCTAGAGGACCGCTGACCGCACTGTGTGCAGTATGGTTTGTGACGTCATGCATGGTGCGATCGTGACGCGATCTCACGTGACCTGCCTCCATCAGGTAGAACAACATTACAAAATCACGCTGTAGCAGGGGAGGAAGAATCGAAGCTGGTGGTTTTTGAATTTGAATCGATTCACTCTACATGCCTGGCTCCCTTCATAAAGTCTCAAATGCGAGACAAGACAAGCACTCCATTGATGCCATGTGCCGTGGAAGAAGTAGTAGTGACCTAGCCCTCATATCCATCGCATGCAATCGTTGCAATTCGTATCCACCGACCCCGTTGCTCTCTTCGCCAGACGCCGATAGAAGCGAGTAGTTTACTTCAACTTCTTCTTGGGGCGGAGCTGGTTGGTGTGACCGCACTTCTTCTTGCGCTGTGGTCTTGTTAGTCAAGGTCCGATGCCATGTCCGTTCTCCTTGTTCGATCAAGGAACGGAGTCGTGGTTATGACGTACGCAGTTGACAGCCCTCGGTGGCAGACGTGCGTAGCACTTGCGGCAGATCATCTTGTCGCAGTTGTACTTGGAGGCAAGCGCCTTCAGCGAAGGCTCAATGATACCACCACGGAGACGGAGGACCAAGTGGAGGGTTGACTCCTTCTGGATGTTGTAGTCGGACAGAGTGCGGCCATCCTCGAGTTGCTTTCCGGCGAAGATCAGGCGCTGTTGGTCCGGGGGAATGCCCTCCTTGTCCTGGATCTTGGACTTGACGTTGTCTACCCATACTGTCAGCCTAAATCCTCCTTCTTCGGTGTCGCCATGCAAGCGCCGAGCGATGCGGTGCGGTGCGTTGCGTTGCCGTCGTGTGGCGCTGGGATTTGCGTACCGATGGTGTCACTGCTCTCGACTGCGAACAAGTTAGTGCATGCTCTAATACATTCTGTGCGTATGATATATACCTTCGAGCGTGATGGTCTTGCCCGTCAGGGTCTTCACGAAGATCTGCATCTTTGGCGGTGTTGCGAGTGTTCCGTGATCTCAGGATCGAAGTCGAGGGCGAAGGAAGACGAATTCCACACACTGTGTGGGTGTCTGTGCGGCGCGACTAGGCTGGTCGGCGTTAGCGTGCTCCCGATGCCCCTCGCGTGTGACGCCTTCCCCAACCGAACTGACACCCATAACAGCAACGAACATCTGCAATTTCTTGCGGAAGATAGACCTTCATCATGTATTACATTCTTGTCTTGAATTTTGTAGAAGTAAAAACTAGTATTACATACGCGGCGCGCGGACACTTCATCAAGCTTGCCTCTTCTGTGCCCTTTTCCACTGTTCAACCCTTGCCTCTGTGAAAACCACTGCCAAAGTGAGCATATTCACAGATAAGCCAGCTATCTTTGCAGCTTGTTCGTATAGGATCTTCGCTGCGTCTGGTAAATTTTGTTCCATCTTCCAGATTGGATACGCCTGCCCTACCCTAAGTACCCCGGTGTCCTCAGCTACAACTGGCATCGTATTCATCGCGCCATGAACTGCCTTCACGACCTCTAATCTCTGACCTAGAGGAATTCCACAGGATAGCTCCTGTGGGGGATGTTGTGCCTCATTATCGATAGGGAAAATGTCGTACAACGCGTTACGAATATCATCAATGTCCCTGGTGCGCTGTATTTCAGCATTATCCAGAAATGTACTGGCGTAGAAGTCCAGATACTGGTCCATATCTTGGGGTTCCATCGATAACATGTCCTTCTCCTGTAGCTTTGTCAACTGTTCGGTTGTAAAGCGTCCGTTGTCTCCTCGCCTCGATTTCTCAGCGGCCTGCATCTGCTCGCACCACGCCTGCCAACTCATCACCGCTGCCGTTGGTTCCGATGATGACTTTGGATAACGCTTCTCATCATCAAGTGGGTAGAGTACTTTGATACATATGATGAGGCAGCTCACCAGTTGCGCCTCGGCAAGATGCCGTATACCCAGACGTTTCTTACCGCTGTAGTGGGGAGCAAAATCGTAGCCCAGCAAGTCGCCAAGACGTCTAGTTGCATCATACAGCTCAAGTGGTAAGGCGAGCTCTTTTAAATAGCGGAATAGCAACAGCGGCACGTTGAGAGCCGGCCAGGTTATACCATGGTCTTTACTGTAGCTAATTTGCAGGTCTGCGAGTGTTTTGTAAAATCGTGTGTGAGTGAGCGGTGCGCTTGGATCAAGAACAGCGTGGTAGGCAGGTGGCAGCCGATCTCTCATGGTGAGTGGCAGTAGCTTGATTGCCCTTCGATATGCCAAGTGCCCATCGGTAGCCCATGCATGGATGTCGCCTGGCGTAAATGGCAGCCTTAGTGTCATGATACCAAGATAGCATAGAACTAGACAGTCGTTAAGATTGGGTGCTGCCGACAACCTCAAATTTCTCTTTTCCTTTGCATCTCGGAGGTGACCTTTCTCATTGTCTGTAGCATCATCCTCGCTCTCCAGAGTGCTGAAAACCTGCTGCTGAGATTGGGATTCTGACGAGTCTTCGTCATGACTCGCAATCCTGTCTCCAAGTTGGGCGATACGCAGTGCCCAGAGATCGCGCGTGACGGCTTCAAGTTCAATTGGCAATCCTCGGTCTTTTACGAGATACCAAAGCTGATGTCGCAGAATCAGTTGCAGACACTTCAAATACAGGTCAAAAGCTCGAGGACCCTTGTAAATCCTGCCAGTCGATTTGTCGTCTTCTTCCGTCTCTTTCTTTTTGCGCGTGACTGTTCGGGCAGCTCCTACGTAGTCATCATCGTCTTCTCCGCGGACTAGACCCGCCTGTTGGTGGCCATTGAGACAATATAAGTAACCGTCTTCGCCCTCCTCGTAGCGTTTAGACCTGCAGTTTTCGACGCCACAAACGGGGCCTTTAGTCGACATGAAGTAGGCTTGAGCGTAGTCGACAATTCTATCGCGACAAGGTTGATATGATGAGGAGTTGAAGTTGAGCAGACTGCATGCCGTTGTGCGCTGAGTTGTTCATGTTACAATGGCTTTACAGATCGCTTTGCAAGTAGAAGTTCGCCAGCCACTAGCGCGGATCCGGGAACCAGTCACACGAATTTTCTACCAATGAGAAAGACGACAATTGCCGTAAAGTCATCACCTTTTATTCATTGCCAGAAGCGTAAGGGATATATCTAGGAAGGGAAATGAATCGTAATACGTTTCCCACACATGGCAATGCAAGGAACCCAAAACCGTCCGAAGAACCTCGTGCATTGGTCGCCTAGTGCAAGCTAATTGCACGGGAGAATGCTACGCTTGCCGCGGAGCTACAACTTTGCACACGATATGCAAAGAGTGTCGTAGCTCCGTTCGTAATCTGTCTGCAATCCGCGCCTTGCTTCCTGCTAAACAGTCTACGTATTGAACGATGCGCTTATTTGGGAGCCTCCTTGGCGTCGATGCAGGCCTCCTCACCCATAGCAGTAAGGATAATGACGTCTGGTAGCATGTCAGTGTGGTGCACAGAGGCTTTTTCCGGGTTAGAACTTACTGGTGTCCTTGCCGTCCTGGTTGAACATCTTGTCGATCTTGTCACCAACCTCGCCATCGGGGACCTTGACGTCGTCCTTGGTGGAGCCGTCGTCGGACATGAGGGAGAGGAAACCGTCGTCAGTAACGTCGAGCTGGATCTTGTGTTAGCCTAGACTTGGCAATGGGCGACTGGAGCCACTTACGAGCTGGTACTCGCGACGGGTGACGTTGGGAACGTCCATGTTGTGGGTGGAAGGGCAGAGATCTTCCAACTTCTTCTGGGTGAAGATGTCGATGGCGACCAAATGGACCTTGGCGTGACCGTGCTTTCCGGTCTTGGAGGTGGTCATCTCGACAATCTTGCAAGGGCGGTTCTTGATGCAGACGAAACCGTTCTTCCTCAAGGCAGAACACTGCATGGGGTAGGTAAGAGAGGCACCCGCATCGGCGCTGTCGAAGGTGTGCTCATGCTAGAGACGACAGAGTCAGTACAGGGCGTGACGAAGAGGCGCGAACGTGGAAGTCGCCTGGTCGCAGCTGGCGACAGTGCTCCGAAGGGTGGGGTAAAGAGCACATGCGGGGCTAGTATCCGCGGAAACGTACCTGCGCGTCGTTGTCCGCCATGGTGATGAATGAGAGTTGGATGCGACGGTGAGGAAGATTTCGAGTTCGGGCTGCTGGTCGAAGAGCGGTGGGGTGGGCAGAGTCCTTAAATGGGAGATGGAGAGAGAAGTCTTTTGCGTGGGCAAAATTGGGCAGGCGCGGAGGGGAAGGTGGCGCTAGCAGATCCCTGTCTAGTTCGCGGATTAAACAATCGCCGGCGTCCTTATGTGAATCCAAGGTGCCCTGCCATCGTCCACGACGCCAACATCTAGTACCTGATTCTTAAGCGACTGACTGCGACTTGGTAGATATCATGTGGGGCTTGGATAGGCTCTCGTCGTACTCGACACCCGCCGGCATGCCGCCTCCGCGACGCGATTCCCACTCGCCAGCTCCTCGAAGGGGCTACCCAGCTCCGGCGCAACCTGTCAGACCGGGGCTCAATCCACGATCGTCTTCGCTGACACCCCTCATATCGCCCAATGCGTCGACTGCGAGCCTGCCTCTATCCGCGCGTATGCCAAATGGAGGACTTCGTAGGCGGCAGACAGGCGGCATCCCTCCCAACGTGCCAGATCCCATACACGTGTTAGAGTCCATCATGGGAGGGCTACCACGCAACTCGTCTGCGACGAGTGGGGAAGAGGTAGCGCGTATATCTGGAAAGCCTGACGAGGTAGAGGAAGATATTGAATTTGGGGAATTGAGCTTGCACGATTTCGTAGCGGTCAAGACTGCAGGACGACAGCAACCCACTTCTGTACATACATATAGTACGCAGTCAGTCGAAGAATGTACGTGTTCATGTTCAGGGTCGCAAGTCTTTGCTCATTGTGTCTGCAGATGACAAAGACAAAGACAAGTTTGAGGACCTGCACAAATCTATATTGGCGTGCGACGAGGTACTCAAGTCGGTCGAGGCAAACCTGACCAACTTTCAGTCCGATCTCGAGGCCGTTTCTGCCGAGATAGAATCACTCCAGAACCGATCTATTGCCTTGAACACCAAGCTGGAAAACCGTAAGGTGGTTGAGAAGCTTCTGGGACCGGCGGTGGAAGACATCAGTATATCACCAGCCGTCGTGCGCAAGATCGCCGAAGGCCCGGTCGACGAGGGTTTTGTGCGCGCCCTTACAGAGGTCGAGAAGCGGTCCAAGGCGGTCAACGATAAAGCCAAAGAGAACCCAGAGTTGGCAGCCATAAAGGACGTTAAACCACTGCTAGACGATCTCATAAATCGCGCAGTCGAACGAATACGAGACTATATAGTTGCTCAGATCAAGGCCATTCGCTCACCTTCTATCAATGCGCAGATTATCCAGCAGCAAGCATTCCTGAAATACAAAGACTTGTATTCTTTCCTGGCGAAACATCAGGCAGAGCTTGCACAACAGATAGCACAGGCATACATATATACCATGCGCTGGTACTATCTCAATCATTTCAGCCGATACAGATCAGCGCTTGAGAAGATCAAGGTACACGCCATGGATAGGTACGACGTACTGGGTGAAGATCCCAGCGCTAGAAGGACTGGAACTTTGCTCGGTCAGTCTCGAAACGCACCAGTTGCCTACGACGCTTTCTCACTCGGACGACGCCGCGATGCACTGAAGAGCTCTTCCGTCAATGCCTTACCAGCCAATGTCGCCGAAGATGAAAAATCACCCCACTATTTGGAGGTGCCTTTCCGCAGCTTTAACCTCGCACTCATCGACAATGCATGCTTCGAGTATACCTTCATTTCTACATACTTCGCTCCATCGCAAAATTTCCATGCGATCTCGCGGACCTTCAACTCAATCTTCGAGCCTACGCTAGCAGTTGGGCAAGCGGTTACAAAATCGCTTGTGGAAGCAACAACGGATACACTTGGGATACTGCTTTGCGTACGACTAAACCAGCACTTTGCATTCGAACTCCAACGCAGGAAGGTTCCCACAGTCGAAGGTTACATCAACGCGACAAACATGCTGCTATGGCCACGGTTCCAGCAGGTTCTGGACATGCACTGCACGTCGCTCCAGAAAGTCACAGCGTCTCTGCCAGGCCGCCCGTCAACCGGGGCTGCGTTGCTTGGCTCTAGCTCGTCCAATGCAACCTCTACTGCGCCAACACCTCTCACACAGAAATTTGCAAACCTACTCCAAGGCATATTGGCCCTCTCGTCGGAAGCAGGCGATGATGAACCTGTCAGCGTATCTGTGGGTAGACTGAGAAGTGAGTACGAGGCCTATCTTACGAAACTGAGCAAGGGTACT